>Ga0070675_100004888_pt1 | contig 10224 bp, 9 predicted proteins | sample KBSM43metaG_FD_65343 | JGI IMG/M metagenome (GOLD analysis project Ga0070675, IMG submission 65343) | Miscanthus rhizosphere microbial communities from Kellogg Biological Station, Michigan, USA - KBS M4-3 metaG | ecosystem: Host-associated > Plants > Roots > Rhizosphere > Soil ...
CGGCCTCCCGCCAGAGAGCACACGAGCACACGCAATGGAAGAAAACCGCAAGAAGGCACTGGTTGCAGCACTCGGACAGATCGAGAAGCAGTTCGGCAAGGGTTCCGTCATGCGTCTCGGCGATGCCGCCGCGTCGTACGACGTCGAAGCTGTCTCGACGGGTTCGCTGGGCCTCGATATCGCCCTCGGCGTCGGCGGCCTGCCGCGCGGCCGTGTCGTCGAGATCTATGGTCCGGAATCGTCGGGCAAAACGACGCTCGCGCTCACGGCGATTGCCGAAGTGCAGCGCAAGGGCGGCACCGCAGCCTTCGTCGATGCCGAACACGCGCTCGATCCGGCGTACGCCGAGAAGCTCGGAGTCAACATCAACGAGCTGCTCGTGTCGCAGCCGGATAACGGCGAACAGGCGCTCGAAATCACTGACATGCTCGTGCGCTCGGGCGCCGTCGACGTCGTTGTCGTCGACTCCGTCGCGGCACTGACGCCCAAGGCCGAAATCGAAGGCGAAATGGGCGAGATGCAGATGGGCCTGCAGGCGCGCCTCATGTCGCAGGCGCTGCGCAAGCTCACCGGCAACATCAAGCGCTCGAACACCATCGTCATCTTCATCAACCAGATCCGCATGAAGATCGGCGTGATGTTCGGCAACCCGGAGACCACCACCGGCGGCAACGCGCTCAAGTTCTACGCCTCCGTGCGGCTGGACATCCGTCGCATCGGCGCGCTGAAGAACGGCGAGGAAGTCATCGGCAACCAGACGCGCGTCAAAGTCGTGAAGAACAAGGTGGCGCCGCCGTTCCGCGAAGCGGAGTTCGAGATCCTTTACGGGGCCGGCATCTCCCGCAACGGCGAGGTCATCGACATCGGCGTCGCGCAGGGCTTCGTCGAGAAGTCGGGCTCCTGGTTCAGCTACAACGGCGAGCGCATTGGCCAGGGCAAGGAGAACGCGCGCACCTTCCTCGATCAGCATCCCGAGATCGCCCGGGAGATCGAGGGCAAGATCCGCGAGAAGCTACTGCCTGCCAAAGACGAGGCAGTGAAGGGTGAGGCGACCGTCCAGTAGCGCCAGCGCGGATTCCAAGTCCGTCGAAGCAGCCGCCGTGCGGCTGCTCGCCGGGCGCGAGCATTCCACCGAAGAGCTGAGGCGCAAGCTCACTCGCAAGGGCTATCCGCCGGACCTCATCGGGCCGGTCGTCGAAAAGCTGGCCGGCAAGCGGCTGGTCAGCGATGACCGGTTCACAGCCAGCTTCGTGCATCACCATGCAAAGCGCGGCCAGGGTCCAGTGCGCATCCGGGCTGCCCTGCGGCAGCAGGGAATTGCGGACAACCAGGCAGAAGAAGCGCTGCGCCGCGCTGAGGTCGACTGGGTGCAGTTGGCCCGTGAAGTCCGCCGGCGCAAGTTCGGGGCGGCCACGCCTCGCAGCCTAGGCGAGCGTGCAAAGCAGGCGCGCTTCCTTCAATATCGCGGCTTCGATGCCGAGCAGCTCCGGGCCGCCTTTCGCGACGAATCGGGCGAGGGGGAGGATGCGCCGGACATCACCCCAGACATCACATTCGAGGCCGAATGACGACCGGCAAGCGCCCGACCAGCGCCGAACTGCGCGCGCTGTTCCTGAAATTTTTCCGCGAGCGCGGGCACCAGATCGTGCCTTCGAGCTCGCTCGTGCCCGGCAACGATCCCACGTTGCTGTTCACCAACGCCGGCATGGTCCAGTTCAAGGATGTGTTCCTGGGCAAGGACAAGCGCAGCTACAACCGCGCTGCGAGCTCGCAGCGCTGCGTGCGCGCCGGCGGCAAGCACAACGACCTCGAGAACGTCGGCTACACCGCGCGCCATCACACCTTCTTCGAGATGCTCGGCAACTTCAGCTTCGGCGACTACTTCAAGCGCGACGCGATCCGCTTCGGCTGGGACTTCGTCACCGGCAAGGACTGGCTCGGCATCGACCCGCAGCGCCTGATGGTCACGGTCTATCACACCGACGACGAAGCGTTCGACGTGTGGAACAAGGACATCGGGCTGCCGCCGAGCCGCATCGTCCGCATCGGCGACAACCCGGGCGGCGGCTCCGACAACTTCTGGCAGATGGGCGAGACCGGTCCGTGCGGTCCGTGCTCGGAGATCTTCTACGACCACGGCGCGGACGTTCCGGGCGGTCCGCCGGGCTCGCCGGATGCCGACGGCGATCGCTGGATCGAAATCTGGAATCTGGTCTTCATGCAGTTCGACCGCTCGGCCGAGGGCGTGCTCACACCGCTGCCGAAGCCTTCGGTCGACACCGGCATGGGTCTCGAGCGCACCGCGGCCGTGATGCAGGGCGTGCACTCGAATTACGAGATCGACCTGTTCGTCAACCTGATCAAGGCGGCCGCGGAGGCCACCAACACGCGCGATCTCGAAGCGAAATCGCTGCGGGTCATCGCCGATCACATCCGGGCGAGCGCGTTCCTGATCGCCGACGGCGTTTTCCCCTCCAACGAAGGTCGCGGCTACGTGCTGCGTCGGATCGTTCGCCGCGCGCTGCGTCACGGCTACATCCTCGGCCAGAGCCAGCCGTTCTTCTACCAGCTGGTCGCCGCCCTCGAAAAGGAGATGGGCGCCGCATACCCGGAACTCAAAACTCAGCGCACGCAGATCGAGCGCGTCCTGAAACAGGAAGAAGAGCGCTTTGCGGAGACGCTGTCGCAGGGCATGGCCCTGCTCGACACGGCCATCGGCTCGCTCAAGGACAGCAAGGTCATTCCGGGCGAAACCGTGTTCCGCCTGTATGACACCTTTGGTTTTCCCGTCGACCTCACGGCCGACATCGCCCGCGAGCGCGGCCTCACGATCGATCTTGCGGGTTACGAGGCAGCCATGGAGAGGCAGCGCAAGCAGAGCCAGGAAGCGAGCAAGTTCGGCGTCGACCTGCGCTCCGGCGTGACCGTCGAAGGCAAGACGAATTTCAGCGGCTACGACCATCTCGCCGACACGGGCACGATCGTCACGATCCTGAAGAACAAGGAGCACGTGACCACGCTGCGCCAGGGCGAAGAAGGGCAGGTGGTTCTCGATCACACGCCTTTCTATGCGGAGAGCGGCGGCCAGGTGGGCGACACCGGCACGCTCGTCGCAGGCGCGGCGCGGTTCGAAGTGACGGACACTCAGAAAATCGGCAGCGCGTTTGCGCACATCGGACGAGTGACGAGCGGCGAGTTCAAACAAGGCGCGCGCGTCGAAGCTCGGGTCGATGAAGGGCGTCGCCGGGCGATCGTGCTGAATCATTCGGCCACGCACCTGCTGCATGCTGCCTTGCGCAAGGTGCTCGGCACGCACGTCACGCAGAAGGGCTCGCTCGTTGCGCCCGACCGCCTGCGCTTCGACTTCTCGCACTTCCAGCCGATGACGCAGGGCGAGTTGCAGCAGGTCGAGCGCATGGTGAACGAGCAGATTCGTGCCAACTCCGCCGGCGAAACCCGGCTCATGAAGCACGACGCCGCGGTCGCATCGGGCGCCATGGCGCTGTTCGGCGAGAAATACGACGACGAAGTGCGGGTGCTTAACTTCGGCGACTTCTCGGTCGAGCTGTGCGGCGGCACCCACGTGCACCGCACCGGCGATATCGGCCTGTTCAAGATAGTCACCGAAGGTGGAATACAGGCTGGCGTGCGCCGCATCGAAGCGGTCACCGGGCAGGGCGCGCTTGACTGGGTTGCAAAGTCAGACCAAGTGCTGCGCGAGCTGGCCGCCATCGTCAAGGCGAACCGCGACGACGTCGAGGACAAGGTGCGCCAGCTGGCCGAGCGCAGTCGCAAGCTCGAGAAGGAAGTGACGACGCTGAAGTCGAAGCTGGCGAGCGGGCAGGGCGGCGATCTTTCGAGCTCGGCCGTCGAAGTTGCCGGCGTCAAAGTCGTCGCGACGCGTGTCGATGGCGCCGACGCCCCGGCGTTGCGCGACGCCGTCGATCAACTCAAGAACAAATTACGTTCCGCCGCAATCGTGCTCGCCTCCGTGCAAGAACCGGACAAAATCGTGCTCATCGCGGGTGTCACGCAGGATCAGATTAAGAAAATAAAAGCTGGCGACCTCGTCAACGTCGTCGCCCAGATGATCGGCGGGCGCGGCGGCGGTCGTCCGGACCTGGCGCAGGCCGGCGGCAACGATCCAGCGAAGCTCGACGAAGCGCTCGCCGCAGTGGCGCCTTGGGTGCAGTCGCAGCTAGGCCCATCGTCCTAAGTCGAACTTTCCAACACCGTGTACGTGCTACGAATCCCGACGTGCACGGGTTGCGACGTGCCCCTCTCGCTTGCACAATGAGACGTACGACAACGCCGGCGCGTTCGCGCCGTTGTTATGTATACCGGGCAGGTGAGAAAAACCGTCTACGCAGAAACTCGCAGTCGCGGCAACGCTGCGGAGGTGCGAACATACCGCGAAAATATTTTGTCTCTGCTGTGAGGGTGAGCCGGATGGTTTCAGGGAAATCCCGATCCCCATTACAGATATCGGTAACCTACTCTCGATTTTGAATGACTGGTGTGGCGAAGCTGTGGGAGGGCAGTGATTCCATTGCCGGCGACGCGCACGAAGTTCATTCAGCTACAGGCAAGGAGCGAACCATGTTGATTCTGACAAGGCGCGTCGGTGAGACCGTGATGATAGGCAACGACATCACAGTGACCGTCCTCGGCGTCAAAGGCAACCAAGTCCGAGTCGGCGTCAACGCGCCGAAGGAAGTTGCCGTGCACCGCGAAGAGATCTACGAACGTATCAAGCGCGAAGAGCAGGCTGCCGGTGGCGCAGTCAAGCGTCCGCTGACGGGCGCTGGGTCCTGACGATCTTCCTCACGTAGTGGCGAGCCGCGGCAGTGGCCCAGTAACCCACTTCCGCGGCCCGCCGAGCCACCGGACCACCAAACCCTCCAGTCCGCTCAACCCTTTACCTTCAGGGTTACGGCCAGTATTCTTCCCGGCCTTCGCAGCCGGCCCGCATCCCGCTCGACATCGTCCTTACCACCAATGTGGTATGTCGAGACTGCACCGGCCTGCCTTGACAGGTTTATCGGGCGCCGGAGAGATGGCCGAGTGGTCGAAGGCGCACCCCTGCTAAGGGTGTAAGGGTCAAAAGCCCTTCGAGGGTTCGAATCCCTCTCTCTCCGCCAAATTTTCCCCGACTCTCTGTTGCATTCCGCTTCCGGCCTCGACGTCAGCAAAGTTGACTGATCGTGACGTTCGGAAGCCGAGCCAGCAGTGCCGCGCCGAACGCGCTGCCGGGTGTGAATGCGCCGCGCAGGTCGCCTTCGACCAACGCTTCGGCGTTGGCAATCGCCGCCTCGGCCGCGGCCACGTAACCTTCGCCCGTATCGAGTTGTGCCACCACGGTCGTGCCATTCGCGTCGCGCGCTTCGGCCCACAGTTGCGACCGCAAACCGTCGTGCTGAACAGGCGTGGGCGCGGCCGCGCCAGCGCCATCGCGCGATGCATAGCGACGAATCGCCGAGACGGCGAGCGCGCCCTTGAGCAGCGGCGAAAGCGTTCTCAAGACCATCGCAGAACCGCGCGGCATCGGCCGGCCCACGACGATCTCGCCGATCCTGGTCGAATGGCGCAGAGAGGCAAGTTCGCCCATCGGTGCCGCAGCGAAGTCGACCGCGGCGCCGTTTGTCCGAACCGTCCAGGTCTGATCAGCGAGGCGGCGACGCGCAAAGCGGCCGCCTGTTACCACGTATCCACCGTCCGCCAGCACGGCGACGACAGTGCGTTGAGCGCCAGGCGTTCGCAGCGCGTTGGCCGCTGCGACCGACAGCCGCAGCTGGATCGCTGTCGGCAGTCGCTCGAGCAAACAGGACGCCAGTATGTCTGCATAAGTGGTTCCGAAGCCCGCGCCGGTGAGGAGCGCGAGGCCGCCCTTGCGCGCCTGCCCGTCCTGAGCTTCGACGTTGCGCAAATGCTCGAGCTCACCGGAGACATCGATATAGGACACGCCAGCATCGAGGCATGCGGCGATCAGCGGCGGGCCGGTTTCGGAAAATGGACCTGCTGCGTTCAGAAGCAGATTCTTGCCGCGAACCGCTTGCTGCGTCCTGCTGGCATCGGCGAGCGACATGGCCTGCCACTCGAGCCCATGACGCTGCGCCAGCTCTGCCAATTTGTTGGCATTCCGGCCGGCGAGTATCGGTTTGTAGCCGCGCCGGACGGACTCCTCGACGATCAGCCGGCCTGTGTAGCCGTAAGCGCCGTAGATCATCCAGGTCGAATTGGCAAGCGTGCTCATGATGATTCCCTGCTGCGGCAAGTCAGCGGTGCAACGCCGAGCCCGCCCAGTGTGCGAGCGGTATCAGCAGCGTTGCGAAGCAGAAGATGAATTTGAGCCGCGTGAATGCGGATGCCACGCGCACGGTGGCGGGAAGCGTGCGAGGCAGAGCTGCGATGACCCGCAGCAGCAGGATGTTTTCGGCGTAGTCGCACGCGGCAGCCGCTAGCGGGCTTGCGATGGCGACGACGCTCAAGCCCGGCCTCGATTCAACCCACAGCGACCACTTGTGTGCCAGCAGGGCGAGCAGTGCGCCATAAACCGCCGGGAACATCATGTCGAGCAGCAGCAATCGCTTCCAGTGAGCGATGCCAGACTCGCCGTAGAGATCGAGCAGTCGGTACGTCGCTTCTGCGCGATAGCCGAAAGTCAGATCCGGCGAGGGCTTGCCGCCGCCAAGACGCTTAAGAGCCGGGACGCCGATCGGCGTCAGCCAGAACAGCGCGAGAAACATCACTGCGGCAGCGGCAAGCATCGTGACCCACAACATTTGCGATCTCTCCAGAGGCGGTTGTGAGCAGGTTAGGCGGCGGCCTATGATGAATCCAATGAATTGACTGGATATCTGTTCATGAAAGAAATGAATCTTGCGAGGTTCGATCTGAACCTGCTGGTGGTGTTCGAGGTGCTCATGCAGGAACGGCACGTCGGTCGCGCGGGAGATCGCTTGCACTTGACACAGCCCGCCGTGAGTCATGCGCTGCGTCGCTTGCGTGGACTGGTCAACGATCCGCTCTTCGTGAAGCACGCCCGGGGCATCAGGCCGACGCCGCGCGCGGAATCCCTGGCGAGTTCGCTTGCACCCGTGTTGGCGTCGCTGCGCGGCAGCTTGTCGCGCGGTGATGAATTCACGCCGGCGGCGGCCACGCGCAGCGTCGTCATCGGCGCGTCGGACTACATCGAGCTGGTGCTGATACCCAGTGTCATGGCGCGCCTTCGCAGGCAGGCGCCTTCGCTCGACCTGGGCGTGAAAGCGATCACGCGCGCGAGCGTCACTGCGGAGTTGCGACGCCGCGAGATCGATCTTGCGATCGGGCCGCTGTCCGCGTCACCCGATGCCGTGCAGGCTACGCCGCTGTTCACCGAGCGCTTCGTACTAGTCGCCCGCAAAGGCCACCCGGTACTCAAGGGTTCCCTGACCGCGAAGCGCTTCGCCGCATACCCGCACCTGCTCGTGTCGCCGCAGGGCGATTCGTCCGGCGTCGTCGACCAGGCGCTGCGCGAGCTCGGGCTGCGGCGGCGCACGGCGCTCACGGTGGCGCATTTCCTGTGTGCTCCATGGATCATCGCGGACACCGACCTGGTGACGGCGCTCCCGGAGCGTATCGCGCGACGCTTGCTCGGCGCGGCGGCCTGCGGCATGCGCGAGCTGCCGCTGAAGATTCCGTCTTACACCGTAGGTCTGGTGCAGTCGAAAGACTCGCTCGGCGATCCGCTGCTTTCCTGGCTCACGACGGTAATTCGGGAAGTGGCCGCGGATGGCTGACGAGACCGTCGACCGCACGTTCCCTGCCGGCCAATTCCCCACTCTCGATCGACGCAGTCTGTTCGCACGTGGAGTGTCCATCCGCCTAAAGAACCTGACAGCGCCTGTCACCTAACCGGGTCATGCTGCTCGCGTGACAACCCTGGACCTGTTCGCCCCTCGCGCCGAGCTCGGGCTCGATCGAGCGTTCACGACTGCGAAGCGCGCCCCGCTGGATCAGGCTTCGTGGGTCGAGCTCGTGCCCGAATGGTTGCGTGGCGGCGATGAGTTGCTGCAAGTGCTTGTCGAAGCCGTGCCGTGGAAGCAGCACCACCGCAAGCTGTTCGATCAGATCTTTCTCGAGCCGAGAATGACTGCGCAGTACAAGAGTCTGCGCGATCTGCCTCATCGCGCGCTCCGCGACGCCGCCAGTGCGCTGTCCGATCACTACGGAGTCGTGTACGACAACCTGTGGCTCAATCTCTATCGTCACGGCCGCGACAGCACCGGCTGGCATCGCGACCGATTCTCGTGCCGTCGACCCGAGTGCATCGTGCCGGTGTTGACGCTCGGCGCCGCACGTCGATTTCAGTTGAAGCCGCGTGCGGGCGGCTCTTCGCTCACGTTCGAGCCGCACAGTGGCGATCTGGTCGTCATGGGCGGCCGCTGCCAGGAGGACTGGGTCCACTGCGTGCCCAAGGGCGATCCGAGCATCGCAGTACGCATCAGCGTCAACTTCCAAAGCTCGGAGCAGGCCCGCGTTACGGAGCGCGCTCCGAAACGTTGATGGAGTTCCACTCCCACGTCTTGCCGTCGTCCGTCGAGAAGGCCTGGCTCCAGATCGGCAGCTTGGGATTGCGCGCGTCCCAGCGGAACACGACGATGATGTTCTGTCCCTTGAACGTGTCGCGCGCGAAGAAGTGACCGATCCTGTTCTCGAACGAGCCGACCACCGGCGGATCGAGATGGCCCGAGTTGCTGTCGGCCCAGTAGATGCTCCACAACTTCGTGTTGGTGTCGAACAGTCGCAACGCTACGCCCTCGTAGGGCGCGCCGCTGGCGTTGTCGGTGTATTTGTCGATGTTGCCCACGCCGTTGAGGATCTGGTGCATCTCGACGCGCGAGTCGAAGCTGATCCATTCGGTGGAGTGCGCCAGGCGCGCCTTCAACTTGCGATTGCGCAGCTTCCAGTTGCCGACCAGGTAGTCGAAGTCATGCACCGAGGAAGTCGGCGAGGCCTTGATAACCAACGCGCCGGCGTTGTCGAAATGCAGCTGCGGAATCGGCAGCGACGTGTCGGGAACGAGTGCGGCTTCCTGTGCGTGCGCCGCGCTGAAGATGACAGTCAGTCCCGCGAGCAACGCGAACGCAAGCGATCCGGAACGAGTCATTGAGGCTGCTCCTGTGAATGGGGACAGCCTATCGACCCGCTGCCGGATCGAAAGTGCCATTCACGCGCGATGGACTAGGCCACTGCGTTCGATCGCATCCGCCACGCTGAACAGCCGTTCGTCTTCGTCGTGATGGCCGAACAACATCAGGCCCACTGGCGGCTCACCTGCACGATGAATTGGCAGCGAGATCGAGCACCGATCCAGGAAGTTCGCAAGCGAGGGATTCCTCAGCACCAACGCGTTGAGGCGAATGTAATCAGCGTCCTTCTCGAATGCAGTCAGCGGCGGCGCGACGATCGGAACGGTCGGCATGACGAGCGCGTCGAACTCGCGCGTGCTGCGGTTCGTCGAGTCGATCACTGCCGCACGCGCCGCGCGCACTTCGTCTGCATTCACGTCGCGGCCTTTCAGGATGCGCATGGACACGCGCGGGTCGTATTCGTTGCCGCGTTGCTCGAGTAGCTGGCGATGCCAGGCGAAGGCTTCTGCGGCTGCAAGGCCGCCACCGGTGTTTATTTGCGGGATGCGCTGCAATTCATCCAGCGGTTGACGCACGATCGTCACGCCGGCTCTCGATAGAGATTCGACGGCACGTTCGAATGCGCGGCCGACTGCTTCATCCATTTCGTCGAGCACGAGCGTCGTCGGTAGCAGCAGGCGGATGCGATTCAGCGGCAACTCCGGCAGCGGCTGCGGCTCGACGCCGCGCAGAATTGCATCGAGCGTCGCGCAACACTCGGTGCTGTGCGCGAGCGGTCCGACGGAATCCAGCGATTGCGACAGCGGGTACACGCCTTCGCGCGGTACGCGGCTGGCAGTCGGCTTGAACCCGACGATCCCGTTGAACGCCGCTGGAATTCGGCACGAACCGCCTGTGTCAGTGCCGAGGCTCGCCGCCGCCATGTCATCGGCCACCGCAACGCCGCCGCCCGAGGTCGATCCGCCCGGAATTCGTCGAGTCGCTCGATCGAACGTGCTCAGCGGCGTGCCGTAGTGCGGATTCAAGCCGAGGCCTGAGTACGCGAACTCCGTCATGTTGCTGCGGCCGATGAAGATGAACCCTGCCGCACGCA
>Ga0070675_100004890_pt1 | contig 10221 bp, 5 predicted proteins | sample KBSM43metaG_FD_65343 | JGI IMG/M metagenome (GOLD analysis project Ga0070675, IMG submission 65343) | Miscanthus rhizosphere microbial communities from Kellogg Biological Station, Michigan, USA - KBS M4-3 metaG | ecosystem: Host-associated > Plants > Roots > Rhizosphere > Soil ...
GCGGTCGCGCACGACGTCTCGTCTCGTCGCGTCGTGACCCGGCCGGACGTTCGCGGCCTTCTGCACCGTCGTAACCGGCGTGATGCCCGAGACGGCGGCTGGCCGGCAGTGGGCTCGCCCCAACTGTCAGCCAACGGTCTGATTGCCGCGCGCGGCTATCGCATGCTCGACCTGACGCTGCTGCCGGGCCTAGCAGGGTGGGACCTCCGACTTCCTGCGCCTCCGCAAGCTTGGGAACGAATTCCGGGTGGCGCCGGTTGTCGTATGCACGGGCGCGCTTCAGAATGGTCGCTCCGCAATCCCGGATAGCACCCGTGTTCGACTCAACGGAGGACGCGCCGGCCCAACCGGTACAGGAATTCAGACAGCGCCTGACGATCTTGTTCAGCGACCTGTGCGACTCGACCCGTCTTGCCGCACGCATGGAGGCCGAGCACTCTGCGGATCTGATGAACGACCTGCGTGCGGCCTTCTGCGAGGCGGTCACGTCGCGCGGGGGCACGGTCAATCAGTTCCAGGGCGACGCGCTGCAGGCGCTCTTTGGCTATCCGTTTGCAACCGAACACGACTGCCGCCTCGCGGTCGAAGCGGCGTTGGACGCGCACAGTCGGGTGCGCGCACTGCGCGAGCGCTATTCCGTGCACGGCGCCGGACGTGTGGCAGTGCACTCGGGCATCCACGCCGGCTTGGTGCTCGTGCGGCCCGGCGTCGAAGGTGGCAGTCGACTTGAACTCTCGGGAACTACGCCGGGCGTGGCCAAGCACCTCAGCGACGTGGCCGTCGATGACGAGTTGCTCGTCAGCACCGACGCGCTAGGCCCGGTCAGCCACCTCTTCAACACGATCGAGCGCGAGCCTGTCAGCGTCAAGGGGCGCGAGCGACCGTTGCCGGTACGCGGCGTGCTCGGCACCACGCCGTTGCGTACACGCTTCCAAGCTCACGTGCGGCGCGGGCTGTTGCCCTTCGTAGGCCGCGCCGCTGAGCTCGAGCGCTTGCATCGCGTGTTGGCTTCCGCCCAGGCGGAGGCCTGCCAGTTTGTCGTCGTGCGCGGTTCACCGGGCCTCGGCAAGACGCGCTTGGCCGAGGAGTTTCTGCGTCGTGCCGAACGGGCCGGCTTCGGGATTGCCCGCGGCGACTGCGACGGCAGCCTGGGTGGGGAACCGCTGCAGCCGTTCGTGCAGATGCTGCGTGCGCGACTCGGCATTGCCACTCAGCTGCCGGTCGACGTGGCCACCGGACTGGTGCGCCAAGGACTCGAGGCCATCGATCCGGCTCTCGTCCGGCGCCTGCCCGAACTGTTGCAGGCCCTTGCACTCGGGCCGGCCGACGGCAGCGGCCGCTGCGCGCCCGAGAAGACGATCGAGGCGCTGCGTGATGTGTTCGCTACGATCGCGCGGCGCCAGCCACAGGTGATGTTCATGGACGACTGGCAGTGGGCGGACGACGCTACCCGACGCGTGGTCCATGCGCTAAGTGCATTGCGCGAGCTTCCGCTGTTGCTGCTGGCGGCCTCCCGGCCCGCGGACGCGGGCGAGGTCACGCTCACGGCCGTCGAGGCTATCGATCTAGGCCCGTTGAGCGACACCGAGACGGCGGAGTCGATCGCGTCTCTGCTGCCCGACGCCGACCCGTTCCTGGTCGAGGAAATCAGCCGACGTTCCGGTGGCAACCCGCTGTTCGTCGAGGAGCTGTGCCACTTCGCGGTGCGCGACGACAGCCCGTCGCTCGATGCGCTTCAGGGTGGACCGGCATGGCTAGAAACGCTGATCGAATCGCGCGTCGCACGGCTGCCGCCCATGCAGCGGGAGTTGCTCGCGGCGGCGGCCGTGATCGGAAACGCCATGCCCGGTTCGCTGCTCGAGAAGCTCACCGGGCATGCGCTCGCTGAAAAGCCGGTGCGGGAACTGGCGCGCCAGGACTTGCTCGTGCCGTCGGAGGACACCGGCGGCTTGCGCTTCAAGCACGGGATCACCCGGCAGGTCGTCTACGCAGCCATCGGCTTACAGCAGCGCCGGGCCATGCACCGGCGAATTGCCGACCTTATCCTCGCAGAAGGCGGCGCGCAGGCCGCTGCCGCCTGCGAGGCGTTGGCCTACCACTGCGCCGGTGCAGGTGACACGGCTGAGGCGGCCCGGTACTCGGAGGTCGCTGGAGACAAAGCGCTCGCCGCATCCAGTCTCGACCGCGCCAAGATGCACTACCGCGCGGCGCTCGGAATGGTTGACCGTCTGCCCGTCAGCGACCAGCGCTATCGAACCTGGCGCTCGCTGATCCGGCGTCTGGGACTGGCGTGCGTCTACGACCCCGTGCGCGACGATTTACCGCTGTTTCACCGCGCTGTCGACGAGGCGCACGCACGCAACGACGTCGCGGGGCGAGCCTATGCCGAATACTGGCTCGCCTATCTCCACTACTCGCTGGGTGATGCGGGCTTGGCGCTGGCGCACGGTCGACGCTCGCTCGAGGACGCGACTACCGTGGGAGACCCGTGGCTCGTCCAACAGGTGCGCATCATGCTCGGCCAAGCCCTGGCGGCCACGGCGCACTACGAGGACGCGCTACCCCTGCTGGGCGACCCGCAGCGTCTGCCCAGCAGCGCCAAGCCCACTGGCGCCGGCACGCCGCCGGCGTTCGCCTACGCCTTGGCGGTCAAGGCGAGCGTGTTGGGGGATCTCGGCCGCTTCGGCGAGGCCGAGGCCTGCTTCGATGCGGCACAGGCTGCACTGCCGCAGAAGACACACGAGGTCGAAGGCTCGATCCTGTGCTGGCGTGCCGCAGTCGCCCTGTGGCAGGGCAGGTTCGACGAAGCGCACCGTCACGCCCTGGGCGCCAAGCGCGTCGCCGACCAGGTGCGCAGTCTTTATCTCTACGCGATGGCCTTGGGCCTGGGCGGATACGCGGAGTGGAAGCTGGAACCGGGCCTGGCGGCGCAACGCCGCCTTGCCGAGGCGACCACTTGGCTCGACAGGCGCGGCAAGCACCTGTTCATTTCGTTGAACTTCGGCTGGCTCACCGAGGCCTTGGCTGCCAGCGGGCGGATCGAGGAAGCGCGCGGCTACGCCGCGCGCACGCTGCGTCGGTCGCGCCAGGGCGACTGGTTCGGCGCGCCGATGGCCATGCGTGCACTGGCGCGGGCGGCCGCCCAGGAAGGCGCCGCGCGCGCGGCTGAGCTCCATCTCGCCCTCGCCGAAACCGCCGCGCGCCGCCGGGGTTCACCGCACGAGGTGGCCTGTAACCGCTTATGCCGCGCCCAAATCGACGCGATGGCCGGCCGCCGTGGCGCGGCACGCGAAGCGCTGGAGCAGGCCGAACCGGAATTTGCCGCGCTGGGCATGCAGTGGCACTGGATGCAGACGCGCCGCCTGTTGGATGCAGTCTAGCGTCAGGGGCGCGGCCCTATCTGCAACGACATCGACGTGAGCGTCGGCCGAAGCCGCGCCGTGCACAGCAGCCGAGCTAGGAAACCCAGCATCACCCCCCAGGCCATGCGGTAGGCGGGGCAGGCGTGGGTGGGGGCTTTGGCGGGGCGCCCTGTGTCAGCTGGGTTCATCAGCAGCGTCAGGTCGATCTCATCGGCCGATCGGACTCCCTTGCGATAGCCACCGAACAGAAACGAGAGGTCGAGTTCGTTGTCGGCGAGCCGCTGCTGCAAGGCACCGACGAGGCCCACGACGACGACGTCGCCTGGCTCGACGTCGACGCCGCCCAACTTGTGCTTCTTGCCGGTCACCATCCGCCACACCATCTCGGGCACCGGCCGAAGATGCAGCGTGCGCGCCAGCGGCATCGTCAGGACCTCGCGTGCGGCGGCCAGGAGCGAGTCACGGTCGGCCGCGGGGAGCGAGTCACGGTCGGCGGCCAGTAGCTTCTCAGGGGCGGCGAGATCCTTCAGCGACTCCAGCAGGTCAAGCTGCAGCTCCCACAGCGAGCGGTCCTCGACCCACTCCCACAGCGCGCCGCGCAGGTTGCCATCCACTGTCGGCAGGAATCCCATCATCACGCCAATGAGGTTGCGGACCTGGTTGTCGACATCCGTCGGCGTCGTATCGACGATAGCCTGGACGATCGGCTTGTGGGTGTAGTTGGAGGGCAAGCTCTGGAACCATCCCGTCACCGCCTTGGCGAGCGCGCAACCGTGGGCCTTTCCGGTGTCCTGTGCCTTTACGCCAGGATTGGGCTGGAAGGTGTAGCGTGATGGAGCGACGAAGTGACCCGGGCAGGTGGCTGCCTTGTTCCAGTGCCACCCTCCTTCGACGACGTGCGTGCCGTCCGGGATGCCGAACCAGTCTCGCGACAGTTTCGCCAGCGTGGCGTCGATGAGGTCGCGAACTTCCACGCGGCGCGTCGCGGGTGACGTGAGACCGGCGATCACTTCGCTCACCGCCTCGCCAGTCAGGCGGAATGCGGTCGCAAATGCATCCGCTTCGCTGACTGACCGCAGCTGCGCATCGATGCCGCGCGCCTGCTCCGCATACTCCGAGTCCGGCCGGTCGTCCATGCCGAGGAAGATCTCGCCGAAGGACTGCTTGAGCCGAGAGTTGTAGCCCGAAGCCGTGTAGCGCTGATCGGTGTCGGCCAGCACTTCCTGTACGAGTTTCGCGTCGCCGACGAGCACACCGTAGGGCGTGCGCAGGGCGCCACCATGCACGTCGGCCACCGCCGCCCAGACGGCCTCGGTAGTGCCAGAAAGCCGCGCACTGATGTCCTCCAGCGCAATCTTCCACAGGTCGCGCGTGCTCTCGACCGACTGCACTTGCTCGACGCGTCGCAGCTGGTTGATCGCGGCGGCACCCGCCTGCGCGACAGCCGTGCGTGTCTGGCGCCAGCGGCGCTCGCGCTCGTCCGTCTCTGTGACGTTCTCGCTTTCATCGAGCCTGACCGCCTCATCGGCCAACGCGCGTAGCTCGGTCAGCGCCGCCATGGACGGCGCGAACAGGTACATGCCCCATTCGAGCTTGGCGAAGGGCCGGCCGGGGGGGAGCGTGATGATCTTGCCGAAGCCGTCATAGCGAACGACCGATGGGTCGCCGGCCAACGGCACGCCCACCAGGGGATCGCGGTCACCCGAATACAGCCCTCGGCCGCTGCTGTTGCCACCGGCCAGCCAGCCTTGAATCACCTCGAACTGCTCGGCGATGGAAGCGTTGTAAGCGATGAACAGCACGCCGCGCGGGCCGTCGCCTTTGCGCGGCCCCCAGGACATGCCCCGGCGCAGGATGCGTGGCACCGTCGGCAGATCGGGCCTGCGTTTCTCGCGCGGGTTCGCACGCCTGATGTGCGACGCCAATGGGCAGCCGTTGCCGAGCGGGTCGGAACTGAAGTCGAACTTGTTGCCGGTGATCGGCGTCGAGGCGACGCCCAAGACATCGCCCTCGGGCGACCGCCCCATCAGTGCGGTCTTCTTCGCGTCGTCGTCGGCGGTGGCTTCGAACGCCTTCACGTCTTGGCGCAGCTTGCGGACCACGACGAACGTGCCGTCGTCCCACAAGCGGCCGCGCAGCACGGGCTCGTCCCCGAGGCCGTTGCGGTACCCCAGCAGCAGATCGCCGGTCGAGACCCGGTCTCGCTCGTCGACCGCGTTCGCCCCGTCCTCAAGGCGGGGCTGACTGATGCCATCGACGAAGCCGAAGGCCTCGCGAGTCTGTCCACCATCGACCAGGAAGCGCTGCATTGCCTGAACCGTCAGGATGCGCACACCTTTTTCTTGAAGCGACTTCCCTAGCAGTTCGACCGCTGGATACAGCGGATGGTCCTGGTTGCGGGGAAGGTCTTCCCAGTCCGCGGATGACTTGCCGGCCGCCTGGATCTGAACCACCGCGTGCACGCCGGTCAGTTCGATGGGAGTTCCGGCTGCCGACCCGCCCAAGGCGTCCCAGTTCGCGCGGGGCAGGTCCCAGCGCGTCGGGTGGTTCGTGTCGACATCGCCCAAGATGCCCGCGCGCGCCGCCATGCCCTCGCGGAACTCGGCTGGCATGGTGGCCAGCGAGCCCACCGGCACGCCGACGACCTGAAGGCCCTGAAGCGTGAATGCGACGTTGTGATACGTCTTCTGGGCGCTCGAGGGTGAGCGTGGGACATCCGCCGCGCTGATGAGTCGCTGGTTGACGAGCAAATAATCCAGCAGAGCACGCGCCGCATTCGCATCGCGCAGACCGACCAACACGAGGCAGCCGTGGGTGATCGACGGGTAGGGCTCCACGATGCCGCCCTGCACGTTCCCGCGCGACCAGGCTGAGTTTCCGGGCTCAGGTGAACCGGCGGGCTGGCCGCGGTAAAACCATTCCAGTGCGGCACGCTCGCTGCCCGCCCGGAGATCGACTTCGGCTGCGACTTCAGTGGCGAACCTTTTCTCGGCCAGACCGCCTGGCAGGTGGCCCAGCACGCGCCAGGCGGCGCGCAGCAGGCAACCGCCGTCACCCGCTTGAGGCGATGCGGGGTCATGCGGATGCATGTCGCTGAGCCGATAGAGCGCCACCACGGCGGGCAGGGCTTGGCTGAGCAGTCCGCCCAGCGTCTTTGCCTCGACGGCTATCGGCGCCGGTGACGGGCCCGGTGTAGGCGCGCCGGCCGCGGCGCGCACGCTCTCGACGCGTCGCAGGTAGTGGAGGTCGCCCACGGTCACGGGCGCCGCCGTGTAGAAGAACTCGGTCTCGACCTGGACCGAACGCACCCACGCGGCATACGCGGCAAAGCTGCTTTCCACCGACAGCAAGTAGCCCTCGCAATTGCAGAAAATCAGGTCGAGCAGCGGTCCGAGGTCACGCCAAATGCGGCGCATGTACGGTTCCCAGCCGCCATCGAACACGACGTTGAGCAGAACCTGGCGCTCGAGCAGCACGACGCGGAAAGAGTGGATCGCCTGCACGCGGTCGACAAGGTCAGCCACCAGTGGCGTCGGTTCCGCCTCGCGAGAGGACAGGCGCAGGCTGTTGAGCGTGCGCAGGGTCAGCCGCGCGCGGCTGGCATAGCTGCGGCTGTCGATCGACTCGATCAGTCCCGCCTTGACCGGCGCGAGTAGCGTCAGGTCGGTGATGCCGGACAGGGTTCTGGATTTGCTGGTCGTAGGGCGCATCGAAGGCTCCCGTGAAGCGGTGCGTGCAACGTTCTACAGAGGGGCCCGCACGTGAAGTTCGGGCATCGGCGGGGGAGGCTCGGGCAGCGGCGGTTCAGACGTGTTCAACACACGTTCGGCCTGCACCAGCGCATCGAGCGCGCGTCCAAGCGCCGCGACCTGGGCCCTCGTGAGCTTGTCCTCCTGCTGGCGAGGGCGCTCCTCGAGCGAGCGCACTATCTGCGCCGCCATTGCTTCGGCGTGGCGACCGGGCGCCGATGACCAGCCGACGCCTTCGAGGTGGCGTTTCAGCGCCGCGCGCAGCCGACTCAGGCGAATCCAGCGGTGTTCGTTCCAGCCGCCGGCGAAGCCGTTGGGTGAGTCGGCGTCGCTGAAGCGATCGAGCAGGAGGCGGCCGGCGATGACGCCCTTGTGCGCGACGCGAAGGATCGTCTTGCCGGGCATCGAGATGTTGAGTCCCCCTTCACCCGTCTGAAGCCGGATCCGCACGACACGGTCCCACACGCCGGGCAGGCGCGCCGTGGTGGCATCGTTCCAGTCCTTGACCGTGGCGAGCACGGCGCCGACCAAGCCGGCCAGCCGCCCGGAGGGCTTCGGTGCAACGTCGAAGTCGTACTGCCACTCCGCACGTCCGGCATCGTCGTCGGTGGGCAGAAAGACCTCTGCACCGATGTCGGATCCCATGTACTTACCCTGAAAGCCGCGTTTTTTGACCACGTCGTGGAGAGAGGCCCCGAAGGTGGGCCACGCCGGCAGCGCGCTGTCGAAGAGGTGGATCGGGAAGTTGGAGCACAGCCCTCCATCCATGAAGACGCAGCGATGCAGAAGGTTCGGTTGCTTTTTGCCGGTTTCGCTTCGGACAACGTGCGGTGCCCAGAGGCGCACGACGGTGAAGAGGAGCGGAAAGCTCACGCTCATCCGCGCTGCCAGGATGACCGGCATGTCTTTGTCCGGCAGGCGCCAGCGCGCTTGCTCCACCGGCTTGCCGGTGTCCTCTTTCCAGCGGGCGTCCGGTCGCGCCGTGGCGAGCATGTGGTCGACGACTGCGGTCGGCAGTACCCTGCGCAACTCGCATGGCATGAAGTACAGCTCCTCGCCTTTCCGGAGCGGAAGGCGATACGGGCGTCCGTGCGAGACGTTCGCGCTGAACATTTGCAGCGAGATGCCCTCGTCGGCGTTGCTCCCTCCTGCGCCAAGCGCGGCCCTTGGCGAGCCTGGCGCTCGCGCGAGATCGTCAAAGGTCAGCGGGGCGTCGTCTGTAGCGCGTCCGGCAACCTCCTGGATGACACTGTGCAGCCACTCGGTCAACGGCGGCCGCTCGATCTTGGCATGGGTTTCGCGCGATGTCGCAAGGCCAGTGCAGACGCCATAGTCGCTGTGAACTACGCGACGCAGTGCGAGCCAGAGGCGCAGCAGAACCAGCGCCACCGTCAGGATCAACGTCCAGCCGACGGCGGCGGCCCATCCGGCGCAAATCCATGGCACCGGGCCGCAGGCATCGCCGGGCGCGGCGGTCGCGTGCTGCCAAAGCGCCATCAGCGCCGCGACGACCAGCAAGGTCGGCCACGACTTGCGGAGCAGCGCCCACACGAAGGCGCTGAACTCCTTGCCGGGGTGCGCGAACGTCCACTTGAGCAAGTCGAAGAGCAGGCGGTGATGCCTTTGCGGTTGAAAGAGATGCAGCAGGTGCGTCTCGCCCCGGGGATCCTCATCGGCCAGTGCCTGCAGGCGCTCGAGCATCACGCGAAAGCCCTCGGTCGAACCATGCCGGCGCCGGTACTCAGCCGCCGCCGCGATAGCGGCGATGCCCGCGCCGGACGAAGAGCCGCCGATCGCCTGGAAGCGGTATGCCGACGCCAGCACCGCGACGAGGCCGGGGTAGGCGACGGCGCTAGTCACTCCCCCGGTGAGGATCAAGTCGCAGAAACGGTCGGCTGGCGCAATGTCGATGAAGTGCAGCAGATCACGCGGTGAAATCCACGGATCACCCGTGGCTTCACCCGCGGCCGTTGTCGGCTTCTGCATTTCGCCTCCCTCGGTGCAAAGGCAGTTGGCTGCCGGCGAACCTTTACCCGATTCTGGAGGCACGACACGCCTCGTTGCAAATTGGCGCGTCGTGCGCAGTGGGGATGACAGGGCGACTGATACGACAGCTATCTAGCACCGCTCGGCGCGACATGAGCCGGTCCGGCGGCCGGCGCCTCCCGCCGCCGATACCGCCGCACACGCTGACGCGACGCGCCAGTGTGCTGAGCCGGACTCCCAAAGCAGGATCCGGCGAGCCAGAGTCTGAGCGCGGGCTAGCGCAGGTCGGCAGCCCCAAACTGGCTTGTACCTCGGTGAGCGCACGAGATAACGAAGAGCACGACGCCGAGGCAGACGGAGTCTCCACCAGCCGACGTTCGCCGGCCCACTTCGGGCGTCTACAACGGTGCTTCGTACGGCATTGGAAAGATGGCGAAGTGCCGAAAGGACTTCGGATGCTCCATCCGCAATTCCGCCTAGCAGTCGCACGTCGTTCACTTCGCTGACCCGCCGCATGCGGCTGCCGCAAAGATGTCCATAGCATGGCCGTGGCCAGGCAGTTTCTAGGGTGGGGCACCATCAGCCTTGCTTGCAAGGCGTCAAGGATACTAATCGCCTCAGCGCAACTCGCAGGAGCTTTTGGCACATTCGACCGCGCCACACCGAGCGCCTGGCACACGGACTTCACTCGCCGTCCCCGGGCAACAAGGGCGAGCGCGCTATCCACTTTTTTTCGGTGGCGTACTCCACGGCCTCCTTGAGGATCTCGTTCTCAAGGGTCTTCTTGCCCAGCACGCGCTGCAGCTTGGCGATCTCGGCGCGCGCGGCCGCGAGCTCGGAGGGCGGTACCACCGCCTCGCCGGCCTGCACCGCGGTCAATGCTCCTTGACGCTCGAGCTTGCGCCATTGGAAGAGCAGGCTCGCCGAGACTCCCTCGCTCCTGGCCACGAGCGACACGCTCATGCCCGGCTCGTAGGTGCGCCTCACCAGCGTGGCCTTCTCCGCAACCGACCAGCGCCTCCGGCGCTGGTCCCTCGTGATCTCCTCGACCGTCTCGCTCTGCCTAGTCATACTCACAGTCTTACTCCTATCCGCAAAGATAAGCGATGGACCGTGTCCGGTCA
>Ga0070675_100004892_pt1 | contig 10219 bp, 7 predicted proteins | sample KBSM43metaG_FD_65343 | JGI IMG/M metagenome (GOLD analysis project Ga0070675, IMG submission 65343) | Miscanthus rhizosphere microbial communities from Kellogg Biological Station, Michigan, USA - KBS M4-3 metaG | ecosystem: Host-associated > Plants > Roots > Rhizosphere > Soil ...
CAGCTCTGGGGCCACAGCCCGGAGGAGGTGCTCGGCCGCCCGCTGTTCGACGCGGTGCCGTCGATGCGCGTCCAGGTGCTGAAGGACCTGCTCGACCGCGTGATGACCACCGGCGTGACGTCGGTTGGCAAGGAGGTCTCGGCGCGGCTCGATCGCAACGGCGACGGAACGCTCGACGATGCGTACCTGAACTTCACCTACGCGCCGCTGCACGGTGTCGCCGGCTCGATCGACGGCGTGCTGGTGATGGCCTACGACGTCACCGACGAAGTCCATGCGCGCGAGCAGATGAGCGAGCTGCACGAGGCGTCGAAGGCAGCCGGGCGCGCCAAGGACAACTTCCTCGCGATGCTCGGCCACGAGCTGCGCAACCCGCTCGCGCCGTTGCAGACCTCGCTGCACCTGAGCCGCAAGCTCCTGCCCGGCTCGAAGATCGACCACCTGCTCGATGTGATGCAGCGCCAGACCAGCAACCTCGCGCGCATCGTCGACGACCTGCTCGAGGCGTCGCGCGTCAACGAAGGCAAGATCGACCTGCAGATCGAGCCGCTCGACCTGCGCACGTGCGTGCAGCAGGCCGTCGCAGCGGCGCGCCCTGCCATCGATGCGCACGAGCAGACGCTCGAGATCGATGTGCCCGACCGGTCGGTGCCGGTGCAGGCCGATCCGGTGCGGGTCGAACAGATCATCCTGAACCTGCTCAACAACGCGAGCAAGTACACGCAGAACGGCGGCCACCTGCGCGTGGTCGTGAAGCGCGGCGGGCCATGGGCCGAGATCTCGGTGATCGACAACGGCGCCGGCATCGACGACGACCTGCGGCCGCGCCTGTTCCAGATCTTCCAGCAGGGCAACCGTGATCTGGCGCGCCGCGAAGGCGGCCTCGGTATCGGCCTCAGCGTGGTGCGACGCCTCGTCGAGCTGCACCGGGGCACGGTCGAGGCGCGCAGTGAAGGCGTCGGCAAGGGCAGCGAATTCATCGTCCGGCTGCCGCTCGCGCCGGAGGGCCCGGCGCGCGTCGGCGCTGCGCCCGTCGTTGCGCCGGGCGCGAACGCCGACGCGGCGGCGACGGCCTCCGACGCCGCGGCGCCAGCCACGGGCAATGCCACCACGCCGCCGGCACGCAAGAAGCGCGCGAAGGCCGGCGCACCATCGATCACCGCCGGCGCGGGCCGCAGCGACGCCGCAGCCAACACAGCGGCCGCCAGCGCCCCAACTGCGCTGCGCGTGCTCGTCGTCGACGACAACCGCGATGCCGGCGAGACCCTCGGCATGCTGATCGAGACCCTCGGTCATCAGATTCGCCTCGCCGACAACGGCCGCACGGCGCTGGCGCTGTTCGACGAGTGGCATCCGGAAGTGGTCTTTCTCGACATCGGCCTGCCGGGCATGGACGGCTACGAGGTCGCATCGGAGATCCGGAGCCGCAGCCCGGGCGGCGCGCCTCGCCTGGTCGCGGTGACCGGCTACGGCCAGGACCGCGATCGCGCGAAAGGGCGCCAGGCCGGCTTCGATGCGCACCTCGTCAAACCGGCGGCCTACGAGGCGATCGCGCAGATCCTGGCCAGCGCGGGCGCGGATCTGCGGCCGTCCTGAGGCCGCGGTGAAGATCGCGACCTTCAACGTCAACGGCATCAAGAGCCGGCTACCGCGCCTGCTCGAGTGGCTCGAAGAGTCGAAGCCCGATGTCGCCTGCCTGCAGGAGCTGAAGGCGCCGGACGAGACCTTTCCGCTCGATGCGATCCGCGACGCCGGCTACGGCGCGCTGTGGAGCGGGCAGAAGTCATTCAACGGCGTCGCGATCCTGGCGCGGGGCAGGGACCTGGTCGAGCGCCGGCGCGGCCTGCCGGGCGACCCCGATGACCTGCACAGCCGCTACCTCGAAGCCACGGTCGACGGCGTTGTCGTCGCCTCGATCTACCTGCCGAACGGCAACCCGCAACCGGGTCCGAAGTTCGACTACAAGCTGGCCTGGTTCGAGCGCCTGAACCTGCACGCGGCCGAGCTGCTCGCGACCGGCCTGCCCACGGTGCTGGCCGGCGACTACAACGTCGTGCCGACCGACGACGACATCTATTCGCCGGCGTCATGGCTGAAAGACGCGCTGCTGCAGCCGGAGAGCCGCGCCGCCTACCGGCGCCTGCTCGCGCAAGGCTGGACCGATGCGATCCGCCACCTGCATCCGGATGCGCGGATCTACACGTTCTGGGACTACATGCGCAACCGCTGGCCGCGCGATGCGGGGCTGCGCATCGACCATCTGCTGCTGAGCCCGAGCATCGCCGATCGGCTCGTGGCTGCGGAGGTCGACCGCGAGGTGCGCGGCCGCGAAAAGGCGAGCGACCACGCGCCGGCGTGGGTCGAGCTGCGCTGAATGGTCGCTGACTGCGAAGGTCGCTGCTGACGCGTCAGCGGTGCAGCTGGCTCACCGCGAGCACGACGATCAGCAGGCCGGCGCCGAGCCAGCCGAGCTGCGCGACGGTTTCCTTCAACGTCAGCCGGTGCTGCAGCTGCGGAATCAGGTCGGCGACCGCGACATAGATGAAGCTGCTCGCCGCAATCACCAGCAGGTACGGGAACAGCGCCTCCCACGGCCCGACGATGAAGTAGCCGACGATCCCGCCGACCACCGCGGAGAGCCCCGAGACCGCGTTGTAGAACAGCGCCTTAGCGCGCGAGAAGCCGGCGTTCAGCAGCACGATGTAGTCGCCGACCTCCTGTGGAATCTCGTGCGCGATGATCGCCAGCGACGTGACGACGCCGAGCCGCGTGTCGGCGAGAAACGCGGCGGCAATGATGATGCCGTCGCAGAAATTGTGGATGCTGTCGCCGAGGATCACGCTCCAGCCGCCGCGTCCGGCCTGCTGCTCGTCGAAGCCGTGGTGATGGTGGTGGTCGTCGCCTTCGTGATGGTGGCTGTGCCGGTAGAGCTCGGCCTTCTCGAGCAGGAAGAAGAACAGCAGGCCGAGCAGCAAGGTCAGGAACAGCTTCTGCGGGCTGGCGTGGCGCTCGAACGCCTCGGGCAGCACGTCGAGCAGCGCGGTGCCGAGCAGCACGCCGGCCGACAGGCTCACGAGGTGGTGCACGACCCGCGTCAGCACCCCGATCGTCAGGCTCGCGGCGACGAGCACCGACAGCAAGCCGCCGAGGAACGTCGCCGCGATGATGTACGTGAGGGTCATCGGCGGTGTGCGCGAATCATCGGCATCTCGTGACGTGGCGCGACGCCGATCGACGGCGCGCTCGGGCGGCGCCGCGCGGCGCTCATGCGGCGGATCACAGCGGCATGTCGGTCAGGCGACGCCGTGCGCCTTGAACCACGCGAGGCAGCGCTTCCAGCCGTCGTCGGCCGCTTCCTTGCGGTAGCTCGGCCGGTAGTCGGCATGGAACGCGTGCGGCGCGCCCGGGTAGACCACGAACTCCGATTTTTTAGCCGCCGCGCTGCCGCCGGCGAGCGCCTTCTTCATCTGCTCGACGCTCTCCTGCGGAATGCCGGTGTCGTCGCCCCCGTAGAGGCCGAGCACCGGCCCGTTCAAGGTGCCGACGACCTCCATCGGATGCTTTGGCTGAAGCGGACTGCCGGCGCCGAGCAGCCGGCCGTACCAGGCGACCGCCGCCTTGACCGCCGGGTTGTGGGCGTCGTAGAGCCAGGTCTGCCGGCCACCCCAGCAGAAGCCGGTGATGCCGAGCCGCGCGGTGTCGCCGCCGTTCGCCTTGGCCCACGCGACGCTCGCATCGAGGTCGCCCATCACCTGCGCGTCGGGCACCTTGTTGACGACTTCCGAGAGCAGCTTGGAAATCTCGCCGTAGCTCTGCGCGTCGCCCTGGCGCACGAACAGCTCGGGCGCGATCGCCAGGTAGCCGGCCTTCGCGAAGCGCCGTGCGACGTCGGCGATGTACTCGTGCACGCCGAACACTTCGGAGACGACGAGGACGACCGGCAGGCTGGTCTTGCCGGCCGGCATCGCGCGGTAGGCCGGCATCTTGAAGTCGCCGACCGGGATCGTCACCTCGCCGACCGTCAGGCCGCTGCTGTCGGTCTTGATCGCCTGCGCGCTGACCGGCAGCACGGCGGCTGCGAAGCCGCTGCCGACCGCCGTGCGGACGAAGTCGCGCCGGCTGTAGTCGCGGCTCGGAACGAGGCTGTCGAGTTCGGGTTGCAGCATGACGGACGATCCGCAGCGGAAAACGGCGATTCTAGAAAGGTCGGTGCGGCCTGTCGGCCGACAGGGCGCGGCGCATGCGCCGCCACAATGCGCCGATGCATGACGAGTCGACTTTGCAATCCGACGCCGCGCCACGCTGGCCGGGCCAGCTCGCCGCGATCGACATGGGATCGAACAGCTTCCGGCTCGAGATCGGCGAACTCGCCGACGGCCGCTACCGGCGCATCGATTACCTGAAGGAAACGGTGCGGCTCGGCGCCGGGCTCGACGCCGACGGGTTGCTGACCGACGAGGCCGCCGCGCGCGGGCTCGCCTGCCTGGCGCGCTTCGCGAAGCGGCTCGACGGCTACCGGCCCGAGCAGGTGCGCGCGGTCGCGACCCAGACCCTGCGCGAGGCGCGCAATCGCGACCAGTTCCTGGCGCGCGCGCACCAGGCGCTCGGTCTGCCGATCGAGGTGATCTCGGGCCGCGAGGAGGCGCGCCTGATCTACGCCGGCGTCGCTCGGCTGCAGCCGTCGGACGAGACGCGACTGGTCGTCGATATCGGCGGGCGTTCGACCGAGATGATCCTCGGGCGCGGTCCGCGGCCGCTGCGCGCCGAGTCGTTCCAGATCGGCAGCGTCAGCCTGTCGATGCGCTATTTCGCCGATGGCAAGTTCACGACCGCCGCGTTCCGCGCGGCCCAGGTCGCGGCCGCCGCCGAGCTCGAAGAGGCGTTCGAGCCGTTCGGCGCCCGCCACTGGCGCGAGGCACTCGGCTCTTCGGGCACCGTCGGCGCCGTCGCGCAGCTGCTCGACGCGAACAAGATCGGCAACGGCCGGGTCGAGCCGGACGGGCTGCGCTGGCTGATGGAGCGCTGCCTCGAGGCCGGCCGCGTCGACAAGCTCGACCTGCCCGGCTTGAAAGACGACCGCCGGCCGGTGATCGGCGGCGGCCTCGCGATCCTCTACACGCTGGCGAGTCAGTTCGGCATCCAGTCGCTGATCCCGGCCCGCGGTGCGCTGCGCCAGGGCGTGATCTTCGACCTCGACGAGCGGCTGCGCGCCGCGGGCGCGCAGCCGAGCGGCCACGACATCCGCGAGGCGTCGGTGCAGGAGCTGCAACGCCGGTTCGGCGTCGACGTCGCGCAGGCCGACCGCGTCGCGCGGGTCGCTGCGCGCCTCTTCGACGAAGCCTTCCCGACCGCTGGCGCGGATGCGCGGCGCGAGCTGCTGTGGGCCTGCGCGCTGCACGAGATCGGCATGATGGTGTCGCACCACGACCACCATCGGCACAGCGCGTATCTGCTGTCGCACGTCGATGCCGCCGGCTTCTCGCAAAGCCAGCTCCGCCGCATCGCCGATCTCGTGCTCGGCCAGCGCGGCGGGCTGCGCAAGCTCGAGGCACGCCTCGTCGAGAACGAATTCGCGTGGCAGGTGCTGTGTCTCCGCCTCGGCGCGATCCACTGCCATGCGCGCGCTGCCACCGGCGACGCCGACATCGTGCTGCGGCGCGACGGCGACAAGGCGCGGCTCGGTTTCGCGCCGGGCTGGTCGGAGGATCATCCGAGCACCCTGCATCTGCTGCACGAGGAAAGCGATGCGTGGGCCAAGGCGGGCCGGCTCAGCCTGCATCTCGGGCCGGTCGGCTGAAACTGTTGTCGAAACGCGCCGCCGCTCGGCGGCTATGGATGGCGGGTCACGCAGCCTGCGCTACAAGCTGTCCGGCGACTGCACCGCGTGCAGCACGATCCCGGCCGAGCCCTCGCGATCGCGGCTGCGCAGCCACCAGGCGCCGCCCTTCTTGATCGCCCACGGTTGCATCTGGTCGGCAAGCAGCACCGCGGCCGCAAACCCGAGGGTCGGCTGGTGACCGACGATCAACACCGGCTCGCCGGCATCGGGCCAGCGCGCCGCCTTCAGCAGCGACTGCACGTCGTTGCCGGGGCCGAGGGCATTCACGGTCTTGAACGACCGGCCGAGGCCGCGCACGGTCTGCTGGCAGCGCAGCGCCGGGCTGACGAGGACGCGGGTCGACTCGGCGAGGCGCTGGTTCAGCCACTCGCCCATGCGCTGGGCCTGGCGCTCGCCCTTCGGCGTGAGTGCGCGTTCGAGGTCGTCGAGGTCGGGCCGTTCGGCCACTGCCTCGGCGTGGCGCCACAGGATCAGGTCCATCATGCCCCGGCGTTGTACAGGTTCATCAGCGCCTGCTGTGCCGAAGGGCCTTCGGTGCCGACTCGGACGTAGCTGCCGTCGGGCTGCAGCGCCCAGGCATCCTGGCGATCATGCAGGTAAGGCACCAGGCACTCGTCGATCACGCGCTGGCGCAGCGCCAGGTCGCGCACCGGCCACGCGACCTCGACGCGGCCGAACATGTTGCGGCCCATCCAGTCGGCGCTCGACAGGTAGAGCGCCTCGTCGTCCGGCCCGTCGCCCCAGCGGAAGTACATCACCCGGGTGTGCTCGAGAAAGCGCCCGACGATCGAGCGGACCCGGATGCGCTCGCTCACCCCCGGCACGCCCGGCGCGAGCATGCAGGCGCCGCGCACGATCAGGTCGATGTCGGCGCCGGCCCTGCTTGCGGCGATCAGCGCGTCGATGAGGGGCACGTCGGTCAGCGCATTGATCTTGACGACGATGCGCGCCGGCGCGCCGGCCAGGGCGGAGGCGGTGACCTTCTCGACGTGCGCGCGCATCTGCTTGTGGAGTGTGAACGGTGCCTGCAGCAGGCAGTGCGCCGGCTTCAGGCGGCCGAGCCCGGCGAGTTGCTGGAACACCGCGTCGGCATCGGCGGTCAGGTCCGGGTCGCAGGTCAGGTAGCCGATGTCGGTGTAGAGGCGCGCGCTCTTCGGGTTGTAGTTGCCGGTCGAGAGATGCCCGTAGCGGCGCAGCCGACCGGCTTCGCGCCGCGTGACGACGAGCAGCTTCGCATGCGTCTTCAGGCCGACGACGCCGTACACGACCTGCGCGCCGACCGCCTCGAGGCGCTCGGCCCAGTTGATGTTCGCCTCCTCGTCGAAGCGCGCCTGCAGCTCGACGACCGCCATCACCTCCTTGCCGCGGCGCGAGCCCTCGATCAGCAGGTCCATCAGCGGCGACTGCGCGCCGGTCCGGTAGATCGTCTGCTTGATCGCGAGCACTGCCGGGTCGTGCACCGCCTCGCGCAGCAGCTGCACGACCGGCTCGAACGACTCGAACGGATGGTGCAGCAGCACGTCGCCGGCCTGCAGCCGCGTGAAGATCGAATCCTGGCGCGGCAGCCGGCCCTGCGGCCAGACCGGCTCGTAGGGCGCAAAGCGCAGCGCAGGCGCATCGGCCTGGTCGATCAATTCGTTCAGGCGCACGAGGTTGACCGGGCCATTGACCTTATAGAGCGCGCGATCCGGCAGCCCGAACTGCTGCAGCAGGAACTCCGACAGCTCGTGCGGGCAGGTGTTGACGACTTCGAGCCGGATCGCTTCGCCGAAGTGGCGCGTCGTCAGCCCGGAGCGCAGCGCCTGGCGCAGGTTGGTCACGTCGTCCGCATCGACCTCGAGATCGGAATCGCGGGTGATCCGGAACTGCGAGAACGCCTCGACCTTGCGACCCGGGAACAACTCGCCGAGGTGGGCCCGGATCACGCTCGTCAGCAGCACGAACACCTGGCGGCCGTCGGCCAGCGCGTCGGGCAGGCGGATCACGCGCGGCAGCACGCGCGGCACCTTGACGATCGTCACGCTGTTGCTGCGCCCGAACGCGTCCTTGCCGCCGAGGCGCGCGATGAAGTTCAGCGACTTGTTCGCGACCTGCGGGAACGGGTGCGACGGGTCGAGGCCGACCGGCACGAGGAGCGGCCGCACCTGCGTCTCGAAGAAGCGCTTGACCCAGCGCTGCTGTGCCGGCGTGCGCTCGGCGTGGCTCAGCACGACGATGCCCTCGCGCACGAGCAGCGGCATCACGACGTCGTTGAAGACGCGGTACTGCATGTCGACCAGCGCATGCGCCTCGACCGCGATCGCATCGAGATCGCGCGCCGAGGTCGGCAGGCCGGGGCGCTTGGCCGCCTCGACAAGGTCGGCGATGCGGACCTCGAAGAACTCGTCGAGATTCGACGAGACGATGCAGACGTAGCGCAGCCGCTCGAGCAGCGGCACGTCCGCGCGCTCGGCCTGCGCCAGCACGCGCCGGTTGAATTCCAGGATCGCGCGTTCGCGGTTCAGCAGCACGGGCTTCGCGCCAGTCGACCCCATGGGAGGGGACGCGCTGGTTGCTGGCAGGCCGCCGGGCAAGGCGCGCGACGTCGCGGTCTCGCTCATCGCCGCAGTTTATGAAGGAATTGCGACAGCTCCGTGACATGTCCGCGCAGGCGGCATCATCCGGACCAGCAGTCGCCGGACAAAAAAACGCCGGGCAGTGCCCGGCGGTTCGATAGAGAGGACGGCCTGTCAGGGCTGCGCGCCGGTGCTGATGGTCTCGCCGAACAGCTCCCACTGCGTGCCGGTGAACTTGGCGAGCTGGGCCTGCTGGATCGGGAAGAAGTCGGTCGCCGAGGTGTTCATCATCATGCCGGGCAGCAGCAGCGGCAGCTTGAAGTTCTTCAGGCTGGCCGACTGCCGCATCACGTTCTCGCGCGTCAGGTCGTTGCCGCATTGCTTCAGGATTTGCACCATCGTCTGCGCGGTGATGTAGGCGTACAGGTTGCTCGCGTCCTTCGGGTCGCCCTCCCGGTAGTAGCGGCCCATGAAGGCGCGCCACTCGAGCATCGCCGGGTCGTCCTTCCACTGCGGGTCGTTCGGGTCCTTGTAGTACTGGACCGTGATCAGCCCGACCGACTTGTCGAGGCCGGCCGGCACCAGCACCGAGCCGACCGACGCGCTCACGTTGTTGATGATGTGGAGCGGCTTCCAGCCCGAGTCCCAGGCCTTGCGCACCGCCTGCGCGCCGAACTTCGGCGTCGTGATGTTGATGAAGGTGTCGGCCCCGGAGCCCTGCAGCGCGATGATCTGCGAGTCGACGGTCGGGTCGGTGACCTCGTAGGTCGCCTCCTTGACGATCATCTTGGCGCCGGCGGTGCCGAGGCCGTCCTTGACGCCCTTCAGCACGTCCTTCCCGTAGTCGTCGTTCTGGTACAGGATCGCGACCTTGGCGGCCGGCTTGTTCTTCAGCAGCCACTTGGCATAGATCTCGCCCTCGGACTGGTAGCTCAGGTTGAAGCCGATCGTCCACGGGAAGTTCTTCGGGTCGCCCCACTTCGTCGCGCCGGTCGCGAGCAGCAGGTGCGGCACCTTCTTGCCGTTGACGTACTTGTGGATCGCAGAATTGGGCGGCGTGCCGAGGGTCTGGAACAGCGCGAGTACCTCGTCCTGCTCGACCAGGCGGCGCACCTGCTCGACCGTCTTCGGTGGGCTGTAGCCGTCGTCCAGGCTGATCAGGTTGACCTTGCGGCCGTTGATGCCGCCGTTGTCGTTGATCATCTTGAAATAGGCCTGGTGCAGCTTGCCGATCGTCCCGTAGGCCGATGCAGGGCCGCTGTACGGCATCGTCTGGCCGAGCTTGATCTCGGTTGCCGAGGCGCCCGGCCCGTACTTCGCGGCCTGCGCGTGGACGTTCGGACTGGTGGCTGCGACCGCGAGCGCCGCCGACGCGGCGAGCCCGCGCAGCGACCGAAGGACAACGTTCGTCATGCTGTTTTCTCCATGGCAAGGAACACTCGAAAGACCTGCGGGCGTGATCTTGCGCCGGCCCGCCGCGAAAGGCACAGGTGTTTTCGCGCCCCCTTCAACGCTTCAGGCGGGCGCGAAGAATGCGGATAAACCCGGCGACGCCGGTCGGCATCGCGTACATGAAGGCGAGCAGGAAGACGCCGTAGATCGCCCACGGCGCCGCCTTCGAGATCTGGTCGGCGACGTTCGGGATGAACTGGATGAAGAACGCCCCGTAAAGCGCGCCGGAGATCGAGGCCAGCCCGCCGACCACGACGCCGACGACCAGCGTGATCGACAGGAAGATCGTGAACGAGTCGGGCGCGACGAACTGGATCGCGATCGAGCCGAGCGCGCCGGCGACGCCGGTGTAGAGCGCCGAGACGCCGAACGT
>Ga0070675_100004893_pt1 | contig 10219 bp, 10 predicted proteins | sample KBSM43metaG_FD_65343 | JGI IMG/M metagenome (GOLD analysis project Ga0070675, IMG submission 65343) | Miscanthus rhizosphere microbial communities from Kellogg Biological Station, Michigan, USA - KBS M4-3 metaG | ecosystem: Host-associated > Plants > Roots > Rhizosphere > Soil ...
TACATCGTGCAGCTGGACAACACGACGCAGGACGGCTCGTTCTTCTACCTTTTCGAAGAGTAGTCGCGGCAGCGGATAGAATCGGCGCCTCATGGCGCTGTCGGGTCTGGGACTCTTTCTGCTGGAGGCCTGCGCCGGTACGGCGTTCCTGCTTCTTTTCTTTCCGCCGGCCGTGCTCGGCCGTGGCTTTTTCACGCTCCACGGCAGCCTGGCGGCGATCTTCGCCGGTCTGGCGCTGCTGGTCCGGCCGGCGGGCCTGCCGATGCCGGTCCTGGCGTCCGGCACGGCCCTCCTGGCGCTGTACACGCTCGCTGCTCATGGAGGACAGGCCGCACGGGCCCGGCCTCTGCTCGCCGCGGGCGCGGGCTGTGCCGCCTGGGCGCTCGCCCGAGTCGCCGTCGTCGCCCCGCGCGAGGCCGGCGACGGCTGGACCGTGGTCGGCGCGCTCGCCGGCGGCCTGTTCTTCGGCGCGGTGCTCGTGATCATGAACCTCGGGCACTGGTACCTGGTCTCGCGCTCGATCCCGTTCGAGCTCCTCGCCCGCGGCGCGGCGCTCTTCGCCGGGCTCGCGGTCTTCCGGACGGTCTACCTCGGCCTCGCGATGGCCGTTCAGCGCCACTCGGAGGGCGTCCAGATCCTGGTGTCTCTCGAGCGGGATGCGCTCTTTTTTCTCTTTCGGGTCCTGTGGGGCATCGCCGGCCCGCTGGCCCTCTCGTACTTCATCTGGAGGACCGCGGAGCTCAAATCCAACCAGGCGGCCACTGGTCTTCTCTACGTGGCGTTGATCTTCGTGCTGATCGGCGAGCTGCTGTCTTCGTACCTGACCGTCGCCACCGGATTCCCGGCGTAGCCGCGGAGATGCGGGCTCGCTACTACTGTCCGGACTGTCTGACGGCGAAAGAGCACGCCGGCTCGGAAGCGGGGCCCTTCGCCTGCGCGAAGTGCGGGCGCGCCTACGAGGCGACCTTCGAAAACACCGTCGGCCCCGACGGTGTCGAGGCGTGCGCGTTTTGCGGAAACCGGGCGTTCTTCCTCCAGAAGGACTTCGACCAGCGCCTCGGCTGTCTGATCATGGCGGTGTCGCTGGGCCTGGCCCTCCTGGTGGGCTGGAAGGCCGGCTGGATCTGGTTCACGCCGGTCCTGCTGGTCTCGGTCGTCGTGGACTGGGTGATCGCGGCGCGGATCCGCCCGGTCACCATCTGTTATCGCTGCGACGCGGAGTACCGGGAGGTCCCCGTGAATCCGCACCACAAGGGCTACGATCCCCATGTCGCGGAGCGGTACGCGGAGAAGAAGACCGTCCGGCGCATGAGGTAGTCGCCAGCCGTGAAGATCTACGACATCTCGCGCGTGATCTCCGAGGAGACGCCGGCCTGGCCCGGAGACGTTTCCTTTTCCTGGAGAGAGACGGCGCGGCTGGGGCCCGGGGCGCCGTGGGGATCGACCTGCTTCACGATGAGCGCGCACCTGGGCACGCATGCGGACGCGCCCGGCCACCTCTTCGAGGACGGCAAGGCGATCGCCGAGGCGCCCCTCGCGGCCTACCTCGGCCCGGCGCGCGTGGTGGCGCTCCCGGGTGTCGGCGAGGTGGGCCCCGACGCTCTTCCGCCCAAGAGCCTGCGAGCGCCGAGAGTTCTGTTTCGCAGCGGCGCCCGGGCGTTTCTGTCGCCGCTGGCGGCGATCCGCCTGGCCGACGCCGGAGCGATGCTCGTCGGCACCGATGCCGCATCGATCGATCCGGAGGACGCCGAGGACCTCCCCGCCCACCGCGCGCTGCTCTCCCGCGGCGTCGCCCTGCTCGAGGACCTCGACCTCGCCGTCGTGCCCGACGGAGACTACGAGCTCGTGGCCCTGCCGCTGCGTTTCCGGGACCTGGACGCCTCGCCGGTTCGCGCGATCCTGATCGCGACCTGACTAGGGGAAGAGGCCCCGGATGCGCGTCGCCTCTTCGACGCGGCCGACGGCGAGGATCAGCGCCCCCGTCCGCAGGTCCGTATCGTGGCGCCGGGCCGTTTCCGCGACGTCCTCGTAGGCGCGGCGGATCGTCCGCTCGAGGTGGCTGCGGACGAGGTCCGGATCCCAGAAGAAGGAATAGAGGTCCTGGACCCACTCGAAATAGGAGACGGTCACTCCGCCGGCGTTCGCGAGGATGTCCGGGATGACCAGGGAGCCGTTCCGGCGCAGGATGTCGTCGGCGTCGGGCGTCGTCGGGCCGTTCGCCGCTTCGGCGACGATCCGGGCCTTCACCCGGGGCGCGTTCTCGCGCGTGATGATGCCTTCGAGCGCGGCCGGAACGAGGATGTCGACCGGCAGCTCCAAGATCTCTTCGTTCGTGATCTTCTCGCCGCGGCTCGCCGTGACGGTGCCCTTCTTCTCCTTCGCGGCATTGACCAGATCGAGCCGCAAGCCCTTCTTGTCGTAGATCCCGCCCCGGGAATCGGATACGGCGACGACCTTGACTCCCGCCTCGTCGAGGAACTTTGCGGCGAAGGCCCCGGCATTGCCGTAGCCCTGCACGGCCGCGGTGGCTCCCTTGAGTTTGAGCCGCATCCGTTTGGCGGCCTCGTCGATGGCGACGAAGCAGCCCTCGGCCGTGGCCTCATTGCGGCCCGCGGAGCCCCCGAGCGGGATCGGTTTTCCGGTCACGACCCCGAGCGTCGAGTAGCCCTGGGTCATCGAAAAGGTGTCCATGATCCAGGCCATGTGCTGGGGCGTCGTGTAGACGTCGGGCGCCGGGATGTCCCGGTCGTGGCCGAGAACGATCGCGATCTCCGAGGTGTAACGGCGCGTCAGCCTCTCGTTCTCGTCGAGCGAAAGCTTTTTGGGGTCGACCGTGACGCCGCCCTTGGCGCCGCCGAACGGGATGTTGACCACGGCGCACTTCCAGGTCATCCACATCGCCAGGGCCTTGACCTCGTCGAGCGTGACGCCCGGGTGGAAACGGATGCCGCCCTTCGAGGGCCCGCGTGCGATGGAGTGCTGCACCCGATAGCCCGTGAAGACCTTGATCTGCTTGTTGTCCATGCGAACCGGAATCGACACGGTGAGCTGCCGCTTCGGATTGCGGAGGATGTCGCGGATTCCGGCGTCGAGGCCCAGCTGATCGGCGGCCCGTTCGAACTGGCGCTGGGCGAACAGGAACGGGTTGAGGTTCTCGGGGGAGAGCGGCGGGGCCGGCTCGGCCGGTTTCCTCGGCGTTGCTTTGGAGCGTCGGGGCTTCCGTGCCATTCGTTTCTCCTTCGCGCCTGGCGCGCTAAACGGTGCTCTTGGAACCGGGGGGATCAGGGCCCGAGAGGCAGAGTCTCGGCGGCATGGCGGGCGAGCCGCCACAGGGTGCCGGGGAAGATGCCGATCGCGAAGATGCCGATTGCGCACAGCGCGAGCGCGAGGCGATCCGCGGGCGCGAGCGCCGGCGGAGGCTCGTCATCGACGGGATCGCGCATGTAGAGAATGTAGACGACCTTCAAATAGTAGCCCACCGACACGAGGGAGTTGGCGATCCCGATGAGGGCCAGGGTATAGAGGCCGCTCTGTAACGCCGCCTTGAAGAGAAAGAACTTGCCGATGAAGCCCGCGGTGGCGGGGATGCCCGCCAGGGAGAAGAGGCACAACGCGAGGACACCGGCGGCGAACGGGGTGCGCCTTCCGTCGCCGGCGAGCATCGCCACCGGATGGGCCTTCGTCTCGTCCCGATAGAGAGCGGAGACCGCGGCGAACGCTCCGGCGTTCGAGACGAGGTAGGCGAAGAAGTAGACGATGACCGCGGCGAGCGCGTCGCGTCCGAACACGACGAGAGCGATCGTGACGTAACCCATGTGGGCGATGCCGGAATAGGCGAGGAGCCGCTTGATGTCCCGCTGTGCCAGCGCGACGACGTTGCCGAGCGTCATGGACACGATCGCGATGGCGGCGATCGCCGTCCGGAACTTGTCGGGCAGGCCCGTGGAGAAGACCTCGGCGAAGACCCGATAGAGAACGATGACGCTCGCGCCCTTGGGCGCCACCGAGAGGTAGAGCACGGCGGGCGTGGGCATGCCCTGGTAGACGTCCGGCGCCCAGGCGTGGAAAGGTGCGAGGGACATCTTGAAGGCGAACCCGACGAAAAGGAGCAGCAGCCCGAAGGCCACGGCGGGGCTGCTGCCCAGGCCCGGCCGCGCCAGGGCTTCGAGCCGCGAGGTCCCGGCCGCTCCGAAGAGCAGCACCACGCCGTAGAGGGTGAACGCGGATCCGAAGGCCCCCGTCAGGAAGTACTTGAGCCCCGCCTCCGAGGAGGCTTCGACTCCGCGGAAGAACGCCGCGAGGACGTAGAACGAAAGAGACAGAGTCTCGAGGCCGATGAAGACGAGGAGCAGGTCGAGGCCCCGCGTCATGAGCGACACGCCGAGGTGCCCCCAGAGAAGCAGGGCGTAGAACTCGCCCTTTTCCTCGCCCGCCCGCTCGAGGTATGGCTTGGCGACGAGGACCGCCAGGGCCGCACACGCGCCGAGGAAGAGGCCGATCAAGAGCGTCAGCGGGGAAGTCTCGAAGCGGCCCCCGAAGGTGGTGCCGTAGGGCGCCTGGACGAGAGCGTAGAGGGCGCCGCCGATGCCGGCGAGGGCGATTGTTGAGAACCATCGCTTCAGGTTCGGAACGAAAGCCTCGATGAGCAGGATGAGGCAGCCCGCGGCCGCGAGAATGATCTCGGGCAGGATCGCGACGAAGTCGGCGCGGGTGAACTGGACGATTTGCATCTGCTCGGGCGTCATGGTGCTCGATTCGCGATCTGCTTCGAGACGACCGTCTCGCGGAGCGACTCGACGGAGCCGCGGATGCGATCCAGGACGTCGTTCGGCCGGACGCCGATCCAGACCATGAGAACGACGAGGATGGCGGCCGCGACGAATTCGCTCGGCCGGATGTCCCGCAGCGAGCGGTTCTGTTCGTTCCGGAAGGGATTCCAGAACACGCGCTGCACGAGCCAGAGCATGTAGATGGCCGAAAGGATCACGCCTGTGGCCGCGGCGACCGCCCACCAGCGGTGGGGCGACGACCACGTTCCAACGAGGATCAGGAACTCGCCGACGAAGCCGTTCAAGCCGGGGAGGCCGATCGACGAGAGCGTCGCGATGACGAAGAGCGCGGTCGTGACCGGCACGACCGACGCGATCCCGCCATAGGCCGAGATCTCGCGCGTGTGCGTCCTCTCGTAGAGGACGCCGACCAGGAGGAACAGAGCGCCCGTCGAAAGGCCGTGGTTGATCATCTGGAGGATCGAGCCCTGGAGCGAGATCGTCGTGAACGCGCCCACGCCCATCACGACGAGGCCGAGGTGCGAGACCGACGAGTAGGCCACGAGCCGCTTCATGTCGTGCTGCGGGTATGCCACGAAAGCGCCGTAGATGACGCCCACGATGCCGAGGGCTCCCAGCCACGGCGCGTACCGGATGGCCGCGTCCGGGAAGAGGGGAAGCGCGAAGCGCAGGTAGCCGTACACGCCCAGCTTCAGCAGGACACCGGCCAGGATGATCGAGCCCGCCGTCGGGGCTTCGGTGTGGGCGTCGGGCAGCCAGGTGTGGAGCGGAAAGACGGGGACCTTGATCGCGAAGGCCAGCGCGAAGGCGGCGAAGAGCAGTGTCTCGACCCGCCCGCTGAAGCTCAGCCGGTAGAGATCCTCGAGGGCGAAGGACCAGACCCCGGTCGCGGCCTGGTGGCGGATCGCGATGAAGAGGATGGCCAGGAACATCAGGAGGCTTCCCGCCATCGTGAAAATGAAAAACTTCATGGCCGCGTAGATCCGCCGCGGCCCGCCCCAGATGCCAATGATGAAGTACATCGGCACCAGCATCACTTCCCAGAAGACGTAGAAGAGCGCGAGGTCCAGCGCCACGAGGCTTCCGAGCATCCCGGTCTCGAGGAGCAGGAAGGCGATCGAGTAGCCCTTGATTTCTTTCTCGACGTGCGTGAGAGAGAAGAGCAGGGCGATCGGAGTGAGGATGGTCGTCAGGAGCACGAGAAGCAGCGAGATCCCGTCGATGCCGAGCGAATACGAGATCCCGAGGGCGGGAATCCAGTCGACCTGCTCCCGGAACTGGAAACCTTTCTGCGCCAGGTCGAACCGGGTCCAGAGCGGCAGGGAGATGAGGCAGTCCGCGATCGCGACGAGAAGGGCGAAGACTTTGGCCTCTTTCTCGAGGGAGCGCGGGAACAGCAGGATGAGGGCGGCCCCGAGAGCCGGCAGGAAGACCACGACGGTCAGCAGGTGCTCGGTGAAGAGACTGCCCATCTAGATCGCTCCGATGACGAAGACGAGCAGCGCCACGAGCCCCAGCAGAAACGTCAACGCGTAGTTTCGGACGTTGCCGGTCTGGAGGAATCGCAGAAAGTCGCCGGTGAGCTCGACCATGAACGCGGTGGCATTCAGGATGCCGTCGATGATGAGGACGTCCACGACTTTCCAGAGGACGCGCGCCAGCCACTCGAAAGGCCTCACGAAGAGGAAGGCGTACAGCTCGTCCACCCTCCACTTGTCGACGAGGAGAGCGTAGAAGCGCGGGTATGTCGCGGCGAGACGGGCGGGGACGCGGCCCTCGCCCTTGCCCCACCAGACCCATGCCAGATAGAGGCCCGATGCGGCCACGGCGACCGAGACGGCCATCAGGAGCCACTCGACGGCGTGGGGGAGCCCCTCGTGCGCGAGCTCGCGGCCGGCGATCGGGGTGACGATGGGCGAGAGAAAACGGGCGAACAGGTTCGCGTTCTCGCCGAAGACGGCCGGCAGCCCGACCCATCCGCCGACTGTCGCCAGGATGGCCAGGACGATGATGGGCCCGGTCATCGAGCGAGGCGCCTCGTGGAGATGGTGTTCCTGCTCGGAAGTTCCCCGAAACGTCCCGAAGAAGGTGAGGGAGACGATCCGGAACATGTAGAGCGCGGTCAGGCCGGCGGTGAAGAGGCCGATCGCCCAGAAGACCTTGCCCAGAGGCTCGTGCGATTCGAAGGCGCTCGAGAGGATCGCGTCCTTCGAAAAGAACCCGGCGAACGGCGGGATGCCCGAGATCGCGAGAGTGGCGATCAAAAACGTCATGTACGTGATGGGCATCTTCTTCTTGAGGCCGCCCATGTGGTGGACGTTGAGGTCGTCGTGCATGGCGTGCATGACGCAGCCCGCCCCGAGGAAGAGGCAGGCCTTGAAGAACGCGTGCGTCATGACGTGAAACATCCCGACCGTGAAGGCGCCGACGCCGCAGGCCAGGAACATGTAGCCGAGCTGGGAGATCGTCGAATAGGCCAGGACCTTCTTCAGGTCGCTCTGGACGATCGCGATCGTCGCCGCGAAGAGGGCCGTGAAGCAGCCGATGCAGGCCACGAAGAGCATGACCTCGGGCGCCAGTCGGAACAGCACGTTGCAGCGGGCCACCATGTAGACGCCGGCCGTGACCATCGTCGCGGCGTGAATGAGGGCGGAGACGGGAGTCGGGCCGGCCATGGCGTCCGGCAGCCAGACGTACAGCGGGACCTGCGCGCTCTTGCCCATGGCGCCGACGAAGAGGCAGAGACAGATGAGCGAGAGCGCCGGGGCGTACCGGCCGGGGTCCGTCGCCGCTTTCCCGAAGACCTCCGAGAAACTCAGCGACCCGAAGGCCGTGAAGATGCCGAACATACCGAGGAGGAAGCCGTAGTCGCCGATCCGGTTGACGACGAAGGCCTTCGTTCCGGCGGCGGCGGCGTACTCGCGGTCGAAGTAGTACCCGACCAGCAGGTACGAGCAGAGACCCACGCCCTCCCAGCCCACGAACATCAGGACGAAGTTCTCGGCGAGCACGAGGACGAGCATCGCGAACATGAAGAGGTTGAGGTACGCGAAGAAGCGGGCGTAACCGGCGTTCGTCGCCTCGCCGCGCATGTAGCCGATGGCGTAGACGTGGATGAGGAAACCGACGAAGGTCACGAACGACAGCATCAGCGCCGAGAGCGGATCCAGCCGGAACGCCAGATCCAGCGAGAGGTCGCCGACGGCGATCCAGCTCCCGTAGGTCTCGATGAAAGTTCCCTGGCCGCCCGAGAGGTACGGAATCAGCCGCGAGTAAGCCGCGACGGTCGCCAGGGCCGCCGCACCGACACCCATCACCGAGACGAAGGACTTGCCGAGGCGGGTCCCCAACAGTCCGTTGACCGCGAAGCCCGCGAGGGGGATGAGGGGGATCAGCCAGAGCGGAGTCATCGCTTTCGCGTCACCATTTCAGAAGGCGGATCTTGTTGACGTCGATCGTTTCGGTGTGCCGGAACAGCGCGACGAAGATCGCCAACCCCACCGAGGCCTCCGCGGCGGCGATCGCGATGACGAAGAACACGATGATCTGGCCCTCGTGGGTGCCCATCGCGGCGCCATAGCCCAGCAGCGCGAGGTTGGCGGCATTCATCATGAGCTCGATGGACAGGAAGATCTGGATGGCGTTGCGACGCAGGAGAACGCCCGCGATGCCGATCGAGAACAGCGCTCCCGAGGCGAGGAGGACGTCGGAAAGGGGAATCGATCCGATCATGGCTGCTTCTCCCGGCGTGCGAGGACGAAAGCTCCGACCAGCGCGGCGAGCAGGAGGACGGAGACCGCCTCGAAATGCAGCAGGTACTTCGAGAAGAGCTCGCGGGACAGGCTGGCCGGATCCGACAGCACCTGGGGCGTCTCGCCCGTCGGGGCCGGGATGCTCGCGCCGGCGCCCCGCAGCGTCCCCAGCAGGAGGGCCGCGAACAGGACGACGCCCAGGCTGCCGAGCAGGGTCTGCAGCGGCCCGCTCCGCTCGGCCGGGATGTGGCCGATGTTCAGCAGCATGAGGACGAAGAGGAACAGGACGAGGATCGCGCCGGCGTACACGATGACCTGGATCGCCGCGATGAACGGGGAAAGCAGCATGACGTAAGTCACGGCGAGGGCGAAAAAGGCCACGACCAGCGTCAGCACGCTGCGCACGGAATTCCGGGTGACGACCATGAGTCCGCCGAAGAGGACCGCGACGGCCGCGGCGGCGTCGAAGACGAAGCGCGCGACGGTCACCCGATCACCTCGCCGCCCGGACCATCTCGAGCGCCGCGGCCCAGAACAGGTTTACGAGCGCCAGCGGCAACAGGACCTTCCAGCCGAGGCGCATGAGCTGGTCGTAGCGAAACCGCGGGAGCGTCCAGCGGACCCACACGAAGACCCAGACGAGGAAGGCGGTCTTCGTCGCGAAGATGAGGATCGACAGGGCGACGCCGAGGATGCTTTCGGGGTGGAAGCCCGGAAGCGACCACCCTCCCAGGTACAGGGTCACCGTGATCGCGCACGCGACGACGACGTTCACGTATTCGGCCATCTGGAACGCGCCGAACCGCATCGCCGAGTACTCCGTGTGATACCCGGCGACCAGCTCGGGCTCCGCCTCCGGAAGATCGAAGGGGAGCCGGTTCGTCTCGGCGAAGGCCGAGACGAGAAAGATGATGAAGCCCAGAGGCTGGATGAAGATGTTCCATTGGGGCACGAAGGCGAGGATCGGCATCGGGCGCTGCTGCGCGGCGATGATGTCGTTCAGCTTGAACGAGCTCGCCACGAGCACGACCCCCGCGGCCGCCGTGGTCATCGCGAGCTCGTAGGAGATGATCTGCGCGCTCGAGCGGATTCCGCCCATCAGCGAGAACTTGTTGTTGGAGGCCCAGCCCGCGAGCACGATCGCGTAGACCGAGAGCGAGACGATCGCGAAGGAGTACAGGATCCCGATCGAGACGTCCGCACCGATCAGCGGGATCTCGCGGCCGTCGATCTTGAGGGTCGCGCCGTAGGGGACGATTGCGAAGGTCGAGAGCGCGGCGAAGGCGGCGATGGCCGGGGCGAGAAGGAAGAGGAGCTTGTCCGCGTTCGCGGGCATCACGGCTTCCTTCGTGAACATCTTCACGGCGTCGGCCACCGCCTGGAAGAGGCCGAAGGGCCCGACACGGTTGGGCCCGAACCGATCCTGGATGAACGCCGCGCCCCGCCGTTCGACCCAGGTCAGGGGAATCACGAGCGCGGGGAAGATCATTGCCGGCAGGGCGACGCGCAGGACCACGATCACCCAGTCGACGAGGGTCATAGCGTGCCGTTCCAGGCGAAGTCCCCCTTCTTCAGGAGGCGGCCGCCCTCGAGATCCTTCGGGTCGATGTCGGCGTAGGGCGGGATCTCTTTCGCGATCGCCGCGAGCAGGTCCGCGGGCGTCCAGTTGCGGTCGCC
>Ga0070675_100004901_pt1 | contig 10210 bp, 5 predicted proteins | sample KBSM43metaG_FD_65343 | JGI IMG/M metagenome (GOLD analysis project Ga0070675, IMG submission 65343) | Miscanthus rhizosphere microbial communities from Kellogg Biological Station, Michigan, USA - KBS M4-3 metaG | ecosystem: Host-associated > Plants > Roots > Rhizosphere > Soil ...
GTACGTGGACTTCGACAAGTGCATCCCGTACTTCGCCGAGTCGGCATCGTGTGGGATCTGCATTGCCGTCTGCCCATGGACACGGCCGGAGGTGCGTCCAAAACTGTCCGACACGATGGCCAGGCGCCTCGGTCAGGCGCCGCCGGAAGCCTGACGTGATGAAGAATCACAAGAACTGAAGATCTCGACGCCGTAAGGCGTCCATCCGGAAGGCCGAGGCCGCTCCCGGTCCGCTCACCGCATGCTGTGATCGGGCCGAAGTCCTTCCCCCGCGGCTCACGCGCGCGCCGCCTGGATTCATTCAGCCTTTTCAGCGGGTGCCGGCCGCCGGCTCGCGGTCACCAGTGGCCCGCTCTTTGCGCCTGCCATGGTTCGTGAAGGAATTCGTCGTCGGCATCGACAGTCGCATGAGAGGGTGCCTCCGGGCGCTGTTCCTGATCCTGGCGGGCGTCGCGATCGCGGCGGTGTCAGCCGAAGCGCAGCAGGACCGCCCCGCGGTCGGCGTGGCCTTCGGCGGCGGCAGCGCCCGCGGCATCGCGCATGTTGGCGTCATCCAGTGGTTCGAGGAGCATCGCATCCCGATCGACATGGCGGCCGGCACCAGCATGGGCGGGCTGATCGGCGGCGCGTTCGCCACCGGGATGGACGCCGCCGAGATCGACGAGATGCTGCAGCACCTCGACTGGGACACGATGTTCGGGGCCTCCGGCTTCGCGTTCAAGAATATTCGCCGGAAGGCCGACGGCAGGGCCTACCCGTCGCGGCTCGAGTTCGGGCTGCGGCACGGTCTCAAAGCGCCTCCCGCGCTCAACAACGGACAACAGGTGGATCTGCTGGTCGTTCGGCTCACCGCGCCGTACTACGGCGCGCGCACGTTCGACGAGTTGCCCACGCCCTTTCGCGTCGTGGCGATGGATCTGCTCACCGCCAAAGCGGTCGTCCTCGATCGCGGTCCGTTCGGATCGGCCCTGCGGGCGACGATGTCGCTTCCATTGATCTTTCCGCCCGTGCCCCGTGACGGCCAGCTCCTGGTCGATGGCGGCACCCTCGACAACGTGCCGGCCGACGTCGTCAAGGCGATGGGCGCCGCCCGGATCGTCGCCGTCAACGTCGGCGATCTGGACGACCTCAAGACCGTCAACTCCTCGATGTTCGGTCTGGCGGGGGCGACGATCGACGCGATGATGCGCGCGAACACCAAAGAGGCCATCGCGCAGGCCGACATCGTCATCAACGTCCCGCTCGCCGACTACGGGTCGCTCGACTGGCGGCGGAGCCGGGAGCTCGTCGCCGAAGGCTACAAGGCCGCCGAGGTGATGCGCGATCGCCTGCTGCCGCTGGCGGTCAGCGAGGCGGAATACGCGCAGTGGAAGGCAGCGCGCCAGGCGCGCCGGAAGACGGCGCTTCCAGTCCCGGCCTTCGTGCGCGTCGAGGGCTTCACGGCGGCCGACACCCGGCAGATCGACGGGCAGCTGGCGCATCACGTCGGCAAGCCGTTCGACGTTGCTGTCCTGCAGGTCGAACTGGACGCGCTGTCCGGTCTCGACCGCTACCAGTCGATTGGCTGGCGCTTCGCCAGCGATCAGGCCGGCGAGCCGGGCTTGCTCGTCGAGGCTCAGCCCAAGTCGTACGGACCGCCGTTCCTGATGCTGGGACTGAATCTGGAGAACACGGTCTCGGACTCGTTCCGGGTCACGATGACGGCGCGCTATCTCGCCTACGACGTGCTCGGGGCCGGCTCCGAACTCCGCCTCGACGCCACGATCGGATCGGACCCGGGTGTCGCGGCCGAACTCTACACCCCGATTGGCGCGGGCCGCCTGTTCGTGGCGCCGTTCGCCGATATCGTGACCCGGACCCTCAACTTCATCGAGGATGACGCGATTGTCGCGCGGTACGGAGAAAGGTCAAGCCAGGCCGGGCTGAACGTCGGCGTCAATCTCGGCCGGCAAAGTGATCTGCGGGCCGGCGTGTTCATCGGCCGGCAGTCCACCGAGGTCCAGGTGGGCGATCCAGGCCTGCCTGCCTTCGCCGGCAAGTCAGTCGTGTCCGAGGTGGCCTGGCGATTCGATTCCCAGGACAGTCCGGCTCTGCCGACCGCCGGAAGCGTCGCGTCCGCACACCTGCGGCACGTGGTCGATGCGCCCGAGGTCGAACCGCCGCTGGCGAGCCATCGGTCGAGCGAGGGGCTGATGCAGCTGGCGGGCGAGGACAACACGTTCTGGACAATCCGCGGGCGGGACCGCGTGTTCGTGCTGGGCGGCGGTGGCACCTCGTTCGACCACACGCCGCTGCCGACCGAGCAGTTCACGCTCGGTTCGACCTTCCATCTGGGTGCCTACGGCAACGGCGAGCTGCGCGGCGACCACTACTACATCCTCAGCGCGGGCTATCTCCGTCAGCTCGGACGGCTGCCCGACTTTCTCGGCGGCGCGATCTGCGCCGGCGGCTGGCTCGAGAACGGCGACGCCTTCGACGCCTGGAGCAGCGCCAGGCTCCGGACCAACGCGAGTGCGGGGGTGATCATGGACTCGCTCATCGGCCCCGTCATCCTGGCGGGCTCGGCCGGCTTCGACGGCCGGTGGCGCACCTACGTCGGTGTTGGCCGTGTGTTCGGCGGGAAACGATAGTCGGAGGAGCACCCGCTAGCGCGTCGAATTGCCGGCTGCGAGCGTCTCCGGCAGGCGTTCGAGCCCTACGAGCTTCCAGCCTCCGCCCTCCCGGCGGAAGTGCGTGCGCACAGGCTGACGCCACGTGGGGTAGCGCTGGCTGTCGGCGGAGCGGGCGGCTCGCGGTGCGAGTCGACAGCGGACGGGTTTGCGCCTTGACGACCGCCGACACGAGCACCAACAATGGCGGGCAGTCAGATCCGTAGCCCTCCCGTGCCCAATCTGCGCATCGACAAGCCCGCGGCCTCGACCAGCGAGATGTCGCGCACGCTTCCGCCTGAACTGATGGCGGAGGCGTCGTGGCGGCTCGGCTGGCTCGGCCTGATCTACGCCGTCGCGTGCCTGGTCGGGCACTTCGGCGAGCGCGCGCTGCTGATGCTGACCGGCTCGATCGACCAGGGGGCGCGCACCCAGGACGTCTTTCTGGTCGCGACCGTCGCGATGGGCATCGCCGTGTTCGTCGTCTCGCGGCGTGGACGCCTCGCGCCGAGGCAGCTCCTCAACGTTGGGCTGGTGTTTCAAGTGGCCGGCGCCTTCGGCATCGCCATCATGGAGTTCTGGGAGGGCGTGCCGGGATCGGTCGGCAGCTCGCTCATGCTGATTCCGGCCGAATGCGTCTGGATCGTGGCGTTTCCGCTGGTGGTGCCGAACACGCCCGGGAAAGTGCTGGTGTCCTCATTGCTGGCGGCGTCCACCGGGCCGGCGGCGCTGATGATCTCGTCGGCCATCGCGGGAAGGCCGATCGACCGTCCCCTCGCCGTGGCCATGTTCTTTCTCATGTCGAACTACCTGTGCGCCGTCTTCGCCTACGTGATCGCGGGCATCGTGCACCGGTTCGGCACCCGCTTGAAGCGCGCCCGCGAGATCGGCAGCTACGAGCTCATGGAGCGGATCGGCGAAGGCGGCATGGGGGAGGTGTGGCGGGCCAAGCATCGGCTGCTGGCACGACCCGCCGCGATCAAGCTGATACGCAGCGACGTGCTCGGCGCCGGCCAGCGCACGCGCGAGGCGATCGTCCGCCGCTTCGAGCGCGAGGCGCAGGACACGGCGACGCTCGGCTCTACGCACACGATTGACGTCTACGACTTCGGCATCACCGAAGAGGGCGACTTCTATTACGTGATGGAGCTGCTGCACGGGATCAGCCTCGAGCGGGCCGTGCGCGACTTTGGACCGATGGAGCCTGGGCGAGCGGTCTATCTGCTGCGCCAGGTCTGTCACTCCCTGGGGGAGGCGCACGCGCGTGGCCTCGTCCACCGCGACATCAAGCCGGCCAACATCTTCATGTGCCGGCTCGGGCCCGACGACGACTTCGTCAAGGTGCTCGACTTCGGCCTGGTCAAGCACGTCGAGGCGCCGGCGGGCGGCTCGATGCTCACCCTCGAGGGGATCACCGCGGGAACCCCCGGCTACATGGCGCCGGAGATCGCGCTGGGGCAGGCAGGCGTCGACGGGCGCGCCGACCTCTATTCTCTCGGCTGCGTGGCGTACTACATCCTCACGGGACAGCCGGTCTTTTCGGGTGACACGCCGGTCGCGACGGTGCTGGCCCACGTCCAGACACCACCCGTGCCGCCGAGCGCCCGTTCCGAATTCGCGATTCCGCCGGCGCTCGACGCGCTGATTCTCGAATGCCTCGCCAAGGATCCGGCCGCGCGGCCGGAGACGGCGGCACTGCTCGGCCAGCGTCTCGCTGCCACCATTGCCGGGGACGCGTGGACGCCGGAGGCGGCACAGGCCTGGTGGGAGCTGCACCGCGTCTCGCTGGCTGCCACCGCGTCCGCCGGCGAGACACCGGCGGCCGGCGCCGCGGCTGATGCCGAATCGCGCCCACGTTGCTGGCCGCGATTCGATCGCACGCCGCAGACCTGACCGTTCCCGAGAGGTCATGAAGAAGACGTCCGCGCCGCGCACGCTCGTCAGCCATCCCGAACCGCAGTCCCATTACTCGTTGCCCGTCTTCCGGGTGATCGGCGAGCCGCCGAAGAACCTGCTGGAGCGCGCGCTGTCGATCTTCGCGGACGTCCGGGCCGGCGAAGGGCTGAGCACGGTGCTGCTCGCAGTGAATATCTTCCTGCTGCTGGCCGGCTATTCGCTGATGAAACCCGCACGGGACGGCCTGATTCTCACCGAGGGCGGCGCCGAGGTCGCGTCCTACTCGGCGGCGGCGCAGGCGGTGCTCTTGATGGCGGCCGTGCCGATCTATGGCTGGCTCGGCACTCGTGTGGTGAGAATCAGATTGATTGCGATCGTCGTGACGTTCTTTTCCGCGACGCTCCTGGCGTTCTACGCCGGCGGCCTGGCCGGCCTGCGGGAGGGGGTGGCGTTCTACGTCTGGATCGGTCTGATCAACGTGTTCATCGTGTCGCAGTTCTGGCAGTTCGCGAACGACCTGTTCACGGAGGGGCAGGGCCGGCGGCTGTTCCCCTTGATTGGCGTCGGGCAATCGCTGGGCGCCTGGGTGGGCGCGGCCGCGGTGGCGCCGCTCGTCGAGGGTCTGAACTACACGCCCTATACGCTGATGTTCCTCGGCGCCGGTGTGCTGATGGTGGCGCTGAGCACCACTCTCATGGTGAATGCGCGCGAGGCGAAGCGGGCGCATCCCGAGGCGCGCGACCTCGCCAACGAGACCCTGGGTCCCCAGGGGGGCTTCGAGCTGATCCTGCAGGATCGGTATCTGCTGTGGATCGCCGTGCTCATCGTGCTGCTGAACGTCGTCAACACCACCGGCGGCTACGTGCTGAACCGGTTGATCGTGTTTGAAGCCGCCGCGCGGTTCGGCACCGACGCCTCGGCCGTGGTGCCGAGCCGGCAGTTCGTGACCGCCTTTTCCGGGTCGATCACCGCCTACGTGAACCTGGTCGGTCTGCTCCTGCAGCTGTTTGCCACCTCGCGGGTCATCCGGCTGATGGGTGTGCGCGGCGCGTTGTTCGTGCTGCCGGTGATCGCACTCATCAACTATTCGGTCATCGTCGTGGCGCCGCTGCTGGCTGTCGTGCGGGTCGGCAAGATCCTCGAAAACAGCACCGACTACTCGATCCAGAACACGCTCCGCCAGGCGCTCTTTCTGCCGACGAGCCGCGAGGCGAAGTACAAGGCGAAGGCGGCCATCGACACCTTCTTCACACGGATCGGCGATGTCGTGTCGGCCGGCTTCGTCTATCTCGGGCAGGTGGTCGGGGTGACGACCGCGGCCTTTGCCGCCATCAACGTTCTGTTGACGATTCTGTGGCTGGGTGTGGCGCGTCAGATCGCGAAGGCGCATCGGCAGCGGACGGTGTAGCGGCGATGATCGTGCGCAGGCGCGCGAGGATCGCCGGCGGCAGCACCTGATCGAGGTACTCGATCGCCAGGCCGCGCACGCCGGGGTTCGCCGACCGGACGCCCTGCACCGCGGCGTCGAGCGGCTCGCGCGCGACGATCGTCGAGAGCAGCGAGAACACGTGCTCGAGGTTCCGCGACGCGTCTTCCGCCGGTTCACTGGTCTGCGCCGCGTCCTCGACCTCCGGCCGATCGAGCAGACGATAGCCCTGCCAGACCTGGGGGGGCACCGACAGCTCGCGCTCGACCACCGCGATCATCCGCGTCCGGTCGACCGACAGCTCGCGGTTCTTGGCCAGAATCCGGTCGATGGCCCGGCTGCAGTGATAGCGCACTTCGAAGCGCTGATCTTCCAGGCCGTTCACGACGCCGTCGAGGCTGCGCGCCGTCGGGCAGGTTCCCAGAATTCTCGGCACGCGCCGGCGGATGGCGAAATCCGTGGCGGGGTCGAGGAGCGCATCGGTGAGCATGCCGGCGTGGGCCGGCGCGAGCTGCTCCAGGAGCGTCCGTGCCGCGGGGAGTACTTCGTCCCACGCCAGCAGATTGATGATCTGCGCGACATGGGTGCGCTCGAGGGCCGAGGCTCGAGCCAGCGCCGCCGTCACGCGCCGCGCGTCGCCGGACCGCAGGTCGGCCAGTATCTCGAGCTGCGGATCCAGTCGCGGCGCGGGAGGCCGGGCCGTGACCGCAGCCGGCGGTGCGACTGGCCCAACCGAGAGAGAATCGGGCGGCAGCCGGAGCATCGTCCATCCCGCCTCCGACACCATGCTGACCTGCGGCGCGTCGCGATAGCGGAGGAGCTGTTGTTCGACGATGCCGAGGTAGAGCGGATCGAGGCGCCGTCCGAACCAGAACGATGCGGCCGCGAGCACGAGGACGAGGGCCAGCAGACTGCTGGAGATCGAGGCGACACCCGCGAGCAGCAGGAGCTGCACGATGCCGGCGCCAGCCGCTTCGCCCGCACGATCGCAGGTGACGTCGAGAATCGTCTTGACGCGCCGCCGGTCGCGCGGGTCCATCGGCACGAACAGCAGCTCGTAGCCGCTGCGGAAGAGCGAGCCCCGCAGCACCGACTCGGTCCCGCGGAGTGCCGCAATCACCGGCCAGCCCTGAAACATTAGCCCAACCAGGCTGGCCGCCCCGACGCCGGCCGGGAGCGCTCGAATCGTGCCGCCGATCCCCAGGCGCTGAATCGCGCTCCCGGATCCAGTCTGGGAGAGGAACGTCAGCACCTGCACGCTGCCGTAGTAGATGGCAAAGAATCGCAGCAGGCCCGGGCCGGTGCCGAGCGAGGCGGTGGCGTGCGATTTCAACAAGTAGTCGAGCATCGCCGAGCCCGCCGTGGTCAGCACGACGAGCGAGGCCATGGTTCGCACGTAGGGCGTGCGAAGCAGCTCGTGGAGGCCGGAGACGCCGGCGTCCGAGTCGGGCTGGCGGGGGAGCAGCACGGCGGCGCGCCGCATCAGCAGCAGACCAAGGGCGCACAAGCCGTGCAGTGCCGTCAGCAGCAGCAGAACGCTCTCGGGGCGATCCATGGTGGCGATACGCTCGGCGGCCACGCTGCCGACCACGCCGCCAAACGTACCGGCGGCGGCGATTCGTCCGTACGAGGCTCGCGCGCCCGCCGGGTCGAACCGTTCGGCGACGAGCGACCAGAAGCCGGACAACAGCAGCGCACTGACGCCCGCGAGATGGAGATAGATGACGACGACGATGACGCGTCCCGCGTCGTAGACGCTCCATTCGGCGGCGTGCCCCATCGCGCTGACCGCGAAGCCGGCCGACACGACCACCAGTGGCGAGAATCTCGCGAGAAGACGGGAAAAGACCGGAACCAGTGCCAGAACCAACGCCGCGGTGGCGAGGGTCAACCCCGGCAGGGCCGTGGCCGGCCACGCCGAGAGGAACGCGGCGTCTCGAAACGCCTTCGATGCCACCTGGTGGGCGAGCATGATGCCCGCGGTGGTCATCGCGATGCGCGTGAGTGTTGTGCGGTTCAAGCGCCTGTCCTTCCATAGTAGTCTGGGGGCGCCTCCCTCATTCAGGCACGCTTGATAGCCACTCACGAAGCCACACGGTTCCTGCCTCAACGAGGCCGGCGCACATCCAGCCCTCGTGAGAGCACGGGACTGCCGGCCGATGTGCTGGGCCTGTCCGCCAATCGGGTCCGCGTCCTGGCCCTGCTCTACGCCGGCGTATTCTTCATGGCCGGATTCTTTCCGGCGCTCTTGTTCGAAGCGGATCGGGCGCTGCTGTTCTCGAAATTCACGCTGTGGGGGCCGGGCACAATCGCCATCACCGTCGCGCTGCTCGTGGCCGCGGTGATGCGAAGCTCGCGCGTGCCGCTGCCGGTCGCGATGTACATCGCGCTGGCATTCGAGGTGGCCTCCTGCTACGGCATCGCCACCGCCGAGTTTCTCGATCCGGCTGCCATCGACGTGAACGTCCGCTGGTTCGGGCTCTCGTGGGTGGCCCCGTGGACATTGCTGTTCACCGTCGTCGTCCCGACCCGGCCGTGGCGGGCGGTGACGACCGCGCTCCTGTCGGTCAGCTCGGTGCCGGTCACGATCGGGACGATGATGGCCGTGGGCTTCACGTCGTTCAGTCCGGATCCGCTGCAGTTCTTTTTCTGGCTCGTCTTCCCGTATCTGCTGGTCGTCGTCATGGCCTACGTGGGCGCCCGCGTTGTTTACGCCCTTGGCACCGAGGTCAGCCGCGCGCGCGAGTTGGGGAGCTATCGGCTGGTGGACCGCCTTGGGCAAGGAGGGATGGGCGAGGTCTGGAGCGCGAAACACAGCATGCTCGCGCGCCCTGCGGCGATCAAGCTCATTCGCCCCTCACTCATTGCTGGCGGGGTCTCGGCGGTGTCTGACGAAATGCAGCGCCGGTTCGAGCGCGAGGCGCAGGTGATTGCGCGTCTTCGCTCACCCCACACCGTGACGCTGTTCGATTTCGGCGTCGCGCCCGACGGCGCCTTCTACTACGTGATGGAGCTGCTCGAGGGGCTGGACGCCGAGACCCTGGTGCGGCGCCACGGGCCGATCCCCGCCGATCGCACCATTCACGTGCTCCGCCAGATGTGTCACTCCTTGTCTGAGGCCGAGTCGTGCGGTCTCGTCCACCGAGACATCAAGCCCGCGAATATCTTTCTCTGCCGGTACGGGGAAGAGTTCGACTTCGTGAAGGTTCTCGATTTCGGCATCGCCAAGGCGGCTCACGAGACGCCGGACGCCGGCATGACTCTGACCACGGATCTGGTCGTGCGGGGCACGCCGGCTTTCATTGCCCCCGAGCAGGCGCTGGGCGGATCCGGTATCGATGGGCGAGCCGACATCTATGCCACCGGGTGCGTGGCCTATTGGCTGTTGACCGGGCAGCTGGTCTTCACGGCCGACACCCCCATGGGGCTTCTGCTTCACCACGCGAAGACGATGCCGACCCCGCCTTCGGCCCTCACCGAGCTGCCGATCCCCGCCGCGCTCGAGCAGCTCGTGATGTCCTGCCTGGCCAAGGATCCGGCGGACCGCCCGCAATCGGCGCGGGAGTTGTCGCGCCGGCTCGCGGAGCTCGAGGGCTCGGGCGACTGGACTCAGGACCGGGCTCGTGCCTGGTGGACGCTGCACGAGCCGGCGGCGCCGCGCCCGTAGTGTGCCAGCGGCGGGTGATGACTAGATCGCCACATACCGCCAGAGACGGGCGACTTCCTTCGGGCCGACGTACTTCCCGATCTCCTTCTCGAACTGTTCCTTCGTCTTCCACGGCCGATACTCCTTGAACTCCCGTAACATGCGCGGGCCGGCGCCCGGGATGCTGAGGATGTCGGCGTCGGTACCCGTGTTCAGGTTGACCGGAATGAAGACGTACTGCTTGAGGCGGTCGGTTTCCGCCTGACCGACGTACTTCGAGATCTCCTTGTCGAACTGCCCCCAGGTCCGCCACGGCCGGTATTCGGCGAACTCGCGCGCCATCCGGTTCCCGGCGCCAGGGATCAGCAGTATTTCCTCCCGCGTGCCGGTATTCAGGTTCAGGTGGATGAACGCCTTCCGATAGATCTCGGTGGTCTGCTCTGCGGTCAGCTTCTGTTCGAGCAGGAAGGTGTTCAGCTCACTGATGCTTCCAAACGGGCGCCGCTGGATCAACTCCTTGACGGTCGCGGGCGTGAGGCCCGGCAACGCGCCGAGCTCCTTCTCGGCAGCCGTGTTGAGGTCGAGCAGGCCTGT
>Ga0070675_100004904_pt1 | contig 10206 bp, 8 predicted proteins | sample KBSM43metaG_FD_65343 | JGI IMG/M metagenome (GOLD analysis project Ga0070675, IMG submission 65343) | Miscanthus rhizosphere microbial communities from Kellogg Biological Station, Michigan, USA - KBS M4-3 metaG | ecosystem: Host-associated > Plants > Roots > Rhizosphere > Soil ...
GGTTGCTGGGGTGTTGGTGTCGCTACGGCTGGAGCCGGCGCCGGCTGAACCGGAATTGGAGTGGCGGCTGGTGCAACAACCGGCGCTTCCGGTGCGGCTCCAACCGCAGCCGCAGCGGCGGCAGCTTCAGGTAGTGCGAGAACTGCCGGCTCCTGCAGGCCGGCGACTTTGACGGGCGACAAGGACTCCAACCGCACCTTGGGCAGAGCTGGAACTGTCTCCGGCTTGGTCAGAACTGGAGGACCGGCGATCAAATTCAATGGAGCTTGAATGTCCAATTCGATAGTGCCCGGTGTGTCGAATACGACACGAACGACACCCGCGCCATCATCGATCACCCGATAGTTCACCGTCTTGTCGAGGTCGAACACAATTCGCGTGGCCGAACGGTCGGGCGCAGTGAAGTAGCTCGTTCGAACGCGCGTCACGCCGGCCGCGGCGATGTTTTTCTGAGTAAAGGCGATGCCGTTTCTGAGTCCATGGAAATCGACAACGAGACGATGTGGACCGTCGAGTTCAAAGTAAGTGAACTTAGCGGACTCACTTGTGGTGATTTTCGCCTCCAAAGAGTGCCCGCTGGCACTGAATGCAACATCCTTCACAAAGGCCTCTTTGGGGGAAGCCGCAACCGCCAGTGACAACGCCACAGCGAGCACGAACATGATTGAAAACTTCCTGAAATCACACAGTCTCATTTCTTTTCTCCTGCCGAAGTCGCGGAACTAGCACCAGTACGCACAACGGTATCGCGGTTTATCGACTTTCTGGTCCTCGCAGACACCATCGTAAATACAACCTCATTCGGGCGGATCTCTTTGATCACCCCATCAAACAAAGAATCTCCCTTTTTAGCGAAATACGTGTTCCTTCCAACGACCAGCATCGCCTTGTTCATTTGTGCGTCGGTGGAATGCACAATACCTGACAACTTCACTTCAGAGACTAGAACGCCGGGCAGACCGTCGGGCCGGACCAGAGGCATCGACTCCTCCACAGCTCCACCCCGCGGCTTGGGTATCGGACTGACGAATGGATCTCGGCGACCGCGGGGCTCATACCGATATCCTGGAGGAACCGAAAGAGCAGGGGGCGGCTCTTCCACCTTAGCCGTTGTTTGAGTTGGTGCGCCTGGGGTCTTCGCTGCTCCTTGAGCCGCAGCCGGCGCATCGGCCGCCTTGCCAGCAGGAACTGGTGGCGTCACAGGTGCCTTTGCAGCAGGTTGGGTGGGGCCGGCAGCCGTCTTGGCCGCATCGGCCGCCGTCGGACTCTTGGCTGCCCCCTTAGCGGGAGCGGCGGGCGCCTTAGCGGCGTCTGCGGGCGGCACAGCAACTTTCGCAGCACCCCTCGCCGGAGCCGCAGGCTCTTTCGCACCGTCTGCAGTCGGCACAGCAGGAACTTTGACGGCACTCTTGGCGGAAGCAGCAGGCTCCTTGGCCGCAGGTTCCTTTGTCGTCGCTGCGGACTTTGGCGCAGCCGGTTTCTGTCCCGGCGCTGGCGCCTTGCCATTCACCGCATGAGAAGGGCCAGCAGGCTTGAGATCGACGGATGCTTTCTGGGCCGCTTGTTCTTCCGCGCACGCGGACAGCACCGTACACGCGATCAGCAACATCAATGTTGTGATGAAATGTGTCTTCATTTTTTTGCCTTCACAGTCTCCGGAGCTGCATCCGTGATTTCGCGATAAACAAATGTTGTCGCCTCATAACTCGCACCGATGCTCAGTGGACTTCCTTCAGGGCCGGGCCCCGAGCGGCTGTCCACACGAAGTTTCCCGACGTTCACGATTCGTGGAAGTTCGCGAAGCTTCTGAAAAAATGCCCCCAGGCTGTGGTAATCGCCCAGGACCTGCATTTCCATGGGCCACTCCGAGTAGGCTTCATGGTCGACAACTGGCCTCGACACGCCCTGCTGAATCTTGAGGCCGGCATTGCGCGCTGATGCCTGTACCTGTGAAAGAATCCGTTCAATTTCCTTATCCTGCGGAAGGATCTTCTTCAAGTCTTCGAGTCGAACTTCCAGGGCTTGCGCTTCCTTCTTGAATTGCGCATAACGCGCCTGGAGCGCCTTCAATTTGTCGACCTTAGTCTGGAGTTCGGCAACCTGTTTTGTTTTGGTCTCGATCTCAACAGAGATCGGAGACAGTATCGCGTACCAAAGACCGGTCAGGGCTCCACCGCACACGAGTACAACAACCAGGAGCTGCACGTACCACTTGAGCTTTGTAAATCCACCCATTAGTTGGCTCCTTTCTCTGCAACGCGGAGCGACGGAGGCGAGAAGTCACACGTCAGACTGAACGTGTAATTACCCTTGGCATCGTCGAACCTTACAAGGTTGATGTTGCGGAAGTATCCTGTCGACTTAAGGTTCGCGACAAAATCGCTCAGTGTGTCGACGGAAGTGCCCGTGCCGGCCATGCTTATCGTCGTGTTGTTCTGGCTCAAATTCGAGAGCCATACATAACGCGTCCGGTCGATCGCCTCATCCAGAGCATCGAGAACAACGACGGGGCTCAGCTGATTCTTCTTCAGATCCTCAATGACCTGGATCCGTTTCTCCAACGCAATCTTGCGCGCCTCGAACATCTGGTTCTGCTTGATGATGACATCCAGCTTTTTTTCGTCTTCCTGTAACGCGCCGATGCGGCTGGTCAATTCTGCGGACTCCGATGTAAGGCTGGAGTACCAGAAGTAACCGGCAGCCGCGGCCCCCACAACAATCACCAGGTGAAGCAGCGGCATGGCGTTCGAAGGTCGGGCCGTCTTCGATGCGGCGGGCGCCTTCGCAGCGGTTTTTTTCTGACTTCCGGCAAGGTTTACCTTAATCATCGATCAAACCCCCTGAGAGCCAGGCCCACGGCGACGGCTAGTGATGGACCCAGCGAATTGATTTGCCCTGCGTTGACTTTGGGACCGATCGTAATGTGCTTGAGAGGATTTAGAACCTCCGTCGGATAACCCAAAGTTTCCTGGAGCTTGTCCGCCAGTCCTGGCGTGCGAGATGTTCCGCCGCAGATCAGTACTTGCGTGATCGTTTCGTTTGGATATGTCTCGCGAAAGAACTCAAAGGTTTTTTGAACTTCCGTAATGAGCATTTCGGTTATGGATTCGAGCAACGGCATCACCATCTCAGCTTCGGATCCTGACTTCCCGAGCTTCAGATCTTCTGCCTCCTGGAAATCCAGCTGGAGTTCTTTCTGAAGAATGTCCGTGTATTGATTGCCGCCAACGGGAACGTCGCGGATGAAAAGAGGCAATCCACCCTTGGTGATATTGATGTTCATCAGCGACGCGCCGATGTTGAGTAAGGCAACGGTCGAGCCGGGCGCAACCGAGTAATTCGCCTCGAATGCGTTCTGCAACGCAAAAGCGTCGATGTCGACAACGTCCGCAGAACGGCCTGCCATACTGATCACATTCGTATGATTCTGGATTTTGTCCTTTTTCGCCGCGACGAGAAGCACTTCCATCCCGGGATCTGAACCTTCTGCCGGGCCGACAACCTGATAGTCGATATTCACTTCAGACATTCCGAAAGGGATGTACTGCTCGGCATCGAACTGCAGGGATGCGTCGATTTCCTGCTCCGTTGCTACGGGCAGAACGACACGCTTCACAATGACGGAGTGTCCCGAAACTCCCGCAGCGGTTCCCTTAGCCTTAAAGCCTCCGCCGCCAAGGAGCCGTTTGATCGTGCTTGCCACGCTGCGTGAATCCATGATCGCACCGTCAACAACAGAATCCGGCCCGAGAGGTTCGTAAGCAAAACCGGTCATCTGATATCCCGTCTTGGATTTCGTCAGCTCGACTGCTCGAACGGCGCTCGAGCCGACATCAATCCCAACCACGGACTTACTCTTCTTCTTAAAGAATTCCATAGCCTCAACTCTTGACCGTCAGCTTTTGAGCACGTGCCGGCTTCATGTCCAGAACGGGCTCGCTCTTCTTTTCCATCCATCGGTCCAAAAGATCCTTCTTGAACCGCCACCGATTTCCCAGCTTGAATGCAACGCCTGAAATTCGGTCTTCGTTTAGGTATTTGTAGAGGGTGTCCGGCGAGATTCCCAGGTACTCCGAGGCTTCCCGCAACGTCATTACTTCTTTCGGTCGACTCATTGTCTATTGCCCTGTCTCTCCCTGACATCTGGGGTACATTACCTGGCGCCCCCGTTTGATCCACGTTTGTGGGGAAGGTGCCGGGTCTTTTTATGCTTCAGGCCCGCCTGCCAAGCAGCAGTTTTCGGCCTTTCGCAACTAGAAACTAAGATGGGGACCTGATGTGTCCAAGCGCAAAGTTTTATGGACGTGACTTGGCGGTTTCAGCCGCTTTTTAGGGGGTTTTGGGGTCGGCAGGACGGGAACCGATCGAGATTGTACCGGGCAGAGTGGTCCATGAGTGGTGCCGGAACATTGAGTCATTCCGTTCCGGATAGTCGGAGCGGTAGTGCGCGCCGCGGCTCTCCAGCCGTTTTCTGGCACACTCCAGAATGACGCGTGCAACGATCAAAAGATTGGATGTCTCCAACTGTTCCAGCGAAGGCGACGGCTCCATTTCCCAGTCGGATTCCATGGCTTCAAGTACAGACAGTCCTTCATTCAGCGCAGACTCACTGCGAATGATCCCTGCACCGAGCCAGGCTGCATCGCGGATGATCGAACGTGCGCTTTCGGAATGGCGAGGGACGCGTACGATTGCGCGATTTGAAAAGGTGACATTCGCGGAAACATTGGAAGCTTCTTTCATCGCTACCGCCGCACGCCTGCCGAAGACGACGCATTCCAGCAGAGAATTGCTGGCCAGCCGGTTTGCTCCATGAACCCCGGTTGATGCCGCTTCGCCCGCGGCAAACAATCCTTCGATCGACGTTCGTCCGTGCAGGTCTGTGTGAAGTCCACCCATGAAATAGTGCGCTGCGGGCACTACAGGTACAGGCTGCTTTGTAATATCAAAACCCTGCTGCAGGCAGAACGAAGAGATGTGCGGAAAACGTTTTCGAATGTTGTCCGGCCGAAGATGACGCAGATCCAGAAAGACACTCTGATCCGGGCGCAGCCGCTCGTATATCGCCCTGGCGACCACATCGCGCGGAGCAAGTTCATCAACAAATCGTTCTCCGGCGCTGTTGATCAGGTGCGCTCCTTCGCCGCGAATCGCTTCCGAAATCAGGAATGGCGGGAGATTCGGCAACTTCAAGGCAGTGGGATGAAATTGAACGAACTCCATGTCGCTCAGCAAGGCGCCTGCGCGGTAACCGAGCGCGAAACCATCGCCCGTGGCGACGGGAGGGTTTGTCGTCTCGCGGTAGACCTGGCCTGCTCCACCCGAAGCAATCAGCACTGAGCGCGCGACGGCCTCTAAAAGTTTTCCGTGGCTCGAGAAGTTCACACCACAAACACGACCGCCATCGACGATGAGATGTTGAACAAAGGCGAAGGGAATGATTGTTACCGAACTGAAATTACGAACGCGGGCCGACAACGCCCTTACGATCTCCTTGCCTGTGGCATCCCCCTGCGCATGCAACACACGAGCGCGGCTGTGCGCGCCCTCCGTCGCGAGTTCGATGCTTCCATTCTTGCGGTCGAACCCTGTGCCCCACTCGATAAGGCGTTCGATCTCCTGAGGCCCTTCTTCGGCGAGAATGCGGACCGCTTCTTCGTTACAGAGGCCCGCGCCGGCGACAAGCGTGTCGGAGAGATGCAATTCGGCGGAATCGGATTCTCCTATCGCCGCTGCGATACCGCCCTGGGCGTAGCGGGAATTGGACTCCCGGATCTCTGTTTTCGTCAAAATGAGAACTTGACCTGCAGAAGCAAGATCCAGCGCCGCACGTAAGCCCGCTGCCCCGCTCCCAATAACAATGAAGTCCGCGTTGATTCTTTCGCGAGTCTTGTCGCCGGTCACGCCATCAAAATGTCATAACAAAGCGTGCGGAGCAATTCAGAAACGGAAAACAGGGCTTTGCGAGTGATTAACATGAATTGATATTTGTTACGTTTCCCCGATCCATCGAACGTTTATCGACACTTCACTTGCAGCCAGCCTGCCTGAGGCGTGACAATAGGACTGTGAAGTTGCTGGCCTCTATTCTGGCTTGCCTGATTGTGTTGCACGCTGCGTGCATGGCGCGCTGTATCGGCGAGGCATCCTACGTGGTTCCTCAGTCAGCAGTGCCTCCGTGTCACGACTCCCACGGCACGCCGGATCGAAACGATGGTCCTATGCTCGTTAATACATGCCTGGGAGGGCCAGCGCTCGAGGCCAAGTCACTCTTGAACCTGAAGTGCACTCTCGCTACCGCCGCATTGCCAGTCACTCTCCCTGTCCTTGCAACAGCAGTTGACGGGCCGCGGGATGGCGTGCAGATGGAACGGCCTTACATCTCACCTCCATTGCGCCTCCCGACGATTCTCCGCATTTAGACATTCTCCGCTTCCGCCGAAGCTACAAATTTCAGCGAAGGAGAATTATGTGAAGCGAATACTCGTGATCATTCTCCTCTTGGGCCTGAGCACGGCAGCCGTTGCACAGCAGCCTATGAGAATGGTTGGTATGGAGAACACGGCTGGTTACCTTTCCTCCGGCACAAGCCTCGAACCGAAGGCCACGTCGGAATCGTCTCCGATGGTTCATCAGGCCCTTGGAGACTGGGCGCTTATGTTCCATGCCAATGCTTTCCTTGTCAGTACACAGCAGTCCGGACCACGAGGTGGAGACAAGGTATTTTCGGGAAACTGGGCGATGCCGATGATTGCACGAACTTTTGGAGCGCATGCGCTGACGTTTCGAACAATGATCAGTCTGGAGCCACTGACCGTTACTCAGCGCCGCTATCCGCTCCTGTTTCAAACGGGCGAAACAGCTTTCGGCCGGCACATCGTGGACGGACAGCACCCGCATGATCTCTTTATGGAAATTTCAGGGCGCTACGATTATTCGTTTAACGAGCGCACTCAGCTGTTTATTTACGGCGGTCCTGTTGGGGAACCCGCGCTTGGTCCCACGGCATTTCCGCATCGCGCATCGGCATCTGAAAACCCGCCTGCGATGCTCGGTCATCACACGCAGGACTCCACACACATCTCCAACAGCGTAGTCACGCTCGGACTCGTAGGGGGCCCGCTGCAGTTGGAGGCCTCGACATTCCATGGCGCAGAGCCCGACGAAAACCGATGGAACATCGACATGGGAACGCCCGACTCATTCGCGTCGAGATTGACACTTTCTGCCGGCAACACGATCTCAGGCCAGTTTTCCATCGGCCGCATCAACAATCGTGAACCTTCTGAAAATGGGTTGGACACGCTTCGCACGACCGCGTCGCTACACCACAACACTCGTTTTTCGTCGGGGCATATCGCATCGAGTCTAATCTGGGGAAGGAATAAAGATATCGAGGGCAATGAACACAGGATCTTCAATTCATACGCTTTCGAATCCACAGTCAACTTCGGCGGAAACTGGGCGTGGACTCGCATTGAGAACGTCGATCGCGACGCTTCGTTGCTAACTGGTGAAACCGCGGAGCACGTTGAGGAGACGCCAATCGGACGCGTGCAGGCCTGGACTTTCGGTTATGAGCGCGAGTTGCCTGTAGGATCCGCACCCGTGCGCTTAGGCGTGGGCACACAGGTCAGTCTTTATGGATTGCCCGCACAACTCAAACCCGTATACGGAGATAATCCTGCGGGATTCATGGTTTTTCTGCGGCTTCGCCCAAAAGGAAACATGATGCTTCACATGCGGGCAATGCATCAGCCCTGAGAGGAACTTATGTTTAGAAACATTTTTGCAGTGTCTATCGGAATCGTGTTGACCGTTTCGCTCGTTGCGCCGTTCGATGCCCGACAAACCGCGACTCGCGTCAGCGGCACCATTACCGCAATCGAAGGCGATCACATTCAGATCAAGGACCAAGCCGGCAAGCCCGTCATTGTCATGCTTCAGAAAACCACCCGGTATCTCAAATCGGAAAAGGGGGCAACGAAGGCAGAATTGAAAGTCGGCACCCGCGTTGTCATCGAAGTGAGAATGGACGATAAGATGAAGATGCTAGCCGCCGAAGAGGTTACGATAAGCACGAACGATGCGCGGCCCGGGCCTTCCGAAACCGATGGCACAAAGACTCGATAAGCTACGACGTCGGAAGCCAACTTTTCCGGCGATCAAGCCATCTAGGTATTGCAACGAAGTCACTATCGAGGAAGGCCGCAATCGCGTTCAAACAGCTATGAAGAAACTGATTCCCTTTCTACTGGCGCTGCTCGCGTCCAGCGTTATCTGGGCTGCACCCCAGGCCCGGCAGAGACCTGTTGGCCAGGCTGCGTCGCAGGCTCCTGAAACGAGAGCTACTATTGAAGGAACGGTGTCCAGGGCCGATAGCGGCCAACCCCTCAAGGGCGCACGTGTGACACTCCAGGCCAGCAACAGGGGGCAGGGACAGGCCCCACTAATTGCCGGATTGGCGGGACCGGATGGGCGCGTCCTGGCGAGTCTGGCTGCTGCCGTTGCGACCGTCACCACAGACGGCAACGGACGATTCACGTTCACGGGAGTCAATCCGGGCCAGTATCAGATCTCCGCAGATCGCGACGGATTCATTCGAAGTCAGTATGGGCAACGGACGCCGACAGCCAATGGAGCTATCGTTCCCGTCTCCGCCAATCAACACCTGACGATTGACCTGAAGATGCTTCAGGCCAGTGTGGTTAGCGGCCGCATCATTACCGCGGAAGGCGAACCCGCAGCACAGGCCACAGTCCAGGCATACACCTACCAGTATTCGAACGGTCAGCGCACGTTGGCCGAGGTCAAGAATGTTCAGACGAATGATTTGGGCGAGTACCGCCTCTTCTGGCTTGCACCTGGTGAATACTTCGTTAGCGTTAGCAACAGTAGTACCGAGGACGACTCGCCGGTTGGCGTCACCGACGTCAGCCAGGGTCGTGGCGCAAGAGCGGCGGTGGGTGCGCTCCGTGTTCTAACCGCGATTACCGATCGAGGAGGCCCTCTCGTTCAAGCTCTCGGAGGATCGACGACGCCACCCATTTTTTATCCGGGCACGATCGATCCGGACGGTGCTATTCCAATCACTGTGCCTGCATCCGTTGAAGTGCGCGGCATGGATTTCCAGCTGCGTCCCATGCGAACCGCAACGGTCAGTGGCCGCGTGGTTGCTCCGTTTCCTCTCAGTCAGAGTAGCAACAACGCACTACGCGGCGCCCGGGGCGTCAATGGTGCGGAAGCAGCTCCACTGGTGCGAGTAGCTAACGCGCCGGTCCAGCTGAGTTTGAACCGCGTCGGAAACTCCAGGACTGGCCTTGCCGGCTTACTCAACCTCCGTCTCGGATCCACTCCGGTCAATGCTGACGGGTCTTTCGAGATCAAGGGGGTTGCCCCCGGAGAGTACAACCTCGCCGCCACGGCAAGAGATGCGAACGGACAGCAATACACGTCAAGAACGAGGATCAGTGTCGGCACTTCAGACGTCGCCAACCTCACGGCGTCGGTTAGACCCGGAGTTGAATTGCGCGGAAAGATCATTTTGGACGGAACACCGCCGCAACAATTTTCAATGTCGAACCTTCGCGTGAGCATTATTGCGGAGGACTCGGCTTTGACCGGAGTTGTGGACTTTGTCGGTGGAACTGGAGGACGCGGCGACGCTATTCGTGCCTTTCTTCCTGCGGGCCAAAGCGAAATGGCGGAGGTTGCGGCGGATGGCTCCTTTACCTTGCGAGATGTCGGAGCGATGGAATACCGCGTTCGAGTCACGGGGCTTCCACAGGGCGCCTTTATCCTGGCGGGAAGAATCGATACGGCGGACGCACTGAACACGCCCTTTGCCGTAGACAACCCGGGATCGCAGTTGCAGCTTCAACTCGGTTTCTCGCCGGGTCGGGTCGCGGGAACTATCTCGGACGAACGCGGAGCGCCCGCGTCAGGTGTGCAGGCGGTGCTCGTTCCGGACGAGGCCCGCCGAGGTCGCAGCGACGCCTATTTCGCGGCGACGACCGATGGGACCGGACAATATGCCTTTAACAATGTTCCGCCAGGCAGGTACAAATTGTTCGGTTGGGACGACGTACCACCAGGTGCATATCAATATCCGGATTTCATTCGACGCTACGAGGATCGCGGGCAGCCAATAACGGTCAATGCCAACGGAGCAATTACAGCCGACACACGCCTGATTTCGAGTAACTA
>Ga0070675_100004905_pt1 | contig 10204 bp, 8 predicted proteins | sample KBSM43metaG_FD_65343 | JGI IMG/M metagenome (GOLD analysis project Ga0070675, IMG submission 65343) | Miscanthus rhizosphere microbial communities from Kellogg Biological Station, Michigan, USA - KBS M4-3 metaG | ecosystem: Host-associated > Plants > Roots > Rhizosphere > Soil ...
TCCTGTTCGAGCTGCTGGATGCGGCGCCAGCAGGTCGTGTTGGAAAGCCCGAGCTTGGTCGCAACGTCGGCCGCCGACTGCCCGCCGTCCCGCTGCAACTCGTCCAGGATTCGCCGGTCCACCGCGTCAATCGACATTGGAAATTTCCTTTCGTAACAAGGAAGCTAATGCAATGATTATTCCACTATTTTGCAGGACAGTACAAGAAATCCCCGTTTTTCCCGCGATGGCGCGTACGATCAGCGTTTAGTCTGGCCCGCCGCCGCGAGGGACCTGATGGTCGCCGAGTCACGACTGCACGTGCCCAGGACGCCCGCACGTCCGGGCGATGCGCCCGATTTCAGCTACCTCAAGCTCTCGCCGGCCGGCAAGCTCGCGCGGCCCGACGCCGGCGTGCCCGCGAGCGAGACCCGCTACCTGTCAGAAGGCCTCGTGCGCGTGCTCGATGAAGAACATCGCGCGATCGGCCCCTGGAACCCGCACCTCGACGCTGCCGAACTTCAGGTCGCGCTTCGCCACATGCTGATGACGCGCGTCTACGACGACCGCATGCAGCGCATCCAGCGTTCCGGAAAGATTTCCTTCTACATGCGTTCCTACGGCGAGGAAGCGGTGTCGGTCGCGATGGCGATGGCGCTGCGGCCCTCCGACATGCTGTTCCCGTCGTACCGCAACCAGGGCCTCTACTTCGTTCGCGGACGCCCCGTGCTGGACCTGATGTGCCAGCTGCTCTCCAACACGCGCGACATGTGCAAGGGCCGCCAGCTCCCCGTCATGTACCACTGGCGCGACGGCAACATCTTCTCGATCTCGGGCAATCTCGCGACGCAGTTCCCGCAGGCCGTCGGCTGGGCGATGGCGGCGGCGATCAAGGGACAGGACGCGATCGCAGTGAGCTGGATCGGTGAGGGCTCGAGCGCCGAGGCGGACTTCCACCACGCGCTGCTCTTCGCATCGGTGTACAAGGCGCCGGTCATCCTTTGCGTCGTCAACAACCAGTGGGCGATCTCGACCTTCCAGGGCACGGCGGGCGGCGAACGCCAGACCTTCGCGGCGCGCGGGCCGGGCTACGGGATCGCGGGCGTGCGCGTGGATGGCAACGACTTTCTCGCAGTGCATGCGGTCACGCAGTGGGCGGCCGAACGCGCGCGCACCGGCCGCGGCCCGACGCTGGTCGAGCACGTGACATACCGCGCCGCCGCGCACTCGACGAGCGACGACCCGGCGCGCTATCGGCCCAAGGACGATTACGAGAAGTTTCCGCTCGGCGATCCGGTCGAGCGGCTCAAGAACCACCTGATCGGCCTCGGCGAGTGGTCGGAGGAGCGCCACCGTGCGCTCATCGCGGAGCTCGACGAGCACATCGCGAGTTCCTGGAAGGAGGCTGTGAGCTACGGCACGCTGACCGAAGCGCCGCGGCTCGACCCGGGCCTCATGTTCGAGGATGTGTTCGCCGAGATACCGGAGCACTTGCGCCGCCAGGAAGCCGAGATGCGCGACGAAATGGCTGGCAAATAACGCCATGGCGCAGATGAACATGATCCAGGCCCTGAACTCGGCCATGGACATCAAGCTCGGCCAGGACCCGTCGGTCGTCGTGCTCGGCGAGGACATCGGCTTTTTCGGCGGTGTTTTCCGCGTCACCGACGGCCTGCAGCGCAAGTACGGCGAGAGCCGCGTGATGGACACGCCCATTTCCGAAGGGGGCATCATCGCTGCTGCGATCGGCATGGCGGTCAATGGCCTCCGGCCCGTCGCCGAGATCCAGTTCGCGGACTACATCTACCCGGGCTACGACCAGATCGTGAGCGAGCTCGCGCGCATCCGTTACCGGAGCGCCGGCGAGTTCTCCGCGCCCGTCACCGTGCGCACGCCCTGCGGCGGCGGCATCCGCGGCGGCCAGACCCATTCGCAAAGTCCCGAGGCGCTCTTTGCGCACGTCGCGGGGCTCAAGGTCGTGATGCCCTCGAACCCTTACGACGCGAAAGGGTTGCTGATCGCCGCGATCGAGGACGACGACCCGGTCATCTATTTCGAGCCGAAGCGCATCTATAACGGCCCTTTTGACGGCGACCCGCACAAGCCGGCCGTGCCCTGGGCCACGCACCCTAAAGGCGACGTCCCGGAAGGCCACTTCACCGTCCCGATCGGCAAGGCCGAAATCGTGCGCGCAGGAAGCGATCTCACGATCGTCACCTATGGCACCATGGTCCACGTGAGTGAGGCCGCGGCCCGCGGCCTTGGCCTGGACGCGGAGATCATCGACGTGCGAACGATGGTGCCGCTCGACACCGACACGATCTGCAACTCGGTTGCACGAACCGGCCGTTGCGTCGTCGTCCACGAGGCGACGCGCTTCGCCGGCTTCGGCGCCGAGCTCTCCGCGACCGTGCAGGAAAACTGCTTCTGGAACCTCGAGGCCCCGATCCTGCGCGTCGCGGGCTGGGACACGCCGTATCCGCACGCCTTCGAGTGGGAATACTTCCCAGGCCAGGCGCGCGTCACCAAAGCCCTGAAGGCCGTCATGGAGGCCTCATGAGCCGCTACGTATTCAAGATGCCGGACCTCGGCGAAGGCACGGTCTCGGCCGAAGTCGTGGAGTGGAAGGTCAAGGTCGGCGACACGGTCAAGGAAGACCAGATCATCGCGGAGGTGATGACCGACAAGGCGGCCGTCGAAATTCCGGCGCCGGTCAGCGGTCGCGTCGTTTCCCTCACCGGGCAGCCGGGCGACATGGTTGCGGTCGGCGCCGAACTCATCGCATTCGACACCTCGGGCGCTGCCACCGAGGAGCTCGCGAGCGCAGCGAAGCCGGCGGCGCCACCTGCCTCGACGCCCCCCGCCGCGAAGCCGCAGGCGGCGCCCGCGGCCGTGGCGTCCGCGACATCCACGCGCGTGATGGCATCACCGGCGACGCGACGCAAGGCGCATGTCGCCGGGGTCGATCTTGCGAGCGTGAGCGGCTCCGGCCCGGGCGGGCGCATTTCGGCCCTGGACCTCGAGTCCGTCATTGCGGGGAAGGGCAGCGGCGGCGCGAAGCCCGCGACCTTCGCGGCCAGGAACGGCGTCGAGGAGATCAAGATCATCGGCGTCCGCCGCGTGATCGCGGAGCGGATGAGCGCCGCCAAGCGCAACATCCCGCACTTCGCCTATGTCGAGGAAGTGGACGTCACCGAACTGGAGTCGCTGCGCCAGTACCTGAACTCGCGCCTGCCGAAGGGTGCGCCCTCGCTCACCTACCTCCCGTTCCTCGTGGCCGCACTCGTGCGCGTGGTCGAGGGCTTCCCGCAATGCAACGCCGTGCACGACGCCGAGCGGAACGTCATACTGCGCCATGCAGCGGTGCACGTCGGCGTCGCGACGCAGACGCCGGACGGCCTCAAGGTTCCGGTCGTGAAGCACGCCGAGGCGCGCTCGCTCCATGACATCGCGGCCGAGATTCGCCGCGTGTCGGAGGCCGCGCGCAACAACAAGGCGACGCGCGAAGAACTCATGGGCTCGACGATCACCGTGACGAGCCTCGGCAGGCTTGGCGGCATCGCCTCGACGCCTGTCATCAACGCGCCCGAAGTCGCGATTGTCGGCGTCAACAAAGCCGTCGATCGGCCGGTCGTCCTACACGGCGCGATCGCGATCCGCCGCATCATGAATCTCTCGTCTTCGTTCGATCATCGATTTGTCGACGGGTTCGACGCCGCCGCGATGATCCAGGCGCTCAAGGAAAGACTCGAGCATCCCGCCACCATCTTCATACAGGACTGAATGCCATGAACGCACAGCCCATGCCAAAGACGCACCCCTCGGAAGCCGCAGCCCGGCCCGCTTTCGGCACCGTGCTCGCAAGCCAGATGGCGGTCGTGAGCTACAAGGACGGGCGCTGGTCCGAACACGAGTTCAGCAAGTACGGGCCGCTCATGATGTCGCCCGCGATCCACGGCCTGCACTACGGCAGCACCTGCTTCGAGGGCTTCAAGGCGTACCGCTGGGCGGACGGCAGCGTCAATGTCTTCCGCATGGACAAGCACATCGCGCGCATGGGCAAGAGCGCCGAGTGCCTCGTGCTGCCGAAGCCGGACCCGGCGCAGCTCGCGAAGATGGTCACGGGAGTCATCGACCGGGTGCGGAGCGAAGTTCCGGAGGCCCCGGGCGCGCTGTACCTGCGCCCGACGCTGTTCGGCACCGGCGCCTCGATCGGCGGCGCCACGTCACCCGCGACCGAGGCGATGCTGGTCGTGCTCGCGAGTCCCGTCTGGGACTATTTCGCGAAGGGCGAGAAGCCGCTTCGCATCTACGTCGAGGAGAAGCTGACGCGCACGGCGACGCTGATGGGCCAGGTGAAGGCGGGAGGCAACTACGCGGCAGCCCTCGGGCCGACAATCGCGGCGCGCCAGCAGCATCACGCGGACCAGGTCGTGTTTTGCCCGGGCGGTTCCGTGCAGGAGACGGGCGCCGCGAATTTCCTGTTGATCCGCGACGGCAAGATCCTGACGCGCAGCCTCGATACGCAGTTCCTGCACGGCGTGACGCGCGACTCCATCCTGACGATCGCGCCGCAGCTCGGCTATTCGGTCGAGGAACGCACGTTCACCGTGGACGAGATGCTCGACTGGGTGAAGGACGGCGAGGCGGCGCTCTGCGGCACGGCGGCGGTCCTCTCCGGAGTCGGCATGCTGGTGCGTGAGGGTGGCCGCGAGCACCCGGTCGGCGGCGGCGAGATCGGGCCGAACGTCCGGAAGCTGCGCAAGGCGCTCGTCTCGATGCAGCGCGGCGAAATCCCGACGCCTGCGGGCTGGATCACGCGGGTGTAGGACCCGCGGATGAAGGGCCGCACGCGCGTCAATCATCCGCCGGAAGTTCCGCTGCCGGCGGACAACCGTCCGCTCGTCGCGCCGATCTACCAGACCGTCAAGTTCGCCTTCGAGAGCCTCGAGGAGGCGCTGCGCTTCAATCGTGGCGAGCGCGAGGGCTATTTCTACACGCGCCGATCGAACCCGACGACGCGCCAGCTGGAGAAGCTCCTCGCGGAATTGCAGCAGCGCGACGACTGCGTCGCGACCGCGTCCGGCGCTGCGGCCGTCGCGACCTGCCTGATCTCGCTGCTGCGCGCGGGCGACCACATCCTCTGCTTTGTCGAGACCTACGGCCCGACGCTCGGCCTCATCCGCGGGACGCTCGCCCGGCTCGGCGTTGCACACACGATGCTCTCGATCGAGGACGACGCGGGCATCGAGCGCGTGCTCGCGGAAAAGAAGACGAAGCTCGTCTATTTCGAGTCGCCGACGAACCCGGTCACGCGCATCGCCGACATCGCGCGCATCACCCGTGCGGCGCACGCGGCGGGCGCGCTCACGGTGATGGATAACACGTTTGCCGGCTTCCACAATCACGGGCAATACGGCGTCGACGTCTTCGTCCACAGCCTCACGAAGTACGCCTCCGGCCACGGCGACGTGATGGGCGGGGCGATCATCGCGCGGGAGGACCTCGCGAAAGAGATCCGCCGCGAGGGCGTCCTGCTCGGACCGTTGCTCGACCCGCACGCGGCCTTCCTCGTGATGCGCGGCATGAAAACGTACTACCTGCGCTACGAGGCGCAGGCCGCCGCGGCCATGAAGATCGCGCAATTCCTCGCCGGGCACCCGGCGGTCTCGCGCGTGCATTACCCGGGCCTGCCGGACCACCCGCGCCACGCGCTCGCGAGCGCCCAGATGCGCGAGTTCGGATCGATCGTCAGCGTCGACCTCGCCCGCGGCGCGGAAGCCGTGCGGCCATTCATCGATGCGCTCGAATTCTTCGCCGTCACGCCGAGCCTCGGCTCAGTCGAGTCGCTCGCGATGCCGCCGCAGTTCTTGCGCGTGCGCGGCCTGCCGGCGGAGCTGCAGGCCCTGTCCGGCATCGGGGACGGCACCATCCGGCTCTCGATCGGCATCGAGGACGCCGACGAACTGATCGGGGACCTGGAGTCGGCCCTGGGCGGAGTACGATGAAGATCCTATTAGCGGAGGCTTCCAAGATGAAACTTCTGATCCTCGGCATTGCTTCCTGCTACTGCGTGTTGACCGCAGTGGCATCGGCTCAAACCGCGACTAACGTGATATGCACGTCGTGCGTCGGTGAGACGGATATCGCCAATCAGGCGGTCACCAGCGCGAAGATCGCGGATGGCACGATCAAGACCGCGGACATCCGGGTGGGCGCCATCACGTCGGACAGAATCCTGAACGGGACGGTGTCCAGAAACGATCTGTCGCCGCAGCTGCAGGACTTGCTCGACAGCGCAATCGTGGACATCACGATTCAGCGAGTGGCAGTCTCGGCAGGAGGGGTGGCGGGCGCGGAATGCCCGTCGGGCCGCATTCCGGTTTCTGCAAGCTGCGAGTGCGATGACGCGAACGGCACACGAAATTTCGGCGTGCTGTTCAGCTGCACGATTTCCGGGACAGGAGCAGTCTCGGCATGCTTCGACGAAGCGGCGAGCTTCAATCCGCAACTGCCCGCGCCACTCGCGATCGTCAGGGCAGTCTGCCTCGGTGCAAAGACCGCAGACGGTACGCCGTGGGTTCCGACCAGCGCGGGACTCGCAGTCGACACCGGAAATGCATCCGAATCCCAGGCCGCCCAGCAGGCGACTTGGATGAAGGAAGAGCACGATTCCTTTGAAGCCGTCCTGGCCAAGTTCAGGGCCCGGCGGGCCGCGTACGACAGCCGGACGCGCTCGGCGACGAAGTGACGCCGCAGGCCGCGTTGGCGCACTCAGGCGCGCGAGCGGCGCGGTTCGCAAACTCGGCTTAGACAAGGCTTTGAATCAGGCCTATCGTCAGACTGTCGGTGGGCCGTGCGACCGGATTGTTCCAGTCTGCCTCGAACGCCAATGCGGCTATCGGCTGGCGCCTGAGCCGCTGAGCGGCGCGCTCGCCGAATCGGCTACACGCTGCTGGCCACCCGCACGCGGTGCGGGTGATAGGGGAGTACCTCGACGAGGTCACCGGCGGCGAGCCGCTCCTGTAGCGCGCGCCACCAGCCAGCCTCGAGGATCTCCCCGTGCTTTGCCAGGAATACCTCCTCGATCGGTCCCTCGAAGCCGAGGAATTTCAGGAAAGTCTCCGGGAACACGTCGTTGTCGCCCACGTAGAACCAGCTCTCCGCCCGCATTTCATCCTCGTCGGAAGTTGCCTGGGGTACGTCCCGGAAGCGGCAGTCGGTGACGCGGCAGAGCTCGTCGTAGTCGTAGAAAATCACGCGGTTGTGGCGCGTCACGCCGAAATTCTTGAGCAGCAGGTCGCCTGCGAAGATATTCGTATAGGCGAGGTCGCGAATGCACTGGCCGTAGTCGATGACGGCAAGCTTCGCCTGCTCGGGTGTCGCGCTTCGCACGTAAAGGTTCAGCGGCGTCATCTGCCGCTCGATGTAGACATGGTTGACGATGAGGTCGTCGCCCTCGACCTGCACGTTCTCCGAGCATTCCGCGAGGAGTTCGCCGAGCATGTCCGGCTCGAAGCGCATTTTGGGCAGCCTGATGCGGCGGAACTCCTGCGCGTCGACGAGCCGGCCGGCGCGGTCGTGGCGGAAGACCATGTCGTACTTCGCCATGACCTCCTCACGCCGCACATTCTTGACCGCCGGGAAGCGGTCGCGGATCACCTTGAAGATGACGTCGGCGTGCTCGAGCGTGAAGCAGGCCATGACGAGTCCGCGCTCGCCGGGCGCGCGCACGAAGCGGTCGGACGTGGCGCCGAGGTGGCGGAAGATTTCGCGGAAGCGCTCGGTCTTGCCCTGCTTGGCGCGGCCGAGCACGGTGAAGAGCTCGGAGACGGGCTTGAGCGGCATGATCGCGTGCAGGAAGAGCACGGCGTCGCTGACGCGCTCGAGATCGACGTGAAAATAGGAGCGCGTGAAGCTGAAGAGGATCGAGACGTCCGCGACGGAGAGCATGACGGCGTCCACCAGCACGCCGAGCGGCGAGTTCCGGAACGCGATTGCGATCGGCAGCGTCCAGCCCTCGCCATGCAGGCGGCCCACCACGTAAGCGCGGCTCAACTGGTAGAAAACCGGCCGGATGACTTCGATCTCGCGCAGCGGCCGCGTCTCTCCAAGCCCCTGCAGGCGCAGCTCGACGTCGGCGGTGACGTGCCCGACGCTGCCTTCGAAATCGCGCCAGGGCGTGCGGAAGCGGTAGTCGGAGAGCAGCTCCTCGAACAGGAGGTCGAGCGAACCGCGATTGGCGTAGCGCTCGGTCAGGTTCTCGGTGCCCGCGCCCCGGAGCGGATTGAGCTCGAGCGCGAAGAATTCGACGTCGGGATCGACTCCTATCGTGTCGAAGAGCTTGCGCGTGATGGAGCTGAAGAAGGTCTTCAGGAACTCGGGGTCGGCGAGCGCCTCGATGCGCCGGAGGTAGTCGGCCTTGATCCCGGCCCAGAGCGCGGTGTCATGCGCCGAGTCCCCGAGGCGCTTTCTCATGTCCGCGACGGTCGAGTTCACCGCGGTCGCGTAGAGTTCGAGCCGCTCGACGACGTCGGCCTGCGACCCCGACCAGTCGCGGTTCTCGAAGCGTTCGGGGGCGCGGCGCGAGATCGCGCGGAACTCGGCGTTGTAACGGGCGAACGCCGCGACGATCGCGGCGGCGCAATCGGCGGCGCGCGGATCGCTCAACGCATGTTGCGGATCAAGGCGTCGCCGAACTCGCTGCACTTCACTTCGGTGGCCCCTTCCATCAGGCGCGCGAAGTCGTAAGTGACGACCTTGTCGGCGATGGACCGGTCCATCGCCGTGAGCACGAGATCGGCGGCCTCGGTCCAGCCCATGTAGCGCAGCATCATCTCGCCCGACAGGATCACCGAGCTGGGGTTGACCTTGTCGAGGTTGGCGTACTTCGGCGCGGTGCCGTGCGTCGCCTCGAACACGGCGTGTCCGGTCTCGTAATTGACGTTGCCGCCCGGCGCGATGCCGATGCCGCCGACCTGGGCGGCGAGCGCGTCGGAGAGGTAGTCGCCATTCAGGTTCATCGTCGCGATGACGTCGAAATCCTCGGGGCGGGTCAGCACCTGCTGCAGCGTGATGTCTGCGATCGCGTCCTTGATCAGGATGCGGCCGGCGGCGAGCTGCTCTTTCTGTTCAACGTTGGCGGCGGCGTCTCCCTTGGCAGCTCGGGTCCGCTCCCACTGGTCCCAGGTATAGACCTGGCCCGCGAATTCACGCTCGGCGAGGGCATAGCCCCAGTTCCGGAAGGCGCCTTCCGTGAACTTCATGATGTTGCCCTTGTGCACGAAGGTGAGGCTCTTGCGCCGGTTCGCGACCGCGTATTTGATCGCGGCGCGCACCAGGCGCTCGGTGCCCTCGCGCGAGACCGGCTTGATGCCGATTCCGGAGCTGTCCGGGAAGCGGATCTTGCCGTAGTACTTCGGGAACTGCTCCTTCATGAACGCGAGGAACTTCGCGTTCTCCGCGGAACCGGCCTCGAACTCGATGCCGGCGTAGATGTCCTCGGTGTTCTCGCGGAAGATCACCATGTCGACCTTCTCAGGCGCGCGCACGGGTGAGGGCACGCCCTTGAACCAGCGCACGGGACGCAGGCAAACGTAGAGATCCAGCATCTGGCGCAGAGCGACGTTCAGCGAGCGGATGCCGCCACCGATCGGCGTCGTGAGCGGTCCCTTGATCGAGACGAGGTACTCGCGGCATGCCGCGACGGTTTCATCGGGCAGCCAGGTGTTCAGGAGCTTGTTGGCTTTCTCGCCGGCGTAGACCTCTTTCCATTCGATCTGGCGCTTGCCGCCGTAGGCTTTCTTCACCGCGGCGTCGAGGACGCGAACGCTCGCGCGCCAGATGTCCGGGCCGGTGCCGTCGCCCTCGATGAAGGGAATGACCGGGTGGTCCGGAACCTGCAATTTGCCGTTCGAAATGCGGATTTTCTCGCTCATGCGCGAATGCTATCACGGCATCGCGTAAAATCGCCGCCATGGCCATGCCTGCAAAAGACGGCTTCCGGATGCCCGCGGAATGGGAGCGTCATGCCGGTACCTGGATGCTCTGGCCGGAGCGTCCGGACACCTGGCGCGAGAATGCACGGCCAGCGCAACGTGCGTTTGCGGCGGTCGCGGCCGCGATCGCGAAGAGCGAACCGGTCACCATGGGCGCCTCGGCGGAACAGTTCAGCATGGCGCGCGCGGCGCTGCCGGCCGGCGTGCGCGTCGTCGAGATGTCCTCG
>Ga0070675_100004906_pt1 | contig 10204 bp, 6 predicted proteins | sample KBSM43metaG_FD_65343 | JGI IMG/M metagenome (GOLD analysis project Ga0070675, IMG submission 65343) | Miscanthus rhizosphere microbial communities from Kellogg Biological Station, Michigan, USA - KBS M4-3 metaG | ecosystem: Host-associated > Plants > Roots > Rhizosphere > Soil ...
CGTGTATCCGGCGCCCGCAGTCCATTGAGTGTGCTGGCTGTCAGATCGCAAGTCCTGAGGGTTTGAAGGCGAGCTGTTCGTGACCTGAAATCGCCCATCAACATGCTTCCAGCTGCCGCTGAGTTCCGCCGCCGGGAGTCCTTCGAGGGTGACCGAGGTCATTCCTCTTTTTTGATCGGTCGCGCCACCACAGTAGTGCTCGATGTAGAGAGGATACGTGTGCTGATGCACGAGATCACTCACCCCGCACGGCAGCTGGTCCGGCCTGAGTTTGACGATGTAGCCATAACCGAGCGGCTGGTCGAGAAGCGGATTGGCAGTGTCGTCATATCGCAACGGAAACGATCCGAACGCCGAAGGCAGCTCACCCACCTTGACGGCCACGGCGCTCTCTTCTCCGTTCCAGCTGTAGCCGAGAAAGAGTTGATGGACCCGCGCGCTCACTTCCTTCTGTGGATAGAACGCATCGTAATAGAAGAAAGGCTTCGACTGGACCTGGATCGCTGAATAGGCGAACCAGTGAGAATCGATCTTGAGGCTGGGATAGAAAACCGCCCGAAACCCGGGCACGACTCTCGCTGCCTCGGGATCGGCCGCGCGCGCCCGTTGGGAGGCAAGGACTCCTCCACTTACCGTGAAGGGCATGAGTACTCCGCGCGAGGCGTCTTGCGCGGCACACAACGGACTAACGAGAACCGCAGCGAGGAAAGCGAGGAGAAGGTTCCGCATTACCGCCTCACGGACAGCGGGTAGTACGCGAAGTCGTTCTCGTGAGGCACAGTCGCGCTGGAGACTTCAGTGTCCCAGTTCTCTCTCCGAAGGACCGTCCACAGCGCCTCCACAACTTCTGCGTCAAACAGGGGCCCGATCCCCTGGCAAATCAGTTTCCACGCGTGCGTTTCCGACATGGCCTTTCGATAGGCACGGTCGCTAGTGATGGCGTCATAGACGTCGGCGACGTGCACAATGCGGACACCCAGTGGAATGTTGTCCTCCTTGAGTCCGTAGGGATAACCACTGCCGTCAGGGTTTTCGTGGTGGAGTTCGACGATAGGAAGGAACTCTTTGAAGCGCCCAACCTTCTCAAGGATCTCGCGGCCGATGGTCGCGTGACGTTGAATGAGAGCGTATTCTTCGCGAGTCAGTTTGCCCGGTTTTCGCAGTATGGCATCGGGAATACCGATCTTGCCGAGGTCATGAAGCTTCGCGCCGATTCGGATGATTTCGACTTCTTTTTCACTCAGGCCCATGACTCTGGCGATGGCCGTCGAGTTGGCACTCACGCGCTCGCTGTGCCCCGCGGTGTAGGGATCCCGGGCGTCCTGAGCCTGGGCCATGGATTCGATGAACTCTTCTGTCGCTTCATCCAGTCGGCGCTCGGATTCACGGACTGCGCCGGCGGCGCGGCTGAACTCCATGGCGAGTTCGTTGACTTCCGCAGTCTGATAGTTGGCATCGAACTCCGCGGAGAATCCTCCGGCGGATCCCTCGCGGCGCAACTGGGCGGTCAGTGTCACGAGCGGCTTTGCAATCGAGCGTGCTCCGACAGCTGAAAACAGCAGGACCAGCAGAACCCCGGCGCCTCCGATGAGCGGAAAGACACCTGCGAAGCCCTGGGTAAATTTCTTCGACGCCGCGTCAATGGATTGGAAGCTGACCAGGCGGACACTGTCGCCGAACATCTGCCGCACAGACATGGCGAGATATGTTTCGCCGCCGACTTCAACTTCGCACTCGCCTGCAGTCGCACGGCAGTTTTCCTGAACCTGTTGCTCTGCCTCTTTAACGTGAACTTGAGGAAACGTGGTCAGCAGAACCTGTCCGTCGCGGATCAGCGCCATGTTTCCGAACTCGTTCCATCCGCGGATATCAAACGTACGGCCGACTGTCAGTGTTCCAAGGTTTTCGCTGCCGAGGTTTATCGGAACCGATACGACGTCGTACAGATTTCCTTTCGTCTGCACCAGCGATGGCGCAACAAACTCTACTGGATCCGTTTTCAATTCCAGGCGCGACTGTTGCGGGCCGACGGTGCCCACAACGACCTGATCCGTTGAGTCTTCAAAGAGCATGAGATCGAAACCGAGAGAAGTTCCGATCTGCCCCAACTGCCTCGCGAGGGTTTCGTGCGCCTGATCCTGAAGCCGTGCGTCGCGATTCTCCTGAAGCAAAGCCACACCAGCTTTAAGGGAAGCATTCTCGGTCAGAGTGGAAATCGCTCTGGAGATCTGGCCGGCGGATTCCGTCGCACGCCTCGAAACTATTGTTTCGGTTTCCTGCAAGGATGTTCGCAGCTGATCCTTGATCCTGTCTTCAACGGCCTTTCGGACCACAATGAAGCTCAGTACCAGCGTCAGAACCATGGGAATGGACGCGAACAGAAACGCCCGCATTGCGAGAGAGGGCTGCCGCGTCATGGCTCGGATCCATCGGCTCCGACCGGAATTTCCATCGATATCTTCGCAACGCTTCCCTGGGAAACCTGGATTCGCTGTCTGAAAAAGCCGGCGGATTTATGCCAGACCACAACCTGGTAAGTGCCTGGAGGCAAGCCGGAGAAGGTGAAGGCTCCGCGCTCGTCAGGCCGGGTGTACCACGCGTTGGGCACAATCAGGATGGTCGCGTTCATATCCGGATGCAGGTGGCAGAAAACCTGGACAACTCCCGCCTTGTCGAATGTGAGACTCCGTGTTTGTCCGGAAGGGTAATTTCCGAGATCGAATTGTCGCGCCTTCGACAGCGAGAACACGTTGTGAAAGATCGGGTCTGAATTGGGAAACGAAACTGTCGATCCGACAGGGATAACGAGCATCTCCGGTTCGAATCTCTGGCCGTTTTGATTCAATGTGGCGTTGAACTTTGTGGCTGCCGGCGCCTTGTCGTTCTCAAGATAGACGACGACCCGCTCCCATTCCTTAATGGACGAGGGCGCAGCGTCATGCTTGTGTGGGGAAACGCCACGTAACGTATAGGCGGGAAGGACGACGCGTTGCTTGGTGAGGGTTCGCGTAATGGCGAGCTGTCCCTGAATGTCCTGAGCGGAAGCCGGAGACGTCGCCCCCGCAATCAACCCGCCAATCATCAGCGCAATCAGTCGCATAGGTCCTTCTACATGACTCCTTTATTGGTATCGGCGTCCGGCGGGGAAACTTTAAATTTGGGGGGTACCGGGCGATATACTCCGGGGATATATGATGCCCCGTTTGAGACAAGCTCTTCTGATCGGGTTTGTGGTTGGCCTGCCCCTGACGACGACACCGGCGGGATTTCCTCAGAGCGCGTCGACCCAGATTCCCGTTCGTGGTCCTGGATTGCATATCGAGAACCTGCGTATGAGCGAACTCGCGGTCAGGTATGTGATCTCGGTTCCGAAAGACTACTCGCCGTCTAAACCCGTTCCGCTTGTTCTTGCGCTCCACTATGGCGGAAGCCCGAATGGTGCGGCGCAGGGTTTGATGCTCGCGTTGATTCAACCGGCACTTGCAGAACTGGGCGCCGTTATTGTCGCGCCCGAGTCCTTGGGAGGCGGCTGGGATTCGCCCAATAATCAGCGAGCCGTGAATACGCTGATGGACGCGGTTCAGGCGAGCTATCGCATCGACTCGAAGAGAATGGCCGTGACGGGTTTCAGTATGGGTGGTACGGGAACATGGTCCGTTGTGAGCAAGTACCCGGATCGATTCAGCGCGGCTATTCCCGTCGCCGGCATGCCCCCCGCATCGGCGGAAGGATGGCGAACGCCTGTGTTCGCGGTTCACTCCAGCAACGACGAGGTCATGCCCATCGGCCCCACCGAGGCGCGTATCAAAGAATTACAGAAGACGGGTGTCCGTGCGGAACTCGTGATTCTTACGGGAATTTCCCATCACGAAACCAACCGATTCGTAGACGGTCTTCGACGCGCCGTACCCTGGCTGAAGCAAACCTGGCAGTAGAGTTGGTGGGATTGAAAAACTCAGGAGGCGCTCCTGGCGAGGGTGGTATGCTGCGCCACGAATGGACCGGAGCGGCGCGTACCATGCCATCTACGATGAGCAGTGCGAGATCTGTCAATCCGGCGTCTCATGGTTGAGAGCCCTCGATCTCAGGCACCGCGTTGTCCCTGTCCCCATTGATCCGGAAAATCTTTCGCTCATCCATAAAAACCTTGAAGTTGATGCGTGTCTGAAGGAACTGCACGTCGTTAAACCGGATGGTCAAATCGTCGTCGGCTGGGAAGCCGTGGCGACGCTGGCTCGACTGTTTCCCGCAACATGGGTGATCGGCGCTGTCGGGACTATTCCGGGTTGCCGCTTCCTCTTTCGGACTCTCTATCGCTTCTGGACCATTATCTATGACGGTGTTGCCGTCGATCCGGGCTCGCCTCGGATGCGACGCTCTCTGCTGAGGCATCTTCGCCGCATCCCCTCGGATACGATTCGTGCAATTGCCACACATCATCATGAAGAACATTCCGGAAACCTGAACTGGCTTGCAGACCTGACCCAGGCAAAACTGTATGTGCCGCCTCTTACATCGCAACTGCTCAGCGCAAACCTTCACCTGCCGTGGGCTCGCCGCTTTATCATCGGGGAGCCGCCCAGACTTCGTGCTCCCTTTGAAGTCATGCTGGACCGCATACCCACCACTAATGGCCATCTGGAGGTATTGGCGTCACCGGGACACTGCAACGATCATGTCGTGCTGTACGATCCGCAGGAAAAACTGCTTATTGTTGCGGACGCCTTCATGGGGATTTACTTCTCGGCGCCGAATCCGGACGTAGACAGCCGCAGGTGGATCGACACCCTGGAACGCATGCTGCAGCTTGATATCGAGATCCTGATCGAAGGTCATGGTCTGATTCACACAGAACGACAGGATATTCCGGATATTCCCGGAGTCGTTGTGCGCAGGAATCCAAAAACAGAACTAGGGGAGAAGCTTCTTTACCTGAAATGGATTCGGAGTCAGATTCAAGCCGGATTCAGTGAGGGACTTCCCATATACGCGGTCGAGGCGACGTGCTTTCCCTGGGGCCGCTCTCATGCCTGGGAGGGTTTCATCAACGACAACTTGATGCGGATCTTCAGTCTTGGACACTGGTCTCGAACCGAATTGATTCGGAGTTTCGTGAGGCCGGAGGGTTCCGACGCGGTTCTCCCTCTTGTCTATCAGGCGAGGATTTTCGCGGCGCCGTCCAAGAAGAAAGAGGACTCCCCTCCTGAAGCGATTACGGCCTCGGACAGGCGGTGAGTTCGACAGTCGCCGTCGAGGACTGGTGGACGCGGGTTGCCGTCGTCTCAAAAAATTAAAAACTCAGAGACACTTCGTTCTTATCTCACCGTTAGAGTCCGATCGTTCCTAAAACGCCTGTAGTCTGGACAACCTTCCACAGCACAAAGGAGAGACCGTGACGGACATTCTCACCCCCAAAGAACGGGAGGCACTAAGACTGTGCCTCGAGCAAGGACAGCAACAATCTCGGATGCCGCGGCCGAAGGTCGAGGGGCGAGATGCTTTTGCAAACTGCGTCGATCGACGCGCCTTCCTGCGCGGAGGCGCAGCACTGATTGGAACTGCAGCTGTGGCGGCTGCTCTGCACGGAAAGGCTGCGAGCGCGCTTGCCGCACCCGGACCCCATGGCTATGGACCTGTCGCTCCCGTGACCGATGAAGCGACGGGACTGCCCTTGATTCAACTTCCCGCGGGATTCAGGTACTGGTCTTATGGATGGACCGGTGATCCGATGGACAACGGTACTCCCACTCCGGCGCTGCACGACGGCATGGGAATTATTCGATCTTTTGGCCGATGGCTCGTCCTTTGCCGCAATCACGAAGTGGCCGAGGGCACGCCCTTTTTGCCGATCAGCTACTCAACCGGAGCCGGCGGTGGCAACAGCAATCTGGTCTTCGACCTGAAGTCCGAAAGGTTTGTTTCGAGCTTCCCCACGCTCAGCGGGACGTTTCGCAATTGCGCCGGCGGCGTCACACCCTGGGGGACCTGGCTGACTTGCGAGGAAACAACGACAATGACAGCCGGTAAGCCACACGGCTATGTCTATGATGTTGGTCCTCTGGGTGGTTCGCCCAACCCACTCAAGGCAATGGGGCGCTTTTCCCACGAAGCCATAGCGGTGGATCCTCGAACCGATATTGTCTATGAAACAGAGGATGGTCCCAGCTGGCCTGGCGACACGGGATCCGGATTTTACCGATTTATTCCAACCTACGGGGGAAGCCAAAAGGGAAAGCTTCAGACGCTCAGGATCAAGGGGCAGCCTCAAGCGAACCTCCAATTCTATGCGGAGCTCAACAAGAAGCTCAGAACGGAATGGGTGGATGTGCCTGTTGCAGATCCGCAGGTTGGTCCCACAAACAACCTCCTGCAACCGTCGCCCTTCCACCAGGGTTTCGCCTCGGGTGCCGCGTCGTTCCGGCGTCTCGAAGGCTGCTGGTATGGTGACGGGAAGATTTTCTTCCTGTCGACCGACGGCGGACCCGTAACGTCGTCCGGTTCCGGGGAAGGCCAGATCTTCGAATACGACATCAAACGCGAAACCATCCAGCTGCTCTACTACTCGCAAGATCCCGCGGCTCTCGAGAATCCGGACAACCTCACTATCATGCCGGATGGAAACCTGATGCTCTGCGAAGACAACGCCGGCGCCACCACGAACCCCGGTGAGCGCCTATTAATCCTCAGTGACGGGAAGGTCAGCGAGTTTGCGCGCAACAACATGAACTTCACCGCGAGTGGAATCGGACCCTACACGCGTCCTTCCGGAGTCACGTTCACGGGCAACCAGGTCCAGAACGAGTGGGCCGGCGCTTGCTTCAGTCCCGACGGCGAATGGCTCTTCGTGAACAACCAGACGCCAGGTATCACGTTCGCGATCACGGGACCATGGAAGTGGCGTGGCTTCAGACAGCGCGATTGGGACCGCGATGAAGACCAGTGGAACTGGGAAAATCGAGGAGACCGCAGCGACCGTTGATTGCCGAGCTAGGAGCGTTGGAAATATCCCCTCCTTAAGGAGGGGCAGCCGCGCCGATCTAAGAATGTAACGCTACCTCAACGTCATCGGCGCGGCGTGGGTAGGTCAGAGAGCTCATGTATGACCTCCCCCGCTTCGCCCTGGCTGAGGTTGCGTTGCATTTTTCTTAGAGGGCTCCGAGACCCCTCCATATGGAGGGGATATTTACGGCATCCTTCAGAATTCATCGATCGACCCGGGCCGTTCCTCAGCTGAGCAAGGGCCCCCCGGTTTGTTCCGTAACCCACTCGCAAAGCATCTTTCTTCCCAACCCAAGACCTCTTTCCGTAGATTCTCTTGACGTCGACCAACCGGGGTTGGAACAATGACGCTTCTCTATCCGACTGTCATCAGCCCCGACTGCATCTGCCGTTCTCTTTCGACTGCACAACTGCTAAGCAAGGGAGAAAGAAGATGGAGAAGACGACGACTCGACGAAGAATTCTGAAGGCTGTTGCCGACGCAGGCAGCGCCGCGCAGGTTTTCGGATGGTTCTGAAGACGCGCACGGCTGAATCAATTCATAGTTTCACTGGAGACAACGCATGAACTGGAGGTCTGCGATACTGGCGGCAACGTTGGGAGTCGCCGCAATCGCGCCGTTCTCAATTCTTAGAGCTCAGGAAAAACGACAAGTCACGGCAGGAAAGGAATACGAGACCTCCGGCCAGCATCGACGGTGGTTTGGCGATGGCTATCGCGACCTTTGGACGACGCCATTTGAGGCGCCTGTTCTCGATCTCGCCAGGGAGGGTGGCGGACTTGAACCGGTAAGGCAGGTGGGAGGACTGCAGACTCCCGGCCTGGCAATGACCGGCGCCGATGGTCGTTCGTACACGTTTCGCTCCCTCGAGAAGGAACCCGAACGACTTTTGCCCCCCGAGTGGCGACAAAGCTGGCCCGCCAAGATGTTACGGGACGCGACTTCCGGGACGCATCCAGGTGCCGCGGTGATGTTGCCCGTGCTTGCAGAAGCCGCGAGAATTCCGCACACGCAACCGCGACTCACAGTAATGCCGGACGATCCGAAGCTTGGAAACTTCCGAGCAACATTTGCAAATAAGCTCGGCACCCTCGAGGAATTTCCGACCGCAGGTTCCGGCACGCGGACGGGTTTCGAGGGGGCAACCGCGATCATCTCGAGCGCAGACCTTTGGAAAGAATGGCTCAAGGGACCCGAGAACCGAATCGACACCCGCGCCATGGTACGTGCCCGTATTCTCGATCTGTTCGTAGACAACTATGACCGGCGCAGGGGGCAGTGGCGGTGGATGAAAATTCCGGGCCGCCCGGCATGGGTGCCGCTCCCCGAAGATCCCGATATGGCGTTTCTCCGTCGTGATGGCCTGGTCAACCTCGCCATGCGGCAACACCGACCACAGTTGCTCGTGTTTTCCGATGAATACCCGAAGAGCCTGGAAGGCCCCACTCTTCTCGCCTCAGAAGTCGATCGATGGTTGCTTTCGGACGTGGATATCGAGGTTTACCGGGAGGTCGCGCGAGATCTTCAGTCGGCGTGGACCGATGAAGTGATCGAGAGAGCGGTGGCGCAATTGCCGGCCGAGTGGCGTGCCGTTGATAACGGGTTCATCGCCGCCTCACTCAAAGCTCGCCGTACGGACCTCGTTCACTACGTCGAGCGCTTCTATGAAGATGTCGCAAAGCGCGTGGACATCCATCTCACCGATCAGAGCGAGATCATAACGATCACTACCGCGGAGTCCAAGCACACGACAGTCAACGCGTCTGTTTCAGGAGCGCCTGCGCCGTACTTCTCGCGGACGTTCAATCCTGACGACACAAAGGAAATCCGAATTTACGTTCATGGGGGCGAAGACAAAATTGAGCGAAGCGGCCCGGGCGGTCCAATACACGTGCGCGTCATCGCCGATGAGGGTCAGAAGACCATAGAATCCCCCCGCCAGAAAACTGAGGTCTGGGCAAGTGACAGCAACGTTAGTGGTAAGAAAGTGTCGAGGCATGACCCGTGGGTGAATCCAGCGCCTATTGAGAATGCGCCCTGGATCGAGCCGCGCAACTACGGGGCAACCACGATTATGATGCCGGGAATGTGGTACACCACCGACGTCGGGTTCGTTATTGGCGGAAGTATTACTCGGACAACTTACGGTTTCCGAAGCTTGCCTGCTGCGAAGACGCAGACCATCCGGGGTGGCTTTGCGTTTGGCACGATGTCCGGGAAGCTGGAGTACCACGGCGTCTTTACACGTCCGGCATCGAGTGTTGGATACGATTTTCGCGCGTTCGGGTCGGGCATCGAACAAGTCAACTACTTCGGTCTGGGCAACGAGACGCCGGAGCAGGACTCGTCGCGATATCGATCGCGGCAAAGGTTGTTCTCGGTGGAACCTGCCCTGCGCGTCGGGTCGACAACCCGGTTCCAGTTGAAGCTTGGGCCGGAACTCCGCCATGCGCGAGCGGACATGGACGAACCCACGTTACTCGCTGAGGAAGCGCCGTATGGCTCCGGAACCTTTGCCTCCGCGCGATTCAAGGCAACAGTTGAAGCCGACACGCGCCCTGTCGCGAATGCAAATCCGCTGGAGATTCTCTCCGGAACGCCAAACGGAGAACCTCCGGACCAGCCCCCTGGCATCGGGTTCCGCTTCAGCGGATCTGCTTACGTGACTCCGTCGATTCTGGATGTTGAAAGTACCTATGGTGGTGCCGAAGCGATGGTCGCTACTTACCTGGGTAATGCGGATGTGCAGGCAGCGTTACGCGTGGGCGGCGCGCGAGTCTGGGGAACTTTCCCTTACTTCGATGCCGCGTCGCTGGGCGGTTCGACGAATCGCGGATTTCGCAGTGACAGGTTCGCAGGGCAAGCGTCGCTTTACGGCAATGCCGAGCTACGGGCGTACCTGACGCGAGCCAAATACCAATCGGTCTTTCCGGTTCGCTTTGGTGTGATCGGTTTCTTCGACGTCGGCCGGGTGTGGCACTCCGGAGAAGACTCGAGCAAGTGGCATCCGTCTGGCGGAGGCGGCGTGCTCCTCAAGCCTGTGGGCACGCCGATCGTGTTTCGAGTTGTCGCAGCGTACAGCACCGAAGGAACGCTTTTCTATGTGGGCTCCGGCTTCCGGTTTTAAAATTACACCACTATCGTCCTAGCGGTGAGCGGCGACTAGAGGCGTATCGGTCCCTCCTTAAGGAGGGGTCGCTGAGC
>Ga0070675_100004908_pt1 | contig 10202 bp, 11 predicted proteins | sample KBSM43metaG_FD_65343 | JGI IMG/M metagenome (GOLD analysis project Ga0070675, IMG submission 65343) | Miscanthus rhizosphere microbial communities from Kellogg Biological Station, Michigan, USA - KBS M4-3 metaG | ecosystem: Host-associated > Plants > Roots > Rhizosphere > Soil ...
GTGCGCTGCGCGAGCCTTGCGAGATCCTGGCACGCGATCATCGGCACGCTGACCACGCGCAGGTTCGACGTGCGCTCGAGAGCGGCGCTGCTGCGGGCCCACCACAGCTCTGCGCTGCGGCCATACGTGTAGATGATGACCTCGTCGGCTCGCCCGCACGCCCGCCGCACGAGCTTCTCATCGGGTTGGCCGACATCGATCCAGAGCCTTATCCTGCCCGTCAGGTCCTGTTGCCAAAGGTCAGGCTCGTCGTCGGTGGAAAGGCCCTTGCCGAAGGCCAGCTTCTCGTGGGCGTTGAGGGCGAACGCGAGTATGCGCACCATCATCCGCTCGTCCGTCTCCGAGGGATGCCGCGCGATCGTGAGCCCGTGATCGGCATAGTAATTGCGATCCATGTCGGCAATCTGCAACGCCACCTTGAAGATCGTCGCCTTCAGCGCCATGGCGTCACGGTGAACCGCCGTGAACGACGCGGATCAGCACGTTGCCCACTTCCACCGTCTGGCCGTGACGGATCTTGCAGGTCTTGCGTGTCTCCACCACACCGTCGACAACGACGGCACCCGTCGCGACGAGGGCCTTGCCGGCGCCTCCGCTCGTGCAAATGCCGGTCACCTTCAACAGGGCGTTGAGGGCGATGAAGTCACCTGTGAGAGGAAATTCGCGTGGGGACATGGTCGGCATTTCGCTGCGGGGTTGCGTTGCGGGGTTGCGTCGATTCACCGGGAGCCTGACGGCTAGCGTCGGACCCCACGGATTCGGCTAGAATCCGGCTCAGTTCGGCGTCCCAAGGCGCCGAACGCGTTTCGCATCGATCCCTTCTGTGGCGAAAGGCGTCCCGGCGATGAGCACCCCCGCGATCTATCAGACGGACTTCCCGCGGCTCGCGGCCACCGATTCCGTCGACGTCGCGCTGCGGCGCATGTTGGATGACAGCGTCTCGGATCTGCCGGTGGTCGATGCCTCTGGCGCACTGGTGGGGATGTTCAAGCTCGAGAAGCTATACGCGATGCTGCTGCCGCGCGCCGCGCTTCTCGGCCATGGCATGTCGGGTCTCACGTTCGTATCGGACACGCTGCAGGAGCTCCGCGAGAAGATGCGCGACATCGGAGACGACCCGGTGCTCGACTATGTCATCAAAGCGGATCATGTCATTCATCCCGATACACCGCCACTCGAAATCGTGCTGCTCCTCCACAACGGCGTGAACAACGTGCCGGTCGTCGACAAGGATAGCAGGCGGCTCGTCGGCATGGTGTCGGCGCGCGATCTCCTGACCGCGCTCCAGCCGCGAGCCGGCAAGTGACGCCCGCGGTGCCGCACGCCGCGTCGGTGATCTTCGGCCTGTCGCCGCTGTGGGTGGCGACGACGCTCTTCGTCGTCACCTATCTGGTCATCATGATGGACAAGCTCAATCGCGCCATCGTGGCGCTGTTGGGTGCCAGCCTCCTCATCCTGGCGGGCGTCATGAACCAGGAACAGGCGATGGGCGCCGTCGACTGGAACACGCTCGGCCTGCTGCTCGGCATGATGCTGATCGTCAACATTACGCGCCGCTCGGGGCTGTTCCAGTACGTGGCGATCTGGGCGGCGAAGAAAGTCGACGCGCGGCCGTGGGGCATCATTGTCATGATGTCGACGGTCACCGCGGTGTTCTCGGCGTTTCTCGACAACGTGACCACGGTGCTGCTGACGGTGCCGGTCACGCTGCTCATCACCGATGAGCTCAAGGTGAAGCCGTATCCCTATCTCTTCGCGCAGATCTTCGCGTCGAACATCGGGGGCACTGCCACGCTGATCGGCGACCCGCCCAACATCATGATCGGCTCGGCGACGGGTCTCACGTTCAACGATTTCGGCCTCGCGCTCACGCCGATCATCATCCCCATCTTCATTGCCACGATGATCCCGCTGTACTTCGTCTGGGGGCGCCACCTCCTGGCGACGGACGAGAACCGCCGGCACGTGATGGGCTTCAACGAGAAAGAGGCGATCACGGACCCGCGGCTCTTGAAGCAGGCGCTCGTCGTCATCGCGCTGGTGATCGCCGGATTCATGCTGCAAAGACATACCGGCATCGAGCCGGCGACCACCGCGATTTTCGGCGCAGCGGTGCTGCTGCTGCTCGACAACCTCGGGAAGGACTCGGAAACGCAATCGAAGAACGTCCATGGGGCGCTGTCGGAAGCCGAGTGGATCACGCTCATGTTCTTCCTGGGGCTGTTCGTTTTGGTGTTCGGTATCCAGAAGGCGGGACTCATCGACATGATGGCGAAGTATCTGCTGGACGTGACGGGCGGCGACTTCAAGCTGATGGCTCTGGCGATCCTCTGGGGCTCGGCGATCCTGTCGGCGTTCATCGACAACATCCCCTTCGTCGCCACGATGATCCCGCTGATCAAGGCGATGGCGCCGACCTTCGGCGGCGAGCAAGCGCTCATCCCGCTATGGTGGGCACTCTCGCTCGGCGCATGCCTTGGGGGGAACGGTACGCTGATCGGCGCTTCGGCGAACCTGGTCGTCGCCGGCCTCGCGGAGCGCGCCGGCACGACGTTCCGGTTCGTCGAGTTCATGAAAGTCGCGTTTCCGCTGATGCTGCTTTCCATCATCTTTTCTCACGCGTACATTCAGCTTCGCTACCTGTAACGCACTTCACGGAGGGCACCATGGGACAAGCGATCGAACTGACGGCCGGCGACGGGTTCAAGCTCGCGGCGTACCGCGCCGATCCTTCGGCCAAGCCGCGCGGCGGGCTCGTCGTCGCGCAGGAGATCTTCGGCGTCAACAGCCACATCCGGAGCGTTTGCGACGGCTACGCCGCGGACGGCTATGCGGTGATCGCGCCCGCGCTCTTCGACCGCTACCAGCGGGGCGTCGACATCGGCTACACGCCCGACGACATCGCCAAGGGCCGGGATCTCAAGGGCCGCACGCAGATCGATGCCGCGCTGCTCGACGTCGCGGCAGCGCGCGACGCGCTGTCGACGGCGGGGAAAGTCGGCATCATCGGCTACTGCTGGGGCGGTTATGTCGCGTGGATGGCGGCGTCTCGCCTGTCGGGGTTCGCTTGCGCGATCCCCTACTACGGCGGAGGCGTTCTCGAGGCCGGGGCCGAGAAGCCGAAGTGCCCGGTGATGGCGCACTTCGGCGAGCGCGACTCCATGATTCCGGTCGATGGCGTGCGCAAGCTCGCCGCGGCCCATCCCGAGGCGCAGGTCTTCGTCTATGCCGCGGATCACGGCTTCAACTGCGACCAGCGCGGATCGTACGACGCCGCGGCGGCGAAGACGGCACGCGAGCGCTCTCTCGCCTTCCTGCGGCAGCACGTCGGCTAGCCGCGCGCGATTTAGCTCCGATGATCGTACGTTTGGCTCGAGGCTCTAGCGCGCGCCGGCATGGCGCGGCCCATCGCTGGCTCGTGGCGCTCGCGCTTGTCGTCGCCCTGGCGCGGGGTCCGGCCATGGCGCAGGAACCTTCGCCGCACGCGGTCGAGATTCCAAAGTGGTTCACCGATTCGTTTCTCGACTTTCGCGAGGACATTCGCGATGCGAAGCGCGAGAAGCGGCGGGTGATGGTGTATTTCGGGCAGGACGGCTGCCCGTACTGCACCGCGCTGATGAAGACGAACTTCTCGCAGCAGCGGATCGTCGAGAAGACGCGCAAGAACTTCGTCTCGATCGCGCTCAACATCTACGGCGATCGCGAGACGAAATGGCTCGACGGCACGACCATGACGGAAAAGGAGCTTGCGCGACGGCTGCGCGTGCAGTTCACGCCGACGCTCCTGTTCTTCGACGAGACCGGAGCGATCATCGCGCGGCTCAATGGGTACTATCCGCCCGACAAGTTCGAAGCGGTGCTCGACTACGTCGCCGAGCGCCGCGAGCGAAAGACATCGCTCGGCGCGTGGCTGGCGCGAAATGCGCGCGATCCGGCAAGCCCCAAGCTCGCCGACGAGCCCTTCTTCCTGCCGCCGCCCTACGACTTGCGGAGACAACCCGGCGGCAAGCCGCTTGCGGTGCTGTTCGAGACCCCCTATTGCGCACCGTGCGACGAGCTTCATCGCGACGGACTGAAGCGTCCGCACGTCAAGGCGCTGCTGGAAGGCTTCGACGTCGTCCGCTTCGCGCTCGGCGCCTCGACCACGCTCACCACACCGTCCGGCCGCTCGACCACGGTGCGGGAATGGGGCGACGAGCTCGGCGTGACTTACACGCCGGCACTGATCCTGTTCGCAGGCGACGGCCGCGAGGCGTTTCGCATCGACGCGTACCTCCGGCCGTTTCACCTCGCGTCCTCGCTCGAATACGTCGCGACCGGCGCGTACAAGGACGAGCCGTCGTTTCAGCGCTTCATCCAGGGGCGCGCGGAGCGGCTGCGCGCTCAGGGCACGACCGTCGACCTCTGGAAGTAGCTTAAGGCGGCTAGCCGCGCCCGACGAAGGGCATCTTCGTCGCCATCACGGTGAGGAACTGGACGTTGGCGTCGAGCGGCAGGCTCGCCATGTACAGTACAGAACTCGCGACGTGCGCCACGTCCATCAGCGGCTCGATCGCGATCTGGCCATTCGCCTGAGGCACGCCCGAGGCCATCCGCGCCGCCATCTCGGTATGCGCGTTGCCGATGTCGATCTGCCCGCAGGCGATGTCGTACTTGCGGCCGTCGAGCGACGCCGACTTGGTGAGACCGGTGATCGCGTGCTTCGTCGACGTGTAGGGAGCCGAGTTCGGCCGCGGCGCGTGAGCGGAGATCGAGCCGTTGTTGATGATCCGGCCGCCGCGCGGATTCTGGTCCTTCATGATCCGGAAAGCTTCCTGGATGCACAGGAACACGCCGGTCAGATTGATGTCGACGACGCTCTTCCACTGCTCGAACGTCAAGTCCTCGAGGTTCTTCGGCGGCGCGCCGACGCCCGCGTTGTTGAACAGCACGTCGAGGCGGCCGTAGGCTTCGCGCGTGCGGGCGAAGAGCCGCGCGACCGAGGCCGGATCAGCGACGTCCGTGGGCATGGCCAGAGCGTTTCCCTTGGGCGCGCCGGCTTCGGCGATCGCCTTCTCCAACGGCTCGCTGCGGCGTCCGGCGAGAACGACCTTGTAGCCGTCCTTGAGCATTGCAGTGGCGACGGCTTTCCCGATGCCCGTGCCGGCGCCGGTAACGATGGCGACTTTGGAAGACGAAGTCATGGTGTGGTAATCCTCGGAAGGGAACGGAACCGGTCGGCTCGCGACGGTCCGATACGAAGTAACGGAATGAAGGGGACCGCCATTGTCGGCGCGAACGCGCGCGCGAGGCAATCCCTGCTTGTGTTTGGTATCGCCTCTGCTATTATGCCAACGTCATGGATGAGGGCTTTACACCGTCGGCACATTGCCTCATTTGCTCGCGGCCCGCGCGGCGCGGCGCGACGCTGTGCGCACACTGCAAGGCCGCAGTGCGGCGTGCGCGGCAGACGCCGAGCGTGAAGCGCGACGACCTGTCGCATTCTCAGGTCCGGCGAACCGAGGTCCGTCGATGCGTCGAGCGCAAGTCCGCGCATCCGCGTGCGGCGCGTCGCGTCTCTCGGGCCGCCCCGACGCCCGGCCTGGGCGGGTGGGGGATCTACGCAACGATCATCGCGTTCGGGTTGGCTGTGTGCCTGACGGGCTACCTCGCCATCGGCGAAAGCGAACGAAACTTTTATCTCGGCCGCGGACCGGTAACGCCTGTTGCGCAGCCGGATGCGCGCGACGACGGCGTTGCCAAGGCGGAAGCTCGCGTCGAGATGGCCGCCAAGGACGCGGCGGACGCGCCGATGCTTGCCGTGGATACCGACGTGTCCTTCGACGCTGTAGCCGAAGAGCACCTGGCGATATTCGAGTCGTTGACCCCCGCGCCGCTACGCGCGAACCCGGACAGGAAGGCGGCGCGGGCGGGAAACGGAACGAGATACGCCAAGGCCGCGCCCGGCATGATGGATGCGCGCAATGCGAGCATCCAGTCGTCGCCGCTTCCCGCCTCGATCGTTCCGGCAGCGGCGCCCGCAGCGTGGGCGGAAATGGTCGCTCCCGATCGCTGGCAGCTGTTCGCGTCCGCGCAATTGAGCTGCGAGCGCGAAAACGTGATCACCGGATTCGTGTGCAGGGAGCGCGCGCGGCTGCAGTACTGCGACGGCGAATGGGGCGAGGCGCCCCAATGTCCGCTCGCGATGCTGAGCCTCAATACCCGCTAGCGCGGCCACCGCGGCGCCGCCTTGGCGACGCCGGGAGCTTCGCCGCAGTCGATCAGCCGTCGTACTTGAACGAAAGCTGGACGCGTGCGCGGTACGCGACCACCTTGCCGCCTTCCACTTTCATGTCGAGCTTCGAGACTTCCGCGATGCGCAGATCGCGCAAGGTTTTCGCCGCAGCCGACACCGCGTTCTTGGCCGCGTCTTCCCAGGACACCTTGCTCGTGCCGATCACTTCCGTGACGCGATACACGCCGTCAGCAGCCGATTTTTTTGCCATGTTGGTGCCTCCTCGAGTGATGTCCGGCATGCGGGCGATGCCTTGGACGAGTTCATAATACCCGGGCGCCCGCGAGGTGGCGAGCACGTAAGAGTCTCTCATCGGAGGACCGCGATGAACCGAGCTGTACGGCAATCCTTTGCGTTCTTCGCCCTGGCTGTCACCGCCACCAGCGCGTTCGCGCAGGCCGGCAACACGGCGAAGCCCAGGCCCTCGTACTTCGACGTGCCGAGCGATGCACGCCCGCACGATGTCGCCGCGGCGCCGGAGGCCGGTGGCGCCGTCTATTACACGGCGCAGGGCAGCGGCAAGCTCGGCATCCTCGATCCCAGGACGTCCAAGGTCGAGGAGATTCCGCTCGGGCCGAATTCGGCGCCGCATGGCGTCATCGTCGGGCCGGACGGCGCGGCGTGGATCACCGATGGCGGGCAGAACGCGATCGTGCGCGTCGACCCGAAGACGCGCGCCGTGCGCGTGTTTCCTCTCGGCAAGGATGCCGAGAACGCGAACCTCAACACGCTCACTTTCGACGCCAAGGGCCGCGTGTGGTTTACGGGCCAGAACGGCTTCTATGGACGGCTCGTTCCCGAAACGAGCGACATGAAGACGTGGAAGGCCCCGCGGGGCCGAGGGCCCTATGGCATCACGACGACGCCGAAGGGCGAGGTCTACTACGCATCCCTCGCGGGCAATCACATCGCTCGTATCGATACCGAGACGGGCGTCGCTACGGTGATCGAGCCCAGGACCAAGGACCAGGGCGCGCGGCGCGTCTGGTCCGACTCCAAGGGACGTATCTGGGTCAGTTACTGGAACACGGGGCACGTCGGCATGTACGACCCCGCCTCCAACGCGTGGCGCGAGTGGATGCTGCCCGGCAATCGCCCGCGCACGTACTCGGTCTGGGTCGATTCCGCCGACAAGGTCTGGCTCACCGATTTCGTCGCGAATGCGATCGTCCGCTTCGACCCGGTCACGGAAAAGTTCGACAGCTTTCCGTCGGACAAGGACGGCGCGAACGTGCGGCAGATGCTCGGGCGATCCGGCGAGGCGTGGGGCGCGGAATCGGGCACGTCGCGCCTCGTGATGATTCCGGCGAAGTAGGCACCCTGCGAATGCCGCCGCTTCGCGCGGCTACTCGGCGATCTTCGCCCGCCCGGCCTTGATCTCGCCGCGCTTCACCTTGTCGTCGACGCGGCGGCGCTGAGAGCTTCGCGTAGGCCGGGTCGGCTTGCGGGCGGGCGGCACCGCCGCGGCCTTCGCGACGAGCTCCTCGAGCCGCGCGAGTGCATCCGCGCGGTTCTGGTCCTGGCTTCGGTAGCGCTGCGCCTTGATGATCACGACGCCTTCGGCGGTGATGCGCTGGTCGCGATGGCCGAGGAGCCGCGCCTTGACGGCGTCCGGCAGCGAAGAGGCCGCGATGTCGAAGCGCAAGTGCAGCGCGGTCGACACCTTGTTGACGTTCTGCCCGCCCGCACCTTGCGCGCGGATCGCCGTCCACTCGATCTCGGTCTCGGGAATGAGCATGGCGATTGGATCACCTTCGTGCGAGCAGGCGCGCGAGCTCGCCGCTGCCGATCAGCTTTTCGAGATCGGTGGCGCCCCCGATCAGCACGCCCTTGACGAAGATCATCGGGAACGTCGGCCAGCCGGTCCACATCTTGAGCGCGTTGCGGCGCCGCCACGTGTTGAAGTAACTGCCGTATTCGAGATACTTGTACGCGATGCCGGCGGCGTCGAGCGCCTTGCGGGCGCGGCGCGGCATCGGGTTCTGCCGCATGCCGACGACCACGACGTCGTTGCCGGCGACGGCAGCCTCGACTTCCTGCACGATGTCGGCGTGATGTCCGCTGATCTTCGCGCGGACCGCCGGATGGATCCGCTCTTCGGCCAAAGTGGGTCGAGCCATTGCGTCGCTCCCTGGTCCCGCGGCCGCTACATCGAGAGCTGCTTCAGCGTCTCGGGATTCTTGATGAGCGCCTTCTGCCGCGGTGCCGGCGCGCCGTACAGTCCCGCGGGCGGATTCGTGTCGAAGCGCGACAGGACGGACGCATCGCTGCAGCTCTTGTCGAACGTCACGTTGACCTGCTCGCCGGCGATGCCGCCCAGCGCGAAGCAGGGCTGGCCCAGCTTGGCGTTGAGCGATTTCAGGATCCCCGCGGCGACCAGATCACCTTCGGCGCCGCTGCCGGCGAGCTGCAGGTCGTAGACGCGCGGATTGCTGTTGGGTCGCGCCGTTGCCGTGATCACTGCCGGCAGCGAGACGAGCTCGCGCAGAAGCGTGTCCTCGGCGGAAGGCGGCATGCCTTCGACCACCATCGCGACCTTCCGGCCGCTGACGGTGACATGCTGGAGGAAGAAGTTGCGCGAGAACTCTTCGGCGATCTTGTTGCCGATCCCCTGCATCGCCTCGGCTTCGCTCGCCCAGCTGCCGAGCCCGGTCGGCATCGTCGTGTTGAAGTAGATCTCCTCGCCGGTGGCGCGATCCACGCACTTCACCGTCCACGAGTTGAGCGCGTACTTGGTGACGACGACGCCGGACGCCGCGAGGCGCATCTGCAGCTTCTTCACCTGCGCTTCACCGAGCACGACGAAGTCGGGCATCGTCTTCGGGTCGGGCGGGCCGTCCTCCGACCACGTGCGGAAGCCGAACTGCTTGATGCGCTCCTTGAGCAGGTTCTCGGCGACGGGCGAGGGCTGCGGCGGCGCGTTGGGCTGGTCGGCGTCGCGGACGGCGATGCGAACCGAGATCTTCGGATCCCCGCTGGCACGGATGAACTCGACACGCTCGTCACGCGACATCTGGTTGAGCGATTTTTGCAGCGCGCGGACGTTGACCACGCCCTGCGTCTGCATCGACACGAGCCCATCCTTGCCCTGCCGCGGTGCGCTTTCGGAAGTCACCGTGGAGACGAAGTTGCCGCTTTGCATCAGCAGCTTGTCACGGACGATCGCGTAGTTCTTGGCGAGCGAATTGGGATCGACCATGAGGCCCAACGCCTTCGCGACGAGCTGGCTCTTGGCATCGGCGCGAAGCTCCGATTGCATGAGCGACTTGTCGGCGCTGTAGCGGGGATCGCTGGGGTCGACGAGGCCTTCGGCGGCGACGGCCACTGATCCGGGATCGAGCTTCGGAGCAGCAGGTGCGGGGGCCGCAGGCGGCGTCGCCGGGGAGGCCGATGTGGCTGCCGCACTCGGCGCGGGAGCCGAGGAGGGCGGCGCCGGCGCTTTCGCCGTTGTCGCGCCGTCGTCGGGCGAACGGTGCATCAGCATCCACGCCCCTGCACCGACGGCGAGCAGAGCGAGCACGGCGACGATTGCGACGGCGGTGGTCTGCGACTTCGGCGCGGGTGCGGCAATGTCCTCGTCGACCGTTCCCGGCGAAGGGGCTGCCCGCGCGCCGGAGGCCACGGGTGCAATCTTCTGCGTGCGCGTTGTGGTCGCTGTCGGCGGTGCAGCGAGCTGCGTCGCATCGGTCGAGGGCGTGGCGAGCACCGTGCCTTCCGCGGCAGCGGCTTGCGCCTGGCTCGTGAGTGCGGCGCGCAGCGCGGCGGAGAACTCGTCGGCGTTCTGATAGCGCTCGTCGGGGCGCTTCGCGAGCGCCTTGCGCACGACGGCATCCATCGCGCCGGGGACCTGGACGTTGAACCGCGACGGCGGCAGCGGCTCCTCCTCGAGCACTTTGTGCATCGTCACCGTCGAGGATCCGGTGAAAGG
>Ga0070675_100004909_pt1 | contig 10201 bp, 10 predicted proteins | sample KBSM43metaG_FD_65343 | JGI IMG/M metagenome (GOLD analysis project Ga0070675, IMG submission 65343) | Miscanthus rhizosphere microbial communities from Kellogg Biological Station, Michigan, USA - KBS M4-3 metaG | ecosystem: Host-associated > Plants > Roots > Rhizosphere > Soil ...
GACTTCCGAGGCGCCGGCGTCGATCACGAGCGGATAGTGCCCCGCCGCCTTGGTGCCGATCCCGTTGGGGTTCACCGCCCGCGCCGCGCCGCCGACGACGTAGTCGTTGATCCCGTCCTTGACGAACGGCGTGGCGCTCGGCGCGCCGAAGACGCGCTGCCGGTTGGTCTCGTTCTCGGTGAAGAGCAGGTCTGGTGCGCCGTCGAACACCAGCATTCGCCTGCCGCTCTCCGGGTGATCGATCTCGATGTGCGCGGTTGTTCCCTCGCCACGCCGCAGCTCCGGACGCGGGGTGCCCGGCTCCCACGACCACGTGTTGCGGAACCACACGGTCGGCAGGACGTGCAGCGTGGCCGGCTCCGGCCCGCGGTTGGTGGCAGTGACGCGCACCAGGATGTCTTCGGGCGCGGCCTTGGCATACTCCACGACGATGTCGAAGTAGCGCTCACCGTCGAAGTAGCCGGTGTCGGCAAGCTCGTATTCCCGCTCGTGCCTGCTGCGGCGGCGGTTGGTCTCCAACAGGTCGGAATAGGGATACGCCCGCTGCCCGTACTTGTAGAGAAACTTCATGTACGAATGCGTGGGGGTGGAGTCGAGATAGAAGTAGTACTCCTTCACGTCCTCGGCGTGGTTGCCCTCGTGGCCGGTGAGGCCGAAGAGGCGTTCCTTGAGAATCGGATCCTGCCCGTTCCAGAGCGCCAGCGCCACGCACACCGTCTGGCGTCGGTCGGAGATACCGGCCAGGCCGTCCTCGTTCCATCGGTAGACGCGCGATCGGGCATGGTCGTGCGGGAAGTACTCCCAAGGGGTGCCGCGTGCGCTGTAGTCCTCGCGCACCGTGCCCCAGGCACGTTCGCTGAGATAGGGGCCCCAGCGCTTCCAGTGCGCTTGGGCGTCGTCGTCGAGGCGCTGCTGTTCGGCCGTCATCGTCGGTGACACGAGCATGACACGCGGCATCCGGACAGGATGTTCGTTGGATGCCGGCCGCCGGCGTGCCGTTACGTGGGCGTCTCCTTCACTAGATCAGCCGGAAGAATGCGATGGCGACGAGCGTCGGCGGCAGCGCTCCCACCAGCAGCCACAGCGGGCGGATCGCGTCGTCGAAGTAGCGCCCGAGCAACGCCTGGCCGGCGGGATTCGGCGCGTTGGCGATCACCGTCAAGCCTCCGCCCGTGACCGCGCCTTCGAGCACCGCCATCTTCAGGCTCGGATCCAGATCCGGAACCAGCGTGGCCAGGTAAGTGATGAGGGCGTTGTCGTTGAACGCGGTGAGGAGTGTGGCGCCCAGGTAGAGCCCGGTCTCCCCCTGGCTCGACAGCACAGGGCCGATCCACCAGCCTTGCAGCCCGCCGTGCACGACCAGCCCGGCGAGAAAGAACCCGACCAGCAGCGGCGTCTTGAAGTCGGTCAGGGTCGAATAGGCGGCGGTGGCGCGATCGAAGCCGAGGAAGAACAGAAAACCGCCGACGAAGAGCGCCGGGTAGTGCGAGTTGATCACCGTCCACGCGAGGAACAGGACGTAGACGGCGGTGATCCAGGGGGGGATCGTCAGCGGGCCGTATCCGCGGCGCCGCGCTTCGTCGGTGGGCGGCGTCTCATCGTGCGGTGCCGGGCGACCGCCGAGCGCCGTGAATTCACGGCGGAACAACAGATACCCCCCGACCGTCGAGAAGGCAATCGCCAGCGCGGCCCGCCAGCCGAAGTGCCCCAGCATGAAAGGGGTATCCCAGCCCCACGCGCGTGCAACCATCAGCACGGGCGGGGCCGCAAAATGCGTGAGCGTACCGCCGATTGAGACGTTGACGAACAGGAGCCCGAGCGTCGCGTACTTCAATCGCCTCGACGGCTGGAGGTCGAAGAACTGCCGCGCGAGCAGCAGCGCGGCAATCGTCATCGCCCCCGGCTCGGTGACGGCAGAGCCCAGGAGCGGAGCCAGAATCAGAATCGACATCCACCACGCGGCGGGGCTCGAGCCGCCGAGTCGTGCGACGCGTCGCAGCGTGTTCTCGGCGAGCTCCACGATGGGGCGCGTCGAAGCGATGGCCATGATCACGATAACGAACAGCGGCTCGGTGAAATTGACCGTGTCGTTGAGATAGTGGGCCGCGGTCTCCCACCCGCGCGCCACGGTGATGGCGATCATCAGCGGCACGCCCCACAGGCCGAAAACGACTTCCACCTCGCCGAGAAAGCGCAGGAGCTCCGCCATGACACTGGGAGCCGGCGCGCGCCCCGCGGCCGCGGCCCCGGCGTCGGCGCGCGCCTGCAGCCGGTGTGCGGCCTCGGTGAACCGCGCGGCCACGAATGTGTGGCAGACCGCGAGCAGAAAGATCGTGGTGGCAACCGCGTTGAACGGGTCGATCTCGATGCGCAGCCGGAGCACGTCGGCAAGGCCGCCGCCCGCCGGGGCGGGATAGCCGGTCAACGGAAGAGGGAACGGGTGGGCGCCCACTCAATCCTTGGGATTGGTGGCGAACACCGTGAGCTCCGTCACGAAGCCGCGGTCGTCCATCTCGAGCGACGACTTCACCGCGTGGGCGATCTCGTCCACCCGCAGTTTGGTGGGGTTGTCGGGGGCGGTCCGCTGCGGCAGGCCGGCGTGCGCCGCGAACTCGGTGATCACCTCGCTCGGGTTGATCAGGATCACCCGCACGTTCGACGGCCGCAGCTCGGCGCGCCAGCACTCCGTCATGCCGCGCAGCGCGAATTTGCTGGCGTAATACGCGGTGCCGTTCGGCGCGCCGCGCAGCGCCGCGGTCGAGCCGATGTTGATGATGTTGCCGCTGCGCCGCTTCACGAAGTGCCGTGCCGCCGCCCGCGCCATCAGCATGGCGCCGGTGACGTTGGTCGAGATGATCGACTCGAATTCTTCGAGCGCCATGTCGACGAGCGGGGCGAAGCTGCCCGCGCCGGCGTTGTTCACCAGCACGTCGAGGTGGCCGAAGGCGCCGAGCACTTCCGAGTATGTGCGCTCGACCTCGGCCTCGCTGGAGACGTCGGCCTTGACGGCCAGCACGCCGAGCTCGCGCGCCACTTCCAGCAGCCGCGCGTCGTCGCGGCCGGTCACGGCCACCTTGGCGCCGGCCTGCGTCAGGACACGGGCGACGCCGCGGCCGATCCCACTCGTTCCACCGGTGACCAGCACCGTCGCGTTCTGCAGGTTCATGGAGCGATTTTAGTCGGCTCCCGGCTTCCGGCTACGCGCCCTTTACCTGAAATTCCCGGTCGAGGAGGGTGCGCAACGCCTGGCGGGCGCGGTGCAGCCGCACTTTGACCACGTTCGACGTGGTGCCGAGGATCTCGGCGGCTTCGGCGGTGTCCTTCTCTTCGATGTCGCGCAGCACCAGCACCTCGCGGTACTGATCCGGCAGCATCGCGATCGCTTCGCGGACGATGGCGGCCGTTTCCTTGCGCTCGAGCACCGCGTCGCTCCAGTCGCGCGAGGCCACTGCCTGGTGGCCGTTGGACACGTAGGCAGGCAGCAGATCTTCGATCGACTCTGTCGGCCGGCGGCGCCGTTCGCGCAGCTTCATCAGCGCCGTGTTCACCAGGATGCGATGCAGCCACGTATACAGCTGCGCCCGCGACTCGAACGTGTGGATGGCCTTGTACGCGCGGATGAACGCATCCTGCACCGCGTCCTGCGCGTCCTGGTCGTTGCCGAGGAACCGGCGCGCCACCGCCAGCAGCCGGCCGCCGTGCGCGCGCACGATGGCCTCGAACGCCGTGTCGTCACCGCGTTTCAGCCGGGCTACGAGCTCGGCATCTGACTCTGGACGCTGAGACAGCGCTAGTCGTCCTCGGCGATCAGGACAACGGGCGCACCGCCCGTCGAGATCTCCATCGCGTGGGCGACCGTGACCTGGCCGCCCGCCGACCCCATCGCCGCTTGCAGCGTCTCCATCGAGTCGAAGTACAACTCGGCGACACGCTGATACGGCGCCGCGCCGGCCGGTGCGCCCAGCACCCGTGCCGCCACGAACTTCTTCAAACCGGGGATCTTTTCGTGCACCATCGGCGCGTGCTCCGCGTGATAGCGGCGCTCGAACGTGGCGACGTCGGTGGGCGGTGGATACAGGACGACGAGTTTCGGCATGGTGCGCGGATTGTACCCTTGCGAAGCAGGAGGCAGGAGCGGATGCGGGTATGGGTTGGTGTTCTCGCCGGAATCACGGTCGCCGGTCACATCCTGGCCTCGATGTTTCTGATGGTGCCGTTCCTGATCGCCGAGCCCGGTCAGCCAACCGGCTGGTTCCTCCCGGCGGTGTTGTGGTCCCTCGCCGAGTCGATGTGGACGTGGTGGGTGTTGGTGCGCCGCGGCGCGCCGGTTCCTTCCCACCGCTGGCAGGCCGCCGCGCTGCTGCTGGCGGGCCTCTTCCTGGCGAACCTGACGGGCTTCAGCCTGCTGGACGAACGTGCGACGTGGGAAGCCGGCCTGGCGGTGGCGGGGATTGGAGGCGTTGTTGTGAGCCGGGCCGCGCGGTACTGGATGCGCCAGCCCGCGTAGCGTCACGCCGTCGCCAGGGCTCGGCCGCGCGTCGCGCGCACGGCCATGTAGAGCAGCCAGCCGGCCGGCCCGAACATGAACGTCAGGAACAGACACGGCAGCACCAGCCAGTGCGGAATGCCATGCGCGCGGGCGTCGCGCGCCTCCCAGCTCCCGACGAGCAGATCGAACGCGAGGTAGTGGGTCCAGCCGGCCAGGAGCGCCCAACGGCTGGTGAAGAGCGTCGCCACCTGCGAGAGCGAACCGAAGCCCCCATCGGTGTCGCCCCAGTGGAGACCGAGCACGACCACGTAGATCGAGGCGAGCAGTGCGGGAATCACCACGGTCGTGATCAGGCTCGTCACCCATGGACGGCCAGGCAGGACGGCCAGCAGCACCCAGCCGGCCAGCGCGATCAGGTTCACGATCGAGAAGATCTGATCTGGCGTCATGGCGCCGGGTTGTACCACAGGCTGCCCGCGCAGCGCCTGCACCAGCAACGCCACGAAGAGTCCCGCATACGCGACGCCGGCCCCGACCGCGGCGCGAACGCGAATGCTGTCGGCCCATCCGCGCCGCCGCAGCGCGACGACGAAGAGCGGCAGCACCTGCAGCGCGTGCAGTCCGACGAAGTGCGGCACGCGGAGGTCGCCGTGCTCGGTGCTCCATCCGGTGCCCGGCAGACCGGGGCCGCCGTCGGGCGCCCCCACTGTGTGTGCGCCGGCGACGCTCATCACGTGGGTGGTCCGCGCCTGTTCGAGTTGTGCGCCGGTCGGTCTCGTCATGAGTCCGCCGGTGGCCGCGCCGACAATCGTCAGCGTCATGCCGAGGCGCAGGGCCCATCCGATGGCGCGATCCTCGAACGCGCGCTCGCGCCACAGCGCCACCGCCACCGCGGCGCTTGCCGCCGTCTGCACGATGATCAGCGTGCCCATCAGGCCGAACAGCACACCGTCGAGCACCGTGGAGACGTTGAAGTGGCTGGTCGTGCCGCGCCACGCCTGCCCCGCGATGATCGCCACCTCGATCGCGAACACGATTGCCGTGGTCCAGCCGACGATTGCCCGCATCCGCGGCCAGGAGGGGAGCGCTCGGAACACCCACGCGAGCGTCAGCGAGTAGATTGCGGTCGAGATGGCGAACTTGGCCGGCTTGAGCCAGGCGGGCACGCCGGTGATGGTGCGCGGGTCCAGGAAGATGCCGCCGGCAAACAGCACGAACGCGACGAGCATGACCACGGCGACCGCGGTCAGCGGGCGGCTGGTGCGCCACAAACGAGCCATCTGAGCCTCCATATGTTGTCTTTGTCAACATTGAGGCTACCCGACAATGTTGACTGTGTCAACACCAACGCGCTACGATGCCTGCCAATGGCTGTGTCAGCCCGGAAACGTCCGAAGGCCCAAGGCCTCGGACCCAAGGCCAAAGGCGCGAGGCCCAAGGCCCGGTATCACCACGGCGACCTGCGCCGGGCCCTTCTCGAAGAAGCGGTGCGGACGATTCGCGACGACGGAGCCCCGGCGCTCACGCTGCGCGCGGTGGGCGCGCGGCTGGGCGTCTCGCGCACGGCGCTCTACCGCCACTTCGCCGACAAGTCGGCGCTGCTCAACGCGGTCTCAGAAGAAGGCTTCCGCGGGCTTGGCGATGCGCTCGAGCGCGCGTGGGCAGATGACGGCGGAGGAATCGCCGGTTTCGAGAAGATGGGCAGTGCGTACGTCCGCTTCGCGCTCGACAACCCGTCGCACTACCGGGTGATGTTCGGTGTGTGGAGCAGCCGCGAGCATCACGACCCGTCGCTGCGAGCGGCGGGCACGCGAGCGTTCCAACTGCTCGTGGACGCGCTCGCGGCGCTGCAGCGCGACGGCGTGGCCCGGCGCGAGGACCCGGCGGTCGCGGTGGCGCGCTACGTGTGGGCGGTAGTGCACGGCATCGCGATGCTGGGCATCGACGGCCGCCTGCCCGAGGGACAGGATGGACCCGGCGGAGTCCGCGACGTCACCAGCCTCGCGCTCCGCCGGCTCGGAACCGGAATCTTCCTTACGGAACCTTCGCTGCCTTCAGCGCCGTCGGCTCGGTAAGGGCGTTCAGGAACTCGACGATGTCGGAGATCTGTTCCGGCTTCAGCTTGCGATCCTCGAGGTTGGTCTTGTCGAGGAACTTGTTCGCAACCCCGCCCTTCGCCATCAGCGTCACCGCGTCCTGCAGATTGGCCACGCTGCCGTCGTGGAAGTAGGGCGCCGAGCGGGCGACGTCGCGCAGCGTCGGCGTCTTGAACGCGCCGGTGTCCTTTTCTTCCTTCGTCACTGTGAAGCGGCCGACGTCGGTAGGCTTGCCGTCCACCACGCCGATGCCCACATTGTGGTACGAGAGATCGGTGAAGAGCAGGCCGCGGTGGCAGTTGTTGCACTTCGCGTCCTGGAAGGTCTGCCAGCCGCGCTTGGCGGCGTCGCTCATCGCCGACGCATCGCCGGCCGTGAAGCGATCGTACGGCGTCTCCTTGCTCACGATCGTGCGCATGTAGGTGGCCAGCGCCTGCGTGACGTTCTTCTCGTCGGCCGGGCCGCCGAACACCTTCTTGAACTGCGCCGCGTAGCTCGGCACCGCGTTGATCTTCGCGATCACCGCGTCCTGCACCTTGTCGACCATCGGGTCCTTGGCGCCCATGTTCGCGAGCTTCCACGCCGCCAGCGCCTGCCCTTCGAGCGTCTTGGCGCGGCCGTCCCAATACCACTCCGTGTGGTAGCCGATGTTCCACAGGGTCGGGGTGTGGCGCGGGAGCGGCATGCCGTTGTTGGCGTTCGTGTTCTTCACCAGGCCGTCGGTGAGCCCCTTCTCGTTCACGTGACAGCCGTAGCAGGAACGGTCGCCCTTTCCCGACAGCCGCGTGTCGAACCACAGCTGCCAGCCGAGCGTGGCCTTGTCCACCGTCATCGGGTTGTCCGCGGGAATCGTCATCGGCCCCACCAGCGGATTGGGCGCGTAGTTGGCGGGGTCGGCCGGAAGCGTGAGCGGTTCGGGCGCCGGCGGCGCGGGTGGCTCGGCCGGTTTGGACGAACAGGCCGCGACGAACAGCCCCAGGCAGAGTGCAGTTGACGTGCTGGCCAGTGCCGACTGTATGCGCATTCGCCCTCCCTGAAGTGAACGCGCGATTATATTCCGCGGCGCGGTCGTCGAGTTAGGCTCACGCGACGTGCCGGCCGCCGTCCACCCGCAGGGTTTCGCCGGTGATGAAATCGGTTTCGATGAGCGCCAGTACCGCCTTGGCGATCTCGAGCTCGCCGCCCCAGCGGCCGACCGGTGTGGCTCTGGCGACGGCCGCCGCTTCCTCGGGATCCATGTCCGGCGGCGCCAGGATTGGTCCGGGCGCGATGGCGTTGACCAGGATCTGGTGTGACGCGAGCTCGAGGGCCAGCGCCTCGGTGAGAGCGATGACGCCGGCCTTGGCCACGTAATACGACGTGAACCCGAGATACGTGGGCCGTCCGCTGCGGGCCAGCCAGTCGGCGAAGTTCACGATGCGGCCGCCGCCGGTCCGCTTCATCACCGGGATCGCCGACTGCGAGCACAGGAACGCCGACTTGAGGTTGATCGCCAGGTCGCGGTCGAAGTCGGCCTCGGTGAGCTCGTCGAACGGTTTGCTGCCGTACACCGACGCCATGTTCACGAGCGCGTCCACGCGGCCGAACGCCGTGTCCGCCGCGGCCACGAGGGCGGCGCAGTCGGCCGCCTTCGACACGTCGGCCGCCACGGCAATGGCCCGGCGGCGCCGCGCCTGCACGTCCGCCACCGTGGCCTCGGCCTCGCTTTTCGAGCCGCGGTAGGACAGCACCAGATCGGCGCCGCGCTCCGCCAGCTGCTGGGCGACGATGCGCCCGATGCGCTTGCCGCCGGTAATGATCACAACTCGATTGTTCAGGTCCATGACGATCCGATTTCATCGTAGAGGCGGACCGTTCCGCCTTCGCCAATGCTACGGCGGACCCACCGTAGCTTTAGCGGAGGTGGGGAGGTCCGCCTGTCTGCGACGTTACTGCAGGTTGAGCGTGGCGGCCACCGCCACAGCGGCCAGGGCGAGGACGAACAGGATGCCGCAGAGGGGGATGCAGAAGCGGAGCCAGCGCGAGAAGGGCACGCCGCCGAGCGCGAGGATGGCCATGAGCGCGCCGTCGGTCGGCAGGAAGTTCCCGACGACGCCCGGGCCGAACTGCGTGGCGGTCACGGTGACCTGGCGCGACAGCCCCAGCAGGTCCGACAGCGGCACCAGGATCGGCATCGTGAGCGTGACACGGCCCGAGCTGCTCGGCACCGGCAGCGTGAGCAGCGACTGCACGATCGTGATGCCCATCGCGAAGAGGGTTACCGGGAGCCTGGCGAGCGGCGTGACGAGGAAGTTGATGATCGTGTCCACGATGTGCCCCTGGTCGAGCACCACGAACACGCCGCGGGCCACGCCGATCATCAGCACCGCGTAGCTCATCGACCCGAAGCCGTCGACGAAGGCCGCGCAGGTGCCTTCGATCCCGAGGCCGCCAATCAACCCGGCCAGGAGGCCCAGCCCGAGGAACACGCCGGCCATCTGCTCGAAGCCCCAGCCGAACTGGATGACGCCGAAGATGAAGGTGGCAAATGCCGCGACCGTCGTGACGAGCACCGCGGCGTGGCGGCCGCTGAGCGCCATATTCGGAAGGTCTGCCTCGGACGGCACGGTCCGGTTCCGCCGGGCGTAGCGCATGGTGCCCCACGCCCAGATGGCGATCGCCAGCACCATCACCGGCACTCGGAACTGCCACCCCGACAAAAGGGGCAGTTCGGCAAAACGTTGGGCGATGCCGACGCCGAACGGGTTCATCGGACTGAACGCGTTGCCGATGCCCGCCGCCCCCAGGCTCATCGACACCGCCGTGAGGCCGTCGAAGCCGACGCCGCGAGAGAGGGCCATGAGCACCGGCATCATGGCGATGATCTCTTCCCACATGCCCTCGGCCGCTCCGCCGGCGCCGAAGGCGACGCATGCCACCGGAATGATCAGCATCTCCCGCCGCCGCAGCCGCGAGGCCATCCAGCTGACGCCGCCGCGCAGCGCGCCGGTCTTGTCCACGACGCTGATCGCCGCGCCGGCCATGAACACCATGGCCAGCACGCCAGCCGCGTCGACGAAGCCCTTCGGTACCGCGACGAGGGCGTCGAACGGGCTGACCGGGCTCTGCGGGACGCGGTGAAACGAGCCCGCCACTACGACCTTGCGGTTGATGGCCGGGTCGTCGCGGCGCTCAAACTGTCCGGCCGGGACGACGTAAGTGAGCGCGGCGGCGATCAGCACGCACGCCAGCAGCAGCGCCAAGGGGTGTCGCATCGCTGACGGAGTGTAACGGATTCGGAACGCGACGCCCCCCGCGGCAAAACGGAACCGTCATTCCATGTGCGAATCCGCACAGTGTGCTCAATCGCGTGTGAGCACGAATGGCCGATGTGGTTCAAACACGAGCCCGCTTTTTCAGATTTCTCAGCGCGCGTTCGGCGACGAAAAAATGATCCGCTGATCCTCTCAACTTCAGGTTCGGTTCCGTCGATACCTCCGTTACAGAGAGTGAACACGGCTTCGAGCCGTGAGGAGGACGACGATGCAGCGCCGGTTGACCGTTTCCCTGGTGGCCCTTCAGTTGGTGGTCGCGTGTGGGTACGCGGTCTCCGCGCAGGACGCCAAGCGTCCGTCAT
>Ga0070675_100004913_pt1 | contig 10195 bp, 8 predicted proteins | sample KBSM43metaG_FD_65343 | JGI IMG/M metagenome (GOLD analysis project Ga0070675, IMG submission 65343) | Miscanthus rhizosphere microbial communities from Kellogg Biological Station, Michigan, USA - KBS M4-3 metaG | ecosystem: Host-associated > Plants > Roots > Rhizosphere > Soil ...
AAATCGTTCGGGTCGTTCGGGTCGTTCGGATCAGGGAGAAGGAGACGTGCGATGAGCAAGAAACACCTTGCGGGCATCCTGGTAGCAACAACAGCGTTGGCCCTGACGTGCGTCATACGGGTGATCGCAGCGGAAGGGACTGCCGCGGCGGCGCTGACCGGCGTCGTCAGCTCGCAGGCCGACGGCCCGATGGAAGGCGTGCTCGTGGGCGCCAAGCGAACCGGCTCCACGATCAGCACGTGGGTGGTCAGCAACGCGCAAGGGCAATACAGCTTCCCGCGCGACCGGATGGAACCGGGCCACTACGCGATCAGCATCCGCGCGGTTGGCTACGAATTGCCCGCCACCTCCGTGGATCTCAAAGTGGACGCGGCACGGCTCGATCTCGCGCTCACGAAGATCACGCGTCCGATGAAAATCGCGACGCAGATGTCGAACGCGGAGCTGATCATGAGCGCGCCTGGCCCCGCCGGCCAGCGGAACGCGCTGGGCGGGTGCGTCAACTGCCACACGCTGCAGCGGGTGTTCTTCTCGCACTTCGAGCCGCTCGAGATGTCCGAAGTCGCCGCGCGCATGCCGCGGCACACGAACAATTCATCGCCGATGCACCCTTGGTACCGTCCGCAGGAAGCACCGCGGCCGGCGCCGATGACGGAGCCGACCAACTTCGGCAAATATCTCAGCTCGATCAACCTAAGCGCGTCCGACACGTTCCAGTTCCCACTCAAGCCGCTGCCGCGGCCGAAAGGGAAAGCGACGCAGGTGATCTACACGGTGTACGACCTGCCGCGTCCGGACGCCTCGCCGCATGATGTCGCGTTCGACGCGGACGGCAACGCCTGGTACTCGGATTTCAACTCGCAGTACTTCGGCAAGCTCGATGTGAAGACCGGCAAGGTCGTCGAGTACTCGCCACCGCTGCGTCGCACGGGACAAATCGCACAAGGCGGCCTGCAGATCGATCTCGACAAGCAGGGGCGCGTCTACTACGGCAACATGTCGCAGCTGCAGATCGTCCGGCTCGATCCGAAGACCGGGAAGATGGAGACGTTCCAGCTTCCCACGCCGGAGTCAACATGGGGCGACGGACATCTGACGATGATCGATCCCGCGCACATGGATGTGGACGGCAAGCTCTGGTTCAATATCGCGTTCGATACCGGCGAATCCGGCGGCACGTGGCGCGTGGATCTCGCCAAGAACGAGTGGACGCCCATCAAATATCCGCAGGGCAGCCCCTCCGCGCGCGCGTATGACGTGATTGCCGACTCGCACAACAACGCGTGGGGCATGCAGATGACCAACGACAAGTTGTGGAAAACGGACGCGAAGACGCTGCAGACCACGTGGTACGACTTCCCCACCAAGGGCGCTGGATGCCGCCGCGGTCACATGGATTCGCAGGACCGTGTCTGGTGCGGCGTGTTCAACGGAAACCGTCTGGCGATGTTCGATACCAAGACGTTGAAGTTCACCGAATGGACGATGCCGACCGAGTGGACGCGCCCCTACGACGCGCAGTACGACGAACGCGCCTATGCGTGGACGGCGGGCATGGACAACGATCGCGCGGTCCGGCTGAACGTCGCGACGGGCGAATTCACGGAGTACCTGCTGCCGCACCAGACCAACGTCCGCCACGTCGAGGTGCAGAAGTCAGGGCCGCTCTCGAGTCTCTGGCTCGGCGATCAGCATGGAAATACGCTGATCCGAATCGAACCGCTCGTACCGTAGGTGCGAAGAGGGCGAAGAGTGCAATAGGTGCGATGGGTGCAATGCGCAACGACGGCAAGGGCACCCCTCGCTCCCCTCGCACCCCTCGCACCGATCTGACCCGTCGCCGATTCCTCGAACAGCTCGGCGCGGTCGGGGGCTCATCGCTGGTGATGACGGCGATGAACTCCTGGAACCTGATGGCGGGCGAAGCGGGACAGCGGCCAGCGCTCACCGGACGTCCCGCCAAAGCTAGAGTTCTCGTCCTCGGCGCCGGCATCTCCGGCCTCGTCGTCGCCCACGAACTCGGCAAGCTTGGCTACGACTTTCGCGTTCTGGAAGCGCGCGACCGTGTCGGCGGGATCAACTGGACCGTCCGCCGCGGTTCCGAGCACGCCGAGATCAACGGAGAGCGTCAGGTCTGCGGGTTTGACGAAGGACTCTATCTGAACGTCGGCCCGTGGCGGATCCCGTACACGCACACGGGCGTGCTGAACTACTGCAAGGAGCTTGGCGTCGCGCTCCAGATCTTCCTGAACGAATCCGACGCTTCGTATTTCTATTACGAGGGCGCGGCTGCGGGGCCGCTGTCCAACAATCGTGTGCGGCTGGGCGAAGTCAAAGCCGACCTGATCGGGTATACGAACGAGTTGCTGGTCAAAGCGATCAACCAGCATCAGCTCGATGTGCCGCTGACCGCCGACGATACGCAGCGGTTCGTCAGCTTCCTCGTAGCTCAGGGGTATCTCGACACATCGGATCGCCGCTACAAGGCGTTCGCCAACCGCGGCGCCGGAAGTCCCTATCAGTTTGCGGCGCTCCTCCAATCGGGCTTCGGCAACCGGATGCGATCCATACCGGCGAGAGACGGCACGACGGCCGCGCCGATGTTTCAGCCGGTCGGCGGCATGGACCAGATCCCGAAAGCATTTCAACGTGCGATCGGCGCGGACCGCTTCACGTTCAATGCGGACATACAGTCCGTACACCAGACCGACACGGAGGTCGAGATCATCTATCTCGACACGAAGACTGGCAGGAAGACGCGCGTCACCGCCGATTACGTGGTTGCCTGTTTACCCCTTTCCGTTCTGGCCGGCGTCGATATCAGCCTGTCGCCGGAGATGATGCAGGCCGTCCGCGCGACCACTTACAGCGACAGCGCCAAGGTCGGGCTCGCGATGAAGCGGCGCTTCTGGGAAGAGGACGATCAGATCTTCGGCGGCCACCTCTATTCGAATCTGCCGCTCGGAGAGTTCTCATATCCCTCGAACGACTTCTTCTCGCGCAAGGGCGTGCTGCTCGGCCTGTACGCGAATGCGACGGTCGGCGATCTCATCAACCAGCCCGTGAAGGCGCGCGTCGAGCACGTGCTGACGCATGCGAGCAAAGTGCATCCGCAGATTCGGCAGGAGTTCGAGAGCGCGTATGCGGTCTGGTGGAAACGCGTCGAGTACAGCCAGGGCGGTTTTGCGACCGGCGCGGCGATCGCGCGGCGCGAGCAGCTCTCACGCGTCGAGAACCGGATCATCATTGGCTGCGCCGCCACGGCGCCACAATCAGAACCGGACTGGCAGGAAGGCGCGGTGGCAGCGGGATGGCAGGCGTTGAAGTCGCTACACGAACGCGCGATGCGTTCGCTCTAGACACTCACTCTTGACGTCTCGCAAGCCACACTTTGCGGCAACTCAGGCAGGCGTACCACGCGCGGCGACGGGAGGCGTACTCAAAGCTTGTGACACCTTCGTGATCGCAGTACGGGCAATGGCTGTTCGGCCAGGTACGATTCGTTCCCGCGAAGACCGCCGAATCGCCCAACCAGGTGCTGCGACTTGGCGATCGCATCGTGTGCGCGGGAGCGCAGGGCGTTGCTGTGTTCGCGGTGATTTCGCGCCAGAATCGTCGTGCTTCGGTCGCGCAGCAGGCGCCCGACGCGGGCATGCAGCAGGTTCGGCGCGAACGCGCCGGCGCGCGCTGATCTCCTGGCCGGTGTCAGCTCAGCACGTCGCGCGTGTCCCGCGATGGGCCTGCGCGATGAAGCACGCCGTCAATCGCAGGTACTGATCTCCCCACGCATCGGTTGGCTCGATGGCCGTGCGTTCGAAGTATTCGTTCCAGCTGTAGACGAGAATCACTTCCGGGTGCACCGCCAGCGCGCGCTGCCACTGCTCGCGATACATCTGACCATTGTTGCGCTCGTGCACCATTGATTGCGCGCGCCCAAGCCCGGCGTCGGTGTAGCCGGGAATCACGGGAACCAGGCCATTGGCCACCGGCTGCGGCGTGGGCGCCCAGAACGGCCAGTCACGCGGCTCGAGACGGAGGTTTCCGTTGAATGGGTTCTTGCCCGGATCGTAGCGATAGCTCCAGTACACGTTGCGCAGCAGCACGCCGGGCACGTCGAAATCGATACGCGTCGAAAACAGCATCACGAGTGGCTGACCATGAAGCCGGAGGTAATGACTGTTGCTTCCGAATTCCTGCCTGGTCTTCTCCACCCAGCGCGCTTTCACCGCAGGCGGCTCGTCGTACAAGCTGTCGAGCACGAGCGCGACGTGCAAACGGTGGCCGGAAAGGCGATCGACGAACGCGTGCGCGTTCGACCATGTCTGCGGCAACGCCGGAATGACGTGCACGGCAACGAAATCGAAGCCGGTCTCCTCCATCTGGCGAATCTGCGTTGCCATCACCACAGGATCGGCTGAGTTGTACCAACCGAGTGCGGGCTTCGGCGAATCGGCGGGCACGCGTGTCTCGTGGTTGCGCCAGCCGCCGGCATCCGGCTGATACCACGCGAAGTAATGAACGCCGACGATCGGCCGCTGCGACACCAATCGGCTTCGGATCTCGCCGAGACCGAACGGACTGTCCGTCCAGCGGCGCAGGGAAGGATCGTCCCAGGCGAGGGGATCCCGGTTGAACACCTCGATAAACAATTGTCGGACCGCCGCGACCCGGCGCGCCTCGGCAAGGTTTGCAATTTCGCCTCGTACCGCATCGATGTCCAGCCGACGATCGATCAAGTCGCGCAGCTCGGAGCAGTCGTCACTCGTTGGTTCGCGTCGGAGCAGGTCGAAAAATGCTTGCCGAACCTTCCGCAGGCGGCCAGCCTCCTCAGTCGCGTCCAGCACCTGCGCCAGCGCCGCCTTCTCGACGGGACTGCCATCCCATCTGAGGATCTCAACGCTGGAAGGTGGACGGCACAGCACGTCCATGTAGGTGTCGGCGACGAGCCGACTTGGACGAACGGGAGGTGCTTTGATCCGCGTCGCCCTCCACAGCGATGAACCAAGCGCACCGACGGCAATGGTCAGACACAGAAGCGTGCCGAGAAACGTCCGGGACAATCCTCCGCAAATTACCACGGCGCACATCGACATGTGGGCCGGCTGAAGCCGGCCCCTACGATCAAAGGTACGTAGGCGCCGCCTTTAGGCGGCCCTAGGTTGCGCCTTAAAACGACCCAACAATCGGCCGATAACAGGTTTGGCAAGTTCATGCGAACCGCTCTCGCCCTCCTAGTCCTACTCGCGCCAGTTGACGCGCGCGCACAGCTGATCGCGACCTCCTTCGACGAGCTGCCGACGACGCTGCAGCAGGGCAACACGATCGAGCTGACCACGGCAAACGGCGACACGCTGAAAGGAGACGTCCTGGACGTGTCGTCGTCTGGCTTGGAGCTGCGTATCCGAACGCCAAGACCCAACGGGAACGCGCCGGCCGTCGCGCAGCGACGTCTCCTCGAAAACGATGTCAGGCGCATCGTGCGCGAGCACCATGACAGCCTCTGGAATGGAACGATTATCGGCCTGGCCGCCGCGGCGTTCCCCGGCGTTGTCACGATTGCATGGGGCCTCAGCGCCGCCAATGATGGCTATACGACCGGCGCCGAGCTGGCCGGCGCGGGAATCGTGATACTCGGCATCGGCGCTGGACTCGGCGCCGCGGTCGATGCCTCAATCCATCGCCGCACGACCGTGTACCTCCGACCCACGACACGCTCGTCCGTGGGGCGGGATTCGGGTTTACCTGGACCTACCGTTTCGGTTGCCCCGCTGCTGGCGCCTACGGCTGGAGGCCTGCGCGTCTCCTTGCAGTTCTGACGACATGAAACTTGCCGCTGCGTCCGCCGTTGTGCTCGGCTCTCTGCTGGCGGCATCGCCGGTCAACGGTCAAGAGGTTGCGACGACGTTCGATGAATTGAGACGGATCGTCAGCCTCGACCAGTCCATTTCGGTTACCGATTCGACAGGCGCGACGCATAAGGGCAGGCTTGCCAGCCTTTCACCGACATCATTGCAGTTGCGACAAGGTTCCGGGCCATCGGTGACGTTCACCGAACGCGACGTCAACAATGTTTCGGCGGTGCGTTCGGATCCGCTGTGGAACGGCCTGATGATCGGATTCGCGGTTGGGGCAATACCGGTCGCGCTGGTTGGGGGCGCGGCCTCGGCATCGCCGTCGGAAGTGGCAGCAGTCGCGGCAGGCTACGGGACGATTGGGCTGCTGAGCGGCCTTCTCATCGACGTGGTCAATAAGCAGACAACCCCGATCTACATCCACGCGGCGCAGTCACGCTCGTCGCGCTTCCGGTTGGCGCCGCTCTATTCGTCGCGGCGCCTCGGTCTTCAACTCGTCGCTGCGTACTGAGCCGCTCCTACACGAGCGAAACCGACCCGAACGATCCGAGCGATCTAGGAGTTAACCGCCTCGGCGAGCGCCGGCGGGACACACAACGACACGAACTGCGCGGCAACGATGGACGCAATGGCGTGGAGCACGTCGTTTCGCTCGTCGCCGTGCCGCACTTCGAGCGCGAGCACGCCAACGGACCCGTCGGGTCCAAGCAACGGCACCGCGATGGCCCCGGTTTCGCCGTCGCCGCCGTCCACGACCGCTATCTTGCCGGAACGGAACGCCACACCGATGGCGTTGTCGGCGTCGCGGCCGACGACAGGGAATCTGGCCAGGACGTCCTCGGCATATCCGTACGACACACGTGCGCGCAGCGCTTTTTTGTGTCGTTCCCACGTCCAGAGCACGGCGCCCACCGCATTGAGCATTCGAACAGCATCGGCCAGTCGCGGCTCGAGCTGCGTGAGGTTCGACGCTCGGGCCACTCTACTACACAGTTCCGCGACCTCCGCGAGTGCAGGTTGCACGAACGGCAGCGGCAGATCAGTCTGTTCGACGTCGTCTTGTTCGACGTCGTCCTGGTCGATTTCGTCCTGTTCGACGATACCGTGCGCGATGGTGTCGGCTACGTCAGCGCGCTCGATCTCTTCCGGCTCATAAAGCGGTTCAACGTACTGCGGAATGACACGTGTGACGTGGTCGAGGCTTGCGTGATACCCCTCGCGAGCGTCGGTTGCCGCTTGCCGCGCGGCGCCAAACGCCGCGTTGAGCAGGAACCGCAGCCGCGTGGGCGGGCGCTTCGGCGACTCTGGAGCCACGAGCGGCTGCTCCTCGGCCGGCTCAGGATAGAGGGCGAGAAACTGTTGCAGCAGCGTGTCGGGGTCGAGGCCGATCGTCTGCGCGTAGGCGCGTATGTAGGCGCGACGGAAGATGCCCTGGGGCCACCGCGAGAGGTCGTCGGCTTCGAGGCCTTCGAGCAGCGCGACCTTGATCTTGGTTTTCGCCGAAATGTCCTCGAGCGCGACCTGGCGCTCTTCACGCTGCTGGCGAAGCCTCGTACCAAAACTCGTTTCCATTCCAACAACCTCAGATCAATCGTTCGGACCGTTCGGGTCGTTAGCGTCGTTTGGATCGTTCGGTCGTTCAGTCGTTCCCTTCGTTCGATCGTTCCTTCGTTCGGTCATTCGGTCCTTAAATGGCTCTCAAACGTTGAGGCGCTGCAGAACGGAGAACGGCCCAACCGACTCGAACGATCCGAACGATTCGAACGATTTGTGACCCAGTGGGGAGCGACGCCGCGCCACCTCCGGCGAGGCAGCTCCGACGCGGCGTGGGTCAAGCATGTGACGTCGAGCGAGAGTAACAAGATGTATCACGCTGTTCAAGACGAAACTCGCCCGGGGGCTGTGATGTGAGACGCGTTTGCGCGCAGATACGCGAAACCGATTGCGCTTGGCTGCAGCGCCGAGAGGCCAGGACATAGACTTGAGCGGCACTGAGAAGAGTCCCCATGACCGACGATGAACGCGCGATACGGAACCTGATCGACACATGGATGGTTGCGACACAGAAAGGCGATGTCGAGACCGTGCTGAACCTGATGGCCGACGACGTGATCTTCATGGTTGCTGGTCAGAAGCCGTTCGGCAAGGAGGCGTTCGCGGCCGCGGCCCGTGGAATGACGAACGTGCGATTCGAGGGACGAAGCGATATCGAGGAGCTGAAGGTCCTCGGCAATTGGGCGTACCTGCGGAACTACATCGACATAACCATCACGCCTGAACAAGGTGCGCCAGTGCATCGCGCTGGCTACACGTTGACGATTCTTCGGAAACAGGAAGACGGACGCTGGCTGCTCGTCCGCGACGCCAACCTGGTTGTATAGAAACTGGCATCCGCGTTGCTCGTTTCGGCGCGATGTCGATTGACGACCTCTGGTACAAGAACGCGGTCATTTATTGCCTCGACGTCGAGAAGTATCAGGATGCAAACGGCGACGGCGTAGGCGATTTCGAAGGATTGATGCGCCGGCTGGACTACCTCGCCGGCCTCGGGGTGACCTGCGTCTGGCTGCAGCCGTTCTACGTCTCGCCGAACCGCGACAACGGCTACGACGTCGCGGATTACTACAACGTGCACGACAAGCACGGCTCCCTGGGCGACTTCGTCAACTTCATGAATCACGCGAAGGCGCTCGGCATCCGCGTCATCATCGATCTGGTCGTCAACCACTCCTCAGTGGATTGCCCCTGGTTCCAGTCTGCGCGGGCGGACAAGCATTCGTTCTTCCGCGATTGGTATGTCTGGGCTGACGAGCGGCCGAAGAACCATCGCGAAGGGATCGTCTTTCCGGGCCAGCAAACCACGACCTGGACGTTCGACCGCAAGGCCGGCCAGTATTACTTCCACCGCTTCTACGATCACCAGCCCGACCTGAACACCTGGAACGCGTACGTTCGAGCAGAGATTTACAAAATCATGGGGTTCTGGCTGCAGCTCGGCGTGTCCGGCTTCCGCATGGACGCGGTCCCGTTTCTCATCGAAAAGAAAGGCGCCGGCATCGAACATCAGCAGGATTTCAACATTCTCAAAGAGATGCGCGACTTCCTGCAGTGGCGGTCGGGCGATGCGATTCTGCTGGCGGAAGCGAACGTCCCGCCGGACGAGAGCATGAACTACTTCGGCGACGATGGGCAGCGGCTGCAGATGATGCTGAACTTCGCCGTGAACCAGCGGTTGTTCTACGCGCTGGCAACCGGCGACACCGAGCCGCTGGTCTGGGCGCTCGAGCAGACGCACAAGCGCCCCGCCAACGCGCAGTGGGTCCAGTTTCTACGCAGCCACGACGAACAGGATCTCGGACGGCTGGAGCCAGAACAGCGCGAGCAGGTGTTCAAAGCATTTGCGCCGCAGAAGCGGATGCAGTTGTACAACCGCGGCATTCGCCGCCGGCTCACCCCGATGCTCGGCAACAACCGGCAGCGGCTGGAGCTCGCATTCAGCCTGCTGTTTTCGCTGCCCGGGACGCCCATGATGCAGTACGGCGACGAGATCGGCATGGGGGACAACCTGCGGCTGCCGGAACGTGAGTGCGCGCGCACCCCGATGCAGTGGACGAGCGAAAAGCACGGCGGGTTTTCACGCGCGCGCCGTATTGTGCGGCCGGCTATCGACGATCCCGTTTACGGCTATGAACGGGTGAATGTCGCCGACCAGCGGCGCGATCCGCAATCGCTGCTGAACTGGACCGAGCGCGTGATCAGGGCGCGGAAGGAGTGTCCTGAAATCAGTTGGGGCGACTTCGCGATGCTTCGCACCAACGTCCCCGAGGTGCTCGCGATGCGCTACGACTGGCGCCAGACCTCGATGGTGACGCTCCACAACTTCTCGAATCATGAGCAGAAGCTCCGGCTGCGGGTCGGCGCCGAGCGCGACGACATGCTGATGGAGGTGTTCGACGGCCGCCACAGCCGCCGGCATAACGACGGTCAACACCGAATCACGCTGGAGCCGTACGCATGGCGATGGTACCGGGTGGGAGCACCGGACAACGTCCTGGATCGAAGCGATCTCTCCGCCAGCCGGCATGACGCACCCACCGCACGCGACCCGGGCAAATCGTGAACTTTCGGGTATAGTCAGTTCTTCCAGCACCCGGAGGACGGAAGATGCGCGTGATTTCATGGATGGCCGCGGCCGTCGCACTCTCGCTCGCGACGCCTGTGCTCGCTCAGGAAGCATGGGACAACTTCAAGTTTCCTGAGGACGGCTTCGAGGTGAACTTCCCCGGCAAGCCCAAGATCGACAACACCACGTACATGTCGCAGTACCGCTACAGCCTCCCGGC
>Ga0070675_100004917_pt1 | contig 10192 bp, 9 predicted proteins | sample KBSM43metaG_FD_65343 | JGI IMG/M metagenome (GOLD analysis project Ga0070675, IMG submission 65343) | Miscanthus rhizosphere microbial communities from Kellogg Biological Station, Michigan, USA - KBS M4-3 metaG | ecosystem: Host-associated > Plants > Roots > Rhizosphere > Soil ...
TCCGGTCCGACGAGTTCGAGGTCATCGGCCTGCGCGAGGGCGACGAGGTGGTCGGCGCCAGTTGGCTCGCCGAGGGCGCCGAGATCCTCACGTTCGTCAGCTCGGACGCCTCGCTGCTGCGATTCCCGGCGAAAATGGTCCGGCCGCAAGGGCTCAAGGGCGGCGGGATGGCCGGAATCACGCTGTCCGGCGGCGCGCAGGTGGTGTTCTTCGGCGCCGTCCGCACCGACGACTCCGCGCACGGCGAGCCGATGGTCGTCACCTCCACCGGTCACAGCGTGAAGGTCACGCCGTTCGCCGAGTACCCGGCCAAGGGTCGGGCGACCGGCGGCGTGCGCGCCCAGCGGTTCCTCAAGGGCGAGACGCACCTCGTGCTCGCCTGGATCGGGCCCCGCCCGGTCGGGGCCACCAGCGTCGGCGAGCCCGTCGAACTGCCGGCCGAAGACCCGCGCCGCGACGGGTCCGGCGCGGCCGTGACCGCCCCCGACATCGTCGGGCACCTGATCGAACGAGGCTGAATGGACCTCGACGGTGTGGAGGTGCTCGCCTTCGACGTGTTCGGCACAGTCGTGGACTGGTACTCGAGCGTCGCCGCCGAAGTGGCGGAACTGGGCCTGACGGCTGGCGACGGCTCGGCCGTGGACGGAGGCCGGTTCGCGCTCGCCTGGCGGGCCCGGTACGCACCGACCCTGCACCGGGTCGCCGCCGGTGAGCTCACCTGGGCGCCGCTGGACGACCTGCACCGGCTCATGCTCGACGATTGCCTCGCCGAGTTCGACGTGCGGGGGCTGAGCGAGGACCAGAAGCGCCACCTGACCCGCGTCTGGCACCGCCTGCGTCCGTGGCCGGACTCCGTCGAGGGCCTGACGCGGTTGAAGCGCCGCTTCGTGATCTGCACGCTGTCCAACGGCAACATCGGCCTGCTCACCCGCATGGCGAAGTTCGCCGGCCTGCCGTGGGACTGCGTGCTGTCGGCGGAGAACGTCGGGCGGTACAAGCCCGATCCCGCGACCTATCTCGGTGTCGCCCGGACGTTCGACGTCGAGCCGGCGCGGGTGCTCATGGTGGCGGCCCACCACGACGACCTCGCGGGCGCGCGACGCTGCGGGCTGCTGACCGCCTACGTCGAGCGCCCCCGGGAGTTCGGCCCGCGGGGCAAGGACGTCTCACCGGATCCGGCGAACACGCTGCACGTCAGAGATCTGCGCGACCTCGCCGAGCGCCTCGGCTGTCAGTAGCGTGACCGGCGTGGACCGTGACCTCAGGCCAGTCGCCGTCGCCGGAGCGACCGCGATCGTCTCGTGCGGCCTCCTGGCGGTGGCGATCTGGCGCGGCTGGCTGGGAGTCGACGTCGGTCGCGGTGCGGCCTTCTGCGAGGCGGGGCGCGGCTGGGCCGTGCGGCAGCCGGCCAACACCTTCAGCAACGTGGGCTTCGTGACCGCCGGACTGCTCATCGCGTGGCACGCCGGCAACAGACGCCACCTCGGAACCACCCTGTCGGCGCACCGCCACCTGCCGACGGTCATCGCGTGCATCGTCGTCCTGCTCGGGCCCGGCAGCGCGGCGATGCACGCCACGCAGACCGCGCTCGGCGGACACCTGGACATGCTGAGCATGTACCTCGTCGCATCCCTCGCGGCCGCCTACGCCGCGATGCGCTGGCGGCGCCGGGGTATCCGCTTCTTCGCTGCGGTCTTCGTCGGCGGGATCGTGTTCTGCGAGTTGGTCGGCTCCTGGAGCGTCGAGCTTCCCGTGCTGATGCACCCGGGCAATGCGGCGTTCGGGCTGCTGCTCGTCACCGCGGCCGCACTCGAGGTCGTGATCATGCGACGGGCAGAGGCCGACGCCCGTCGCGTTTACGCGTACCTTTCGCTCGCGTCGATGCTGACCGCGTTCGCGATCTGGAACGCGACGAAGGTGTGGTTGTGCGATCCGCATTCGCTGATCCAGGGCCACGCGATCTGGCACATCCTGTGCGCGGTCTCCGCGTACCTGCTCTACCGGTACTACGCCAGCGAAAGGGTGATCTCCTCGGGTGCGCCGGATCGGGACCGGGAACCCGTCAGCCGCCGGCTCGAGGGCGGCGTGGTGTCGGGATCTTGAGCTTGTGCGAGATGGCGATATCCCGGGCTCGCCGGACGTCGTAGTCGGCGGCAAGCTGTTCGTAGATCGAGATGGCGTTGGTGAGATGGAGCCGGGCCGATGTGCGCTCTCCTCGCTCGGCGAGCCGCGTCGCCGCAGCTTCCAGTGCTTGGGCTCGCGGTAGTGGTCGACCGGCCGCGCGGTACTGCTCACTGGCTTCCAGCAACGCCGACGGATTCCGGTCGTACAGGCCGCGGCAGTGCAGGGCGACGGCTGTCCGGTGCGGCACCGCTGATGCTCCTGCGATCTGTTCGGCCCGTTGGACGGCCGTGGCGGCGAGGGCGTCGTTGCCTGCGGCGGCCGCGAGCCGCACCGTGTCGGCGAGCAGGTCGTCGACCTCTATCTCAGAGCTGGACAGGCCGTCCTTGAGCAGAGTGAGGGCCTCGGTGAGAACACCGCGCTGCTCCCGTTCGAGGCTGCGGGCCAGGACAAGCGGGGCGATCGCTCGGTCGCCGAGTGGAGCGGAGCACGTCGTCGCGTCCATCAGGTTCTGTCGCGCTACGGTATCGGCGCGGTGTAGCCGAATGAGCGCAACGCGGGCGAGGTCGCAACAGGCCGCCGGCGGATCCTTGACGGCGAGGTCGGTGTCGAGTTCACGCAGAGCGTCGTCCCATCTGCCGGTGTTGAAGAACAGTTCGCCGATCACGCTCTGCGCGTGCGTCAGCCGGACCACGTTGTGGGAGTCGGTGGCCAGTCGTTTGGCTTGGCGTGCTGTGCGGATGGCCTCGTCGTGCCTGTCGAGTTCGCCGAGTGCGGCGGCCTGGTTCACCAGTAACGTCAGATGCAGGTCGGCCAGTGTCGGATCGTTCTCCGCGATCGCCGCGGCACGGGCCGACAGAGCCAACAGGTCCAGCTCGCGCCCCCGCATTCCCGCGATGAGCGACTGCACGCCGAGTGCCCAGGCAAGGGTCCATCGGTCGCCCACCGACGTGGCTACGCCGTGTGCCTCCGTCACCGCCTCCGCGGCCGCGTCCAACTGGCCGAGGGCGCGCCGTATGCGGGCGACGAGTACCAGCAAGCGGCCTCGTTGCCGCGGCTTGATCTCGGGGGAGGACAAGGCGCGTTCGAGCATTTCGAGGGAATGCGTCGGATAGCGACGCCTCCCTTCGCACAGGCTCAGCGTCCAGAGCAGGTCGACGAGAAGCTCCGGCTCGGCGACGCCGGCCAAGGCACCCGAAGCGAGGTCGGCGGCCTCGTCGGTCTCGCCGACCCGGTACAGCGCGTCGGCCAGTCTGCACACAAGTACCGGGTACGCGGCGACGCCGACGGGTGTATCAGCCAAAGCCCAGCGCAGCAGCCGGACGGCGGCGTCGGGAGCGCAACCGGCCAGCTGTTGTCCGGACGCGACCAACCAGTCGACCACCCATCGGTCGGCTCTGCGGCCGTGTTCGGTGAGGGTCGGAAGGATCTGCCGGGCTACCTTCTCCACCGGAGCGCCGTCCGCGGCGAGCGACCGTGCGGCATCACGGTGCCAGGCCGCTCGGACCGTTGCCGGTGCCTGGTGGTACAGGGTCGTCCGGATGAGCGGATGGCGGAAGGTCAATGTCGATCCGCGATCACGAATGACGCCCGCGGACATCGCTTCGTCGATGGCCGGTAGAAGGTCGTTGGCGCTGCGCCGCGAAACGACCGCCAGCTCGGACAGCGAGAAATCGGTACCGAGGAAGGCGGCCAGGCGGATGGCTTCGTTGGTAGTGGGTGACAGGTAATGGAGTCGACTCGTAATGGCGGCGACCAGCGAGCCCGGAGCCGCGTTATCGTCGACATCCGCGACGTCATTGCTGATTGTCAATGCCTCACGGCGGCGGAGTGTGTCGATGAGCTCGATCAGGTACAACGGGTTTCCGCCTGCGTCGGCGGCCAGCCGCAACAGTCGTGGACTCGGGACGGCACCGGCGACCGCCCCGACAAGCTCGGCTACCTCGTTCTCTGCGAGAGAGCCAAGTGGCAGCCTGCCCGCGTCTCCGAAGATCCGGCGTAGCGCATCCAGGTCGTCGCGCGGGGGAACCGGCCGGGCGAGACAGAGAACGAGCAACGGCAGTCGCGGCGCCCGTTTGGCAAGTCGACCCAGCGCAACCACCGTTACCGGATCGGCCCATTGCAGATCATCGACCACGACCATCGTCGGATATCCTGCGCAAACTGCGCCGATCCGCGTGAGCACCCGCTCGGTCGCCGCGGCGACAAGGTCGACCCCGTTACCCATGACGAATTCGGCGCGGAGACCGTCGGGCGTCACTCGATGACCCTCGCTCGCGATTCCCGCGTCAGCCAGCGTGTCGAGCAGGGGTAGCAGCGGGAATTCCTGGCTCAGTTCGTCGCACGTCGACCACAGGGTGCGGCAGCCGGCCGCTTCTGCGGCCGCCACGGCCGCTCGTGCAAGATGCGACTTCCCGATTCCGGGCTCGCCCTCGACCATCACGGCCGCACCCCGACCCATTGCGAGATCGGCGATCAAGTGCCGAATACGATCTCGCTCCGGCTGCCGGCCGACGAAAGTCGCTCCAGTGTGGATGAACGTGCGCGGGGCACGATCCGCACGATCCAACGCGCGTGCTGCGGCACTCGAAGCAACGCGTGACGTTTTCGCCTTTCGGTACAGCGGGAGTGCGCGTACCACCTCGTCGTCCCCGCCGCCGAGTGCTCGCACCAGCGCCACGAGCTGGTCCTCATTCGCCGGAAGGGTGTTGTTCTGCCCTCGCAGGAGGCAACTGATCCGCGACTTGCTCTTCAGATGCATTTCAGCGGCGACGGATTCGAGGGTCTTGGCGCCATTTTCCCGGTGCACGCGAGCGAGAAATGCGAGCAGTGCCCTGTGCTCGTCGGACAATTGATCAGCGGGCCGATCCACACGCCCTCCTCAGCCGGCCGTTCTCTCTGCGTCGCTGGCGGCGGCCGACCTGGGTTCCATTTTACGTGCTCACAGGCGTGCCCTCAGGACAGAACGAATAGAGAACGGCGCGCGCGCCAATTTCCGGGCTCCGCGCGTCACGCTACCGCCGTTCCTGAAGCTCTCACGTCAGAACGGATACCAATGGATCACCAACCGGCGAATGAAGCCAGCCGCCCGATCTCTGCGAGGCGTCGCGGCCGTGGCCGCCACCGCCAACCTCACGACCGGACTTTACGCGCGTTCGTGTTGACACTGGCGACGCTGGCCAGATATCTGATTCGGCCGGGTCGATCAGCTTCGACGCCCGATCGCGCGACGCGCCTGTACCGGTAGATGCTCGGTGCACTGCGCCCGAATCGGCCCTCACCATTCCACGGCGGCAGCCACCAAAAATCCGCCAACCGGCCTACGTTTCCGCGGTCCGGTTGCGCCAAGCCGCAGGAACCTGGCAGCACCGGTACGCTCGGAGCGTGACCAGCAGGCCCGCGTCGGCGCAGCATCTACGTGACCTGGCGACCCTGCGCCGGGTCAAGGACCGGATCGACCGGGAGTACGCCCAGCCGCTCGACGTCGAGGCGCTCGCCCGCGGCGTGCACATGTCGGCCGGGCACCTGAGCCGCGAGTTCAAGCTCGCCTACGGCGAGTCGCCGTACAGCTACCTGATGACGCGGCGGATCGAACGCGCGATGGCGCTGCTGCGGCGCGGCGACCTCAGCGTCACCGAGGTCTGTTTCGCCGTCGGTTGCTCGTCGCTGGGTACCTTCAGCACGCGCTTCACCGAACTCCTCGGCATGCCGCCCAGCACGTACCGGCGCCGCACGGCCGGCGCGACGTCGGGCATCCCGCCGTGTGTGGCGAAACAGGTGACCAGACCGGTCAGGAATCGAGAAGCGCCCGTCGCGGAGCCGCACCTAGCCTGATCGGCATGGACATCTCGATTCACGCGAGCTTCCTTCCGCACACCGACCCGGACGCCTCCGTGGCCTTCTACCGCGACGCTCTCGGCTTCGAGGTCCGCACCGACGTGGGATCCGGCACGATGCGGTGGATCACCGTCGGGCCTCCCGGACAGCCCGATACGGCCATCCTCCTGTCGCCACCGGCCACCGACCCCGGCACCACCGACGACGAGCGTCGCGTCATCGCCGAGATGATGGCCAAGGGCACCTACGGTTGGATCCTCCTCGCCACCAAGGACCTCGACGGCCTCTTCGAGCGGCTGCGGGCCAACGACGCCGAGATCGTCCAGGAGCCGACCGAGCAGCCGTACGGCGTGCGGGACTGTGCCGTCCGCGATCCCGCCGGCAACATGGTCCGCATCCAGGAACGGCGCTGAGCCGGCCGGCGAGGGTAGCCATGTGCACAGACGCGTACCGCGCGGCGCTGGCCAGGAGCTTCGCGAAAACGGCCGCCGCACCGCTGGGCGGAACACCGGAGCCGGGCCGGCGCCCGAAAGCGGAGGACGAAGCCGACCGCGAGGCCGCGCTCGGCGGGTCGGCGCTCGGCAAGCCACCACTCGGCGGGTCGGCGCTCGGCAAGCCACCACTCGGCAAGCCACCACTCGGCGGGTCAGCGCTCGGCGGCGCTGATGGCCTGGACCGCCAGTAGGCGCGCCACCTCGTCGGCGGTCATCGGCTGGGCCAGGTGGTAGCCCTGGCCGAGGGTGTATCCCAGCTCCCGCAGCACTGCCGCCTGCTCGATGTTCTCCACGCCCTCGGCGACGGCTTCCAGGGCGAGCGACCGGACCAGCTGGATCACGGCGCGGGCGACCGCCCGCCGGGCGTCGGCGGCGGCCGGGTCGCCGTCTTCGATCTCGATCCCCTCGACGAACGAGCGGTCGAGCTTGACGATCGCGGCCGGGAATGCGCGCAGCAGACTCAGTGACGACTCGCCGGTGCCGAAGTCGTCGAGCGCCAGCTGGACGCCCATGCCGTCGAGCTCGTACAGGGTCCGGGAGATCTGCTGACCGCGCAGCGCCGCCGACTCGGTCACCTCCAGGACCAGCCGCTCGCTGGCCAGCCCGCTGTCGGCCAGCGCGGCGGCCACGTCGGCGACGAAGTCGGGGTCGTGCAACTGCTGCCCGGAGACGTTCGGGCCGGCCTGTTGCAGCGCGTCGGGACCGTAGTCGCGCAGCCATTGGGCCGCCTGCCGGCAGGTCTCGCGCAGGACGAACCGGCCCAGCGGGACGATCAGGCCGGTGCGTTCGGCGGCCGGGATGAACTCGGCGGGGGAGACGATCCCGCGGGTCGGGTGGTGCCAGCGGACCAGCGCCTCGACCCCGACGACCCGGTGGTCGGCCAGCCGCACGATCGGCTGGTAGATCACCCGGAACTCGTGGTTGTCCAGGGCCCGGCGCAGCTCGCCGCCGAGCTGCATGTGGGCCCACATGGGCTCCTCCATGCCCTCGACGTACCGCACGACGCACGCCTTGCCGCGCTGCTTGGCGGCGTACATCGCGACGTCGGCGTCGCGCAGCACCCCGTCGAGGGTGGCGCCGGGCCGGGCCGCGGCCACGCCGATGCTGGCCTGTACCAGCAGCCGGTGCTCGCTCAACGGCTGGTCGAGCGCCACCAGGATGCGGCCGGCCAGGTCGTCGGGGTCGGTGTCGCCGCCCTGCGTGATCAGCACGGCGAACTCGTCACCGCCGACCCGCACCGGCAGGTCGCCGACGCCGGCCTCGCCCTGGAGCATGGCCGCCACCGCCTTGAGCAGGCTGTCACCGACATTGTGGCCGAGCAGGTCGTTGACGGTCTTGAAGTCGTCCAGGTCGATGAGCAGCACGGCGACGGCCTCGCGCGCGGCGAGGGCGGCGGCGAGGCGCTCGTGGAACAACGTCCGGTTGGCCAGCCCGGTAAGGCTGTCATGGGTGGCCTCGTGCTGGAGCATGGCCTCCTGGGCATGCGTCTCCCGCAGCAGCCGGGCGTTGTCCTGGAACGCGAGGTACTGCCGGACGGTGACCAGCGTGGTCACCACCACGGCGGCGATCACCACGGCCCGACCGGGCCAGTTCAACGTGTCCCCGACGGCGATCGCGATCAGCGGGATGTCGACCGCGGCCACCGCCAGGTACGGCAGCAGGACGCTGCCGTGGTAGACGTCCTCGCGCCGCTTCGGGTACGGCCGCTGTCGGGGCGCGCGCCACTGGGAGAGAACGCCGAGAGTGGCGATGACCGGGGTCAGCGGCATCGCCACCGCCTGGGCCGGTATGCCGCCGGCGTTGCCGAGGTGGACGGCGAGCATCGCATCGGCCGCGGCGGTGAACCCACCGGCCAACGCGACGAGGCGGATCGCGGTGCCGTCGACGGGGCCGCCGGCGAGGTACGCCACCTTCGTGACGGCCGCGAGGGTGAGCACGAACGCGAGCCCGACCAGGACCATCGCCTGGGGGCTCCACGGCTCCGCCGCGGTGACCATCGGGGCCAGCCCGAGATACCACAGCACCGTCGCGCAGCCGAGGAACGCGATCGTGCGGTCGAGCGCGATGCGCCACCACTCGACGCCGTCGGTCGTGCCGATCGGCACCCGGGCCAGGGCCCACAGCGCGATGCCGAAGCCGATCGCCACCATCGCCGCGGCCGGCACCGGCATGGTGCGCACACCGACCTCGGCCGCGTGCGTCAGCATGTCGATGGCGAACCAGGTATAGCCGACGGTGACGAGGGCGAACGCGACGAGGACAGCGCGCCAGAACTTTCGGGCGAGCCGATCGAACGCCACCTCGCGGAGCATGTGCAGGACCGAGGCGGCACACAGCGCGGCGCCGACCGGAACGAAGATGTAGGCGATCGCCCCGGAGCCCGCGCCGACGGTCAGGTACGCGGCGTACCAGGCCACGCCGAGGCCGGCGACGACCGAGGTGGCCAGGACGTAGCGGTACGCGGTTGCGGCGGCGGGCAGCGCCGGAACACCTGCCACGGGGCGCAGCGCCGACGAAACCGCCTCCCGGGACACGTCCCGACACTATCGGGCACGCCGGACGCGGATCTCACCCGAACGTTCGAGAATTACCGCAATACGTACGGTGCCGCCATTTCGACACCGGCCGCCGGCAGACGTTCCGGTGGCAGCGGCAGCGGCAGTCGTTGATCCGCCGAACGGACGGTGTGCCGGGCGCGCCCGGTGACGTAATACTCTGAGCGCTTGCCGCAGACGGCAGGGCGGCTGGTCCATATCGACCGTGAAGATCGACCGCTGCCGAGTGCGGAGCGCTGTCTATGTCAACAGCCGACAATGGGGTGCGCCTCCGGGACCGTTGTCGTGCGTCCACCTACCTCACCCGTGCGGAGGCCGCACGAGTGACTGCGTTGCCGGAAATCGTCGGCACTGTACTGCACGCGCTCACCTGCGAGCTGGCGGCCGGCCACGACGGGAGCCACGTCGCGTTCACCGCCGCCGTGCACGGCGGCGAGCGCTGGTGGTGGCTGCGCTGGTCGGACGACCTCCGCAATCTGGTCGAGGCCGAAGCGTGCGACCGCACGAACATCAGTGCGCCGGAGCGCGACGATTGCCTGCTGCCCAAAGGACACCCGGGACCGCACAGCTTCGACATCGCGGCGTTCTGTTGACGTGACGCCAACGGCCGGGGCACCTCCGGGACGGATTCGGTGGTAGGCCGTCACATTCCGGGGTACGCGAGCGGCATGGCGAAAAAACACGAACTCGACGCCGCGGACCGCAACGCCCTGCCCGACAGCGAGTACGCGTTTCCCCGGCTGCGCAAGGAACCCCTCAGCGACGCGTCGCACGTGCGCAATGCGATCGCCCGGTTCGACCAGGTGAAGGACGCCACCGACGGCGAGCGGCGGGAGGCCTTCGACCGGATCCGGCGGGCCGCCCGCAAGTTCGGGGTCGACATGACGGCGGAGCGCTGGCAGGACCTGGGCAAGCCGAGCGCCACCCGCACGTCGTCGGACAAGAAGCAGACGCCGTCGAAAGGCGACCTGCGGGCGGCGTCGCGCGACGAGCTGTACGCCGAAGCCAAGCGGCGCAACATCCGTGGCCGCTCGCGCATGACGAAGGCCCAGATCAAGCAGGCCCTCGGGGTCTAGCCCAACGCGAGGCGCAGGCCGGTGTGGTCGAGCGTGTACGGCAGCGGCGCCGCGAGCGGCGGGGCGGTCTGCAGCGCCGGGAACGCTTGCCCGCCAGTTCGCCGAGAAC
>Ga0070675_100004918_pt1 | contig 10190 bp, 7 predicted proteins | sample KBSM43metaG_FD_65343 | JGI IMG/M metagenome (GOLD analysis project Ga0070675, IMG submission 65343) | Miscanthus rhizosphere microbial communities from Kellogg Biological Station, Michigan, USA - KBS M4-3 metaG | ecosystem: Host-associated > Plants > Roots > Rhizosphere > Soil ...
GATCCCGACGCGATCGTGCGCGCGGCGCATGCGATGCGCGGGCGGCGCGGCGAGTGGAGCAATCCCTTCGGCGACGGAAGAAGCGGCGAGCGCATCGTGGACATCCTGATCGCCTCGTTCAGCGCGCGACGGTAAACCCGCGCCGCCTAACGATGCACCGCGCGGAGGCTCTCCTGCGCGCGGCGTAGCTTGTCGAGGTTCTCCTCGAGCATCGCCAGGTGATTGCGCTCGCGCTCCACGATGTCGGGCTTCGCCTTGGCGAGGAAGTCCTGGTTGCGGAGCTTCTTGCGGCTGTTCTCCAGGTCGCGCAGCAGCTTGTCGGCCTCGCGCGCCAGTCGCGCACGCTCCTCGTTCAGATCCACCAGACCCTCGAGCGGCAGGAACACCTCCGCGCCGCGCACCACGGCCGACGCCGCCACCGCCGGACGCGCGCCGTCGCGCGACAGGGTGAGCTGCTCGATCTTGGCCAGCGGCCTGAGCTGATCGGCGAGATGCTCCACCATGTCGAGCTGCTCGGCGCTGCCGCGCAGCACCACCGGCACCTTGCGCCCGGGCGGAAGCCCGTTCTCGGCGCGCAGGTTGCGCACCGCCACCACCAGCTCCTGAAGGAAGCCCACCTGGCGCTCGGTCTCGGCGTCGAACCACGCCTTTCGCGCGCGCGGCCACGACGCGGTGGCGAGCAAGTCGCCATCGTGCGGCAGCGCCTGCCAGATCTCTTCGGTCACGTACGGCATGAAGGGATGGAGCAGCCGCAGGATGCCGTCCAACACCTTCCACGCCACCCAGCGCGCGGTGCGGCGGTCGGCGGGATCGGCGTCGTCGGCCCAGCGCGGCTTCGCCATCTCGAGATACCAGTCGCAGTACTCGTTCCACGCGAAGTGGTAGACCGTGTTGGCGGCTTCGTTGAAGCGATAGGTCTTGAGATTGCGCGTCGTGTCCTTGATGGCGTTGGCGAGCCGCGAAAGAATCCAGCGGTCGGCCAGCGTGAGCGTGAGCGCGCTCTCCTTCACGCTGCCGAGGTCTTCGTCGCCCAGCCGCATGGACACGAGCTTCGACGCGTTCCACAGCTTGTTGGCGAAGAAGCTCCCGGTCTCGACCCGGCGCTCCTCGAACAGCAGGTCCTGGCCGGTGGGTGTCAGGTAGATCATCACGAAGCGCATCGCGTCGGCGCCGTAGCGGTCCATCATCGCGAGCGGATCGGGCGAGTTGCCGAGCGACTTCGACATCTTCCGCCCCTGCATGTCGCGCACGATGCTGGTGAAGTACACGTGCGGGAACGGCACCTCGCCCTTGAACTCGATCCCCGCCATGATCATGCGCGCCACCCAGAAGAAGATGATGTCGCTGCCGGTGATCATCAGGCTGTTCGGATAGAAGCGCTTCAGATCCTCGGTCTCATCCGGCCAGCCGAGCGTGGCGAAGGGCCAGAGCCACGACGAGAACCACGTGTCGAGCACGTCCTCGTCCTGAGTCCAGCCCTCGCCTTCCGGGCAGGTCGGCGACACCACCATCTCCTCGCCGCGGTACCACACCGGAATGCGGTGGCCCCACCACAGCTGACGCGAGATGCACCAGTCGCGAATGTTCTCCATCCAGTGGAGGTAGACCTTCTTCCAGCGCGGCGGGAAGAGCTTCACCCGGCCCTTGCGCGCGGCCTCGATCGCCGGCGCGGCGAGCGGCTGCATCTTCACGAACCACTGGAGCGACAGGTAGGGCTCGATCACCGAGTCGCAGCGACTGCAGTGGCCCACGGTGTGACGATGCGGCTCCACCTTCTCGAGGTAGCCGGCGTCGCGCAGCGCTTCCACGATGCGGGCGCGCGCCTCGAAGCGGTCGAGGCCGCGGAAGTCGCCGGCGTTGTCGTTCATCACCGCGCGCTCGTCCATCACCACGATCGTCGGCAAGTGGTGGCGCTGGCCGATCAGGAAGTCGTTGGGATCATGGGCGGGCGTGACCTTCACCGCGCCGGTGCCGAACTTCGGATCCACCTGATCGTCGCCCACGATCGGGATCTCGCGCCGCACCAGCGGCAGCACCGCGCTCCTGCCGATCCACTTCTTGTAGCGCCGGTCGCTCGGATGCACGGCGATGCCAGTGTCGCCGAGCATGGTCTCGGGCCGGGTGGTGGCCACCGCGATGTGCGAAGGACCGCCCTTGATCGGATCGCGCACCGGATAGCGGATCGTCCACAGGTGGCCGTCGGTCTCCACGTGCTCCACTTCCTCGTCGGAGAGCGCGGTCTGGCAGCGCGGGCACCAGTTCACGATGCGGTGCCCGCGATAGATCAAGCCCTTCTCGTAGAGCTTCTGGAACACGAGCAGCACGGCGCGGCTGTACTCGGGATCCAGCGTGAAGCGCTCGCGCGACCAGTCCGCCGAGATGCCGAGGCGGCGCAGCTGCTTGAGGATGATGCCGCCGTACTGCTCCTTCCACGCCCAGACTTCCTTCAGGAAGGCTTCGCGCCCGAGCTCGTGGCGGGTCTTGCCCTGATCGCGGAGCGCCTTCTCCACCACGTTCTGGGTGGCGATGCCGGCGTGGTCCATGCCCGGGACCCAGAGCGTCTCGCGGCCTTCCATGCGCTGCCAGCGCACCACCAGATCGCGCAGCGACTCGCCCAGCATGTGGCCCATGGTGAGCGACCCCGTCACGTTGGGCGGCGGGATCATGATCACGAACGGTGAGCGCGAGGAGGACGGCGAGCCGGAGGGGCTCTTCGGCTGGAAGACGCCGCGCGCCTCCCATTCCGCGTACCAGCGCGATTCGATGCGCGCCGGATCGTAGGTCTGCTGGAGCGCCTCGGGATTCCCGGGACGCATGGGGCCTCCGTCGTTCAAGCGCAAACGGCCGCCCGGGGAGCGGCCGAAAGGGTCCACGTGCCGTGAAGAGCGGGGGACGTTAGCACAGGGCACAAACCCCCTCAAATCCGCGCGCGGAGTCGAAACCGCGCGGTGGCACGCGGATCCCGCGTCACTGGCCCCATCGGCGAACGGACTGGTAGCATGCGCGCTCCATGCTCCGCCTCAAGGCCACCGTCTTCTCCGGCGCGCTCATGGCCGCATGGCTCCTTTCGATCGCCACTCGTGGATTCGCCACGCCGCTCGACGACATTCCGATCGGCGAGGGGGTGACGGGTGACGCGCTCGAGGACGAGATTCGCGTGCTCGAGATCAGCGGCGATTCGCTGCGCCTTCCGCGCCGCGGCATGCTCCCCAACCAGGTGGTCGATCTGCCCGCGCTCACCACGCCGCTCTCGGCGGCGGCCGAGGTCTCACGCGTTCGCCTGCTGCGCGCGCTCGCCCGCGATCGCGGACAGACGGTGCCGGGGATGACGCCCCGGCTGCTGCAGCTCGGCTACGAAGGCGACGAGCGCTTCGAGGCTTCCGTGGGCGCCAGCGCGCGCGGCACGGTGGCCGACGGCCACAAGCCCGAGCTGGCGTCGGGCAGCGGGCTGCATCTGCGGCTCGGAGCGCAAGTCGGGCGCTGGCTGGCCTACGCCGACATCGCCGCCGCGCACATCGAAAGTTCCGACCTCTACACGGAACGCCTGTTGGACAACGATGCCGGATTGCTCACCGACAAGAGCCAGCTCTCGTACACCGGGGCGAGTGAGCGCTGGGGGATCACCGTCGGTCGCAGCCGCTGGCACTGGGGACCGGGCGAAGAGGGCTCGCTGGTGATCTCCAAGACTGCTCCTTCGATCTCGGCGCTGACGTTCCGCATGCGCATCGAAGCGCTGCGCGCGGACGGCATGATTCTCAACTCCACGCTGAAGAGCGCCTCGGGCATGCAGCTGGCCGCGCATCGTCTCGAATGGCAGCCGCTCGACCAACTCCGGATCGGCTACAGCGAAGCGGTGCGTTACAAGGCGCCGACCTGGGGACCGCTCTACCTGGTCGGCGTGATCCCGTTCTCGATCGTGCAGGCTCTGCAGGTCCACGACGAGCCGGAATCGGTCACGGCGATCCGGAACAACGTGATCGCCGGAATCGACGCGGCGTGGCGCGTGGCCCCAGGCACGCGCGTCTATGGCGAGATCCTGATCGACGACTTGAAGACCGACGCCTCCGAGACGATCAACAAGTACGGCTACCAGCTCGGCTGGGAAGGCGCGGGCACGGTGCGCGCCACACGGGTCCACTGGAACACCGAGTACACGCGGCTCTCACGCTTCGTGTACTCGTCGTTCAGCGGTCTCTCGTTCACGAGCGCGAGCGAGCCGCTGGGGTTTCCGACCGGCCCCGACTCGCGCCGGCTGCGGGTGCGCATCGCGTGGGATCCCGCGGTGAGCTGGCAGGTGACCGCGACCGCCGCGCGCACGGACTTCGGCGAGAGCACCGTGGATTCCGTGTTCGTCCCAGGGTCGCCGCCGGTCGACGTCATGGAGTTCCAGGGTGTGGTCGAGACGCGGCGCAACGCCGAGGTCGGCGTCCGCTACTGGCCGGTCGAGGGCGTCGATGTGGCGGCGATCCTGGGCTATCAGTGGGTCGACAACGCCGACCACGTCGAGAGCGAGGATCGACGCGATCCTTATGCGTCGGTCGTTTTGCGTCTGACGCGCTGAGACTCAGCCGGTCAGCGCGACGCGGCTCCAGTCCACCGTGCGCCGCAGGCCTTCGCGGAACGAGACCTTCGGCGCCCACCCGAGCACCTCGCGGGCCCGCGCGCCGTCGAGCGTGATGCGCTGAATCTCCCCCGGACGCGCGGCGTCGAAGATCGGCTCGTGCGGGAAGGCGAGCACGGTCTGCAGCTCGCGAAAGATCTGGAGCACCGACGTGCCGACGCCGGTCCCGAGATTCACCATCTCGCCCGAGCCGCGCGTGAGCGCGATCTCGTTCGCGTCGACCACGTCGTCGATGAAGAGGTAGTCCCTCAGTTGCTCGCCGGTGCCGAAGATGATGGGGCGCTCGCCGGCCAGCATGCGGCCGATGAAGATGGCGTTGACCCCGGCCTCGCCGTGAGGGTTCTGACGCGGGCCAAAGACGTTGGGATAGCGCAGCACCGTGTAATCGAGCCCATGGAGCAGCTTCCAGATGTAGAGGTAGTGCTCGACCGCGTGCTTGCTGGCGCCGTAGGGCGCCTCGGGATTGATGGGATGCTCCTCGGTCGCCGGCAGGAAGCGCGCCTCGCCGTAGAGCGCGCCCCCGGTCGAGGCGTAGATCACCTTGCGCACGCCATGACGTCGGCAGCTCTCGAGCAGCGCGATCGAGCCGAGGACGTTGATCTCCGCGTCGCGCCGCGGATCGTCGACCGACTTCCGCACGTCGATCTGGGCGGCGTGGTGGTCGACCACTTCGGGCTGGAACTCGCCCACCACGGCTTCCACCGCGGCCGGATCCACCAGGTCGGCGTGGAAGAAGCGCGCCTTCTCGTGGAGGTGCTCGCGGCGCCCGGTGGAGAGGTTGTCGAACACCGCGACGTCGTGACCCAGACCCACGAAGCGGTCGACGACGTGCGAGCCGATGAAGCCCGCTCCTCCGGTCACCAGGATGCGCATGCTCGGACCCTAACGGCGGGCGCGCACGAGGCGCAAGCCGCTCACGCCGCGCGGCGGGTGGAAGGCTTGGCCGGCAGCACCGCGGAGAGGCGCTCGATCAGGCCACGGCGGTCGTGGCGCGCGGCGATCTCGCGGCCGCGCTCGATCATGCGCTCGATCTCGCCGCCCCGCTCGAGCAGCGCTTCCAGACGATCGGCGATCGTGGCGGGATCCGCGGCGACCACGCTCGCGCAGCCCTGTTCCTCGAGCCAGCGCGCCACTCCGCCCGAGCGACCGGCGGGAGCGATCCACACCAGCGGACAGCCCGCGGCGAGCACCCGCAACACCAGCCCTGCGGAGACGCGCGCGCCGTTCGAAAAGATCGCGGCCGAGGCCTGTGCGAGCCATGAGGACTCGGCCTGGCGCGGCGCGGGCCCTACGTGGTGGACGCGAAGATCGATGCCCGAGGCGCGGGCGCGGCGCTCGAGCGCCGGCGCGGGATGGGACCACGCCACCAGATCCACGCCGCTCCAGCTCTGCGCCAGAGTCGCGAAGGCGTCGATCGTCGCGCCGCCGCTCGGCCCCGCGACACCGGTGACCGCCAGCACGAGCTCGCCGTCCCAGAGCGGCAGCCCCGGACGGCGCGAAGCCGGCGCATCGGTCTCGGACCAGCCCAGCAGCCACGCCGCGCCGAAGGCCGCCGCACCATCGAGCGGCTCGAGCCTGCGCTCGCCGAGCGCACGGGCGGCGACTCGCGCCAGACCCTCGGCGTCTTGTCCGGAGAAACCGGAGGGCCACCAGCGCGCGCGCCGCGGAAGCCATTTCGCGAGCGGCCCTCCGCCGGCGGTCGCCGAAGCGAGCACGATGTGGTCCCAGGATTCGGCGCCGAGCGCCTCGAGCTTCTCGCGCGCGTCGTCCCAGGCGATGAGGTGCTCCTCGGAAACCCCGGCGTGAGCTCGCGGGTCGTGCTCGGGTGGCGCCACGGCGACCCAGGTCACCCGGTTTCCGATCGCGTGCATGCGCGCCGCGCGCCGGCTCGCGTCGAGCGAATCCGCGCCGACTGCGTCCAGGTCCTCGATCAGCAGCACGCGCGGCCCGTCGCCCGTGCGGCAGCCGTGGCCGCGGGCGATGTCCTCGTCCTCACATCTCGAGCATGGCTTCCGGACCGGCTTCACGAGATCGATGCGGCGTCGGCGGCCGCAGTCGGGGTCGCGGCGGGCGCCGGCGGCAGCGTGAAGTAGAACGTGCTGCCCTCGCCGACCGCGCTCTCCACCCGCATCTGCCCGCCATGCTGCTCCACGATGCCCTTGCAGATGACGAGTCCGAGGCCGGTGCCGCCAGCGCGGCGCGTCGAGGTCGAGTCGATCTGGGTGAACTTCTGGAACAGCTTCGGAAGGTTCTCGGAGGAGATGCCTTCCCCGTGGTCGCGCACGCCGACGCGGACCATGCCTTCCCAGTTCTCGACCATGATCTCGAGCTGTCCTTCCGCCGGAGAGAACTTGATCGCGTTCGAGAGCAGGTTGGTCACCACCTGCGCGATGCGGTTGGGATCGATCATCAGGTCGGGCAGATCGGACGCCATCACGGTGCTGAGCTCGATCTTGCGCTCTTCGAGCAGCGTACGGAGATTCTGCGCCGCCTGGGTGACCACGGCTTCGATCCGCTGGCGCTCGAAGTGCATCGACAGCGAGCCCGAGTCGAGCTTGGAGAAGTCGAGGATGTCGCCGATCAAGGTCAGCAGCCGCTCGGTGTTGGCGTGGGCGATGGTGAGCAGCTTGGCCTGCTGATCGTTGTTCTCGAAATAGCGGTCGTCGGTGAGCAGCTCGATCGCGCCCTTCACGGACGTGAGCGGCGTGCGGATCTCGTGCGAGACCACGGCGACGAACTCCGACTTGAGCCGATCCAGGCTCTTGGTGTTCTCGAACAGCTGCGAGTTGCTCACCGCGATCTCCGACTGCGAAGCGAACAGCGCGAGGAAGCTCTCGTCGTCGGCGGTGAACCCCTCGGGCTTGTCGATCACCGCCAGCACGCCCAGCACCTGGCTCTCCACCACCATGGGCACCGCCAGCACCGACTCGGCGCCGTCGTCCAGTCCCGGAATTTCCAGACGATCCGCACCCGACGCCGCGCGCCGCGTCGGGCGGTGCTCCATCGCCGCCAGCCCGAGATCGGTCTGTCCTTCGACGAAGCTGGGCGGCGGCTGGGTGCGCAGTCCCGGCACGCCGTGCGACGCGGCGGCCACGAAGTCGTTCTCGGTCTCGCGGCGCAGGAAGACGATGGCGCCGCGCGCTCCCGTGGTCTCGGCGGCCTTCTGGCCGATGACCGCCAGCCGCGGACCGAGCTCGAGGTTGGCGCTGATCTCCTTGCCCACCTCGTAGAGCGTGGTCATCTGCTGCGTCGCCACCCGCACCCGCTCACGCAGCTCCTGCTCGTGATGCTGGAGGATCTCGTTCTTGCGTCGCAGCTCCTCGATCAGCTCGCGGTTGAGCACGCGCAGGCGCCGGTGCGCGAGCCCGCTCTTGATGATCTTGTGCACCGCCTCGAGGTCGAACGGCTTGGTGACGTAGTCGTAGGCGCCTTGCCGCAGCGCGTCGATCGCCGAAGCGGTCGAGGCGTGGCCGGTGAGCACGACCACGCACACCTCGGGGTCGGCCTCCTTGGCGAAGCGCATCACCTCGAGACCGGTCATCCCCGGCATGTTGATGTCGGTGAGGATCACGTCGGGGCGCACCTGCGCCAGCATGCGGATGGCCTGCTCGCCGCTGCGCGCCACGTGGAGGTCGTAGCCTTCGCCGCTCAGGAACTCCTGGCACAGGTCGGCGACGGTCTCTTCGTCGTCGACGACCAGCACCCGCGGCGGACCGGTCGGCGCCAGATCCAGACTCGGACTCCCGGGACCCGCCAGTATGCCCGACGGTCTTCCCGGGGATCCATCAATGGACATGATGCGCCTCGTCCAGCTGCACCCGCCGGCGTCCCGCCTTCTTCGCCACCGAGAGCGCGCGATCCGCGGCGTCCAGAAGCTCGAGCGGCTCGACCCCCGAGCGCGGACTCGCCGCCACGCCGAAGCTTGCGGTGATGCGGCCGACGCGCGGGAAGCGATGCTCCTCGAGCGCGAGGCGCAGGCGCTCGCAGCAGCGATGGGCCGGCAAGGCATCGGCCTCCGGCAGCAGCACGCCGAAGCGATTCGAGCCGAGCCGCGCGAGCGTGTCGGACTCGCGCAGCGTGAGGCGCAGCACCAGCGCCACGTCCATCAGCGCGCGATCGCCGGCCTCGCGGCCGTGACGCGCGTTGAGCGATCCAAAGCGATCGAGGTCCACCATCACCAGACCGAGCGGAGTGCCATGGCGCCGCGCGCGGTCGAGCTCCGATTGGAGTCGCGCGTGGAAGGCGCGCGAGTCCGGCAGTCCGGTCACCGCGTCGCGCCCCGGCTGGTTGCGCAGCCGCTGCAGCTCGAGGCGCGCGCCGAGCGCGGCGCCCAGCGTTCCCGCGGCGGTGCGGATGAGGCCGAGCTGCGCCGGTGCCCAGCGGCGACCCGCCGGCAGACGCAGCGCGAGCGTGCCCACGCGCTCGCTCCCCCGCATCAGCGGCACCGTCAGGCATGCGCGCAGATCGCCGGCCTTGCTGTCCCACGCGCCGCGCGCGCACCAGGGCTGGAGCTTTCCGTCCGGACCGAGCGCCATGAGGCTCACGCCTTCGCAGTCGAAGGCCTGCACCAGCGCGTCGAGCGCGCGGTTGAGCGCGCGTGGCTCGTGCGCGGAGAGCAGCGCTTCGCAGGCGGCCCACAGCGAGCGCGAGGCGCGGCGGCGCTCACCGCCTTCGGGGCGGCGCGAGCGCGGGCGTTCCGTCGCGGCTTCAGGCGGCGTGCGAGGCGTCGAGGCCATCGGGGTCTCCGTTCGCGAGCGCGCTTTTCAGGGCTTGCAGGCGCTGCGCCGCGCGCTCGATGCGCTCGGACTCGCGCAGCACCGTCTGCAGCCGATCTTTCACCTTGGTCTGCTGGCCGAGGGGGCCGAGGAGCAGGAGCTGCGCGTTGCCGCTCACCCCCACCAGCGCGTTGTTGATCTCGTGGTTCGCGCGCAGCAGCTCTCGCGCCGCGGCGTCCCATTGCTGCTGCTCGCGCCACCAGCTCTCGATCATCGCGCGCAGCACCGCGGCGCCGGCCACGTCGCCGGTTCCGGCGAGATCGGCCGCATGGTCGCTGAGGCGGTTCTTCAGCATCCGCCACGGCGGGGTCGGGAACTCCGTCGGCGAGGTCATCCGGTCGTCCATGGGATCAGGCCGCCGCCTGCATGGAGTGCTGGAGCCGCAGGCGCAGTCGCGACATCGCCCGCGTGTGGACCTGCGAGACCCGCGATTCGGAGATGCCGAGCGCGCGCCCGATCTCCTTGAGCGTCAGGTGCTCGTAGTAGTAGAGCGCCACGACCAGCCGCTCCTGCTCGGGAAGCTGATTCAGCGTCCGCAGCAGCAGCAGCTTGCTCTCCTCTTCCGCCAGACGCTCCTCGAGGTTGATGGCGGCTGGATCGGCGAGATGATCGCCGAGCGTGCCGGGCTCCTGATCCTCGCCCGAGCGGCTCTCGTCCAGCGACACCAGCACCGCGCTCCGCACCTGGTCGAGCAGGCGATAGAAGTCGCCGTAGGTCATCTTCATCGCGCGCGCCAGCTCGTGGTCGGTGGCGGCGCGGCCGAGCTTCTGATCCAGACGCTGGGTGACGCCGTC
>Ga0070675_100004922_pt1 | contig 10185 bp, 8 predicted proteins | sample KBSM43metaG_FD_65343 | JGI IMG/M metagenome (GOLD analysis project Ga0070675, IMG submission 65343) | Miscanthus rhizosphere microbial communities from Kellogg Biological Station, Michigan, USA - KBS M4-3 metaG | ecosystem: Host-associated > Plants > Roots > Rhizosphere > Soil ...
AATGAGAACTCGCCGATCTGGGAGAGCGCGACGGATACGCCGAGAGCGACGCGTGAGCCATACCCCGTCAGGACGACGATGGCGAAAGCCGCGAGGGGTTTGCCGACCAGAACCACACCAAGGCTCATCAGGAGAAGGAATGGTGAGGCCATCAACGCGCCTGGATCCAGAAGCATGCCCACGGAAACGAAGAAGAGGACAGAGAAGGCGTCACGCATCGGTAACGCTTCGGAAGCCGCCCGAAAGCTGAACTCGGACTGCCCGACGACCATTCCCGCAAGGAACGCTCCGAGAGCCATGGATACGCCGAACACCATTGACGATCCCACCGCAATACCCAGGGCCAGCATGAGAACTGCGAGGGTGAACAGTTCTCGAGATTGTGTTGCCGCAACACCCGTCAGAAGGCGCGGTATGACGCGGCCGCCGACGATAAAGGCGAAGGCAACCAGAAGAGCCAGTTTCCCGACAGTCGCGGCCACAATGGCTGGTATCGAGACCTCGGTGGACGCCGAGAAAATGGGAGTCAGCAGAACGAGAACGACAACGGTGAAGATATCCTCAACGACAAGCCATCCAACAGCAATGCGTCCCGTAAGCGTCTGCAGGGCCCGGTTGTCGACAAGAACGCGCGTCAGCATTACGGTGCTCGCTACCGATAACGCCAGTCCAAAGACGAGACTCGCGCCCCACGTCCAGCCAAGTTGGTGTCCGGCGAGAGCTCCGAGGAGTGTTGCGACCGCGGACTGCGCAAGAGCTCCGGGAATTGCGACACTCCACACGGTAAGCAGGTCCTTCAGATGGAAGTGAAGCCCGACACCGAACATCATGAGGATGATTCCGATCTCGGCAAACTCGTTGGCGACGGTGCGGTCCGCTACAAATCCCGGCGTGTATGGCCCGACGATCAGGCCTGCGAGCAGGTAGCCCACGATCGGTGACAGGTGCAGACGCTGGGTCACGAATCCCAGCGTCAATGCCGCCGCGAGGCTGAAAGTAAGCGTTAGAAGTAAGGCAGATTCGTGCATGATTCCGAGCACTCAAGATACATGAGAAACTGCAATCGCGAGGCGGGTCTTGTGAGAGGGGCCACCAACTCGGGAAGGGGTTCTGTTAAAGTCTGACCTGCGTTGCATTGGAGTTGGCATGCAGGGGAGAAATTTGAAATTGGACGAATCCGGGGATCTCAAAACCGAAATTACAAAATCGTAGATTGGACAGGTTGACCTGTGGATTGCCGGTCCAATCTACGATTTTGTAATTTCGGTTTTGAGATCCCCGGATTCGTCCAATTTCAAATTTCTCTCTGAAGGTTTGCGAAGTCTTTTTTTAGGGGTAGTTGATGCTCGATCCGAAGTTTATTCGTGAGAATCCCGATATCGTGAAGGAAGCGACGCGCGTAAAGCGCGTGGCGACTCCAGAGATGGTGGATGCGTGGCTTGCCGCCGACGCGGCCCGCCGAAACACCCAGGCGCAATTCGACACGTTGCGAGCAGAACAAAATAAGCTTGGCGAGCAGGTTGGGAAACTGAAGCGGGAACTTCGCGGGCAGAGCAGCCCGGAACTCGAGAAGGTGTTGGCGGCTGCCAACAGCATTAAGGAGAAGCAGGAGTCCCTCAGCACCGAGCGCTCGCGCCTGGAAGCGGAGGCGCAGGCGCTGATGCTTCAGTTGCCGGCGATTCCGGATCCCTCCTGGCCGGTCGGCAGGGATGAAACGGAAAACGTCGTCGCCAGAACATGGACGGATCCCGGCCGGCCCCCGATTCAACTCGGCAGCGGCCGGAAGGACCACATCACTCTTTCAAAGGAACTCGGGATTGTTGACTTCGAACGCGGCGTGAAGCTGGCGGGCTCGCGAAGCTACGTCGTTCGTGGGCTGGGTGCTCGCCTCTATGCGGCTGTGCTGCGGTTCGCGCAGGAAAGTCTGATCCAACGCGGCTACGAGCCGATGGTCGTGCCCATACTTGTCAGCGAAGAGTGCATGGTCGGAACCGGTTATTTCCCGACAGGAAGGGATCAGGCCTACATCACGCAGGACGGCAGTGCGCTGGTCGGAACCAGTGAGGTGCCGCTGGCAAGCTTTTACGGGGAAGAGATTCTTGAACTCGATCGGCCGATCAAGTTGTGCGCCCTGAGCACGTGTTTCCGCCGCGAAGCCGGCGCGGCCGGCAAAGATACGGCGGGCCTGTATCGCGTCCATCAATTCGATAAAGTTGAGCAGGTGGTAATTCATCGGGCTGACGATGAAGAGCATATCCAGCTTCACGAAGAGATCATTGCCAACGCGGAGGCGATTCTTCAGGCGCTGAAACTGCCGTATCGAGTCTCGAAGAATTGCACGGGGGATATGGGACAGGGGAAGTGGCGTATGTACGACATTGAAAGCTGGATGCCCAGTCGCAACGGCTATGGGGAAACCCACAGCGGCAGCGCGCTTCGCGACTTTCAGTCCCGGCGGCTGAATCTGCGCTACCGTGACAAGGCGGCTGGCGGAAAGGGTGAAACGCGGTTCTGCTATACCCTCAACAACACGGCGATCGCGTGCCCACGCGTCTTGATCTCGATCCTGGAGCAGTATCAGAATCCTGATGGCAGTGTGACCGTGCCCGAGGTGTTGCGGCCTTATATGGGTGGGGTGGAAGAATTGAAGTGACGCGGGGACCAGACCTGTCCGGGTTACGGGCGATGCTACTTGGACTATGCGACACGCAACTCCCTTGGAAGCACCCAGCCTCTTCACACCCGAGCTGCTTGGAAATGAGTCGCTCAACATCGTCCAGAGTGACGAGAAGTCTACGGATGTCCTTGCACGTCAGTTTGTGCAGTGGTGCTGGAGCTTCGGGAGTGACTTCCGTAACAGCCCCGACATTAACAACCTTCGCTCCTGGTTCCGGAAGGGTGAACTCAGCCCTTCGGTTTCTGAGGAGGAAGAGATCCTTGTGGAGGCGCGGCGCCTCTTCCTGAAGAGAGTGGAGCAGGCCATACGAAAGGCGGATGTCCCCAAAGCTTAAGATTGAAGAGCTTCGAGACAGGATCCGCGAGCACCAGTACCTCTATTACGTACTCGATCAGCCCACGATCACTGATTTTGAATTCGACCAGATGGTTCGCGAGCTTGAAGCCCTCGAGCGCGACCATCCCGAACTGATCACGCCCGATTCCCCCACCCAGCGCGTAGGCGGCATAGCGACCGGAAGCTTTCCCACTCACGATTTCGGGCAGCCGATGCTCAGCCTGGACAACGCGTATTCGGTGGAGGAGCTCAGGGAGTGGCACGAGCGCGTTTTGCAACTCGCCGGCACGAAGGCGGTGACATATACGGCGGAACTCAAGATCGACGGGCTCAGCATCGCGCTCATCTATCAAGACGGGCTTCTTGCGAAGGGCGTGACACGCGGCGACGGGCGAACAGGAGAAGTCGTGACCGCCAACATTCGAACCATCAAATCGATCCCACTGCGTTTGCGTAAGAACGTATCCATTGAAATCCGCGGTGAGGTCTTCCTTGGCCTGAAGGCTTTTCGTCAGGCCAATGAGGAGAGAGAGCAGGCGGGAGAACCGCGCTTCGCAAACCCGCGCAATGCGGCTGCCGGGTCGTTGAGACAGCTTGATCCCACCATTGTTGCGCGACGCTCTCTGGATTTCTTTGGCTATTCCGCGATTCCTTCACGACCGAAGCAGTCTGAGAATCTCAAATGGATTGCAGATCTTGGTATTCGAGTAAATCCCACGCACAAGCTTTGCCGGTCGATAGAGGATGTGGAGAACTTTTACGCGGACTGGGAAGAACGCCGGGAGTCCCTGAACTACGAGATCGATGGGCTTGTCGTGAAAGTGGACGATGTGAATCTCCAGCAACGGCTTGGATTCACCTCGAAGGCCCCCCGATGGGCGGTCGCGGTGAAATTCCGTCCCCGGCAGGCGGAGACGACGCTTCGCGACATTCGCGTTCAGGTAGGAAGAACAGGCGCGTTGACTCCCGTTGCCGTGCTCGAGCCCGTCGCGCTTGGTGGAATAACTATCCGAAACGCCACGCTCCACAACGAGGACGAGTTGGAACGCCTCGGCCTGGAAATCGGGGATCGTGTTCTGATCGAACGTGGTGGAGATGTGATTCCCAAAGTGGTGAGCGTCGTCAGCCGGGCGAACGATCGACGAAAATTTGTCATGCCGAGCCGCTGTCCGGAATGCGGTGGCGAGGTATATCGACCGGAGGATGAGGCGGTAAGCCGATGCGTCTCGCTGACCTGTCCGGCAAAACTGAAAGGAGCTCTGCTGCATTGGGCGGGCCGCAAGGCGATGAACATCGATGGCCTCGGCGAGAAGATTGTCGATCAGCTCGTGGCCAGGGGAATGGTTCACGACGTCTCCGACCTCTACAAGTTGGATGCGGCCGGCCTTGAAGAGCTGGAACGGATGGGCAGGAAATCATCCGAAGCTTTGCTGAAGGAAATCGACGACAGCCGTAAACTCGATTTCTCGCGGCTGCTCTTCGGTCTCGGGGTCCGTCATGTAGGAGAGCGTACGGCTCAGTTGCTGGCGGAACATTTCGGCTCCATGGAGGACCTCAGCCTTGCGACACCTGAGGAATTGGAACAGGTCCGCGAAGTCGGGCCGGAAATAGGCGAAAGTATCCGGCGGTTTTTCCATGAACCCCAGAACCGCGATTTGATCGAAAGGCTGCGCAACTATGGCCTGAACATGAAGGCTGCTGTGCGCCGCGAGCGAGTGCCCCAGGTTTTGGCAGGGAAGACCTTTGTTATCACGGGCACGCTGGACGGCATGACTCGTGAGGAAGCGACCTCGTTGATTGAGCAGCGCGGCGGCCGCGTGAGTTCTTCCGTCAGCAAGAAGACAAGCTATCTTGTTGCGGGGGCAGATCCGGGCTCAAAACTCGATAAAGCGCGCGCAGCGGGTGTGCCTGTGATCGATGAGCAGATCCTTCGTGGAATGTTATAATTCCGGGCATGCAAATCCGGCTTATCGTTTGTCTCATCGGTGTCGTGTCGGCTGCGGGATTGCTCTACGCCCAAGACCCTGCGGCCGCGCCCCAGAATACGCCGTCCCGCGGCCAAATCGACGTCAACGTCCTGAACGTGCCCCTGATGGTCCTCGTGACCGACAACAAGGGCAAGATCGTTACGAACCTCACAAGGGAAGACTTCAGGGTCTACGAAGACGACAAGCTCCAGACAATCCGGAATTACGTGCGAGAGACGGATCTTCCCCTCAGCATCGCGCTGCTTGTCGACAGCAGCGGGAGTGTCATCGAACAGATAAAATTTGAACAGGCTGCGGCAATCGACTTCTTTTTCAACACGATGAAGAGGCGGAAGGATCGCGCAACGGTTGTCGGATTTGATTCGGTGCCGCGGATACTCAGCAATGACACGCCGGACGGATTTACCGACGAACCCGAACGCCTGGCAGAGGCGGTCCGGAAAATAAAGGCTGGTGGCGGTACGGCTGTCTTTGATGCAATCTATGGATCAGTGCGGAACATGCTGGCCAACGAAAGCGGGGAACGGCGGAAGCTGGTCATTCTGATCAGCGACGGCGACGATACGGCCAGCAAGCGATCAAAGACGGAGGCCCTGGAAATGGCGCAACGGCACGACACAACGATTTATGCCATCAGCACCAACAAGACGTCCGATACAAAGAGTCGCGAAAAGGTTCGCGGAGACGACGTGATCAAGGAACTGGTGGAGCAGACCGGCGGCAAGGCCTATTTCCCGTTGAAGCTCGACGACCTCGCATCCGATTTTCAGAAGATCGGCGAGGAGCTTCGTTCGCAATACATCATTTCCTATGCTCCGACGAACCAGAATCTCGATGGCAGCTATCGCAAACTCCGGGTAGAGATCGCGAACAAGAAATACACAGCGCGCACCCGGCAGGGCTACTTCGCGTCGAGGGGGAACTAATAGTGCGTTCGAGTGTGTTGTTTTTCATGGCCGTGCTCCTTACCGGTAGTGTGGCGGCCTATTCGCAGGGATCGTCTCCTGCACAGAATCCCACGCGCCTCGAAATTAACGTTGTGCAGGTACCGTTGCTTGTGACCGTTACGGACAGCAAGGGCCAGCTCGTCACCGGTCTCAACAAGGAGAGCTTCAGGCTCTACGAGGGGAGTCGTCTTCAGAAGATCGATGCGTTTTCTCGCCAGGCCGATTTGCCCCTCAGCGTCGCGCTCCTGATCGACCAGAGCTCCAGCACTATCAACCAGCTGGAGTTTGAGCGGGCGGCAGCAATGGATTTCTTCAACAACACCGTGAAGCGCGGCAAGGACCGCGCGATGATCATCGGTTTCGCCAGCAATGCTGAAGAGCTTGTCGATTTTACCGACGATCCGCAAAAGTTTGCAGCCGGCCTCCGGAAGCTTGCTGCCGGCGGTGGCACCGCAGTTCACGATACGCTGTTCCTTGCTGCCCGGGAGAAGCTTGCTCAGGAAGACGGCGAACGCCGGAAGGTGATCATCCTGATCAGTGATGGAGACGATACAGCCAGCCGTTACTCTCTGGCGCAGGCTCTGACCACGGTCCAGAAGAACGACGTCATCGTCTACGCTATCAGCGTTAACAGAACAACCGATACGAAGAACGCCGACCGCGAACGTGGCGACAAGGCGATCAAGCAGATGGTGGATGAGACTGGGGGCCGGGCATACTTTCCAGCAAAGCTCTCGGACCTCACTGCCGAGTTCAAGAAGATCGAAGACGAACTCCGGTCTCAGTATTCGCTTTCTTATACGCCTACGAATCCCTTTGACGGAACCTATCGCAAGCTGCGGGTCGACATGGTCGACAAGAAGAACAAGGCACGCACTCGCGCCGGATATATCGCGTCGAAGGATTAGACCGGTCTGATCCCCGGATCCTGCCGGGCGTAGGGCAACGCCCCCGCAATCGAACTTCGAGCTATTGGTCCCCCAGTCAGAGGCCTGTCGTCAGTTTTTTACAAGACGGAGGCTACCGACGTCCTTTAGATTTATCCTCCATGAATTCCAATCCTGCTCTGGTAAAAATACGAGATGTTCAAAAACACTTCACGCGAGGGAGTGAACGCATTGATGTGCTGAAGGGCGTAACGCTGGATATCCCATCAGGCGACTTTCTTGCGCTGATGGGTCCCTCGGGTTCTGGCAAGACAACGCTTCTGAATCTCTTGGGCGGATTGGATGCGCCCAGTGACGGGTTTGTGGATGTGGATGGCCAGAGGGTGAGTTCGCTTCGTGGCAGCGCATTGTCCCGATGGCGGTCGACTCACATCGGGTTCGTCTTTCAGCTCTATAATCTTCTTCCGAAACTGACAGCTGAAAGGAATGTGGAACTGCCGCTTCTGTTGACGAAACTATCCCGGAGCGAGCGGAAGGAGCGGGTTGCGATTGCCTTAAAGGTTGTCGGGCTCGCCGATCGGGCGAGGCACTACCCCGGGCAGTTATCCGGCGGCCAGGAGCAGCGCGTGGGCATTGCGCGCGCCATTGTAACGGATCCCACGCTTCTTCTCTGCGACGAGCCGACGGGAGATCTCGATCGAAAAGCCAGCGAGGAGATTCTGGGCTTGCTGCAGGCGCTCAACCGGGACCACGGTAAGACGATTGTGATGGTGACGCATGATCCCCATGCTGCCGAGTGCGCCCAACGAACCTTGCACCTGGAGAAGGGCGTTCTGGGAGGCAACGGGCACGCATGAAGTTCCTTCCCCTGATCTGGATGAGCTTGTCGCGCCGAAGGATCCGCACCATCTTTACGCTGCTGTGCATCTTTATCGCATTTCTGCTCTTTGGAATCGTGATGGCGGTGCGCACCGCTTTTACCCTGGGGGTCGACATCGCGGGGTTAGATCGCCTGGTGCTGATCAATAAGGTCACGCTGATTCTTCCTTTACCGATTTCGTATGGGCAACGGCTCCAGCAGACCGCCGGAGTTGAAACGGTTACACATCAGACATGGTTTAACGGCGCCTATCAGCAACCCACAAATGTCCTGACAACCATCGTGGTGGAGCCCGCGCCATTTCTTTCGATCTATCCGGAATTCAAACTGAGCCCTGTAGAAGTCGAGGCATGGCTGGCCGACCGGCAGGGCGCCGTTGTCGGAAAGAATCTGGCAGAGCGCTACGGATGGAAAATCGGAGACCGCATTCCATTGACGTCGCCGCTCTGGCAGCCCAGGGAACCGTGGGAGTTCAACATCGCGGGCATCTATGACGGGGAGCCAAGCGTCGACAAGACGCAGTTTTACTTCCGCTATGACTATTTCGATGAGAACCGGGCCGAACAATTGAAGGGCAACGTCGGGTGGTACATCGTGAAGATTTCTGATCCGACGAAGGCCGTCGAAATAAGCCGAACGTTCGACGAAATGTTTGCCAACTCCGGAGCGGAAACCAAAACGACGACGGAAAAGGGCTTTGTCGAAAGCTTTGCCAAACAGGTGGGGGATATCGGATCCATTACGGTCGCGATCGCATCCACTGTTCTCTTCATGTTCGGATTGGTTGCAGCAAGCACCATGGTCCAGTCCGTGCGCGAGCGGACGAGTGAACTCGCCGTCCTCAAGACGCTTGGCTTCACCGATATACGAATTCTTCTTCTCGTGCTTTCCGAATCCCTTTTCATGACCTTGCTCGGAGGAGGATTGGGGTTGGCCGTTGCGTGGCTCGTCGTTCAACGGGGCGATCCTACTGGCGGTCTGCTGCCGGTTTTCATTCTGCCTCCTTCCAATATGGCGATCGGTGTCGGGCTCATGGCGGTGATGGGGTTGGTCGCGGGGGCGCTGCCGGCCCTGGAAGCGATGCGGTTGCGGATTACTGATGCGCTAAGAAAAACCTAGGAAGGTTGCTCGATGAACTGGCTCAAACAGACCCTCGCTGTAATGTCCGTCAATCTTCGCACCATACCCTCCCGCCTGGGTTCGTCTGCCGTCGCCATTATTGGCATTGCTGGAGTCGTCATTGTTTTTGTGTCGGTACTTTCGATTGCCGCAGGATTTTCTGCCGCGATGACGGGATCCGGTTCGCCCGATCGCGCCCTCGTTCTGAGGACCGGCGCCGACACGGAACTGACAAGCGGAATCGAGGGACCTCAGGTACGGATCATCAAGGAGGCCCCCGGTATTCGGCACGAAGGGGACAGCGCTTCGGCATCAGCGGAACTCTACGTCATCATCGATCTTCCAAAGAAGGTCACTCCCGACTCGCCTGCCAACGTGCCGATGCGCGGCATCGAGCCTCTGGGTTTGAAGGTAAGAGAGGAAGTGTCGCTGATTGAGGGGCGTCCATTTCGGTTTGGTACAAACGAGGTCATTGTCGGGAAGGGCGCACAGAATCAATTTGTGGGCCTGAACGTGGGAGACACTGTGGTCTCCGGCCAGAATCGCTGGGTCGTTGTCGGAGTCTTCCAGGCTAACGGCGGCCTCGCCGAGACCGAGATCTGGTGTGACGTCCAGACATTGCAGAGCGTGTATCGGAGGGTGAACTCGTTCAATTCCGTTCTCATGAATCTGGAGTCTTCGAATTCCTTCGATCAGCTGCGCGACTGGCTTTCATCGAATCCTCAGACCAAAGATGTCTTGGTTCGCCGCGAGAGCGAATACTACGCGCGGCAAGGCGAGACGATGTCGCGTCTGATCAATACTCTTGGCTTCGGTGTCGCAACGCTGATGGCTATAGGCGCGGTCTTCGGCGCGATTTTGACTATGTATACAGCAGTCGCTTCGAGGTCGCGCGAGATCGCAACCCTGCGAGCCCTGGGCTTCAACACGCTATCGGTCGTTGTCTCCGTTCTGGTGGAGTCGTTGGTGCTTGGTGCTATAGGGGGGATTCTCGGAGCGATTGGCGCGTACCTCGCGTTTGACGGATTCCAGACGTCGACAATGAACTTTCAGAGCTTCAGCCAGGTGGCGTTCGCCTTTCGAGTGACGCCGCAGCTTTTTGCCACGGGCCTGGCCTATGCCCTGGCGATCGGGCTTATCGGCGGATTGCTTCCCGCGATTCGCGCCGCGAGGTTGCCGATTTCGCGCGCGTTGAGAGAACTCTAGTCGGGGCTTTGCAAACATAGTTGGCTCAAATGCGAATCGCCCCTCCTGGCCGGGCGTGTTGCTCAACGGGAATCTCCTCGCACGCTTTCAGCGTGCGTTTGTGTTGAGGATCGCGGTGACCCCGGGTATCGCTTCGCTCAACCCG
>Ga0070675_100004933_pt1 | contig 10175 bp, 7 predicted proteins | sample KBSM43metaG_FD_65343 | JGI IMG/M metagenome (GOLD analysis project Ga0070675, IMG submission 65343) | Miscanthus rhizosphere microbial communities from Kellogg Biological Station, Michigan, USA - KBS M4-3 metaG | ecosystem: Host-associated > Plants > Roots > Rhizosphere > Soil ...
GTTCCTCGCGACCCAGCAGGAGACGACGCAGATCCTCGGCTTCCTGCTGGCGGGAATAGCGGGAGTCAGCCTGGTCGTGGGCGGCATCGGCATCATGAACATCATGCTGGTGACCGTCACCGAGCGCACGCGCGAGATCGGCCTCCGCAAGGCGATCGGCGCGACGCGCGGCAATATCCTGCGGCAGTTCCTGGTCGAGTCCGTGATCCTCTGCCTGCTCGGCGGCGCGGTGGGCGTCGCCCTCGGCATCGGCGTTGCGGGCGCGCTGTCGCGCTTCGCGGGTTGGCAGACCGCAGTCACCGCAGACTCGCTTTTGCTGGCGTTCGGCTTCAGCGCCGGGGTCGGCTTGCTGTTCGGCCTCTGGCCCGCCCGCCGCGCTTCGATGCTCGATCCGATCGAGGCATTGCGCCACGAGTAGTGCCGCTTGCCGGTCTCGGGCCCGACGGGGACCCTCGCTCGCTCAGCCGGAACTTATTCGCTCGCTCGGGGACCCGTCGGGCCCGTCGACCGGCACGCAGCGCACCTGTGGTTAAATGTCTCCATGGCGGAAACCGGCACAGAAGCCCGGCCGCCGCCGCTGCTGCAGCCGAACGCCGCGCTGTACCTCGATTTCGACGGGACGCTCGCGGCGCTGGCGCCGCACCCGGACGGCGTCGACATCGAGGATTCGCTTCCCGCGCTCCTCGCCGGACTGCGTGCGTGCCTCGACGGCGCTGTTGCGCTCGTCACGGGCCGTTCCCTCGCTACGCTCGATGCGCTGACGGGCCTTCCGCGTTATGCGGGCGCCGGCCTTCACGGCCTCGAATGGCGACTCGAAGCGGGCATGACGCATTCGATGGGAGATCCTGTAGGTGCCCGCCGCATCGTGGAAGCGCTGCGGGAACGATTCGCATCGGACGCGCGTCTCTTTATTGAAGACAAAGGCGCCGCCGTCGCAGTGCACTGGCGTCAGGCGCCCGAGCGGGCGGAGGAGGCCGCCGCAGCCATGAATGCGATCGTGACGTCGCCGGATTTCGAGATTCTGCGAGGGCACGCGCTGATCGAGGCGCGGCCGCGCGGCGCGAACAAGGGCGAGGCGCTCGTCGCGCTCGGGGCACACGCGCCGTTCCTGGGACGTCGGCCGGTCTTTGTCGGCGACGATGTGACCGACGAGGACGGATTTCGCGCGGCACAGGCGGCGGGCGGTCATGGCATCAAGGTGGGTCCCGGCATGACCTGCGCGCGCTATCGCATCGACTCGGTCGCCGCTGTGCACGAATGGCTCGCGGCGAGCCTTGCGGCATTCGAACAGACGACGCCCGGATGAACGCGCCCGCTTCGTTGGACCTCGGTGTCACCGGCAATTGCATCATCTCGGCGCTCATCGACCGGCAGGCGCGCGTCGTCTGGAGCTGCCTGCCGCGGCTCGACGGCGATCCCGTCTTTCATGCGCTCGTCGACGGCGAAGGAACGGACGGGGCGCGCGGTTTCTGGTCCGTGGAACTCGGCGGTTACGAGCGCAGCGAACAGGAATACGTCGCGAACACGGCCGTGCTCGTCACGCGGCTCTTTAGCGCGAACGGTTCCGCGATCGAGGTCACCGATTTTTGCCCGCGTTTCGAGCGCGGCGGCCGCATGTTCCGCCCGCAGATGCTGGTGCGTCGCGTACGGGCGATCGCGGGCACGCCGCGCATCTGCGTGAGACTCCGCCCGTCTTTCGCCTATGGCGCGCTCGCGCCGGCGATCACCCACGGCAGCAATCACATCCGCTTCGTCAGCCCGGATCGCGTGCTGCGGCTGACCACCGACGCGCCGGTGAGTTACGTGCTCGGCGAGACGCCGTTCCTGCTGGAGTCAGGGGTCAGCTTCGTGCTGGGGGCGGACGAGACGCTGTCCGACGGAGCCGAACAGACGGCGCTCATCTTGCAGGAGAAGACGGAAGGGCATTGGCGCCAGTGGACGCGCCGCCTCGCGATCCCGCCGGAGTGGCAGGAAGCGGTGCTGCGGGCCGCCATCACGCTGAAGCTTTGTACTTTCGAGGAGACGGGCGCCATCGTCGCCGCCATGACGACCAGCATTCCGGAGGCGGCGGACAGCGGTCGCAACTGGGACTATCGCTACTGCTGGCTGCGCGACGCATTCTTCGTGGTGCGCGCCCTGAATTCGTTGTCGGAAGTGGACACGATGGAGCACTACCTGCGCTACCTCACCAACGTCGTCGGCCAGTCGCCGGACGGGCACCTGCAGCCGGTCTACGGCATCGCGCTCGAGCGCCGTCTCGAGGAGCGCGAGGTTGCGACGCTGTCCGGATACCGCGGCATGCGGCCCGTGCGTGTGGGAAACCAGGCCTTCGAGCACCTTCAACACGACGTCTATGGAAACGTCGTGCTGGCAACCGCGCAATCCTTCTTCGACCAGCGGTTGCTGCGCCCGGCGACCGACCAGGATTTCGCACGGCTCGAGCGAGTCGGCGAACAGGCTTATCGCGTCTATGCGACGGCCGACGCGAGCATGTGGGAGCTGCGCACGCGCGAGCGCGTCCACACCTCGTCGGCGCTCATGTGCTGGGCCGCATGCGACCGACTGGCAAAAATCGCGGCGCACCGCTCGCTGCCGGACCGGGCACGGCTGTGGCAGGACCGCGCCGCTGAAATACGCGGGGCGATCGAGACACACGCCTTCGACGCGACGCGCGGCAGCTTCACGGACAGTTTCGGCGGCAGTGACGTCGAGGCAGGGCTGCTCCTGATGGGCGAAGTCGGATTCCTGCCGGCGTCGGACCCGCGCTTCGCCGGCACGGTCGCAGCGATCGAAAAACGCCTGGTCAGGGGACGTCACCTGTTCCGCTACGCTGCGGCCGACGATTTCGGCTTGCCGACGACGGCCTTCAACATCTGCACCTTCTGGTATATCGATGCGCTGGCGCGGCTGGGCCGCCGTGCCGAGGCGCGCGAACTATTCGAGTACATGCTCGCGAGCCGCAATCATCTCGGGCTCCTGTCCGAGGACATCGCCCCCGAGAGCGGCGAGCATTGGGGCAATTACCCCCAGACCTACTCGCTGGTCGGCATCGTCAATGCGGGCATGCGCCTGTCGCGCGGCTGGGAGGCGTTCACGTGAGCCGGAGCCAGCGCCTGGTGGCGGTCTCGAACCGCGTAGGCCCCGTGAAAGGCGCAGCCGCGGCCGGGGGTCTCGCGGTCGCGCTGGTGGCAGCGCTGCGCGAGCGCGGGGGAGTCTGGTTCGGCTGGAGTGGGCGCATGGCGGCGGCCGGCAGGTCGCGCTTTCGCACGGAGAAGGCGGATGGCCTCGCGCTTGCGACGGTCGACCTCAGCCAGCACGACTACGACGGATACTACAACGGCTTCTGCAACAACTGCCTGTGGCCGCTGCTGCACTTTCGCATCGACCTCATGAAGTTCGAGCGCGCCCAGTTCGAGACCTACTGGCGTGTCAACAGCCGCTTCGCGGAAAGGCTGGCGAAGCTCCTGCGCCGGGACGACCTGGTGTGGGTCCACGACTTCCATCTGGTGCCCCTCGCGCAGGAACTGCGCCGGCAGCGCGCGCGTCAGCGGATCGGCTTCTTCCTGCACACGCCGTTCCCGCCGACGGAGATCCTGACAACGTTGCCGGCGCACGAGGCGCTGACGCGGGCGCTGCTCGCATATGACCTCATCGGCTTCCAGACCGACGATGACCTCGCACGTTTTTGCGATCACGTGGAACACGCCTACGGCGGCCGGTCGAAAGGCGACACGGTTTCGGCCTTCGGACGCCAGGTGCGTGTCGGCGCTTTCCCGATCGGCATCGATGTCGGGCAAATCAGGCGCTACGCGTTCACCTCGCCCGGCAATCGCGAATACGCGCGCATGCGGCGCGTGCTGCGCGGACGCGACCAGTTCATCGGCGTCGACCGGCTCGACTACAGCAAGGGGCTGCTGCGGCGAATGGATGCATTCGGCCGCTTTCTCGAGAAGCATCCTCGCGCGCACGGCAATGTCATCCTGCTGCAGGTCGCACCCGTCAGCCGCGGCAGCATCGAGTCGTATCGTAATTTCCGCCAGGAGCTCGACCGCGAAGCGGCACGGGTGAACGGCCGTTTCGCGCGTTTTGACTGGACACCGGTGCATTACCTTAACCGCGTGCTGCCGCGGCGCACACTCGCCGGCCTCTATCGCGCGAGCCGCGTCGGCGTCGTCACCCCCATGCGGGATGGCATGAACCTCGTGGCGATGGAGTACCTGGCGGCGCAGGACCCGGCGGACCCGGGCGTGCTGGTGCTTTCACGCTTCGCGGGCGCGGCCCGGCACCTTCGCGAAGCGTTGCTCGTGAACCCGTATGATGGCGATGAGACCGCCGAAGCCATGCACCTCGCCCGCGAAATGCGAATCCATGAACGCCGGAGCCGGCACGAGGCGCTGATGCGGCAACTCGAGGCCCATGACGTGGACCAATGGCGCCGCGATTTCGTGAGTGCACTTGCCGATGCGCCCGCCTGGCGCCGGGAAAACCGGAAGAATCCATGATCCTTGTCTGCGATGTGGGGGGAACGAGCACTCGCCTCGCGCTGGCCGAGCTCACGCCGGGTGGCTGGCAGCTCGGCCCGGTCGAGGACGGGCCGACGAATGCCGATGTCGCGGCCACCGTCACGGGCTTCCTGCGCCGCGTGGCCAACGAGCGCGTGCAGGCGGCGGCCTTCGGCGGCGCAGGCGCCGTCGCCCCCGACGGCAGCATCCGGCTGACGAATGCCGATGTCGTGTTGTCGCCCGCCGAGCTCGCGCGCGCCGCGGGCGTCCCGCGCGTCGTGCTCGTGAATGACTTCGGCGCGATCGCCGAGGCGATTCCGCGCCTGCCGCGTGAATCCCTGGTGCCCTGCGGCGGCGGCGCATCCGTTCCGGGCACGCCGGTTGCCGTCCTCGGTCCCGGCACCGGGCTCGGCACTGCAATCGGTGCGCCGGGGCGCGGCGGCTGGATTGCGATCGCCGGCGATGGCGGCCATGTCGACCTGGCGCCGGTCGATGACGACGAGCTCGAGATCTGGCAGCGGCTGCGCCGCGCGCACGGGCGCGTATCGGCGGAGACCGTCCTCTGCGGCCCGGGACTCGAGCGGCTGCACGCCGCGGTGTCGGGCAAGCAGCTGTCGGGACCCGCGATCGACGAGGCCGCCTGGCGCGGCGAGCCGGATGCGCTTCGCTCGCACGCGCTCTTCACGCGCTGGCTCGGCCGCGTGGCCGGAAACCTCGCCTTGATCGCCGGCGCCCGCGGCGGCGTCTACCTCGCGGGCGGGATCCTGCCGCGCTGGGGCGCGCGCTTCGATGCGATCGCGTTCCGGCGCGCATTCGAGGACAAGGCGCCGTACTCGGCGTGGCTATCCGCCATCCCGACGTTCGTCATCACGCACCCGCAACCGGGCCTGCTCGGTCTCGCGGTCCTCGCTCACGGGGGGCCGTGAACGCCGTCGCCGACACGATCGTCGCGAGCGCGACGCCGCCCGGCCGCGGGGGCATCGGGATCGTTCGCATCTCGGGCCCGGAGACGCGCGCGATCGGGACCGGCGTGCTGGGGGAACTCCCGGCGCCGCGCCATGCCGCGGTTGCCGTATTTTCGGATGGCGCCGGCCAGACGATCGACGTCGGGCTCGCGATCTACTTTCCGGCACCGAATTCCTTCACGGGCGAGGACGTGCTCGAGCTGCACGGCCACGGTGGCCCGGTCGTCATGGACCTGCTCGTCGCGCGCACGCTCGAGCTCGGCGCACGCCTCGCGCGGCCGGGCGAGTTCACCGAGCGCGCCTACCACAACGACAAGCTGGATCTCGTCCAGGCCGAGGCGATCGCGGACCTGATCGCGGCGGGCTCCGCCGAGGCCGCGCGCGCGGCGCTGCGCTCGCTCTCGGGCGTCTTCTCGCACGAGATCCAGGGCCTGGCTGCGCGGGTGATGGAGCTTCGCGCCTATGTGGAAGCCGCGATCGATTTTCCTGACGAGGACGCGGAATTCCTCGCGACGCCGGAAGTGCGCGACCGGCTGGCCGAGATCAACGCCCAGTTCGCGGCGATCGCGGAGACCGTGCGCCAGGGGCGGGCGCTGCGCGACGGCCTGCACGTCGTGATCGCGGGCCGGCCGAACGCGGGCAAGTCGAGCCTCCTGAATGCGCTCGCGGGATTCGACGCGGCGATCGTGACCGCGATCCCGGGCACGACGCGCGACCTCCTGCGCGAGCGCATCCACGTGGACGGCCTGCCCATCCACGTCGTGGACACCGCCGGCCTTCGCGACACCGACGACGTGATCGAGATCGAGGGTGTCCGGCGCGCGCGCATGGAGATGAGCCGCGCTGACCTCGTGCTCTACGTGGTGGATGCGACGCTCGGTTTCGCCGCGGGCGAGCAGGCGACGCTGCCCGGCGGCACCACGACGCTCGTCGTCTGGAACAAGGTCGACCTGCCGGACGCGCGACCCGTGCCCGTGCTCGAGGACCGGCCGGCGATCGCCGTGTCGGCGCTGAAGGGCGAAGGCATGGAAACGCTCCGCGAGCAGCTGAAGTCCGCCGCGGGCTACCAGTCGGAAAGCGGCGCCTGGTCGGCGCGCCGCCGCCACCTTGACGCGCTCGCCAGGGCGCAGAGCCTGTTCGAGGTCGCGCAAGGCCGCCTCGGTGAGCGCGCCGCGTTCGAACTGGTGGCGGAGGAGCTCCGGCAGGCGCACCTGGCGCTCGGAGAAATCACGGGCGAGGTGTCGAGCGACGCGCTGCTCGGGGCGGTCTTCGCCACCTTCTGCATCGGCAAGTAATTTTCCAATCCTGACTCGAGGTATCCCCCATGATCCGACGTACCCTGATTTTCGCCCTGCTCGCGAGTCTTGCCGCCCCGGCCTTCGCCGGCAGCTTCGCGGCCACCTCGGCGGGCAGCTCGGCCGCCGGTTCTTCGGCCTCTTCCGACAGCTCGTCAGGCAACGACAAGGTGGTGCTGCAGGCTCGCGATGACGCCGCCAGCTTCGTCGCCAGCGACGGACGCATCCGCGGGGCCCAGCTGGAAGCGGCGTTGCGACATCTGCGCGAGCGCAATGCAGGCGCACAGCGCGCGAGCGACATGCAACTGGCGAAGGCCATCCTGGCGTTGTGAGCCTCGGACGCCGGCGGCGGACAGCGTGGCCGTGGCCGACGTTGTGCCTGCTGGCCTGCACCGGCTCGGCGCAGGCGCTGCAGCTTCAGCCGGTCGACGAAGCGCTGACGCCGGCCCAGGCCGCTGCGACGCGGCAAATCCTCGATGATGCCGTCCAGCGCCTGCCCGCCGCCTGGACGAACGCGCTGGACCGGCGAATTGACGTCGAATGGCGTGACGACTTGCCGGCAGAGGTTCACGGCCGAGCTCAGGCGCGGCGGCTGCTGCTGAAACGGACGCTGCTCGACGGCTGGATGGCGCGCCCTGAGGACGCCGGCATCGAGGATCCGGCCACGCGCGCGGCGCTCGCCGCCGTCATCCACGAGCTCGCGCATTTCTACGACCGCACGCCGCAGGGCGAGCTGTCGCGCGATCCGCGCCTGCTCGACCTTGCCGGCTGGCAGGTCAGCCCGATGCGGCTCGGCCTTCGCAGCTCGCACAACGCGTTCAGCGACCGCAGCCCGGACGGCTACGAACTCGAAAGCCCGGTCGAGTTCGTCGCGGTCAATCTCGAATATTTCCTGCTGGATCCGGCCTACGCCTGCCGACGGCCGGCCCTGTACCGCTACTTCGCCGCGCATTTCGGCGGCGCGCCGCGGCAGGCGCCCTGTGCGCCCGACTTCGTGTACCTGCAGGCCGGCGCCGATGCGGACCTCCCGCCGCTGCTGCAGCTCGACCCGGAGCGCGTCTATGCGATCGACTACCTGTTCGCCGAAGGCAACGAGCGGCCGATGAGCCATTGGGGCCACAGCATGCTGCGGCTGGTGATCTGCGCGCCGGGCCGCGCACGTGGGCCCGATTGCCGGTTGGACCTGCAATATCACCAGGTGCTGTCGTTCCGCGCGTTCGTGGGCGACGTGCAGGTCTCCAGCTGGCGCGGCCTGACGGGTTCTTACCCTTCGCGCCTGTTCGTGCTGCCGCTCGCGCAGGTGATCGACGAGTACACCCGGGTCGAGCTGCGCGGCCTGCAGTCGATCCCGCTGCAGCTGGACTCGGCCGAAATCGCCGACCTGCTGGAGCGCACCGCGCGGCTGCACTGGAGTTACGACGGCCGGTACTACTTCCTCAGCAACAACTGCGCCGTGGAGACCTTCAAGCTGCTGCACGACGGCGTGCCGCGGCTCGCCGGCGAGCACCTGGCGAGCATCACGCCCGTCGGCCTGCTGCATCGGCTGGAGCGCGCCGGCATCGCCGACGACTCGGTGCTGGAGGATCGAGACGAGGCCCTGCGGCTGGGTTACCGCTTCGAAGCCTTGAGCGCGCGTTACCAGGCGATGTTCGACGTGGCGCGGCAGGCATTGCAGCTGCCGCAAAAGCGGGTGCAGGACTGGCTCGACCTGCCGGCGGGGGAACGCGCGTCCTGGCTTCCGCGCGCGGACCTGCGAGCAAGCGCCGCGCTCCTGCTGCTGGAACAGGCGGCACTGCGCCGCCAGGAACTGCTGGCGCGCGATGAACTGAAGCGACTCTTCCTGGGCCGCGATGCAGACCGGCACGCGAACGCCACCGAGGCGCTCGTCGCACTGCAGGACGTCCTGCGCCTCGAGGGCATCCTCAGCCGTCCGGCGACGCTGCTGCCGGACACCGGCTACGGCCTGCCGCAATTCGAGGAGCGGGAGGCGCTGAGTGAGGAAAGCAACCAGCAAGCCGGGCAGTGGCGACAGCAGAATGGCCTCCTGCAAAATGAATCTCGCCGCTGGCTGCCGCCGGAACGGCAGCTCGCGCTGGATGCGACCGAGGCCAATGTCGAAACGCTGGGCGAGCAGCTGCGCCGCCTGAATCGGGACGAAGGCGGGGTGCAGCTGAATTGAGCGGCTTGGCGGACCTGTGTCGCAAAATTGCCACTCAGACTGCTTTCCGTGCCCTAAAGCCCGCGCTGAGACCGAATCGTCACCGCCTGCCGACTGACGCGATAACCGCCGCTCCCTAGCATGGCTTCCGAACCTGACACAGGACTTGGAGGTCCGCGAATCTCATGGGCAACAACAGAATTCTGCGCGCCGCCGTGGTGGCGACCTTGCTGGCCGCACCGCTCGCCGCGCAGGCGCAAGTCACGAACGAAGAGCTGCTGCAGCGTATCGAGGAGCAGGACCAGAAGATCAAGACGCTCGAGCGCAAGCTCGAGATCGGCGATGAAGCGGCCGCTGCCGCGAAGGAAGCGACGCCGGTCGTGGCCGCAGGCCCGAAAGGCTTCAGCCTGAAGTCGGCGGATGGCAAGAACCAGATTCGCCTCCGCGGCACCCTGCACCTCGACTACCGCAACATCTCGGGAACGGACCCGGGCGGCACGTTCGACACCTTCGTGGCGACCCGCGTGCGCCCGACGATCGAGGGCACTTTCGCCAATATCTACGACTTCAAGTTCATGCCCGACTTCGGCCAGGGCCGCACGGTCATCCAGGACGCCTACGTCAATGCCCGCTTCAAGCCGGGCGCGCAGGTCCAGCTCGGCAAGTTCAAGGCGCCGATCGGCCTCGAGCGCCTGCAGTCGGCGAACGACATGCGCTGGGTGCAGCGCGGCTTCCCGACGGGCCTCGTGACGAACCGCGACCTCGGCCTGCAGCTGGGCGGCGAATTCGGGGGCGGGCGCTTCTCGTACCAGCTCGCCTACCTCAACGGCGCGAACGACGGCGGCAGCAGCGAGACCTTCACGGACCTGGACACCAACGACGACAAGGAATATGCGCTGCGCCTCTTCACGCAGCCGTTCGCGGAGAGCGACAGCTTCCTGATCCGCGGCCTGGGCTTCGGCATCGCCGGCTCTTACACCGACCAGGTCGGCACGGCGACGCAGCCGCTCCTGCCGGCCTTCCGTACGCCCGGCCAGTCGACGTTCTTCCGTTTCCGGGCCGCGGGCACGGCCCCGTCGACGGCTGCGGCTACGATCGCGGACGGTGAGCGCATCCGCATCGCGCCGCAGGCGTACTACTACGTCGGCAGCCTGGGCATCCTCGGTGAATACACCGAGGTTTCGCAGGACGTCTCGCGCGCTTCCCCGGGCGGATTCCGCTCGGCGACGGTCGACACCAACGCCTGGCAGTTCGC
>Ga0070675_100004934_pt1 | contig 10174 bp, 11 predicted proteins | sample KBSM43metaG_FD_65343 | JGI IMG/M metagenome (GOLD analysis project Ga0070675, IMG submission 65343) | Miscanthus rhizosphere microbial communities from Kellogg Biological Station, Michigan, USA - KBS M4-3 metaG | ecosystem: Host-associated > Plants > Roots > Rhizosphere > Soil ...
GGAATTCAAATCGATTTTATAGTTTTGGCGCGCAACGCCTGCGACTGCAAAGACCTAGAGGCTAACCTTGAAAAACGTTGGGACACTAATGGTCGCTGAGCCCTCTAAGAAAAATGCAACGCTACCTCAGCCAGGGCGAAGCGGGGGAGGTCATAACACGGCGACCCGTTGTCTGACCTCCCCACGCCGCGCCGATTACTATGAGGTAGCGTTGCATTCTTAGATCGGCGCGGCTGCCCCTCCTTAAGGAGGGGATATTGACGCCTCGCCCCTAAACTTCGGCGCGGGCTGCGCGTTCTTTGAAGAAGGTCTTGCCGCCCCGTGAGAGCAAAACCCAGAACGAATAAATTGCCGTAATGGTGCCAAGAGGAAACTCGAGGAGCTTCAGAACCGAGAGTATCAGAGTCAGAACGCGACCCCAGCTCCGATAGCGCAGCAATCCGACACCGGCAGCAACCGACGGGACCGACACGATCAACAGGATGACGCCGACCAGGAATGTAATCGGAGCGATCAGAGCGAAAGCCTCCGGCGGAATATCGGGGTCGGCGTTATCCAGAATCCGTGGGTTCTGCAGCACGAACTGCCCCGCCACCTGACCGCCGAATATCACAATCAGCCCGATCAATGCCGTGATGGCGGCGTGCGCGATCATAATCCAGCCAAGCACGCTGACATGGAGATCCCAGTCACGCGCCTTCACAGGAGCAGTGGCAGGCAGCGCTTCACCGATCGCGCTTCCGCAACTGCTGCAAAATCTGGCGTTCGAATCGAGTTCAAAACCACAGTGGGTGCAATGCACGGTCGATTCCTCCTTACTTTAGTACGTAAATGTTGCCGTTCTGGTTGTCGATTCGAATCTCGGGGCCACCAGAACCTGCCTGGCCTGTCAGGCTGTTTCGCTCGGGATCATCGCGGCGGTTCAATTCCTCAAAGTCGGTTGAAACGGAAGCAAAGCGTGTTCTTGCATCGATCGAGAATGCTGCAGACGACGGGAGGATCAGTTTGACCTCGCCAAATCTGTTCGTCACACGAATGTTATTCCGAGGAGGCTCACCGTACCTTATCTCCACGTTGCCGTTTTTGTTCTCGACGGAGACAGCACCTTTGACATCTTCGAGCTTCACGTACTGGAACTCGTTCTCAACACTGACATTGTTTTCAACATGCGTTGCTTCAACGGAAGTCATGCGCGCATCAATAGCAAGGGATCCCTGGATATCCTTGGCGCTGATGGACCCGAATTCGTTCTTTACGTTTGTATCGCCCTTGATCGCCTCAATTTCAATGTTGCCGTTGCGGTGCTTCAGGTCCAATTTGCCGGCCACACGCCGCGCCTCGATGTTGCCAAACTCGCTGGAGATCGTCGTCGCACCCGTAATGTCTTCGACCACGACGCGGTCGTTTCTGCTTTTGATGTCTATTGCGCCGGAGATGCGGCTGAGCATTGTCGCGCCGAAACCGTTGTCCACCTGCTGATCGCCTATCAGATCCGTCACTTCCACAGCGCCGTACCGGTTGTTGATCGACACACTGGACTTCTTTGGAACCCTGACGGTCAACGAGGTCTTCAACCGCCGGCCCCGCAGCCTGTTCTGGTCTCGGTTGTAGTTGGAAATAATCCGATAGCGGTTGGATTCTTCCACAATCGAGTACACGAGAACTTTCGAAAGCTCTTCTGCCTGCTTCTCATCGGCCGCGATAACGGTTTTCGCCACGTCGACGGTGATCCGATCCTCATCCGACGCAGTCACTTCGACAGAACCATAGCGATTGATGATTTCGATCGACGAACCGCTCGGCACATCCTTCTCGTAGTGCTCCGAGAACTGATAGTCCTTGCCGGTTATTTCGGCGATGTCGATGCCGGCAACCTCAAACAAAGAGGTGAAGTCCGGGCTCATGTTTGAAGCCGCGGTTAGGGCAGTGCCGGAAAGAGTGATGATAATCAGCAGCACGACCTCTCCGGCACCAAACAACGGTCCCGGCTCCCCGGCTCTTTTCCATCTCGCATAGTCGAAGAGCTTGATGACACCCCATAGGATCAGTAGAACAGGCCAATAGCGGGCGACTCCCGTCCAAACCGGAATCTCGTATCCGAGATTCTTCAGCAGAAAGATCATGCCGACGCCAATTAGTAGAAGACCCCAGAAAATACTACCGGCGCTGCGCGGTCGGCTCATTGCGGCTCCTTTCCTGATGGCGGCTTTTTGCCGCCGCGTTGGAGTAAAGACTCCAGGACCTTTGCAAACCCGATGACGACGAGAATCACCGGCCAAACCCGCCGGAACGGATACATGTCGGGATAGAGATTGTTCAGGAGCAGCAGCCCCCCCAGGACAATCAGAATCAGCGGGCCCGTCATGCTTTGTTCCCTTTTACAAAGCGGCTGATAAACGCGACTCCCGCCAGGATGAGTAATGCCGGCCAGAATCGTCCAAGCTCTTCCATGGAAACGATCCCGAAGTTATCGAGGAGAAAAAGCGCCCCAGCCAACACGAGACCAATTCCTCCCCACAGTTCGATTCCGCCAAATTGCCCCATCTGCTCGTTCAACTGATCGAAGGGCGTAATAAGGTTTATTCCCTCTCGCGCGAGTTTGCGCTTCTTGGCGGTGTAATACGCCTCGAAGGGCATGTAGGCATAGAAACCGAAGGCCAGCAGACCGAATAACGCTTCCGCATTGCGACCGACAGTGTCGACGATCGTAACGAGAGTGCCGAAGATCAACAGATGCAGGGCGGCCTTGAAATACTCGGCGTTGTAGATGGCGCCGACGCCGGGAATCAGTCCAAGGAAGAATGCCGCTTCCGGGCTGCTCCCCCCGGCGTAGTGGATCGTCGGGCCGGACTGGCCGGTTGCGCTCGTATTCGCAGCCGTTGCCCCGCTTGAGGAAGCGCCGGGGTTCTCAATCAGACAATTCTCACAGTAAATGCTCGATTGAATCTGACGGACGCACCGGGCACACAGCGGTTTGCCGCATCGGATGCAAAACGCGGTGTTTTCAACATCGGCATGGAACGCACAATTCATCAGGAGTTCTCCCTATACTGCTCGATACGGCTGTGTATCTGACACTGGATAGCGTTGACAAGAGGAGAGCTGTAGTAAGTCCGCACGGCATCTCCGTAGAGCCGATTTGCCAGGCCTCCTACGCGGTTGTAGATCGCAGACGGATGGCGAACCATCGCGACGTCGGCAAAGGTGATGCCCACGAGGCTGCCCATCCATCCCAGCATGAGAACGGATGTCAGCAAGGCAAGCCCGAACCGGGGTTCGCAGACATTCCTCCAGACGCCTGCAATCCAATCGCGCCATGTGATGCGAATCACTTGAGGTGTGTTGGCGACAATCCGCGAGGCAAGCCACGGAGGCGGGGCCTGACTGGGTAATTCTCTGCCCCAGTGAATGACATGGCGCACGCCCTCGAGGAGTTCGTTGCAGGCAAAGCACGACCTCAGGTGCTCCTCCACAAGGCCTCGCTCCTCAGGGTTGAGTTCCCCCTCCAGGTAATCGGATATCCGGTCTTCGCAATAAGCACAATTCATACAGCACCCGCCCGCAGCAGCCGCGCCAATTCAATGCGGCCTCGATTAATCCGGGACTTCACGGTTCCGATGGGAACTTTGATAAGATCCGCGATCTCTTCATAGGTCAGCTCTTCAAGATCTCTCAAGATAACTGCTTCGCGCTGGTCCTGAGGCAACCGGTCCAGCAACCGGTGTACCCGCTCCGCCGTTTCCTTCCGATCAAGCACTTCGCTCGGGGTTTCGACGCGGACGCCTGGCAGGGCTATTGAGTCGTGATGCTCTTCGAGCGGAGCGGTATGGTGGCGTTCGGTCTTGTATTTCCGGTAATGATCGATGAAATGATTCCGTGCGACGCGAACAATCCAGGTTTCCAGCGCTCCCGATTCCGCGCGATACAAATGGAGTGTCCGGTAAACCTTCAAGAAAACCTCCTGCGTCAAATCCTCAGCCTCATCGGCCCTTCCGGTGAACCGATAAGCCAGGTTGTAGACTCTGGCGTGGCGATTCCGGACGACGACCTCCCAGGCATCGTGGTCTCCGCTCCGGCACCTCGCTACCAGTTCGGCGTCGGTCGTTTCCAACGATCAGACTCCGCTTCCACAAGTGGATGAACGAGATACGGCCAATAAATGTTTCACCTATTCAACAGACCTTTTGAGATAATTCCCGGACATGAGCCGGAAGTTGTTGGTTTTGTTGGCTTTGGCCCTAATCGTGGTCATTGTAGCTTATTGGGTCTGGGGAAGGGAGTTTGATTGGAGCCTGTTCCTCTCAAGCCTCAAAACCGTCAAGGGTGGGTGGCTTGCCGCTTCCATCGCGGCAACAATGGGCACGTATTGGTTTCGTGCTGTGCGTTGGCAGGTCCTGCTGGCGCCGCTGAAAGCCATCCGAGTCCCGTCGCTATTTGCGATTACCGTCATTGGATTCTCCGCCATCTTCATGCTGGGTAGGGCCGCCGAGCTAGCGCGTCCGATCTGGCTGTCGCGGCGCGAAAAAGTCGCGTTGACGGGCTCGGTGGCGACGATTGTCGTCGAGCGTTTCCTCGACTTGATTATGTTGATCCTCGCGTTCGGGGTGGCTCTCCTGACAGCCGACGTCCCCGGATCTCCGCTCGTCGCGCTTCTGAAGAGGGCCGCATTGATCATCGCAGCCGTTGCCGCCGCGGCCTTGATCTCGCTGTTTATTCTGCGCTCGAACGCCGCGTGGGTCGTCGGAAAGATTCCCTTCCGTCGCGTTGCGTCGTGGATGGACAGCTTCCTCCAGGGCCTTTCGTTCCTGCAGAACGGCAAAAGTCTGGCGCTGGTCTTCCTTCAGTCGGTCGGCCTGTGGATACTGATTGCCTTGCAGTTCTGGTTCATGCTTCTTGGAATGAACTTTTCGCTTTCTGCGGCATCGGCAACGCTGGTGATGGTCGGCGCGGGGATTGGGTCCATCGCACAGATCCCTGCGATTGGTGGGGGCTTCCAGGCGGGTTACATTATTTGTATGACCGCATTTTTCCAGGTACCCAAGGAACAAGCCGTCGCGACATCGCTGGTCGCGGCGTTTCTTAGTTTTGTTCCCACAATCGCAATCTCGTTCCTGTTCATGGCGGCTCAGGGATTTTCATTGCGCGAGCTGAAATCGAGTCTGAAATAGTATGAAGTGTCCTTTTTGCGCGCACCTGCATGACAAAGTGGTCGATTCCCGCGAAAGCAAGGATGGCGATGCCATTCGCCGGAGGCGCCAGTGCCTGAAGTGCAAGCGACGCTTCACAAGCTACGAGCGGATTGACGAAATTCCGTCGGTGGTGGTCAAGAAGGATGGCAGGCGAGAGCGATTTGACCGTCAGAAAGTGCTGGCGGGAATCCTGAAAGCATGCGAAAAACGCCCCGTCTCCATGAGCCAATTGGAAACGATCGCCGACAACGCGGAATCCATGGTCCAGGAGTCCAGTGAACGCGAGGTAGCAACGCGTGTGCTTGGCGAAATGATCATGAAGGAACTTCGGAACCTGGATAAAGTCGCTTATGTGAGATTCGCCTCTGTCTACCTGGACTTCAAGGACGTCCAGGAATTTATGAGCGAGTTGAAGGATCTTCTCAAAGGCCGGGAATAACCATGTACCTCCCGCAAATCGATGTTTGCGAACGCGCTGAGGAAATAGTAATTCTCGTCGAGATGCCGGGGGTCGAGCGAAACGATGTCGCGATTTCGTGGAAGGAGCCTGTCCTGACTATCTCCGGCCAGAAACGCCAGCAGCCTGATGACAGCAACGCGAGATATATGTGTGTTGAACGCAGCTATGGGTCGTTCCGGCGCGAAATCGCAATTGGAATCCCGATCGATTACAAGAAAGCCCGGGCGGAATTAAAAAACGGCCTCATGAAAATCCATCTGCCCAAGGTACCGGCTGAGAAGGTGCACGATACGATACCTATTGAGTAGTAGACTGGCAGGAATAGCGGATTTTCATATAACAGTCGACTATGAGTATGGAACTAGTTAAAACCGAGCCATCTCACCCCGATAAGGACGATCAGGAACCGAAGATTCCGGATACGTTGCCTGTGCTTCCACTCCCGGAAACCGTGGTGTTTCCTTACATGATTGCTCCCCTCTTCGTGAACAGGGAGCGGTCCATCAAAGCCGTCGATCAGTCACTCGCCGAAAACCGGATGATCCTGCTCGTCACGCAAAAGAATTCTGCCGTCGACGATCCGAAACCGGCAGATCTCCACGAGTTTGGGACGGTCTCGGTGATCATGCGCATGCTGAAGCTGCCTGATGGACGCGTGCGCATTCTAGTCCAGGGATTCTCGCGCGCAAAGGTGGAGTACTTTGACGAAACTCAGCCCTATCTGGTCGCCAAAGTACGGCCAAGGGCGGAAGTTGAAATGGTCGCCGAATCCGTGCAGATGGAAGCGCTCATCAGGAACGTCAAGACCGCAGTCGAAAAGGCGGTCGCACTGGGAAAGAATCTTTCGCAGGATCTCGTGGCAATCATCACCAGCATCAACGATCCTGGACGGCTGGCAGATCTCGTCGCATCAAATCTGGATCTGAAAGCCGACCGGGCCCAGGAAATCCTCGAACAGGTCGATCCCGTGGAAAGGCTCCGCCAAGTCCACAGCCTCATAACGAAAGAACTGGAAGTGCTCGAAGTCCAGAACGACATTACCTCGCAGGCGCGCGGAGAAATCGACCGGAGCCAGCGGGAGTTCTATCTGCGACAGCAGATGAAAGCGATCCAGCAGGAACTTGGCGAAGGCAACGAACTGCAGGAAGAGATCTCGCAGTATCGCCGGAAGGTCCGAAAGGCAAAGATGCCCGCAGAAGCGGCAGAGGAGGCTGAACGCCAGGTCAGCCGTTTGGAACGCATGCATCCGGACGCCGCGGAAACCGCAACCATCCGAAACTATCTCGACTGGATGGTCTCGCTCCCGTGGTCGAAATCGACCAAAGACAATCTGGATCTCAAGAAAGCGGAAGCAATCCTGAATGCCGACCACTACGGCCTGGAAAAGATCAAGGAGCGCATCATTGAACACCTGGCTGTCCGCAAACTGAAGAAGGACAGTAAAGGCCCGATCCTCTGCTTTGTCGGACCTCCGGGAGTTGGGAAGACTTCGCTGGGCAAATCCATCGCGCACGCCCTGGGCCGCAAGTTTGTTCGGATGAGCCTTGGCGGTGTGCATGACGAAGCGGAAATCCGCGGACATCGGCGCACCTACGTGGGTGCAATGCCGGGCCGCGTCGTTCAAAGCATCCATCAAGCGGGGAGTAACAATCCCGTCTTCATGCTCGATGAAGTCGACAAGATCGGATCAGACTTTCGCGGTGATCCCTCGTCCGCGTTGCTCGAAGTCCTGGACCCGGAGCAGAATCACGCGTTTCGCGACAACTATCTCGGCGTGCCGTTCGATCTGTCCAATGTCATGTTTGTTACCACAGCGAACATGCTCGATCCGATTCAACCGGCGTTCCGCGATCGCATGGAAATCATCCAGCTGTCGGGTTACACCGAACAGGAGAAACTGGAGATTTCCAAACGCCACCTGATTCCGAAACAGGTCGCCGAGCACGGACTGACCAAGGATCAGGTCCAGTTCACCGACGACGGTGTGCGCACGATCATCAATCTCTACACACAGGAAGCAGGACTCCGGAATCTCGAGCGTGAAATCGCCTCGGTCTGCCGGAAAGTTGCGCGCCAAGTCGCGTCCGGAGAGCAGAAAATCCGCAAAATCCACACCGACAATCTGGATCAGTTTCTGGGCAGGCCGAAGGTCTTCCAGGACGAACTGCTCAAGCGCGATCAGATCGGCGTCGCCACGGGTCTGGCCTGGACGCCTGTCGGAGGCGACATCCTCTTCGTTGAAGCCACTGCCATGAAAGGCAAGGGCACGCTGACTCTGACCGGGCAACTCGGCGACGTCATGAAGGAATCCGCACACGCGGCGCTCAGCTATTCGCGCACACACGCCTCCGAGTTCGGTATTCACGAAAGCTACTTCGCCAAGAACGATATCCACGTGCACGTTCCGGAAGGCGCAATTCCAAAGGACGGCCCCTCTGCCGGCGTGACGATCGCAACAGCCATGCTCTCCCTCCTGATAGGTAAAGCGGTACACCGGAAGATTGCAATGACAGGCGAAATCACTCTTCGCGGAGAGGTGCTTCCCGTCGGCGGAATAAAGGAGAAGGTCCTCGCCGCGCATCGGGCGAAGATTCGAACTGTCATTATTCCCGCGTTGAACAAGCGTGACCTCGAGGACATCAACGAAGATATCCGCAAGGAAATGAAGTTCATTCTCGCCGATGACATCAAGGATGTTTTCAAGCACGCCCTGATTGAACCGAAGGTCGAGAGGCAGACCCCGCCACGGCCCCCGAGGCGATCTCGTCCCTTGCGCACTGCAGTTCAGCCGTAATGCGTCTGCGGGACCTGGGCGAAGACGGGCTCATTGAACGAATTCGCCAAAGGTTCCGCAACTCCTCCATTCTCGTAGGCATCGGCGACGATGCCGCCGTTCTGGACGTTCCACCGGGCCACAGCCTGGTCTATTGCTCGGATCTTGTTGTCGAAAACACACATTTCGCGCAGGGAATGCATCCGGCGGACTCCGTGGGATACAAGGCCGTCGCCGTCAATGTCAGCGACGTGGGAGCAATGGGTGGGATCCCGATGTCCTTCACAATCGCGCTTGCAGCGCCCGGCAACCTGGAGTTGGCGTGGATCGATGAATTCTACTCGGGAATCGAGCGCGCGTGCCGCGACTTCGACATATGTCTTGCCGGGGGAGATACCTCGTCAGCCGAGTCCATCTTCATCGACGTCTCGATGGTGGGGCGGGTTCAGACCGGACACGCCGTGCTGCGGTCGGGAGCACGGCCTGGCGATCGAATCTATGTGACCGGAACTCTCGGCGCATCGGCACTTGGGCTGGAGTTACTTCGCGGCGGACAAAAGGAGCATGCGGCCATTCGACGTCATCTCTATCCTGAACCCCGACATCGCGTGGGCCACGCCGTTGCAGGGCTCGCGCACGCAATGATTGATGTCAGCGACGGACTTTCGACCGATCTGACGCACATCATCCGGGAATCCGGTGTGTCGGCGAAAATCTACAGGGATCGGCTGCCCGCTGCCGACGGCGCCAGTGACATGCACGTGATGCACGGCGGCGAAGACTATGAACTCCTTGTGGCAGCACCCGAGCTTCCGGATGAGATCGAGACTGTTCGGGTCCGCTGCATCGGCGAGATTGTTCCATCAACCGCAGAGCATCAGATTCTACTGATCGATGGCGCATCAGAGTCGGTGCTCCGCGCACGGGGGTGGGACCACTATCGGGGATGATGCCCATTCCTCATGAGCTTGTCCCGCACTGCACGCAGCTTCAATAGAAGTTTCCAACCTCTGCTCGCGTGAATCTCTTCCAGTTTCTCGCGTTGTTGTCGAGCGTCAGCCAGGACCGATTGAATTTGTCCCTGAAGATAATTCGTGAACTCCATCAAGTCATCAACTTGCCTGGCTCGCCAGGCAAGTGCCTCATCCTTATCCTTGATGAATACGTGAGAACGATCCAGGAGAATGCTGCCCGGGCAGTCGGTGTCACGGATTTCCGACGCGACCGCCACGAAGTAAAGCGCCGTTCTGCTTCCTTTAGTCACCGATCGAAACTCTCCATCGCGACGCTCGATATCAAACTCTTGAACCGGCCTGCCGCAGGCGCCGTTTAGCGGCCACATGCTCGAGACCGAGTGGACCTGTTGTCCAAGGTGCGTTACCGCGGGAAAGTAGCGCGTCAGGAGCGTGTCGAATTCTTCAAAGGCAAGCTCCCTGATATGAAACGGATTCTGTGCACCCCCAACGCTATAAGTTTCCTTGTTTGGAATTGAAACAATGAAGAGGCCGCCCGGCTTGAGCAGACGTTTGACCTCTCGCATCATCTCGTCGTGCTGATCGATATGTTCGAGGGCTTCGAAACACGTGATCACATCGAAGGAGCGCTCTTCCGGAATCGGAACTGCGGTCAGACATCCCTTGCGAAATTCCAGGTTAGGCTGACGATACCTTTCCGAGGCATGGCGGATCGCCTCGTCGTCGATATCGACTCCGCAGACGAAAGAAGCGCGGCGGGCGAGAATCTCCGCTCCAT
>Ga0070675_100004940_pt1 | contig 10170 bp, 8 predicted proteins | sample KBSM43metaG_FD_65343 | JGI IMG/M metagenome (GOLD analysis project Ga0070675, IMG submission 65343) | Miscanthus rhizosphere microbial communities from Kellogg Biological Station, Michigan, USA - KBS M4-3 metaG | ecosystem: Host-associated > Plants > Roots > Rhizosphere > Soil ...
CCCGTCGCGAAGGGCCGTACCGCGGCGATCGCGCGCTCGAGCGAGTCCGGTGTGTGCGAGTAGTCGCGCAGCACCGTGGGGTGCTCGTTCACGATCTCGAGGCGGCCCGGCACCTGCGGCAGGGTGGAGATCCGCGCCGCGATCGTATCGGGTGGCACGCCGAGCGCCCACGCCGCCGCCGCCGCGGCGAGCGCGTTCGCGACGTTGAAGTCGCCGATGAGCGGCAGCACGACGTCGTACGACGCGTTCCCGATCGCCAGCGTGAAGGGGCTGCCGTCGGGGGTCGAGCGCACGCTCCGCGCGCGGACGTCGGCCGCGGCGCCCAGGCCGAAGCGCACCGTTCTCGGCGCGGGGGGCAGCGAATCCCACACGCGGTCGTCGGCGTTGATCACCGCGACGCCGTCCGCTGCGAGCTGCCCGACGAGAAGCGCCTTGGCGGCGAAGTACGCCTCCATCGTGCCGTGATAGTCGAGATGGTCGCGCGTGAGGTTGGTGAACACGCCGACCGCGAACGTGAGCCCGTCGACGCGGCGCTGATGCAGCGCGTGCGACGACGTCTCCATGGCGATCGTGCGCACACCGTCGTCGTGCAGCGCGCGCAGCACGCGCTGGAGCTCGACCGGTCCCGGCGTGGTGAGGCCGCTGCCGCCGTCGAACGGCTGGCCCGCGCCGCCGACGAGCACCCCGAGCGTTCCGATCGACGCGGCGCGTGCGTGCGGCTCGTCGAGCAGGTGGCGCAGCATGCCGACCGTCGTCGTCTTGCCGTTCGTGCCGGTGACGCCGACCAATCGGATACCCGCGGCGGGCTCGCCGTAGAATGCGGTCGCCGCGACGGCCGCCGCGCGACGCGTATCGGAGACGACCAGCGCAGGGAGCGTGGTCCGCGTCGGGTCGTCGACGATCGCCGCCGTCGCCCCCCGCTCCGCCGCGACCGCGAGATACCCGTGGCCGTCGCGCTCGGCGCCGCGCACGGCGAGGAACAGCGCGCCGCGCTGGACGGCGCGACTGTCGTCGGTGATCGCGTCGAGGCTCGCGGGAAGCGTTCCCGATTCGCCGGCGAGCAGGCCGGCGCGGCGCAGCGCTTCCCGGATGTCATCGAGCGAACGACTCATCGCGTGCCCGCGAGGCGGACGACGGTGCCCACCGGCGTCACGACGCCTGCCGCCGGCGCGGTGGCGCCCGCGTCCGCGCCGCGATCGATCTGCACACGGAAGCCGGCGGCGTGGAGCGCGTGCACCGCCTGTCGCAAGGAGAGTCCGTGCACGTCGGGCACGGGGCGCGGCGGCGGCGCCACCGGCTTGCCCGCCTTCGGAGCGGGCAGCGTCGCGACGAACGGCGTCGTGCCGGCGGAGTCGCGTGCCGCGCGCTCGGCCGTGAGTGCGCGCGCGGTCTCGCGCACGTGACGCGTCGCGAGCGTCTCCGCGGCGAGCCGTGCGTCGGCGAGCGCCGCCGCCGTGTCGCGCGTCGAGTCTCGAGGCGGATCCTGACGGCTGGCCGCGAGCGTGCCGCGGTCCAGCGACGCGTTGCGGGAAGCGAGCGCCGCCTCCAGCACCGCCTTCGTCACCGGGGCGGCGGTGAGGCCGCCGTAGTAGGCGCCGCGCGGGTTGTCGAGCTTCACGAGGATCACGAACTGGGGTCGATCGCCCGGGAACAGTCCGACGAACGTCGGAATGTGCTGTCCCGCCGCGTAGCGGCCGTTCACCGTGCGGCGCGCCGTGCCGGTCTTGCCCGCGAGGGTGAAGGTCTCGAGCTCGGCCTTCGCTGCCGTGCCGCCACCCTCCACCACGTCGAGCAGCATGCGGCGCATGCGGCGCGCGACGTCGGGGGAGAGCACGCGGCGTACCACACGCCGCTGATGCCGGTAGAGGACGCGACCGTCGGGCGCCCTCACCTCGCGCACGAGCGAAGGCTCGAGCAGCTCGCCGTCGTTGGCGATCGCGACGTAGGCCGCCGCGAGCTGGAGCGGCGTGACGTTGATCTCGTAGCCCATCGCCAGCGAGTTGGCGGACTGCTTCGACCACCGCTTCGGCTCGCGCAGCGTGCCGGCCGCCTCCGTCGGATACGGGACGCCCGTCTGCATGCCGAACCCGAAGTCGCGCAGCGCCTCGTACTCCTCGCGTGGCGAGAGTCGCATCGCGAACTGCACGATGCCGATGTTGCTCGAGTATCGGATCACGTCGGCGAGCGTGAAGTGGCTCGCCTGGTGCTCGTCGGTGATCGTACGGCCGTTGATCGTCCACTGGCCGCCGAAGGTGCTCACGACGTCCGATTCCCGGGCGCGCTTCTTCTCGAGCAGCGTGGCGGCGATGAACGGCTTCAGCGTCGAGCCGGGCTCGTACGGCTCGGTCAGCGCGGTGGATGCGGTCGCGCGCGGATCCTGCCGCAGGCTCGCCATCGCCAGCACCTCGCCGTCGATCGGATCGACGACGACGACGTCGCCCCCTTCGGCATCCATCTTCTGCACGGCCTCGCCGAGCGCGCGCTCGGCGATCTCCTGGAGCTCGCGGTTGATCGTGAGCACGACGGTGTTCCCCGGCACCGGTGCGCGTCGCGGCGCCGTCGGCGACTCGAAGCGACGGCCATGGCCGTCGCGCATCGTCGTCATCGCGCCGGGCACGCCGCGCAGCAGCGTGTCGAGCGAGAGCTCGAGGCCGTCCACGGCGCGGCCGTTCTCGTCGACGCGGCCGACGATGCGTCGCGTGCCCTGGGAGAACGCGTACGTCCGCTCGATGCTCGACGTCCAGTGCACGCCGCGCATGGCCATGATCGACGCGACGTCGAGCGCGACGTAGCGACCCGGCAGCGTCACCCACTTCCGCGAGACGTCGGTGGCTCGCGCCACCCACTCGGCGGGCACCTTCGCCTTGAGCAGCGCGAGCCGGAGCGCCCGCCGGTCGCGCACGTCCCGCGGCGCCACTTCCAGCTTCACCGTCTCCCGGCTCTGGGCCATCAGCTCGCCCTGCGCGTCGAGGATGTCGCCGCGCGGTGCGGGGATCTCGGCCTCGATGCTCTGCTGGTGCTGCGCGCTGGCCGTCCAGCGGCTCCGCTGCAGCAGTTGCACGCTCGCGGACCGGTAGAGGAGCGCGAGCGAGAAACCGGCGAGCGCCAGATGCACGAGGCCGATGCGGCTAGGGCTTTTCATCGACTCCTCGCGGCCCTCGCGTCAGGTACACCACCTGCGCCTCGGTCGGTACGTGCATCTGCAGTCTCTGCTCGGCGATCGGCAGCAGCCGTGCGCGGCTCGACGCGATGCTGATCTCCGACTCCAGGCGGCGACGCTCGGCGATGAGCCCCGAGCGGCGGGTCTCCATCGCCTGAAGATCGCGCGCGGCGCGAATTCCGTATGTGCGCCGCAGCACGACGCCCGACGCGATCAGCACGAAGCCGAGGAGCAGCAGGGCGAACCGTAGTCGCCCGTTCCCGCCTACTTTGCGCGCCATGCGCGGAGCTTCGCGCTGCGAGCGCGCGGGTTGCGCGCGATCTCCGCGGGCGATGCGACGATCGCGCGCCGCGTCACGGTCTGGCCGAGCGCGTGGTCGCTTCCGCACGCGCACAGCGGCAGCCGGGGCGGGCAGATGCAGTCGGTGCTCCACCGGCGGAAGGCATGCTTCACCAGCCGGTCCTCCCCGGAGTGGTAGGCGATGATCGCCAGAGTGCCCCCCGGGGCGAGCCGGTCGCGCAGCGCGGGCAGTGCGCGCTCCAGCCCCGCGAGCTCGTCGTTGACGGCGATGCGGACGGCCTGGAAGAGTCGCGCGAAGTCGGGCGGCCCGGTTCGCGCGCCGAGCGCGCCACGGATCGCACCGACGAGATCGTCGCTCGTGTGGAAGGAGCGAGTCGCGCGACGGCGCACGATCTCGCGCGCGAGGCGGCCCGCGCGCGGCTCGTCGCCGTAGTCGCGGAAGATCCGGGCGAGCTCCTCGACGCTCGCCGTGCCGAGCATCTCCTCGGCGCTCGGCGCGGCATCGCCGACGCCACCCATGCGCATGTCGAGCGGCGCGCCTTCCCTGAACGAGAAGCCGCGCGACGCGTCGTCGATCTGATGCGAGGAGATGCCAAGGTCGAGCAGGATCCCGTTGAAGCGAAGGTCGGCGAGCGGAGGGATGGCGTCGACCGCGGCGTAGTTCCCCAGGTAGGCGGAGAACCGTCCCAGGGCGGCGGCGGCCGAGAGGCGCGCGCTCGCCGCGGCGAGCGCCTCCGGGTCGCGGTCGATGCCGATGACGCGTTCCACGCCGGTCTCGAGCAACGCCGCCGCGTGACCGCCGCCGCCGAGGGTCCCGTCGAGGACGAGCGCCGCGCCGCCAAGCAACGTCACGACCTCGTCGGCGAGGGCGGGAGAATGATAGTCGGTCTGCCAGCTCGCGCGGGGACCCTGGTGGAAGCCTGACGATCCCGCGGTCATACTACAGCGCGGCCGCTCGCGGCGTCCGCGGACTCAGCCCTCCCAGCTCCCCCGCCTCGATGCCAGCTCGGCTGCACCTGACGTTCATCGTGCACGGCGCTCGCGCCGACAATCCGGACCTGCGACGCGTCGTGGGCTGGGTGCGGCAGCGGGGTCACGCCGTGAACGTGCGCGTCACCTGGGAGACGGGAGACGGCATCCACCTCGCGGCCGAGGCGGCGGATCGCGGGACCGACGTCGTGATCGCGTGCGGAGGCGACGGCACGCTCAACGAGGTCGTGAACGGCCTGGACGGGCGCGACGTCTCCCTCGGCGTGGTGCCGCTCGGCACGGCGAACGACTTCGCGCGGCAGACGGGAATCCCCGAGGACGCGGATCATGCCATGGATGTTATCCTCCGCCGCAAGCCCGTGCGGATCGACACGGCATCCATGAACGGACGACGGTTCGTGAACGTCTCCACCGGTGGCGTCGGCGCCGAGGCGACGGCGGAGACGCCGGCGGATTTCAAGGCGTCGCTCGGTCCGCTCGCCTATGCGATCACCGCGGTGCGGAAGCTGGCGGGCAGCGAGCCGGCGCGACGCGCGCACTTCTCCAGCGCCAATTTCGACCTCGACACCGAGTTTCTCGCGTTCGCCGTCGGCAGCGCGCGCGTGACCGGTGGCGGCACGATCATGACGCCCGACGCGAGCGTCACCGACGGTCTGCTGGACCTGTGCGTGATCGAGAACATGTCGCGTCGGGACTTCGCCATGCTGGCGATGAGCGTGAAGCGGGGCGAGCACCTCGGTCTGCCGGGCGTGCACTACGCGCAGCTTCCGTGGCTCAAGGTGACCGGCACCGAGCCACTCACCGTGAACCTCGACGGCGAGACCACGCTCGCCCCGGTGTGCGACTACCGGGCGCGGCGAGCCGACCTGCTCGTCCACGCCCTGCACCTGCCCGGCGAAGAGCCGAGCGAGTGAGCTGCGATTCTGCCAGGCCGAAAACTCGAACCCCCGGCATCCTCTCGGATGCCGGGGGTTCGCGCTTTGGAGACGATCGCCAGTTACTTGCAGAGCCGCTTGGACTGGGCGTCGATGTACTGCTGCGCCTGCGGAACCGCGCTCATGATCTGACCGGCGGCTTCCGGGCTCACCGAGCCACCGCCCGGCATGTTGGCGCTGACGAGCGTCAGGAGCGACTCGGCCGAGCGCGCGTCGGCGCACTTCCAGCTCTTCCCCTGCTGCAGCGACGGCGCGAGCGCCTGATACGCCGAGACGGCGAGGAAGAACTTCGCGTTGGCGCTCGGGTTGATCTCGTCCGACCCCTGCAGGAGCTTGATCGCCTTCTGGAAATCCTCCGGCTTCTTGGACGCCACGCCCGCCTTGTAGGCAGTGCTGCCGAGGCCGAGCAGGAACTGCGCGTCGCGCTCCTTGTTCGTTGGATCGGCGGCGACGTCCGCCTTCACCGCGGCGATCGCCTCATCGAGCTTGCCGGTGTCCACGTTCATCTGGGCGAGCAGCAGGTTGGCGCCGGGCGCCTTCGGATCGAGCTCGAGGCCCTTCCGCAGCGACTGGATCGCGGCGTCGAGCTGGCCCGCCTTCCTCTCGTTCTGCGCCTTGAGCAGGTACAGCTGGGCGTTGCGCGGGTACTTCGCGATCGCCTGCGCCGCGGCTTCGGCGGCCTTGCCGTACGCGCTGTCGGAGGCGTAGTCGGAGATGAGACGCTGATAGTAGCCCGAGTCGGCGGCCGTCGGATCCGCCGCGACATACGCCTGGCCGGCCGCGATCGCGTCCTTCCAGCGCTGCGCGGCGCGGAGCACGAGCCAGCGGGTGCGCATGTACTGCGGGTCACCCGGATTCGCCTTGACGAGGCTGTCGATGATCGGGATCGCGTCGTTCGCCTTGCCCGACGTCACGAGCTCGGCGATCACCTGCTCGCGCAGCGCGACGTTCGTGGGGTCCGCGCCCATCAGCTTGATCAGCGTCTGCATCTGCTTCGCCTGATCGCCCTGGGCCTTGTAGACGTCGTACTGCAGCCGGAGCGCCATCGTGCTCGCGGGATCGATCGTCGTGACGGCGTTCGTCACGGAAAGCACGGAATCCTTCCACGGCTTTGTGGCCGAATCCGGGCCGTTCTTCCAGGTCTGATACGCGTTGGCGAGGCAGAGGCGGGCGATCGTCGCCTTCTGGTAGCTGCCGGTCGCCTTGCGGGCCGCGAGCACCGCGGCGTCCATCTTCTGCGCACGGAGGGCGTTCTCGCACTCCTGCACGGCGGGAATCTGCTTCCGCGCCTGGTCGTACTCGCGGACGATCTGCTTCGCCACGTCGCCGAGATTGTTGCTCTCGACGGTGATGAGGGGCTGCGACAGCGCGACGTCGCGCGGCAGGAAGAGTCGCGCGTGGACGCGGTAGCCCGCGCCGGTCTTGCGGACCTCGCCGTCGATCACCTCGTCGCCGCGAACGAGCTTCGCGAGCTCCTTGATGTCGTTCGGGCTCAGGGCCGAATCGGGGCGGTAGCCCGACGCCACCAGCGTGTTGTCGATGTCCTTCTTGGACACCGGCATGAGCTGCCGGATGTTGAAGTCGGACTGAATCCGATTGCGGATCTCGTCCGCGAGCTTGACGCCGGCGTCGGGTTCACCGCGGAACGTCGTGACGACGGCCCTCTTCGTGTCCGGCCCCGGCCCCTGCGGCCGCATCTGTGCGCCGAGCACCGACGGAGCGGCCAGGGCGGCCAACGCGGCGGCGAGTCCAGCAGCCGAGAGCGCAGAACGATGTGAAGCCTTCACAGTCGTAACCTCCAAAGCGTTGACCAAAGGGTACACCGACTTGCCGCGCAGGGTCCGCTTGTCGCGCCCGGGCGAGCTCACTGCATGGGCGAAGAGGGACTCGAACCCCCGACATCCTGCGTGTAAGGCAGGCGCTCTGACCAACTGAGCTATTCGCCCGGAACGATGGCGCGAGCGAGGCCCGCGCCGGCCGCGCTCGCCTGCGGTCCTTCTATTGTAAATGGGTCGGCGCGCCCGCCCCTACTTCAAGATCGCGATGGGCACGAGGACACAATAGCCTAGCACGAGCAAAATCGGTGCGACGGTGGTTCCACCACGCGCCAGATCGGCGAATCCGAGCAAAATCGCCGCGATCGCCATCCCCCACCAGAGCCAGGGGCGTGCCTGAGCCGTTGAATCCGTTTGCGCCATGAGCGAGAAGGGTATGCGGGCCCCGACGGGGTGTCAAGCAACGGTGCCGCCGCGCTTTACGGCTCGTCGTCACGACGCGTCGAGCGCTCCGCCGACGGTTCCGGAGCGACGTTCTCCGATCCATCGGCCGACCCCTGGGGCGCCGGACCGGGACCCAGCAATTCGGCCAGGATGGACTCGCGCTCGGCGCGCTCCGCGGCGGCATCGGCGACCAGCATCTCCCGCAGACGGCGTCGATCGCGCGCCCGCCGAGCCACGAAGAAGGGCAGCAACGCGAGCCCGGTGACGAGGAAGACCAGCGTGAGATCGGCGAAGAGGGCGAGCGCGCCGTAGCGGCGCAGCACGCGGGACTGGTACACGCGCTCGAAGCCGCTGAGCGTCATGCCGAACGCCTGACGCACCGCGGCGTCCAGGCTCTTCCCCGTCTCCCAGTAGCGGAAGAAGAGCGTGAGTCCGCGCTCCGGGTCGAGCGACGCCATCTCGGCCACGGCTCGGTAGCTCAGCGCGTAGGCGGACTGCGCCGCGGTGGCGCCCTCGCTGAAGCTCGCTTCGAGCTGATCGAACGTCGGTGCACCGCGGAGCGCGAGCGCCACGTTCGTCGCGAGCACGTCGTCGCGATGCCATTCGTTCGCGGCGACGCTGGCGTAGCCTTCGTCGAACCAGCGCGGCGGGCGATCGCCCAGACGCTCGTGCAGCGCGAGATGCGCGAGCTCGTGGCGCAGCGTCTCGAGCGGATCACCGGCTTCCGATCCCGCCGCACGCCCCTGAACGATGACGCGGCGCGACTGCGGAAACGCGAGCGCGACACCCCATTCCGGCGCGCCTGGACCGGCCCACTGCCGGAAGCGGCGCATGTCCGGTGCGACGGCGATCAGCACACGCTCGCGCGGACGCGGCAGCCACGGAAAGCTGTCCGTGCGCGCGGCTCCGGTGACGAGCGCTCGAGCCAGCCGCGCGTCCTGCGGGAAGAACACCGCGGTGAACCGGCCGGCGTCGATGCGTTCCGGGGCGTCGTCCTGCGCGCGTGCGACGCGAACGCCGAGCAGGAGAAGCACGAGCGACGCGACCGCGCGCAGCCGCCCGCGACCGATGGCTACGGCTGTCCGCCCTGCTCCACGGTCTGCAGCACCTCGGCGCAACGCTTTCCCCACGGATTGAACTTGTTCGCCGCGAAGCCGTCGCGCCACGTCCGCATCGCTTCCTCGCGCTGTCCGTTGTGCCAGAACGCGCGCCCGAGCTCGTAGTACGCCTCGATCAGATTCGGGCCGAGCGCGAGCGACTTCTGGAAGAACGTCTGCGCGTCCTCGAACATGTCGCGCTCGAGGTACACCAACCCCAGATAGAAGTGCGCGTAGAGGGTCGCCTTGCGATCGTTGTCCAGACGGATCGCCTTGGACAGATGCTCGATCGCCTCGCCGAAGATTCCCTTCTTCAGGCAGATGTAGCCGACGTTGATGCGGGCCAGCGCGTTGCCGGGCTCGCGCATCAACACCTTCTGGAACTGCATCAGCGCGTCGTCGTACTTCTCCTGGAGCATCTGCGACCAGCCGAGCAGCGATTCGGCCTGTGGATCGTTCGGCGCGAGCTGCAGGGCCTTCGAGAGCGAATCCTCCGCGCCGGCGTAGTCGCCGAGCGAGATCCTGCTCCAGCCCTTCTCGATGAACGTCGACGCGCCGATGTGGTCCGCGACGACCGGTCGCTCGGCGCTGAACGACGGCGCCGTGGACATCCTCAGGCTCTTCCACTTCTCGACGAGAGTCTTCGCCTCGTCCTTGAGCTGCGTCAGCTCGGCGAGGTCCTGCTCGAGGCCCTTCCCCAGCGCGATCAGCTCACCGCGGAGCGCGTCACGCTGCTGTGCTGCATCCGCTGCATCCAACCGCGCCGCGAGCGCACTGACGCGCTCGCGATACGCGGTGCCCAGCTCACCCATTCGACAGCGCCTCCGTGCCGGCGCGGTCGAGCGCGATGCGCTCGGTGGAGGAGAGCAGCCGCTCGACGTCGAGGAAGATCACCAGGCGTTCCGCCATGCGGACGATGCCCTTGAGGTATTCACCGGCGAGCCCGCGGAAGAGCTGGGGCGGCGGCGCGACCGCGGCCGGATCGAATGGCGTGACCGCGGTGACGGCGTCGACGACGGCGCCGACCCATTCCCCGCCGCTGTGCAGGATGAGGATGCGCGTCTCGTTGCGCACTTCGGCGTCGCCCATCTCGAACCGGCGGCGCAGATTGACGATCGGCACCACGCGCCCCTGGTAGTCGATGACGCCCTCGATGTACTCCGGCATGTCGGGCACCGAGGTGGGCGCCGTGTAGCGCAGCACGCGCTCGACGGAGTAGATGTCGGCGGCAAAGAGATCGTCGCCGAGCTTGAAGGTGACGAGCTTGTTCGCCTCGGTTTTCATGAGAGCTCCGGAATGGGCGTGGCCTGGCACGCCGCGATGAGCGCATCGGCGTCGACGAGCGCGACGATGCCGGCGCCGTTGCGCGCCACGCCGAGCACGAGACTGTCGCTGCCGTCGCTGCCCGGCGCGTCGCGCAGCTGCGCGAGGTCGAGCGTGGTGACGTCGTCCACGTCGTCGATCGCGAG
>Ga0070675_100004947_pt1 | contig 10166 bp, 9 predicted proteins | sample KBSM43metaG_FD_65343 | JGI IMG/M metagenome (GOLD analysis project Ga0070675, IMG submission 65343) | Miscanthus rhizosphere microbial communities from Kellogg Biological Station, Michigan, USA - KBS M4-3 metaG | ecosystem: Host-associated > Plants > Roots > Rhizosphere > Soil ...
CTGCGCCGCAAGCGCAATGCGCCGCGCGACCGGCAAACTGATCCGCTCGATCATGCTCGATTTCTCAGCGTTGCTTCAATGACATTCCTCTGTTCTTCATCGCGAGGGAAGGCCTGGAGCGCCCTGCCACCTCTATCAAACCGGAACCACGCAGTACGCGGACTGCACGCCGCACCACTATTCCACGGAAATACCCCGGTTGCGGCGGCATAATCGTCGTTCTATTGGAACCCGACCTGTTTGCGTTCGACCTTTCCAGTCGGCGGGGGCTCGTGGATCTATTCGCTCGTAATGGCGATTCGGATAGCCAAGTCTGCCTGGCGTGGCGGCTTGTCGTTTTAGCGCCCGCGGTACTTCTCCTTTCGGCATGCAATCGCGGCATTCTCGATCCTGTCGGGCCGGTCGGTCAGGCCGAGAAGACGATCCTGATCAATTCAACTGCGATCATGCTGGCAATCATCATTCCTACGATGATCGCGACCGTCGCGTTCGCCTGGTGGTTCCGGCGAGGAAACACCAAAGCGAAATATCTTCCCGATTGGGAATATTCAGGCGCTGTCGAGCTGGTCGTCTGGTCCATCCCTGCACTGACAATATTGCTTCTGGGCGGAATCGCATGGATCGGCAGTCATGACCTTGAGCCGAGCAAGCCGCTTGTGTCGACCAGGCCACCGCTCAAGGTCGAGGTCGTCTCGCTCGATTGGAAATGGCTGTTCATCTACCCCGACCAGGGGATCGCAACGGTCAACCAGCTTGTCGTCCCGCAAGGCACGCCAGTCAGCTATCGTCTGACGTCCGGGACCGTTTGGAACGTCTTCTTTGTCCCGCAGTTCGGCACGATGATCTACACCATGCCGCGTATGACCACCCGGCTGAACCTGCAGGCGGATCGGCCGGGGGTCTATGACGGCTTGTCGGCGCATTTCAGCGGCGACGGATTCCCGGGCATGCAATTCAAGGCCGAAGTCCTGCCGCCCGACCAGTTCGCCATGTGGGCGCAGGGAGCGCGTGGACAGGGCCCCATTCTCGACGGCCGCGGCTATTCCGAGCTCTACAAGCCGACGAGCTATGTGAAACCGATGACCTATGGTGCGGTCGCGCCCGGCCTTTTCGACGCCATCGTCGCGAACAAGGCGCCCGCCCAGATGATGCCGCATAATCCGACGACGACCGAGCAGGGGGCTGGGCAGCATGCTAGGTAAGCTCAGCTGGGACGCGATCCCGTTCCACGAACCGATTCCGCTGATCACTTCGCTCGTCGTTCTCCTGGCAGTGGCTGCAGTGGCAGTCTGGGTCTGGCGCAACGGCTGGTGGCCTTACCTGCGGGACGAGTACATCACGTCGACGGACCACAAACGCATCGGCATCATGTACATCGTGCTTGCCCTGCTGATGCTGGTTCGCGGGTTTGCCGATGCGATCATGATGCGGCTCCAGCAGTCGCTCGCGATCGGCGCGTCGCAGGGATATTTGCCGCCCGAACACTACAACCAGATCTTCTCCGCGCACGGGACGATCATGATCTTCTTCGTGGCGATGCCGTTCGTCATCGGCTTCATGAATTTCGTCGTGCCCCTGCAGCTTGGCGTCCGCGACGTCGCCTTCCCGACGATGAACAATGTCAGCTTCTGGCTGACCGCCTCGGGCGCCCTTCTGGTCAACCTCAGCCTGTTCATCGGCGAGTTCGCGCGGACCGGCTGGCTGGCCTTTCCGCCGCTCAGCGAAATCGAATTCTCACCCGGAGTGGGGGTCGATTACTATCTTGTCGCGCTCCAGATATCCGGTGTCGGGACGGTCCTGACGGCCGTCAATTTCGTGACGACGATCCTGAAGATCCGTGCGCCGGGGATGAGTTACCTGCGTATGCCGGTCTTCTGCTGGACCTCGCTCGCGTCGAACCTGCTAATCCTCGCCGCCTTCCCGGTGCTGACGGTCAGCTTGGCACTGCTGATGCTCGACCGTTACCTCGGCTTCCACTTCTTCACGAACGACGGCGGCGGCAACTCGATGCTCTACATGAACCTCATCTGGGTATGGGGGCATCCGGAGGTCTACATCCTCGTCTTGCCGGCATTCGGAATTTACTCGGAAGTCGCGGCGACCTTCTCCGGCAAGCCCTTGTTCGGCTATCGGTCGATGGTCTTCGCGACGCTCACGATCTGCATCATCTCTTTCATGGTCTGGCTGCACCACTTCTTCACGATGGGCGCGGGAGCAAACATCAACGCAGTTTTCGGTATCGCGAGCATGATCATCGGCATCCCGACCGGCGTGAAGATCTACAATTGGCTGTTCACGATGTACGGCGGCCGGGTCCGGTTCACGGTGCCGATGTATTATCTGATTGGCTTCATGCTCACCTTCGTGATCGGCGGCCTGACCGGAGTCTTGCTGGCGATCCCGCCCGTGGACTTCATCGTCCACAACAGCCTTTTCCTCGTGGCCCATTTCCACCAGGTGATCATCGGCGGCGTCGTCTTCGCTCTGATGGCAGGATACACCTACTGGTTCCCCAAGGCCTTCGGCTTCACGCTCGACGAGCGGCTTGGGAAGGCTGTCTTCTGGTGCTGGTTCATCGGCTTCCATTTGGCCTTCATGCCGCTCTACGTCCTCGGCTTCTGGGGCGCGACGCGGCGCATGCAGCACATTCCCGATCCGACATGGGCGCCCTGGCTCAATGTGGCACTGGTCGGTGCGGTCATCATCGGCGTGGGTATCGTCTTGACGGTCGTGCAGCTGCTCTACTCGATCAAGACTCGTGACCAGCGCATGGATGTCACGGGTGATCCCTGGGACGGCCGCACGCTCGAATGGCTGACGCTCTCACCGCCCCCGCACTACAATTTCGCAGTGCTCCCAGACGTTCATGGCGAGGAAGCTTATTGGACGCGCAAGCAGACGGCCATCAAGCTGGACCAGCTGATCAAGGAACCAGATTACCAGCCGATTGAAATGCCTCTCAACACACCGGTTGGCGTAATCTGCGCCTTCTTCGCTTCAGTCTGCGGCTTTGCAGTGATCTGGCATATCTGGTGGCTGGCAATCCTTGGCCTTATCGGCGCGTTCGCCATATTCGTCTGGTATGCCTGGCAGGATGAGCATGAGCATATCATCCCGGTCGACGAAGTGCGGAAGAACGCGCGCGAGCGCCGCCGCATCCGCATGGAGCACCTCCACACATTGAGCCAGTCCACATGACGAGCAGCGAAGCGCCTGCAATCGGGCTGACTCACGGCGGGTCGGAAGACACCGGCCACCCCCATCGCGGGCCGGAATCGAAGAGCATCGTCGTACCCTACGGCTTCTGGCTGTTCGTCCTCTCGGACATGGTGCTCTTCTCGGCCCTGTTCGCAACCTACGCCGCGCTTGCACATGCTACGGACGGTGGCCCGACGTCGAACCAGCTGTTCGATCGCACCCTCGTGGCCATCGAGACCATGGCTCTTCTCTTGTCGAGCTTCACCTGCGGCCTCGCGATGATCGCGGCCAAGCGGAAGAACATGGTCTGGACGCAGGGCTGGCTGCTCGTCACCGGCCTGCTCGGTGCGGTGTTCCTCTTCATCGAGCTGTTCGAATTCGCCAAGATGGTGGCGGAAGGCGCTCCGCCGCAGCGCAGCGCATTTCTCTCGTCCTTCTTCACGCTGGTCGGTTGCCATGGCGCTCACGTCACCGCGGGCCTCCTGTGGATCGGGACGATGATGGCGCAGATCTGGGCCAAGGGGTTCAAGGAGCACATCGTCCGCCGGCTGCTCTGCCTCAGCATCTTCTGGCACGCCCTCGACATCATCTGGGTGGCCATTTTCACCATCGTCTATCTGATCGGGACGCTGCCATGAGGGAGAACGAAGACCAGCTGCTCGACGTCGCTCCAGGCCAGCCGCACAGCAACATCCTGAGCGAGACGATCGCCTACGTCATTGGTCTCGCACTGGCGCTAGTCCTGACAGGCGTGTCCTTCTGGGTCGCCTCGACGGGAGCGCTCTGGGGTCCGGGCGTTGCAACCGGGCTCGTCGTGCTCGCCATCGCGCAAATGGGCGTGCACCTCGTCTTCTTCCTCCACATCACCAGCGGACCGGACAATACGAACAACGTGCTCGCACTAGCGTTCGGAGTGCTGATCGTCTTCCTGGTGATGATCGGGACGATCGTGATCATGAGTCAGATGAACGCGAACATGGCACCCGATCCGTCGCTCACGAACTTGCAAATGCAGCACTGAGCCGCAGCCTAGTTCGAAGGCGCCAGCAGAAACTTGAGCGGGATCTCGACCCGCGACGCCCAGCTCCTTTCCGGATCAGCCGATCTGGACGATGCTGATCGCCGCGACCGTCCTGGCTATTGCTGCTCTGGCGATGATTCGAGTGAAGGAAAGCAATGCATGAGCGATGAAGACGAGATCGGCGCCGCGGTCGACGAAATGTACGGGATGATCTCGGGGCCGGCCGGTCCTCGTGACTGGTCGCGGCAGCGTAACTGCTTCCACCCGGACGCGCGACAATGCCGCACCTGGGTCGACGAGCAGGGCCGTCCAGCGATGAAGATGATGGGGCTCGACGATTATTCGCGCGACACGACGCCGTTCTTCGCGACTCACGACTTTTACGAGATCGAGACGGGACGACGCATCGACGTGTTCGGCAACATGGCGCACGTCTGGAGCAATTACGAAGCCCGCACGTCGTTGCACGACGAAATCCCCGAACGGCGCGGCATCAATTCGATCCAACTGTTCCGCGACCCGGACGAGGGTTGGCGGATCGTTTCGATGATCTGGGATAACGAGCGCTAGGCTCAGCCGAATGTGAAGGCGAAAGCTGTCGCGCCTGGATCGAGGAACTCGATCCGGAAGGTCCGGTCGCGCACCTCGCCCTTCTGCCGCACGAGCTGGTAGAGGCGCTCGTCCCTGACCTCGCCGGTTCCGTCCGGCTTCACGTCGACGCCAGCATCCGCACCCGGTGCCTCACCGTCGATAGTCACGCGAAAGCGGATCGGAAGGCCTGTGCCTGAGCCCAGCACGAGATGCAGGTCGCGCGCATGGAAGCGATAGGCGATCGCGCCCTGAGGAGCGTTCGATCGGGCGCTCTGCGCTGCCACCGACCAATTCCCTTCCAGCGCCCAATCGTTCAGCGAGAAAGGGGCCGGAGCGTAGGTTTTCGGTGCATCTTTCGCGTATCCGCCCGGCGAGACGAACCGTTCGCCCCTGCCATAACCGACATAGGTTTCTGGTGAGTTCAGGCTGGCGAAGGATGCGCCTGCTTCGGCGCCTCTTGCGGTCGTCGCGGCCATGCCGCCCGCCTTCGGAGCGTGTCCAGCCTCCGCAAGCAGTTGGCGGATGACCATCTCCGACTCTCCGTATTTGCCCTCGCCGAAGTGATGGTACCGCTGCCGCCCCTGTGCATCGAAGAAGTAGTGCGCCGGCCAGTAATTGTTCTTGAGCGCCTTCCAGACGACGTAGTCGTTATCCAGTGCGACGGGGTAGCGGATCTCGAAATCCTGGACCGCCTGCATGACGTTTTCGGCATTGCGCTCGAACGCAAATTCCGGAGCGTGGACACCGATGACGACAAGGCCATCGTTCCGATAGCGCTCGTACCAGGCGCGGACATAGGGGATCGAGCGGATGCAGTTGATGCAGCTGTAGGTCCAGAAATCGATGACGACGACTTTACCTTTGAGATCCTTTGCCGACAGCGGATTGCTGTTGATCCACGGTCCGAGCCCGTCGAGCGAGGGCAGACTCCCTTCGACAGGAAGCATCAGCTGGCCGCCGGCGCCGACCTTCGGCCCTTCCTGCGCCGAACCGCCGAGCCCGAGCTTGCTCGCGAGTCCCGTTTCCAGCGATGCCGTCTGCGTGCTCGACAGTTTCGAAAGCACGCGCGTGTCGAGACCGAGAGCAATGCAGACAACGCCAACGATGACGAGAACGCCTAGAGCTCGGCGTACCCATTCCGTTGCGTGAAGAGATCCCTTCATCTTCTGAAAGACCTTGCCTCCGACCAGCAAGGCCAATGCGAGCGACGTGGCAGCGCCCAGCGCGTAGGCGAGCAATAAAAGCGTGGTGCTAAGCGTCGCCCCCTGGATCGCCGCGGCTGTAAAAATGATTCCGAGAATTGGCCCCGCACATGGCGCCCAGAGCAGGCCGGTGGCAATTCCGAGGACCAGCGAGGACCAGATCGATTCCTCGCCGGTCCTATTCGACAGTCGCGACCCAAGCGCCACCAAAGGGCGGGTGGCGCGGTCCGAGATCGCTGGGAAAACGAGCGCCAGCCCGAACAGAGCCAGGAGCACCAACGCAACCCATCGTCCCGCCTCGTTCGCTCGAACCGCCCAGCTTCCGCCGACGGCGGCGAGGGTCGCAACGATCGCGAAGGTCAGCGCCATGCCCCCGAGCATGGGGACGGCACCGCGTTTGAAGCTTCGCCCGGCATTGGCGAAGACGAAGGGAAGGACTGGCAGGATGCAGGGACTGACGATCGTCAGCATGCCGCCGAAATAAGCGAGAAGCGCAATCAACATCATTGCGCCTCTGGAACGGTCAAGCTGGCCTGAACCTTAACGCCAATCCATTCATGCAATAGCGCAGACCCGTCGGCTTTGGCCCGTCCTCGAACACATGTCCGAGATGCCCGCCGCAGCGTCTGCACAGAACCTCGGTTCGATCCATGAAAAGGCTGTGATCGGCCCGCGTGACGACTGCGTTCGGAAGCGCGCGGTAAAAGCTTGGCCAGCCGGTGCCACTGTCGAACTTTGTCGTAGAGCTGAAGAGCGGAAGCGCGCAGCCGGCGCAGAAAAACGCGCCCCGCCGATGTTCGCTGTCAAGCGGACTCGTGAAGGCGCGCTCCGTCCCTGCCTCACGCAGGATCCGGTAGCGGTCCGGTCCGAGAAAATGCTTCCACTCAGCGGGCGAGTGAGCGACCTCGAACCCCGCGGCTGCCTCACCTGAGGCCGGCCGCAACAGAAGCCACGCTGATCCACCCAGCGCGACGGTTCCGAGCAAAGCCCGACGGTCGAGTAGAGTAGCCATGGGATCGCGATTGCATCCGTCCGCCTGAACCGGCGATTGCTATCCGCCCGGAACGACCCGCCCGACGCATTCGCCCAGTCCGATGCGGGCGGCGCCATCGCGCTCGCACCAGGCGCTGAGGCAGACTTCGTCGCCGTCCTCGAGGAAGCTGCGCTTCTCGCCACTCGGCAGTTCGATCGGCTGTTTCCCGCCGCGGCTGATCTCCAGCAGCGAGCCGAGACCTTCGTCACTGTCAGTCGACAGCGTGCCGGTACCGATCAAATCGCCCGGCTGCAGATTGCAGCCGTTAGACGAATGATGCGCCACGATCTGCGCCGCGCTCCAGTACATCGCCGCGTCCGCGCTTCCGCGCGACAGCACATGCGGTTCAAGGCCCTGCTTTCGCATTTGCTCGGTCGAGAGTGTCACCTGGAGCTGAACGCTCAAACCGCCGCTCGCCCGATCGGCCGAATCGTCCAGATACGGCAGCGGCGCGGGATCGCCCGACGGCCTTGCCGGCATGGGCGAGCGAAACGGTTCCAGCGCATCGGCACTGACGATCCAGGGGCTGACGCTTGTCAGGAAGTTCTTGGCTAAAAAAGGACCGAGCGGCTGATATTCCCAGGCCTGCAGGTCGCGCGCCGACCAGTCGTTCAGGAGGCAATAGCCGGCGATATGCTGGCCCGCCTCACCAATCGGAATCGGTTGGCCGAGTTCGTTCCCGCAGCCGATCCAGATGCCGAGCTCCAACTCGTAATCGAGACGGCGGCTCGGCCCGTATTCCGGAGCATCCGCGTCCGGCGGCTTGCGCTGTCCTTGGGGCCGGCACACGGACTCGCCCGACGCCCGTACCGAGCTCGCACGCCCATGATAGCCAATCGGAACATATTTGTAGTTCGGAAGCAGCGGATTGTCGGGCCGGAACTGCTTGCCCACGTTCGTTGCATGATGGATGCCAACGTAGAAATCTGTGTAGTCGCCGATGAGGCACGGCACGTGCAGCCGCACCTCGCTCTGGCCGATCAGGCTGACTTCCAGATCGTCGCGATACCGCTCATCGGTCAGGAGCTCGAATAGTCGACGGCGCAACGCGCGATGCGCCTCAGGCCCGCGGGACAGCCAAGCGTTGAGGACCGGCTGGGACAAATCCTCGCGCCAGGCTTCGTCGAGGAAGTCAGCTGCCGCCGTAAGGTCGAGGATATAGTCGCCAATGGCCACACCGGGGCGCCTAAGTCCCTTGGCTTCGGAGAAAATGCCGAGCGGAAGGTTCTGGACGGGGAAATCACTTCCGGGAACAGAACCCTGAACCCAGCTCGCCTGCGACGGGTCGTGCGTTTCGTCCATCAGGGCAGCTTCGCTTTCGGGAAGCCTGCCCATGCCGAATCGTAATCCGGCTGTGAGCGATCGAGTGCGAACTGCGTCGGGCGATACGGCCAACAGGTCTCGACCATGAACGCCAGGGTGTTCTCGATCTTGGCCGGCTTAAGGTCCGCTGCGCTCGCCTTCTTCCAGCTGTCCAAGTCCGGGCCGTGGCCGCACATAAGGTTGTGCAAGCTAAGACCTCCCGGCGCGAAGCCGTCGGCCTTGGCGTCGTAGGCTCCGTAAATCAGCCCCATCGCCTCGCTCATCACGTTGCGGTGGAACCAGGGCGGCCGGAACGTATCTTCGGCGACCATCCAGCGAGGGGGGAAGATGACGAAGTCGGCGTTCGCCCTGCCGGGAACATTGCTCGGGCTAGTAAGCACCGTGAAAATCGATGGATCGGGATGGTCGAAGCTGACCGATCCCATCACATTGAAGCGCTCCAGGTCGTACCGGAAAGGGACGTAGTTGCCGTGCCACGCGACGACGTCGAGCGGCGAATGATCGAGCGTCGTCGTCCAAAGCTCGCCGAGATATTTCTGGACGACTTCGGTCGTCTCGTCGCTGTCCTCGTAAGCGGCCACCGGCGCTTCGAAGTCGCGCGGGTTCGCGAGTCCGTTCGCGCCGATCGGACCAAGCTCCGGCAGGCGGAACGGGTGCCCGTAATTCTCCCCAACATATCCTTTTGATTCACCGTCGAGCAGGCGGACCCGGAACTTCATCCCGCGCGGAACTATCGCTATGTCGCCGGGCCCGACTTCCAGCCGCCCTAGCTCCGTCCACAGCTCGATCGCACCCTGCTGAGGGATGATCAGCAGTTCGCCGTCGGCATCGACGAAGACTCGCCGTTCCATGCTGCGCTGCGCCCGGTAGAGATGCACTGAACAGCCTTCGAGATCCTCGGCCACTCGCGCATTGAGCATCGTCACAAGACCGTCGACGAAATCCTTGTCGGCGGGCAGATCCGCAGGCGCATCCCACCGGAGGCGATTTGGCGCGAGCGCCGCGCCCGCTGGAGGAGCACCGAACAAGGGCGCTCCTTCATATGCGTTGAACGGACGGTGGTCCGCCGTCGGACGCATTCGATAGAGCCAGCTTCTGCGATTCTCATGACGCGGCGCAGTGAACGCGCTTCCCGACAATTGCTCGGCGTAGAGGCCGAAGGCCGGCCGCTGCGGACTGTTGCGACCCTTCGGAAGGGCGCCGTCGACCGCTTCGCTTTCGAAATGGCCACCGAAGCCGCTCATGTACTGCAATGCGTTTGCCTGCATGCGCTGCCGTTAGAACCTGCGACGCGCAAACTCAAACGGGCGCAGCCCCTGTTGGAACTGCGCCCACCGCGCGGGACTCGCCTACCGCGCGTTTTGGTCGATTTGCTCGATCTAGTTGACGTTGACGTTGATTTGGTCGGGGACCTTCACTTCAGTAGTCTTGCTGCCGAAGCCGAGCTGGTCGCGGAACACAAAGAGCAGAACGAGCACTACGATGATCAGCAGCACTACTGCCAGCACGCCGCCGCCACCGCCGCCGTTGGTCTCGACTACCGTCGTTCGTTCGACCTGGTCGCGATCGTCCGCCATAACATTACTCCCTTGAACCTGTTATCGTGGCGTAACGAACGAAGCTTGGGATGAGCGGTTCCGTGCTTCTAGGGAACCTTTGGGCTGCCCGGGCCTTCCAATGCCATGGTGCCGGAGGAGGTCCAATGCGCCGCCTAATCGTGCTCACGCCCGCTTACGTGTTCAAAGCCGCCTGCCATGGCGCACCGGTCAAACCCCAACGAAAATCCATCCGGCCGCTC
>Ga0070675_100004949_pt1 | contig 10163 bp, 7 predicted proteins | sample KBSM43metaG_FD_65343 | JGI IMG/M metagenome (GOLD analysis project Ga0070675, IMG submission 65343) | Miscanthus rhizosphere microbial communities from Kellogg Biological Station, Michigan, USA - KBS M4-3 metaG | ecosystem: Host-associated > Plants > Roots > Rhizosphere > Soil ...
GTTTGCTTCTCGGCGATTTTGGTTTGCTCCTTGGCGATTTTTCTCTGCTCCCAAGCGATTAAGGCCAGCGCCGCGATGACCAGTGTCATCCCAATGGCAACGAATACAGCCACCACATAACGCGCTACCTTCTGCGCTGCTTGAGCCGCCCGCGCGCGCTCCGCGGCTAACTCGTTACGGCGAGTTTCCGCCTCGGCATCGCGCCTTTCCTTCTCGGCCTGGCTTTCCTTTAGATATTGGATGGCGAGGTCGAAATCGGTTCCGTATCGGTGCGCCCATTCAGAAGTCCACTTCTGATAGTGTTGGAGGGAGATGTCCAATTCCGGAGATTGAAGAAAGCTTTTTTCATTCTTCTGCCAACTACGCGCGTCGGCCTCCAGGCGACAATAGTCGGCAGCCGACTTCGCCTCTTCGTCGAGCCATTTCCCGAGTCTGTCCCACTGGCGCAGGAGCGCCTCGTGACTGATATCGAGCGTCGTTTTGCCAGTGAGCGGGGTCTGGGGAGTGGCGACCAGGAAGTTGCAGCCGGGTTGCCGAAAGTGTTCCACCACTTCGGCCACGACCTGCTCTGAGACTCCGGCAATCGAAGCCACTTCGCCCAAGCTGCTCAGACGGCGGACGAGCGTGCCCTGGGGAGAGCGGACAGCCAAAGAGCGGAATAACCGCTCGGCGACACGCTGCTTTTCCGACGGCTGGCCCGGCTCTGGCCCGGGTCCCAGCTCGCCGTAGAGCTGGTCCGCGTGTTGGTTCAACGCGGCCTCGAAGCCCCCGGCCCCACGGTAGTCGTCCTGCGTTAGACATAAGGGCTGGTCTTTTCGGGTTTCGCGAACCCGGTTCCACATCTGCAGCAAGATGTGCTCGACCCGCGGCAACTGGTCCTGAGCCGTGCCCAGCGAGTTCAACAGGTCCGTCACGACCTTTGGCTCGACCCGACCGCCGACCGCCTGGATGGGCCGTTCGATAATGTCCTGGATTTGCTCACGGGTCATGCGCGGCGTGAGGAACTGAGACTTGGCGATGGCGGCCGACAGCCCCAGAAACGCCTCGCATTCGCCGAGGTATTCCGAGCGCATGGTCAACACGACGTAGACGTGCGGGTCACCTTCCGCCGTGGTGGCAAGCAACATATCGACGAACGCGAGGGTGGCGTTGCGCCGATCGGCCACGGAGGTGTCGTCATCGGGCGTGCTGGGGCCACCGCGTTCCAGAAAGCGGAAAATCTCCTCGAACTGATCGACCAGTACAATCAATCGCGCCGGCTCCGGCAGCAGCGAATCGGCAACCGCTTCGATCAAACCGCGCGGGCCGCCGCGGAGCGTCTGGCGGCGGAACTCGATGGTTACAGAATCCAGTGACTGGCCCGGCGCCACTTGCGGCAACAATTCACGCAACAGATTCTCATACGGGTCAAGCCCCGGACGCATGATGACGAAGCGCCAATCGCTAGCTTCCTCGCCGCCGTCCATGAATCCGGCGGCGATGGCTGGGAGCAATCCAGCGCGGACGAGCGACGATTTTCCCGAGCCGCTGGAACCGACAACGGCCAGGAAATGCCCTTTGCGCAGCGTACGGACCATCTCGGCGATATGCTCGCCCCGGCCGTAGAAGAGCGGGGCCTCGTGGAATTCGAATGGACGAAGGCCGACGTAGGGAGCGGGCGGATCGTTTTCCGGATGAGACTTCATGGCGTGCCTGCCCGCTTCTGAATCGCCGTCATCATCTGTTGCCAGCTCGCCTGATCGCGGCGGTTAACCTGGAGCACCGCCTTGCTGCGGTAGGGCAACCGGGGTTCGTCCGCGCAGACGTAATAGGCCCGGACGGGTGCCAGGTCCTTAAGATTCAAATCGACGGCCATCAGTTCGTCGCCGCGCTGCTCCAGCCAGTCGTCCGCGCAGGAGCCGTAAACGATCAAGACCGCGTCGTAGGGCACTTCTCGCAGAGTGTCCACCAAGGACTTGCCGGCGCTCGTTACGCGACAGTTCACATTGGCCGACATGAGCGCCTGACTTACTTCTTCGGCCACGACTTTGTCGGGCTTGTCCGCCTTGATCAACGCCAGCCATTGCTGGCCATCTGCAACCGCAGGTCGCCCGACCTCGTGGACGCGCTTCGCCCGCTCGGCGACCAGCTTGGCAAACTCGGCGAGGTCGTTGCACACGACGTCCGCCCCGCCGACCAGTTTTTTGTGCTCCGGATCGTCGATTGCGTCCACGTCCACCGATTTGTCACGCCATTGCAGGGTTACTTTGCCGCTTTTCTGAGCGCGCTGGAACTGGGCGATCTCCTCGCCCTCGGGAAGGTCCGCCGTGCGGTCCGCGTAATTCGCGCCCAAAATTTGCACGAAGACGTTGGCCTGATCAAGATCGGCCTCGAGCACTGGTAGAAACTTGCTGGGATCGCCCGAATACGGTTTCGCCGGCAGGACGTTGAGCCTGGCACTGGTCAGATAGTTGACTACCGTATCGCGTACTTTCCGCAGATCGGGCGTGACCTTTGCGAGGCAAACCGTCGCCGTGTTTTCCCGCGGCTTTTCCCCGGTGATTCCCCACCGCAGTCGCTCCAAGCCATCGGCGGTCAACCCGTTGCGCAGGTCTACCCAGGTGAACGCCTCCAGGAACAGCGGCAGTTTCACGTCCGCCGGAGCACCGGGGAGCAGCACCGGGATAATCGGCACGATGTTGCCAATTTTCTTTTCGTTTACAAAACGGCGGAGCAGACCCTGCATCTCCGGGTCCTCCCACGGCCCGACTCCTGAGCCGCCAAAACAGACCCCCGCCGACTTGCAGCCGGTGACGATGTCCTCCAGAGCATCCTGCCAAGTGAGTCCGGGCCGCAGTTCCCATTCGTCGAGCCAGACCGATAGGCCTCGCTGCTTCAGGGCAGCGCCCAGCGATTTAACAGCCGGTTTGTCCTTACCGTTGTGGCTGAGGAACACGTCGAAGTTCATAAGATTTCCAATTGAATTCGGATGCCGGACGGCATCTTGGAAGCCCTGCTCCATCGGCGAATGCCGGCTGGATTGTGAATATTCGTGGCCCGTGCCACCCCGCAGACATTGCTCAGGCTGTAAGCGGTTGCGTTTGCATCAAACGGCGTGGCCGCGGGTATTTGCGTCATTGTCAGGGACTCGATTCTTTACCGAAAAGAGTGCAGTCGACCGTTACTGATGACGAGCTTATTCTTGGGACGAGCTTTCCGGTCTTTCTTTTCCTACTCCCGCAAAGACAAAAAGTTTGTCCGAACCGCTCGAAACAAAATTGGATTTTCCCCCGAGAGAATGGCGACTTTGAGGCTATGGCCGGACCACCCCTCAACGCGCGGGGTGTCGACCTCGAACACAAAAGGAAGCTTACGGTTTAACGCCGACCACGATCGTAACGGGAGAATTCAACGCATTGCCCAATATTTTCACCATCGTGGGCACCTCTACGACCTGGGCAGACATCAAGACGATAACATCTGCGCAAAGGGGTAACGAGATGACGCCGTTCGCGGTCACCGAAGCATTTATAGCGCACTCAGTGACGCATCTGGCTAGCCGCTACGGCGCGGCGACTTCCAAAAAAAGCTGTTGAAGCTCGCCGCATGAACAAACGAGATCTCAACGAGCGTGACATCTGCACTAAGTTCATCACGCCGGGCGCTTCAGCTTGCGGGCTGGATGCAGCACCAAATTCCGCGAGGAGGTAAAGCTCACGAAAGGCCGCGTCTTAGTGAGGGGACAAATCGCGACCCGCATTCAGAACCTGAGGTGCTCGGAGGTCCCAGGCGCGCTGACTTTATTCTCTACGGCCTTCCGAATCTCCCGCTCGCCGGCCTTGAAGCTAAGCGAAAAAAGCGGGAGCGCACTTTCATTCTTGAACAGAATGGATTCTAGTGTTGTCGGTCTGAATGCTAAATCGGAAGAAGACCCGCGTAACAATGCCGGGCAGACCGACTACGCAACCCTAGTTACGAGAGTATGAGATATCTCGAGCAATACGACGCACTGCCTGACGATCAGCAGGCGGAGAAAGTTGGACTGGTGAGCCGCTGGCTCCGGACGGACTGGCGCCCATTTTTCAAAGAACTGCGCGAGCAACGCCCTATTCTGAAAACGGCGAAGTTTACGCTCGTGACTCACTTCGCAGATGTGACCGAGGTGCTTTCGCGCGAGCAAGCGTTCTCCGTCCGCCTTTATCAGTCTAAGATGGATCCGGTCGTGAACGGGCCATACATGCTGGCTCGCGACAACACGGCAGTGAACTGGCGCGAAAAATCGATCATGCAGACGATGCTGCAATTTGAGGACTTGCCTGCGGTGCGAACCCTCTCCGGTAACTATGCGGATGAAGCGCTTGACCGATTTGCCCGAGATGGCCGAATTGAAGTGGTGAGCCAGCTGAGTCGGTATGTGCCGGTAAGGCTGTGTGGTGACTATTTCGGATTCCCCGGACCAGACATCGAGACGATGTACCGCTGGTCGAAGGCGACGCAGGCTAACATGTTTAAGAATCTCCAGAACGATCCGGCTGTTCATCAGGCTGCGGTTCAAGCGGGCTCGGAAATGATGGCGTACTTAGGCGAGCTACTGGAACAGAAGCGCCGCGACGGCAAATGTGCGGCAACGAATGAAGAAGATCGGAAGGTCCGGTCGGAGGATATATTCAGCCGTCTCGTCCGAACGAATTTCCCGTCGGAAATCGGCTTCGACGATCACCGACTGCTGGCCAATATGGCCGGGCTCCTCATTGGAGCGGTGGAGACTACCTCGCAGGCGATTGCTCAAGCTTTGGAACAAATTCTCCTCCGCCCAGAGATTCATGCGGAGGCGACCTCTGCGGCTCAAGCAGGGGAGGCGGCAAGCTTCGATTCATATGTCTGGGAGGCGTTGCGCTTCAATCCGATCAATCCACTCGTCTTCCGATTTTGTGAACAGGACTGTGTCCTCGCAGGTGGCACGCCGCGAGAGGCACTCATCTCTGCGGGCACAGTCGTATTCGCATGCACGGCATCGGCGATGTTCGACGCTGCGGTCTTGCCGGAGCCGGAAACATTCAACAGAAACCGGCCAACCTTCACGCAACTGCACTTCGGTTACGGTCACCATTTTTGCCTAGGCAAGTACATCGCACTCGTGCAGGTGCCGGAAGTAATCCGGCGAGTGTTATTGCGTTCGAACGTCCAGCTCCTTCCAGCGCCCGAGGGCGCGATTGACTTTGGTGGCGGTCCGTTCCCAGAGCGATTTACGATTGGCTACACGGCGAAATCGAAGGCTGTATAGATCTGAGCCAGGAAAAAACGGTCGCCGCGATTTGTGTGAAGCCCCAGAATCCGCTGGGCTAGACCGCCGCTTTCGGCGCTCGTCAGCTGTGTCGCCAGCCTTCCCTTGTCATGCTGATGTGATACTCGCCTTTATGCTCGGGGGTGTTGCGGCGGACCATTCTTTCGATCGTTTGCGGCTCGTGGATCATTTCCCATCCGAAGGGGCTGAATGTGTCAGGACAATAGGTGCGCGAGTGCAGCAACGGATTCGTCAAAGCCTGCGAAAAGGCGTCGATGCCTACGAGGGTGCCGACGAGAGGCGCTAAGGCCGAATCCTCGCGCAGATCTTCTGCAAAAAGACCGGGGTAAAACTCCACGTCGTCGACCTCTGTATAGAGTTCCTTTAATGCCCTCAAGATCGCCGGATCGCCGGTGATCTGTTCGAATGCCGTTACCCGCGGCATTTTACAAAGTTCACGATAATCGTTGTAACTCGCAACCTCCGCATCGCGCGCCATCTGAATTGTCGGCGCCTCCGCGTTGTCGACGAGAAACTCCCAAGTGTTCTTTGCTCCGATCCGTCCAGCAGCCTGCTGGCAAGTGTGGTTGAACATCTGAGCGAGTCCTTCGTCGACGATCAGGCTTGGATTCCAGAGGCTGACCAAGGAAGAGACTTCGCGGTTGCCCAGCTTTAACACGTTGGGAATCATGCTGTGCCACCGGTAAAGGATGTTGAACTCGATGGCCATCCAGTTGGTCCACTTCCATTTTAGCGGGCGAAACAAGCGCGGGGGATCGAGGAAGAGCTTAAAGTAATAGGGCGTGATGTGATTGATGTATTCGTCGACCACGATCTTAAGAACGATCACGATCAGGATGTTGCGCGTTGTTTGGAAGATGCGCTCGTCGTCCCAGCCCCTTTGTCCGCCATATCGCTCCTCGAGCAGGCGCGCGATTCGGTTGTGCTCGCGCAGCATCAAGACTGTCATCATGACGAAACCAGGAGTGGAGTTGCCGCGGTCATTTGCCAGAGCGAACCAGCTACGGCGTCTTTTCTCGAACGCCTCGTCTGTTTCGCCCGGCAACTGAAACCCTTTGCCTAGACTCAGCTCGTTATAGAGCAGGTGGGACGGGATCTTTGGGCTGTAATCAGGGTGCTCAGGATCGGGACGGTCGCCATAGGTCGCATACTTCGGGAAGACAAGCGGGCGATCGGAGAGATGGGAGCCTAATTCTCCTTCTTCTTGTTCAACCGCCAGCGGCGCGAGGCCGATGTTCGCGAAGTCACGAAAACTGGTCCGCCTTTTCCGAAATTCTCGTTTTAGATTTCCATCATCATCAAGCGCGAAGAGGGGGAACTCTCCGCCGTTGAGTTGCTGACTCTTTAAGCGCCCGCCTTTCATCTCGCGGAGTAGCTCAGTGGTTTCGTAATTGATCCCGTAAAGCTGCCCCAGATCAATTTCGTGACGCGAGTAGTTGCAGCGCCGATCGACCTGGTCCGCAGCCAAAAAGCCGTCGGTGAACCACTGTGCGAAATAGGGAAACAGCAAGGTCGACTTCGGCGACTCAATGATCGAGCCGTTCTCGCGCAGGAACAGCTTCTGCGCGATCTCCCTGGGAGACTTGAGATTCTTCGGGAGCGCTTTAGGCGGGAGATGGCGTCCGCTCCAGCGGCGATTAGTTAGGCCCTCCCATGTCGTGTAGGACCACCCGCAGCTAAGAGGATTCGGGCGAGAGGGGATCTCCCCAATGGCGCGGTTGATGATCAGCGCGTTGGCCAAACGGTTCAGCCAATCGATGCTTTGGATAAGGCTGCAGATCCCGGTGGATCGAGCCAGCACGGTTTTCACCAAGTCCTTTTTATCTTTCGATGTGTCGCGTCCTGGCATGGCAGGTGACAAGGTTTTTTGCAATCGCTCCACCAGACGGATCGGGCGGCCGAGAGACGTTACCATCTCTCTTTTTTAGTCCATGAAATGAGTGCTTACGGTTACGGAATGACGACGCGATATTCGCGAACGTTAGTGCGCATAACAAATTCTTTTTGGCCAGTTCGACGGCTGACTTCTACGCCAACATATTCCAATCTAGCCATTCCTGTTTTTCCGCCGCAAGGTTGTATCTGGCCAGCCAACTGTTTATTGGAATCAACTTCACGAAAAATGCTTCGGCTAACATCGATATTTTGCTTAGTCATAAGAGTTGTTGCACGCCATGATTTAGGATTTCTTGGATCTGGTCTCCAAACGGAGCTGTCCGCTGCGCACACAGAAAAATTGTCAACTTTGTGAGAGGTGGTGTCCTGATAATCACATCCACGGCCGCCTTGCCACATTTTGTGTGCGTAGGTCAAAACGCCATTCGCATTTCGTATGAAAGCGATCTCTAAACAGGCCAGCGGTCCGCTGCCATTGTGGTCATTCATTACACCGTAGTAAACAGGGGAGCCTGAAACATCGCTCCACAACTGGATTTGGGCGACTGCCGAATCTAACTCGTTTCGGGAAACAGCGGCGTTGGCTGTCGAAACAATGCCTAGTGCGATGACAAATAACAGGGATTTCATAATAGACCTTTCTATAATAGTTTTAGTTGTTGCGCCTCAACCGACATTCTAAGAGCGGCCCCCCCCCAATTCAATGCCTAAGTTCCCTGTTTGACAAAGATTGAAGGGAAGCAGAAGGGGCGGTCCGAGAATCGTGCTCCTTTTGCCATGGGAGGGACGCCTTGGGAGTCGCGGATGCGTTGCGGACCGGTCATGGTTTCTCCTTTTTGATTTTGTGGTTTCGGTTTCTGCACTGAAAAAATGGGCCTAACGAATCATTGCCCGTTTGCCGGTTCCGCGCAGGGATTACTGCGCTCACCGCTCTGTGCATGAAAATCCTGATGCCGTCAAACCCCCTTTCAGCTCGAGATCGGCCAGTTCTTCGAAATCCAGAAGCGATATTTGACTTGCTTTCCGGGGCAGAAGACCGATACCTGAAATCGTTCTGGGGGAAACAATGATCGGGTGTAGTCGACTTCCTTTCTCGTCGCTGCGCCCGTTTCATACACTGATGACCAGTTCTTCAATCACGCATTCACTGTGCGGGTCCAAAGGGAGGTAAGGGTATGGCTCAATTAAGCATCTTCGTTAGCCATGGCACCAAGTACGCCGATATAGCGATTAGTCTCAAGCGATCACTGCTGCGGGTGCAATCAAGTAGGCGGCTGAGCGTTAAGCTTAGCGAGGACATGCCTGCGGGCCGAGAGTGGAGGAAATGGATTGACGACAACGTCCGCGCCGCGGACGTGTTCGTACTGCTTTATCCGCACCCCAGCATGGACATGAGCTGGTGCAACTACGAGTTGGGTCGCTTCTACCAAAGAGACGACAACGTCGTATGCATAAGGAACGTTGATATTCCAACCCCTCCTCGGGTGTTCGAGCCGTACCAATCTATCGAGGCTGACCAAGCCGGCCTCATGAAGTTCATGAAAGACTTGTTCGTCACCGGAGCGCTGACGGCAGGCGAAGTGTTGAACGAAAATGTCAGCAAGGTTTCCACGGACGACGGAGCGCTGGCGAACGAGATTGCGCGCGAAATAGCAGAACAATTTGCAGCAGCGCGTGTTGACGAACAACTTTACGAACGGCGGCTCGTCATATCAGTCCAGTACGCCAGCCCAGGAAAATTGGATGCCGAAAATTCAATCATCGAAGGCAACGAAAATGGCGTAAATCTGCTCGGCTTTCATCACATGCCAGGCATGAGGTGGTCAGACGTTCGCAATGTCCTTGGCACCTCGGCCGAGTGGCCTGTGGAACTGGAGCAAGCGATGGCCACAATGGCGTCTGGACAATTGCCGCCACCGCTGTCACCATTTCGCTCGCCATCGGGGATCTTCATCCCGGTTATTGTCAGAGCGGAAAGCGTCGACCGCCAGCTGCGCCGAGTAGTTGTTATCTTCGTCCCAGCCGATTCAGAGCGCCTCGGTGCCTTATTCGAGGGTTCCTCGTTGCCGATGGCTATGCCAGCAACCTTTAAGTCTCTTGTCCACATATTGAGACTTTTGTACAGAGCGCGCTGGGACATCCTCGAACCGCGACGTGCGGAGGCGATGTACAAGAAACCGTCTAAAGAACGGTGCGCTGAGATCGTGCGCCTTGTCCTCTCCGACTATGATGAATTAAACCGCGATCTTGCGGGTCTACAATTGAGCGGCGACGATGCATTTCACGGAGTATTCGACTCTGAAGTATGGGAGGAGATCGACGCTCGCGGTGCGGAGTGGCTGGCGCTTACTAACGACTTGAGGGCAAAACCGCCGGACAACGCCGAAGAACTCTCCAGTTTGCTCACGGCATTACGAAGCAATAACGCGAAATGGATGAATATCGGTGCGACGCAGTATGCCAAAACCGTTGCGCGCTATGCGAAGTAGAGTGATGTCGCGTGGACGAAGATGATGCGCCCGGATGTGTCGAGATAAGTCACGCAGTCCCACGCCCAGCCCGCCACGCTGAGATGGTCAGCGATGATTTACCATTACTTCACGTTGGATCAACGCGGAGGGTCACGCATAATCGGTTGAGCGTCCAAACACCCCCGAGATGCAGCCCTTTTCTATTGGCAGCAAAAAATGTAAATCGGCTTTCGGATAGCGACCGGGCTAACGCGCGTAGTCGTGGTCAGCGCTCTCAATAGTGATGAGCGAGATCGAGATTTGATTTTTGTCACTGGAGCGGAGTATGCTCAAGAAAATCTTCAGCAGCTGTAAAATAACGAAGGGTGCATCATGAATAGCGGACCAACACTCAGTAGCGGTTCCACCGGGCACGACGTCAGGAGACTGCAGCGCATTTTAGTTATGACGAAGGTATTAGTCCCATCTAACATCACGGGCACCTTCGACGCGACCACAGAGCAGGCGGTTAA
>Ga0070675_100004951_pt1 | contig 10161 bp, 10 predicted proteins | sample KBSM43metaG_FD_65343 | JGI IMG/M metagenome (GOLD analysis project Ga0070675, IMG submission 65343) | Miscanthus rhizosphere microbial communities from Kellogg Biological Station, Michigan, USA - KBS M4-3 metaG | ecosystem: Host-associated > Plants > Roots > Rhizosphere > Soil ...
GCATCTAACTTTCTATACTGCAATGCGGAAGAAGTTCCGTTGCGGCGCAACAATAGCCTGATCTTTGGCCTTGCGCTATTGTCCGCGCGCCATGCCCGAGGATCATGATTCATCCCCTAAAGCGAAGTCTGAGGCGAGCTTTGGCTACGGTCGGGTTCCCGAGGACGCAAAGCAAGGCCTTGTGAATGAGGTCTTCGCCAAGGTCGCTCGCCGCTACGACCTGATGAACGACCTCATGTCCGGCGGCCTGCACCGCTTGTGGAAAAGCGAGCTTCTTACGTGGCTTGGCCCACCGAAGAGCGCCGTTCCCTACGCTCTCCTAGATGTCGCCGGAGGCACTGGCGACGTTGCATACCGCTTTCTGGAGGAAGCCGGCAAAGGCGCTTCGGCCGTGATTTGCGACATCAGCGCCGAGATGATCGAGGTCGGGCGCGAGCGGGTTCCTGAAGGAGAGGACCGCGCACGCTTCGTGCACGCCAATGCCGAGGCTCTGCCCTTCGCGCGTGCAAGCTTCGATGCCTATACGATCGCCTTCGGCATTCGCAACGTCACGCATATCGATGCGGCTATTGCCGAGGCGTTCCGCGTGCTCAAGCCCGGCGGGAGATTTCTCTGCCTCGAATTCTCGAGCGTCGAGGTTCCGATGCTCGACAAGCTTTACGACGCCTATTCCTTCAATGCGATCCCGGCGCTCGGCGCCCTTGTCGCGGGCGACAGCGCCTCTTATCGCTATCTTGTGGAGAGCATCCGACGCTTCCCCGATCAGAAAACGTTCATGCGCCTGATCGAGAATGCGGGCTTCGAGCGGGTGCGCTACCGCAATCTCACCGGCGGGATCGCGGCGATCCACTCCGCCTGGCGACTTTAGATGAGGCCGTAAATTGAGTGCGATTGGCAACATGGCGCGGCTGACTAAGGCCGGGGCCGTCATCGCCTGGTCAGGCGCCCGCGTGCTGCCCGAGGATGCGCAGTTGCCGGCGCCGCTCGCACTGTTCGCCCGCGCAACCGCGCCGCTCCGAAAGAATGGCGCAGCAGTGGAAGCCGGGAACGAGACCAAGCTGTCGGAGGCGCTGACGTCGCTTGGCCCCTCCTACATCAAGCTTGGTCAGTTCCTCGCCACGCGCGACGACATTATTGGGCGCGACCTTGCCCGCGACCTTTCGACCCTGCAGGACCGCCTGCCGCCATTCTCGCAGGCCGAGGCAAAGCAAGCCGTCGAGGCGGCACTCGGCGCGCCGATCGACAAGCTGTTCGCCGAGTTCGGTACGCCCATTGCCGCCGCCTCGATTGCGCAAGTTCACAAGGCGAAGGTGCGCGAGCCCGACGGCACGCTGAAGCCTGTGGCGGTCAAGGTGCTCCGCCCCGGCATCGAGACGCGCTTCAAGCGCGACCTCGACAGCTATTTCTTCGCCGCGCGCATGGTCGAGCGCCTGCATACTCCCTCGCGCCGGCTTCGGCCAATCGCCGTCGTCGACACGCTCGCGAAGTCGGTCGCCATCGAGATGGACCTGCGTATGGAAGCCGCGGCCCTCTCCGAGATGGCGCAGAACTCAAAGGACGACGCGGACTTTCGCGTGCCGCAAGTCGACTGGACGCGGAGCGCACGACGCGTCCTCACGCTCGAATGGATCGACGGCATTCCGATCTCAGACCGCGCCACCTTACGCGCAGCAGGACACGACCTGAAGGCGCTTGGCGCCAGGCTGATGCGGACTTTCCTGCGCCACGCCATGCGCGATGGCTTCTTCCACGCCGATATGCACCCAGGGAACTTGTTCATCGACAAGGAGGGCCGCATCGTCGCCGTCGATTTCGGCATCATGGGGCGGCTCGGAATGAAGGAACGGCACTTTCTCGCCGAGATTCTCTATGGCTTCCTAACGCGGAATTACACCCGCGTGGCAGAGGTGCATTTCGAAGCGGGCTACGTGCCGCGCAAGCACTCCGTCGCGCAGTTCGCGCAAGCCTTGCGCGCCATTGGCGAGCCGATCCTGGACCGGCCCGCGAACGAAATCTCGATGGCGCAGCTGCTTGGGCAGCTCTTCCAATATACCGAAGTGTTCGACATGCAGACGCGGCCTGAGCTCTTGCTCCTGCAAAAGACCATGGTCGTGGTCGAGGGCGTTGGCAGGAGCCTGGATCCCGAGCTCAACATCTGGGTGGTTTCCGAGCCAGTGGTGAAGGACTGGATGGAGCAACAGCTCGGCACTGGCGCGCGCATCGAGGCGGCGGCCGAAGGCGCGGCCGCCGTGACTCGCTTCGTCGGCGAGATCCCGAAGTTTCTTGGCCAGGCCGAGCGTACCGCCGACGCCCTTGTCGCCATGATCGAGGAGGGAGTCCGTCTCGACGATCATACCGTGGAACGTCTTGCCGAAGCGCAGGCCGACCGCAACCGCATGAGCCGCGTCGGCATCTGGATTTGCGCCGTTGCCCTCGTCCTGATCGCTCTGGCGCTCCTGTTTTGACTTGTTGACCGCTAACCCTATTTCTTAGTCATTGCCCGGCTTGGCCCAGCCTCCGGTAACGCCGGCAGAAGGTTACTGCTAAACTCGGCGTGTACTGGATGCCCGCTTTCGCGGGCATGACGCGGAGAGTTGAAGTGCAAGGAAAGCGTATTCTCCTGATCGTGGGCGGCGGGATTGCCGCCTATAAGAGCCTCGAGCTCGTGCGCCGCTTGAAGGAGCGGGGTGCTTCCGTGCGCGCGATCCTGACCAAAGGCGGCGCAGAATTCGTGACGCCACTCTCGCTCTCGGTGCTCACCGAGGAGAAGACCTTTACCAATCTGTTCGATCTCAAAGATGAAGCTGAGATCGGGCATATCCGCCTCTCGCGCGAGGCAGACCTCGTCGTGGTCGCGCCGGCCACCGCTGACCTACTCGCCAAGATGGCGCACGGCCTTGCAGACGATCTCGCCACTGCCGTCCTGCTTGCCACCGATAAGCAAGTGTTGGCCGCGCCCGCCATGAATGTGCGCATGTGGGAGCATCCCTCCACCCGGCGCAACATGGCAGCGGTTCGTGCCGACGGCATCGCCTTTGTCGGGCCAGAGGAGGGGGAGATGGCTTGCGGCGAATACGGACTTGGCCGCGTGGCGGAGCCTGAAGCGATCCTTGCCGCGATTGAGCGGTTTTTTAGCGAGAAGTCTGCAGCTACGCCGCTACGCCCGCGGGGCACGCCGCTGCATGGGCGTAAAGTGCTCATCACGTCAGGCCCGACGCAGGAGCCGATCGACCCTGTGCGCTACATCGCCAACCGCTCGTCCGGCAAGCAGGGACATGCTCTGGCCCGCGCGGCTGCAGCGCTTGGGGCGGAGGTAACGCTCGTGAGCGGCCCCGTAACGCTGCCTGATCCTGAGGGCGTGAAGGTGGTCAAGGTCGACACGGCGCATGAAATGCTGGCCGCTACTCTCGCTGCACTCCCCGCCGATATCGCGATTTGCGCCGCGGCCGTCGCGGATTGGCGCGCCGCCGACGAAGCGCCGCAAAAATTGAAGAAGCTGCCCGACGGTAGCGGAGCTGCGCTGAATCTTGCGGCAAATCCCGACATCCTCGCCACCGTCGCGCAGCCGGGCGCAAACCGCCCGCGGCTTGTCATCGGCTTCGCTGCAGAGACCGAGAATCTGATCGAGAACGCAAAGGGAAAGCGTGTACGGAAAGGCGCCGATTGGATCGTCGCAAACGACGTATGGCCGGGAACCGGGGCCATGGGCGGCGACCGCACGCAAGTTCATCTCATCACGGCGGCTGGCGTCGAGGATTGGCCTCCGATGAGCAAAGACGAGATGGCCGCGCGGCTGCTTGCCCGCGCAGCCGACGCGCTATCCACCCTTCGCTCGGCCGCTGAATGAGCGAGACGAGGGCGCGAAGCATTACGGTCCGCGTTCTGCGCCTGCCTCACGGGCAAGGTCTGCCGCTTCCCACTTACCACTCGCAGCACGCCGCAGGTCTCGATCTGGTCGCTGCCGTAAGCGAGCCGGTGGAGCTTGCTTCGGGCGCTCGCGCTCTGGTGCCGACCGGCTTCGCACTTGAGCTGCCGGATGGTTACGAGGCGCAAGTCCGTCCGCGTTCGGGACTTGCGCTCAAGCATGGCGTGACGCTGCTCAACAGCCCCGGCACGATCGACGCCGATTATCGCGGCGAGGTCATGGTGCTGCTCATCAACCACGGGAGCGATCCATTCACCATCCGCCGCGGAGACCGCATCGCGCAGCTCGTGGTCTCGCCGGTGAGCCACGTGGAGATCGTTGCCGTCGAGGCCCTTGACGTAACTGAGCGCGGTCCTGGCGGCTTCGGCTCCACCGGTTCCTGACCCTCCCAGGACGCTCGGCGATGGCATACATTCGGCACCATGCTAACGCCTGAGGAGATCCTGCGTTACAAGCGCCAGCTCGTGCTGAAGGAGATCGGCGGAGAGGGCCAGCAGAAGCTGAAAGCCGCGCGCGTGCTTGTGGTGGGCGTTGGCGGCATCGGCTCTCCGCTGATCCTTTATCTCACCGCGGCCGGTATAGGCACAATCGGCCTCATCGATGACGACCGCGTCAGCCTGGACAATCTCCAGCGGCAAATCGTCCACGACACGAAGAGCGTGGGCAAGGCCAAGACGAGGAGCGCAGCAGCGACCATCGAGCGGGTGAACCCCCATGTTGAGACGCGCCTCTACACCACGAGGCTCGTGGCCGAGAACGCCATCGATATCGTGCGCGGTTTCGACATCGTCGTTGACGGCTCGGACAATTTCGCCACGCGCTATCTCGTCAACGACGCCTGCTATTTCGCGAAGGTGCCCCTGATCTTTGCTGCGGTCGGGCCGTTCGATGGGCACCTGACGACCTTCCGTGCCTTTGAGAAGGATAGCGAGGGCAGTCCGCGTCCCTCTTACCGCTGCCTTTTTCCCGAGCCTCCGCCGGAAGGCACCGTGCCGCCTTGCTCAGAGACCGGCATTCTGGGCGCGGTCGCTGGCGTGATCGGCACGCTTGCCGCGGTCGAGGTGGTGAAGGAGCTACTCGGTCTCGGCGAGAGCCTGGTCGGGAAGCTGCTCCTCTACGACGCCCTGCAGGCGCGCTTCACAACAGTCGCGTATAGCTGGGATCCGCAAAATCCCCTGAACGGCAAAAACCCGCGCTTCCATGACCTTTCGCATCTCCACAAAGTGCCGGCTGAGGCGAGCGGATAACACGGCCCGGCACAAGTGCAAACATGATGCGTTGAAGCAACATGGCCACTGAGACCATCACCACGCGTTGCGCGATCGCCGGTGGCGGACCTGCGGGCATGATGCTCGGCTTCCTGCTCGCCCGTGCCGGCGTTGGTGTCGTGGTGCTCGAGAAGCACGGCGACTTCTTGCGCGACTTCCGCGGCGACACGATTCATCCCTCCACGCTCGATGTGATGTACGAACTCGGACTGCTCGAGGAGTTCCTCAAGCGGCCGCATCAAGAAGTGAACGAATTGAGGGGACTGATCGGAGACGATCTCGTCGTCCTTGCCGACGTCAAGCATTTGCCGACTCACTGCAAGTTCATCGCGCTCATGCCGCAATGGGACTTCCTCGACTTCCTCGCCAATCACGCCAAGCGCTATCCGGGGTTCAGTTTACGCATGAAAGCTGACGTCGATGAGTTGCTCTTCGAAGGGGACAAGGTCGTGGGTTTGCGGGCGAAGACTCCGGACGGTGATCTTGAAGTTCGCGCCGATCTCGTCGTGGGGGCCGATGGCCGGCATTCGACGGTGCGCAACCGCGCCGGGCTTCAGGTCGAGGATATCGGGGCGCCGATGGACGTGCTGTGGATGAGGCTGTCCAAGCGGCCAGAGGACGGCACGCAGCTCTTGGGCCGCATCCTTCCCGGTCGCCTTTTCGTGATGATCGATCGCGGCGACTATTGGCAATGCGCCTATGTGATTCCAAAGGGCGGCTTCGAAGCGATCCGCAGCAAGGGGCTGGACGCGTTCCGCAAATCGCTGGTCGAGATTAATCCTGCATTAGCCGACCGGGTTCAGGAGCTCGCCTCATGGGACGATATCAAGCTCCTTACGGTGGTCATCGACCGATTGAAGCGCTGGTATCGCGACGGGCTCTTGTGCATCGGTGATGCAGCGCATGCCATGTCTCCGGTTGGCGGCATCGGCATCAATGTCGCCATCCAAGATGCCGTGGCTGCGGGCAATATCCTTGGGCCCGCGCTGCGCGCTGGCCCCGTACCGGAGTCGGTCTTGGCGGCGGTGCAAAGGCGCAGGGAATGGCCTATGCGGATGACGCAAGGGCTGCAAGTGGTCGTTCAGAACCTCGTCATCCGGAATGTCCTGCAGCTGCAAAAGCAGCCGCGCGCGCCTTTCCTCGTCAAACTGTTGAACTGGTTTCCCGTGTTCCGCCGCATACCGGGCAGAATCATCGGAATGGGCTTCAGGCCGGAGCACGTGCGCACGCCCGAAGTGGCCTAGTAGCCTCCGCCGCCGTAATAACCCCCGCCATGATGAGGCGGGGCAGACTCTGACGAGGGCGCGTCTTCGCCAGGGGGAGGCGCCGCATCTGATGCCACGCATACGCCTTCGTTCTTTCCCTTGATCAACGCAAGGATCTGCGGCGTCGGCGAAAGCTCAGCGACATCGACCTTGGCGAAATGGCCGAACGCCGCGAGCGCCTCGCGTGACCGCCCGCCCCACACGCCATCGATATCGCCGGGATCGCAGCCGACCCGCTTGAGTTCCGTTTGCATCGCAAGCGCAAGCTCGTGAGGCTCGATCTCGACCGGAGAGGGTCCGGGCGGAGGCGCGGCAATTGCGGCTGCTTCGGGCGCCTTGCCTCCGGCGGGTGCAGCGTCCGGCGTTGCCTTGTCGTCCGGCGCTGGGACAACGGGCGCCGGCGCGGGCGCCGCAACCGAGGCCCCTTCGCCTTCCTTCGGCGTATCCGGCTTTCCGGCCGCATCGGTGGGAATAGGATCTTTGCCCGCGGCAGGCTCGGTGACGATCTGGCGTGTCTTCTCCTCTGTGATGCTCGTATCGGCCGCCGTCGTATCGTCCGGCAATGTGGCGCCAACTTTGAGCTCGATATTGCGCGGCAAATCGTCGGCAGCTGCTGCGACCTCAGCGCTCAGGCTCAGCAAAATCAGGCTCAGCGTCAGGATGAGTGGAAGTGTGGTCCATCGGGACATGGTTCTGTCTCCTCTGGCTCGGCACCGCCGGCAGGGTAGCAGAAATCGCAGGTCAAAAATCGGAAATTAGGGTCTCTGGTTCCGAGGCCGATCAGAACATCGCGGGATGGACGCGGTCGGGCGGCGCGTGGCCGTCGAGAAAGGTCTTGATGTTGATGATGACCTTCTCGCCCATGTCGACGCGGCCTTCGAGCGTTGCAGAGCCCATATGCGGCAGGACCACAACCTTATCGCTCTTGAGCAGCTTCGGATTAACCGCCGGCTCATGCTCGAATACGTCGAGGCCAGCGCCCGCAAGCTCCTCGTTCTCGATCATGCGGGCAAGCGCGTTCTCGTCGATCACCTCGCCGCGCGCGGTGTTGACGATGTAGGCTGAAGGTTTCATCAGCGCGAGTCTGCGCGCCGAGAGCAGATGATAGGTCGCTGGCGTATGCGGGCAGTTGATGGAGATAATGTCCATGCGCGCCAGCATCTGGTCGAGGCTGTCCCAATAGGTCGCCTCTAGGGCTTTCTCGATCTCAGGCGCCACGCGACGGCGGTTGTGATAGTGGATCTGGAGCCCGAAGGCCTTGGCTCGCCTGGCTACCGCTTGGCCAACTCGTCCCATGCCGACGATGCCGAGCCGCTTGCCAAAGATGCGATGGCCGAGCATCCAAGTCGGCGACCAGCCATGCCATTCGCTGTTGCCAGTACGAAGGACGGCCGCGCCCTCGGTCAGGCGCCGCGGCACCGCAATGATCAGCGCCATGGTCATGTCGGCAGTGTCCTCGGTCAGCACGCCTGGCGTATTGGTAACGATGATCGAGCGGTTCCGCGCAGTCTCGAGGTCGATATTGTCGACGCCGGTCCCGAACTGAGCGATGAGCTTGAGGTTGGGCCCGGCCTGGCTCAGCACGCCGCGGTCGATGCGGTCGGTGACGGTCGGCACCAGCACATTGGCGGTCTTCACCGCCTCGATCAGCTCCTCCCGCGAGAAGGGCGTGTCGTCGAGATTGAGCCGCGCGTCGAAAAGCTCGCGTAAGCGCGTCTCGACGACATCGGGCAGCTTGCGGGTGACGATAACGATTGGGCGTTCAGCCATTCGTGTCCAGCCAGGATGGGGTGCGGGGTAGGGGAACCATCCCGCAGGAAAGGAGATTTTTGCTCGTTGCGGGCCTTTGTCTAACAGAAGCGGCTTTGCGAGATAAAGCGTCATCTTGGCTTGGGGCCACGATCCGTTCATTTTTCTAGTCCATCCAAGATGCACTGATTCGGGTCCCTAAAAGCTCGCTGCAGGCACGCGTGATCGGGCGCCATAGGGGGAGGTGAGATGGTGTCGCACCGGGTGTTCATCGGGGTCTTCATCGCCTTGGGGATCGTGCTCATGGATCCCGGTGCAGCAAGAGCAGGGGACGACAACGTCAAACAGGCCGCCGTCGAGGGCCCCAAGAATTCCCTCCCAGTCCCGCGTTTCGTCAGCCTCAAGTCAGACAAGGTGAATGTGCGCAAAGGACCGAGCACAGATCAATCGATCGTGTGGGTGTTCTCGCGCGCGGGCCTCCCGGTCGAGGTGATCGCCGAGTCCGACAATTGGCGCCGCGTGCGCGACAGCGAAGGTGCCGACGGCTGGGTATTCCACAGCCTGTTGAGCGCGCGGCGAACCGTGCTCGTCGCCCCGTGGGCGAAAGGTGATGAAAGGGTGCCGCTCTACAGCTCGAAATCGACGAATTCGCGCGCCGTGGCGGAGCTTCAATCCGGCGTGCTCGGCAACGTCGTTGCCTGCGATGGAAGCTGGTGCGAACTCTCGGTCGAGGATTATTCGGGTTATGCGCAGCAGGATCAGTTGTGGGGTGTGTATCGCGGCGAAGAAATAAAATAACGCGCCCGGTTCGACGGTCGCTTTAGAGATTAGCGGGTCGGCTTGTCGACGAGCCTGACCAGCACATCGACGCGGGAGATAGCCATGCCGTCGGGGGCCTCGGGCAATCCTTCGATCCTGATTGCGCCCGTCTCGATGTCCATCAACTGACCGGAGTGTTCGCAGAAGAAATGGTAGTGGTTCGACGTGTTAGTGTCGAAATAGGTCTTCGCGCCTTCGACCGCGACCTCGCGGAGTAAGCCTGCCTCGGTGAATTGGTGCAGCGTGTTGTACACGGTGGCAAGTGACACCGGCACTTTGCGGGCAATTGCCTCCTCGTGCAGCGTCTCGGCCGTCACGTGCCGGTCGCCATTGGCGAAAAGGATATGAGCAAGCGCCACGCGTTGCCGCGTAGGCCTGAGTCCGGCGCCTCGCAACAGCTTGGCGACGTCTCCATGCGCCTTCTCTGGCAATTTCGGCATGCCCACAGCTGACCTAAGCACCTGTCTATCGGTGGAAAATTATGGAGGGAATATAGGATGAAAGGCAGGCCGGCCGCAACGTTGAGGCCGTCGGGCGCTTGTCAAAAATTGCGGGGTCAAGGCTGCCCCCGGAATGCTTTTGAAGGGCTTCCGTCTGTGTTAGGAAACCACCAAATTTACACAGGCATTGAAGAGGCTGGGAGAAAGCGAAACGTCCCATGACTGAACGGCGGGACCAATTCGAATACGAGGATCTGCTTGCGTGCGCGCGCGGGGAACTGTTCGGCCCCGGCAACGCGCAGTTGCCGCTGCCGCCCATGCTCATGTTCGACCGCATCTCGGAGGTGAAGGAGGAGGGCGGCGAGCACGGCCATGGCCGCATCGTCGCCGAGCTCGACGTGAAGCCAGACCTCTGGTTCTTCCCCTGCCATTTCAAAGGCGACCCCGTCATGCCTGGCTGCCTTGGCCTGGACGCGCTGTGGCAGCTCCTCGGCTTCTTTCTTGGCTGGCTTGGCGCCCCGGGACGGGGCCGTGCTCTTAGCGTCGGCGAGGTGAAGTTTTCCGGAATGGTGCTCCCCAGCATGAAGAAGCTCGAATATATCGTCGAGCTCAAGCGCGTGATCCGGCGCAAATTCACCCTCGGCACCGGTGACGGCTGGCTGAAGGCCGATGGCGAGACCATCTATACGGCCAAG
>Ga0070675_100004952_pt1 | contig 10161 bp, 9 predicted proteins | sample KBSM43metaG_FD_65343 | JGI IMG/M metagenome (GOLD analysis project Ga0070675, IMG submission 65343) | Miscanthus rhizosphere microbial communities from Kellogg Biological Station, Michigan, USA - KBS M4-3 metaG | ecosystem: Host-associated > Plants > Roots > Rhizosphere > Soil ...
CACACGAGCAGCCGCGTGCGATTCACCGAGGACACGGTCGACATCAGGCTCGGCCAGGGCGGCCTCTGGAAGACCGCCACCGCGCTGCGCCCGTATCGTCAGGACTTTCTCGATGTCCGCGAGGGCGTGGCCGGCACGCACACGGTTGTCGAAGAGAACGGCAACCCTGTGCTGCTCGCCCTGAGGCTGAAAGTGTTCGCGCTCGCGATCTCTGAAGTCGAAACGATGGTCGTGAGAAACAAGCAGGAAGGCGTGCTCTTCGAACCCGAGGGGTTCACGAAACCCAATGCCGGTATGGCGTACGTGCCGAAGCCGTCGGAGCTGAACGATCGGGACGAGATGATTCGCATCGCGACGCTCTATCCCGCCGGCCTGCGCGCGGGCAGCTTCGTCATGCCCGACGTGCCGATGTCCAGCGACGCCTATCGCTTCGAGAACGGGCGGAAGATGGCCGGGCCAGGCTGCACGTTCCAGCCTCCAGGTTGTGAGGACATGAAGCACCAGGCGATCCCGAAGCTCCCGGGGGTCACGTATCGAGTGGTGGCCGTCGACGAGGAAATGGGCGTCGTCTGGTTGCGCCAGGACTTCGGTGGCGGCTCGGTGCCTGGCGGCAAGGCTGACGTGATGTTCTCGACCTTCGAGGCCTTCAAGGTGTACGGCGGCAAGATTCACGCCGCAGAAGCGATCCTTGAGGTGGAGCCTGCCGGTACGCCATCGGGATGGGAACCGCCTCGCTGGAACTGAGTGCGAATAGGCATCGATCTCGGCGGCACGAAGATCGAAGGCATCGTCCTCGATGGCAGCCGCGAGCGCGCGCGTCTTCGCCTCGACACGCCGCGCGACGACTACGACGCGACACTCGACGCACTCGTCGCGCTCATCGACAATCTGCAGAAGACCGCGGGTCTCGCGGCGACCATCGGCATCGGCATTCCCGGCACGATCGAGACGACCGGTCTCGTCAAGAACGCGAACTCGACATGGCTGATCGGGCGGCCGCTCCAGCGCGATCTCGAGGCTCGTGTCGGCCGCCGCGTGCGAATCGCCAACGACGCGAATTGCTTTGCGATGTCTGAAGCGACCGATGGTGCAGCCGCGGGTGCAGGCGTCGTCTTTGGCGTCATCGTCGGGACCGGTACCGGCGCAGGAATCGTCGTGCGCGGGCAGGTGCTGACCGGCGCTAACGGCATCGCAGGCGAGTGGGGCCACAACGCCTTGCCCTGGCCCGATGACGGTGAGCATCCGGGCCCGGCGTGTTACTGCGGCAAGCGTGGGTGCATTGAGACGTTTCTGTCGGGCCCCGGCATCGCCGCTGACCATGAACGCCGCACCGGCGAGCATGTGCTGCCACGCGAGATCGCGTCAGCCGCGGATCGCGGCGATCGCGGCGCAGTGGCGACGATGGAACGATACGAGCGGCGGATGGCTCGGGCGCTGGCCAGCGTGATCAACGTGCTCGATCCCGACGCGATTGTCCTGGGCGGCGGCATGTCGAACATCGACCGTTTGTACGGAAATGTCCCTCGACTCTGGCGGCAGTGGGTCTTCGCCGCGACTGGATCGGTGCCGGACATCCGGACGCGACTCGTACGCGCGCAGCACGGCGACGCGAGCGGCGTCCGCGGCGCGGCGTGGTTGTGGGAGGCGCCCGAGGCGTAGAATAGGAAGCAGGTCGAACCGAGCTCATTGTCCCAGACACGAACCCGCCCGTCTGAATTCCTCCCGGCGTCGATTCTGGCGCTGCGTGACTACTCCTTTCGTACGTTCACATCCGATCTGATTGCTGGTGTCACCGTCGGCCTGGTGGCGTTGCCTCTGGCCATGGCGTTCGCGATCTCGTCTGGCATGACGCCACAGGCCGGCATCTACTGCGCGATCGTCACCGGCTTTGTGATCTCCGCTCTTGGCGGCTCGTACGTGCAGATCGGCGGACCGACGGGAGCGTTCGTCGTCGTGGTGTCGGGCATCATCGCCGAACACGGGCTCGATGGCCTCTTCATGTGCACGATGATGGCCGGCGTCGTGCTGGTCGTGATGGGCCTGACCGGGACCGGCACGGCGGTCCGATTCATCCCCCGCCCGGTCGTGATCGGGTTCACCAACGGCATCGCGCTCGTGATCGCCAGCACGCAGCTGCGCGATGTGCTTGGCATCTCGCTCGATGTGCCGGTGCCGGGAGATTTTCTCGGTCGTATCAACGTGCTGCTGACGCACCTTGGCAACGCGTCGATTCCCACCGCAGCCATCGGGATCGGCGTGCTCATGTTGATCGTGGTATGGAACCGCTTCGTGCCTCGCGTGCCCGGCTACATCGTTGCGCTCGTAGCCGGAACGGTCGTCGTCGCGGTCGCGCAGTTGCCGGTCGAGACCATCGGCACGCGGTTCGGCGGCATTCCGTCCGGTCTGCCCGAGGTGCACATTCCGCGATTTCGTCCGGATCTGATCCTCTCGCTCCTCTCGCCGACGCTGACCGTCGCGATGCTCGGTGCCATCGAGTCGTTGCTGTCGGCGGTCGTGGCCGACAGGATGAGTGGCCGCCGTCACAACTCCAACGTGGAGCTGTTCGCCCAGGGGATTGCCAACATCGTGTCGCCGATGGTCGGCGGTCTGCCGGCCACAGGCGCGATTGCGCGGACCGCGACCAACGTACGATCGGGTGGCCGGACACCAGTCGCCGGGATCATTCACGCCTGCACGCTGCTGCTGATCCTGTTGTTCGCCGCGAAGCTGGCGGCGCTCGTGCCGATGGCCGTCCTTGGATCAATCCTGCTCGTCGTCGCCTACAACATGGGCGAGTGGCGCGAGATTCCCGAACTGTGGAAGCACGGCTGGACCGATCGCATCGTGTGGATGTGGACCTTCGGGCTGACGGTGCTCGCGGACCTCACCGTGGCCGTCGAGGCCGGGATGATCATCGCGGCGCTGATGTTCATCCGGCGCGTGACAGCCACGACGACGGTGTCACGCGTCACGCAGGACTACGTCAAGCGCGGACGCGAGCACATCCTGCAGGACAAGGACATTCCCGGATACGTCACGATCCTCCGGATTCACGGTCCGTTTCTCTTCGGTGCCACCGACAAGCTCACCGCGCAGACCGACCACATTGCCGAGTTCGCTCCGATCGTCGTCCTGCGCCTTCGGAACATGACGGCGCTCGACGGAACCGGCCTGCGTGCGATTCAGGATTTCTCCGATACTTTGCGCGCCTCCGGCCGGACGTTGCTGCTGTGCGGTGCGCTGCCCCAGCCGGCATCGCTGATGAACCAGGCCGAATTCCATCGGCACGTCGGCGCTGAGAACATCCAGCCGCACGTCGAGGGCGCGTTGAAGCGGGCGGCGGCCATCCGGGCCATGACAGGTCCCGGGCAACCGTCGCAGGCGCCTCCCGCGGCCTGACGGATACCGCTTCGCGCCGGGGTTCGATCGGACGTACGATTGGCCAGACTCGCGTGCGGCGCCGGATTGAGGAGACTCTCGTGCCCCGACTACTGCTGACTGCGATCCTGACGCTCTTCGTCGTCTGCGCGCCGCCGTCGTCACACGTCGATGCGCGTGCCCAGGCTCCACGCGCGACAGCGCCGCAGGTGCAGGCGGCCGCGCCGAAGTCGACCCTCCCGAACCAGTCTGATTCGGTCAAATTCCTCGTCATCGGCGACAGCGGAACCGGTGACCGTTACCAGTACGATGTGGCCGCGAAGATCGTCGAGGCGCGGGGCCGGTTTCCGTTCGAGTTCGCGATCATGCTGGGCGACAACCTGTATGGCGGCGAGCGTCCGATCGACTACATCAACAAGTTCGAGAAGCCGTACAAGACGCTGCTCGACGACGGCGTGAAGTTCTACGCGTCGCTTGGCAACCATGACGATCCGTCGCAGCGCTTCTACCAGAAGTTCAACATGGACGGGAAGCGCTACTACACGTTCCGCAAGAAGGACGTCGAGTTCTTCGTGCTGGACAGCACGTACATGGCGCCACCGCAGATCAACTGGCTGCGCGACGAGCTCAAACGATCGGACGCGAAGTGGAAGATTCCCTACTTCCACCATCCGATCTATTCGTCAGGCGAGCGGCACGGATCGGAGCTGGATCTGCAGCGTGTCGTCGAGCCGCTGTTCCTCGACAACGGTGTGGATGTGGTGTTCTCTGGCCACGAGCATTTCTACGAGCGATTGAAGCCCCAGAAAGGCATCGTCTACATCACGCAGGGCGGGGCCGCGAAGCTGCGGCGAGGCAACATCCGCGACGCGTCAGCGATGACGGCGAAGGGTTTCGACACCGACCGATCGTTCACGCTCGTCGAGATCGCTGGAGATCACCTGTTTTTCGAGACGATCTCGCGGCTCGGCACCCTTGTCGACTCAGGCGAGTTCCCGCGCCGCGAACTCAACGACTCGACCGGCACTCGTTGATTTCCCGGCGGCCGATTCTCCCTCAGCCCAGTCGGCCTCGAAGATGTCGCGAATTTGTTTCGTGACGCTGGCGTTGGTGATCAGCACGCCGACCTCTCGACGTTTGTCGAGCTCGATCCGCCGCAAGCTCTGACTCCCGACGAAGGCGCGCACGCCGTCACGAATCATGGCGCGTACGTGCAGCCGCATTGATTTCAGCGGGCGTACATCGATCTTCTTCGCTCCCTTGCACTTGCCAATCACGCGGACCTCAATGCCGGCCGCTGCCTGTGCCTCGAGCATCTTGATGAACACCGGGTCCTGGAGGTTGACGTCGTAGATCAGGATCTGGCGCCTGGCACCCTTCACAAACGCGGCCAGCGTCTCGCGCGCGTTCTCGGGACTGACGACGAGAGGCGAGCGCTTGGGAACGTACGGCTGCCGGCTGCAGTCGGCCTCGAACACCGCGCGCGCTTCGCGGACGGCGCTTGTGTCCTTCGTGGACACGCCGAAGCTGCGGCTCTTGAGTGCATCGATTTTCGTGAAGTTGAAGCCGAACAGATGCAGCGTGTCGTCGGCAATCATGAACTTCCCGTGATAGCGCGGGAAATCGTCGCCCGTGCGTGTCACCGTCGCGCCGGCCTCGAGCAGACGCTGTTCGAGCTTGCGCAATCTGGCCTCGCCACCGCGGTTGGTGTGCGCGACGAGCACGCGCACTTTCACACCGCGCTGGACCGCCGCGCCGAGCGCCTTCTCGATCTCCGCCTGATCGAGGCGGAAGACCGCGATGTCGACTGTGCGTTTGGCTTTATGAATGGCCCGCACCACCGGCGCGAGACCCGCTTCAGGCTGAATGATCAGGTTCACTTGTTCTCCTCTGCCTCTGCAAGCGGCCGGGCTTTGTTCTCTTCCTTCCACTCGATCTGTGCCTTGCCGTCGGGCGCGAGCGCGCTCAGCGCCGCCGACAGACGTTCCGTTCTGAGCGACTCGCCCGCGTTCACGAGATAGGTCAGTTCCTCGTCGGCGGTCGTGCGCAGCTCGAATCGCGTGCCGCCGCGCTTGAGCAGACGCTCCACCTCTGCGCGGCGAGTCGATGTCTTCGGCCCGAGCTTCGCCGTCAGCAGGAACGTGCGCACGTGGGTCTCGAACCCTTCGATGAACCAGAGCGTGACGACGAGGAAGACCGTCGACGCCACCGCGATGCCGAACAGGCCGACGCCCGACGCGAGACCGACCGCCAGCGTGGACAGCATGACCACCGCATCCTTCGGGTCTTCGATCTTGGCGCGGTAGCGAATGAGGTTGGCCGCACCGGCAATGCCGAACGCGCGTGCGAGGCTGGCGCCGACGATCAGCATGATCATCGCGCCAACGATCGCGAGGACGATCTGCGTCTCGATGACCGCCGGATCGCGCGGCGGTGAGCCGGCACGACGCGGACGCAGGGCGAGCGCCGCACCAAACATCGCGGCGAGTGGCAGGCGTACGGCCGCCTGCGCGAGTCCGGATCGCAGATCCCCGACCAGGTCCATCGCGTCCGTGGGCAGGCCCTCGTTCGCCCGGGCTGCCTGCTCCGCTTTCGGCGGTGCCGGTTGCTGCGCGCCGACGATGCCGCATCCCCACAGGAGGAGCGTGACGATCGTCAGCGCGTGTCCCGCTCGTGCCACGCGAGACGGATGACGGCCGCTCATTCCTGGCCCTCAGCCGTCACCGCGGACGTCGTGGTACGGAGCGCAAGCCCTTCGCGAATCTTGCTTCGAATCTTCGCGATGTATCGCTGACGGATGTCAGCCGGATAGTCCGCCGCCCTGAAGGCATCGTCGAGTTGGGCATCGCTCAGGCGATTCAGCAACTCGCATCCCCAGACGATGTCGGCGGGGGAGAGCCTCTTCAGGACGTCCGTGTGGGGCCCCTTGTAATCGAGCTCGACCTTCGATCCCTCGACCTTCCGGATCAGCGTGAGGCGCTCGTAGTCCTCGATGTCGTTGCGCGTGCCTCGATAGTGAGGCAGTCCACGCGGTTTTCCGAGCGACGCACCGAGATCCTGGACGACGTACCGCTTCGCGGGCTCCGCCTTCTCATCGCGCAGACGATAGACGCGATTGTTGCTCGTCTTGAAATCCCAGTTGTTCAGCACGAGGCTGATAGCCACGAGCCCCTGCAGCGGTCGCGTCCCAGCGAACGGATTCTCCAGCCAAGCCCATTCGCCGTCCGATTCGTGATCGGATCGCAGGCGGAACCTCGCCGGCTCGCCTTCGTTGTCCCAGTTGCCCGTCAGCTGCCAGCCGGTCAGGTAGAACGTCTGCGGCTGGTAGTAGCCCAGTCCCCACAAGATGCGGGACAGGACGATTTCCGACTGGACCTCGTCGCCGACTTTCACGTCCCATTCCCGGCCGTCCGCAGCTTTGACGTTGTAGCCGCGGCTATAGCCAGTCTTGTCGAGACTGAGAACCGTGTAGGGCTCGTTGGTTGACGGCGCCTCGGCGCGCCGGCTTCCGCCCCAGAACAGATCGCGTTCCGCGATGTCGGTCGGTTCGCTCCACAGCTCGGTCAGCGCCACTTGCGGCGCTGGCTGATTGATCGGCGACCCGTTGAGCGTCGGTCGCGCGCACGCGGTGGAGACACACGCGACGATGAGACACGCGACGGCGGCGGCTGAGTAACGGTTCATATGAGCCTCAATCAGCGAGAGGACGGCTTGTCCGCTTCGGCCCGTTTGGGCTCGGCGGTCAGAGGCAGGGAACCGGAGTCGATGGGCTTGCCGGTGCGCGCGAGCACCTGGAACTGCATCGCGTCTTTCCCGAGCTCCGCGAGCATGTAGGTAAAGTCGGTGTCGAATCCCGCGGCCGTCAGCGGCCCCCTGGCGATGTCGCCCTTGCGCAGCTTTGCTGACCCACCTTCGATGAAGTAGTAGATCCCGTTCTGCGGCTTGATGCGCTCGTAGAAGTGTTCGTGCCCGGCGAACACGACGTCGACGCCGTACTTCATGAACAACGGCTCGACTTGCGTGCGCAGGTCGATTTCGGATCCGTGCTTCTCGCCCGACGAGTAGAGCGGGTGATGGAAGTAGGCGATCTTCCAGCGATCGGTTGCGCGCGACAGCTGCTCCTCCAGCCACTTCAGTTGTGCCTGGTCCATGTAGTTGCTGTCGAGGGCGAAGAAGCGCGCGGCTCCCTTCGTGAACGTATAGAAGCGCTCGCCATTCATGTTGAACGGCTTGTAGTAGCGCTGCGTCGGATCGTCGTGGTTCCCGAGCGCGGCGTAGAACGGCACCTTCGCATCGAGCAGCGCCTTGTACGGCTTCTCGAACTTGTTGAGGAAGTCCTGCGGGCGTTCGCTGCCGTAAATGTTGTCGCCGAGCATGATCACGAAGTCGAACGGGAACATCTGGCGGGCCATGCTCAGTTGTTCACCAATCTGGTACTGCGACGGCGTGCCCGTGCCGGTGTCGCCGATGATGGCAAAGCGGACGGAGTCCTTTTCTCGCGGCGGTGTCACCTGAATTGCGGCCCGGGCAACCGCCGACTGTTGCATCGCCGCCGCACCGATGATGGGCGAGGCAGGGCTTCCCGCAACGTAGGCGAGCGCGCCGACTGAGAGCGTTGAGGCGACGAGTAGATGTGAAGCGCGCATACCGATCACCTGTCTCGTGTGGGATACACGTTGGACAGCACGTCGACGATCAAGTTCGCGTCGCGATCGCGGAGCAGAAAGTAGCGATCGATCAGGCGGTACTCGAGCGTCTCCGGCAGCATGGGCAGCCTCGCCAGCAGTTTGGCGGGCACGCTGACCAGTGGAAGCGCCGTTGGATATGGCTGGTTGACGGCGAGCTTGATGCCGCGCGGAAGCTCCTCGAAGAGCGCTTTTCGATCGGAAGGAGTACGCGACTTCCAGTCTTCGGCCAGCGCCGTCTTCAAGTACGCCGACATCTCTTCGCCGAACACATCGCCCGGCTTTGCGGCCACGCGCGTTTTCGCGATCGCCTGACCGAGCGCCTTCTCGCGTGCGCTGATCTTGGAGGGATCGCCGGTCTCCTTGACGTCGGGCAGATCCTTCGTCGCTTCGTCGCGTACTTTCATGTACGCGTCGATGCGCTTGTGGAAGTCCACCATCTCCTGCGCGAGCGCATTGACCGGAGCCTTCTGCTGTGCCGCCACGCCGAGGGAGAACACTGACAACCCCAGAACAAGTAGCGTGCGCACCATTCGGCCTCCTCGGGCCGTGAACTGCGGCCCAACCCGACAGCGATTCAAGCGACGTGCCACGAAAAGATCAGCATCTGACCCAACCACTGGTTGATCTTTTGAAATTCTTACTGCGCTTGGTTGGGCTTGTACAAAGGTCGGCGGGTCCATAGAGCAGGACCCGCCCTACGTCAGTCGCAGGCCGGGTCTTGTGCTTCAGACCCGGCATCATTCACTAGCCGACTCGGACTGGTGAATCCAGCCGCACGCGCACGATCGAGCCGGCTGGAAGCGTGATGTCCTTGCCGTCGGTCGCCGCGATGGCGCCCCCGGCGCCAATCACAGCACCGAGAATCGCACCCTTCACGCCGCCGAGGATGCCGCCGACGACACCGCCGACGCCAGCGCCCACTCCGGCCACCGTACCTTCTTCACGAATGCCCTTGCTCTCGAAGATCTGCGTCGCCGATCCGCGAATGTCACGGTTGCGTCCCCTGACGTTCATGCGATCGAACGTCAGCGTGAGCGCACCATCACGGTCGATGCGACCGGCCTTGTCGACGTCGCTCACGACTCCCTGTACGACAGAGCCCGCGGGAACGAGCACGCGCCCGTCCTGCACGAGATCGACGACGGTCGTCGTTTCGAAGCGTTGCTCGACGGTCGCTGTCTCGGAACTCAGGGTGGACCGCAACCGCACATCGATTTCCTGTCCCGCCGGAATGGTTCCTGGCGTGGACTCATTGACGGTTGTCGGACCGCTCGGCGCCTGCGAACTGACTTGAGACGTGCGTTCCGGCGTGCTGGCGCGTGGCGTGTTGCTGGTGGCGCAGGCGACACCGGCGATCGCCGTTGCGACGGTCAGAGCTCGCACTTTCATCATTGCGTTCATCTACCTCACCTCCTTCGGCACCTGTTGGTGCAACGCACGTACCCGCGCACAGCACATCCGCTGGTCGCCACACGTCCGTGCGAAGTCGTTGGTGATGAATGAGTTGTTAGTGGAGGAGCGGGAAGAGCTTTACGGCAGAACTTACGAACGGCAGAGCGTCATCGCGTTCGAACGCCCTGGCCTGCCGAGCAGGTAGGGCGGATCCTGATTTGTGGACCCGCCTACGCCGGGTCTGAAGAGCAAGACCCGGCCTACTGCGCTTGTTCCGGCTGACTGGGGGGTATCCCGTTGGATGGTGGTGCCATCACTCTTCGGGCCTTGGCGATGGTGCGCCCCACGGCCAGCGACGCGTAGAAGATCTTCCCGACCGGGATGCCACCCTTGAGACGATGGCGGCCGATCGCTTCGAGCCCGGCCGACGCGATGCATCCGCAATTCTGACAGTCCGGTTTGCCACCGAACTGACACGGCGTGATCCGTCGCTCGAGATCCGATGAGTAGCACTCCGTGGTCTGCGCGAAGATGCATTCCTCGGGCGATTGAGGCGGCTTGGCGTAGACCTTGAGCATCCCGTCCAGCATCTGCAGCTTCGAGTAGTCCTTCCGCATGCGCGACAGGTCCGCGATCACTTTCTCGCGATCGGCCTTGGTGAGGCGCTCGGTGGACAGCTCGCCAACCTGCGGCGTGTAGAGGC
>Ga0070675_100004956_pt1 | contig 10158 bp, 9 predicted proteins | sample KBSM43metaG_FD_65343 | JGI IMG/M metagenome (GOLD analysis project Ga0070675, IMG submission 65343) | Miscanthus rhizosphere microbial communities from Kellogg Biological Station, Michigan, USA - KBS M4-3 metaG | ecosystem: Host-associated > Plants > Roots > Rhizosphere > Soil ...
TTCGTGATGGACTCGACCTCGGCCTGCGACATCGGTCGAGCGGGGCCGGCGAACTGATCGAGGATCGTCTCAGGAACGTCCGTGGGCTTCGGTTTGCGCGTCCGGGGCATCGATACTCCTCATGGTATTGCCCCACACACAAAATTTCTGACACTCTCGTACATATTGTGTACTTTATGATCTCTTGTACAGGATCGCTCCGCTGCTCCTTGACCTCCGCTCCTCCGCGTTAATGCATTTCTCGTCCGCCGTTGATCTCCGTCTCCGTTTCCTCCGTCATCTCCGTCTCCGCCTCCTCGTACGCCCCGCACGCTCCGTACGCAGTTTTTGATCGGGACACGCCATGGCTTGCGGCAGAAACTGCAACAAATTAGCACGTGAGTCCGCGAAACATTGGGGAATATGCTCGGATCAAGTATTGCGTCTACATTCGAGCATGACCGTCAATCTCGCAGACTACGAGCACATCACTGGCCCGGTGATCGCATCCGCAATCGAAGTCCATAAGGCTACTGGCGCCGGCATGCTTGAGCGAGCGTACATGCCGTGCCTCGAATTCGAACTTCGTCAACGTGGAATTCGCTTCAAGGTTCAGCATCCGATCAGCTTTCTCTACAAAGGTGTATCACTCGACATGGCGTGTCGCGCCGATCTGATTGTCGACGACGTGGTTGTCGTCGAGCTAAAGTCTGTCGCTGCGATTCTTCCGATCCATGAGGCGCAGCTTTTGACTTACATGCGCCTTGCGAACTGTCCGGTGGGATTGATCATCAACTTCAACGTGCCGCGTCTGGTGGACGGCGTGAGACGCAAAGTCAATCCGCGAGCGACCGCCGTGTCGACCCACAAAAGCGCGGCCGCACCCGGTACGTAAACATCTAAGTCTTCTCCGTTTCTCCCAGTAACTCCGCTCCTCCGCGTTGTGCTCTTCTCCGTTGCCTCCGTCACCTCCGTCTCCGTGCCCTCCGTAACCCTCAGTCTCCGTTTCCTCTGTGACTCTCCATCTCCGTTTCCTCCGTACCCTCCAACAGCTCGTCACACAATAGCCACCGTTCGTCGAGAAAAAACCACCTCCGCGCCTTCACCGTGCCAAGATTGCCGCCGATGCCCATCCTGGACGTTCGCCACCTCCGCAAATCTTTTGGCCGGCTCGTCGCGGTCGACGACGTGTCGTTCACACTCGAGGCGGGAAAGCTCGTCGGCCTGCTCGGTCCGAACGGCGCCGGCAAGACGACGACGGTGTCGATGGTCTCGGGACTGGTGACGCCAGAACGCGGCGACGTGTTGATCGCCGGCAAGAAGCTGGGCGGCGACACTGATCCGGCGAAGCGCCGGATTGGTCTGGTGCCGCAGGATCTCGCGCTCTACGAAGAGCTGTCGGCAATGGCGAATCTGAAATTCTTTGGCGCCCTGTTCGGCCTGTCGGGCGGCAGGCTGGACAAAGCGATCGGCGCGGCGATGGAACTCGTCGGTCTTGTGGATCGCATGAAGGATCTGGTGAAAACCTTCAGCGGCGGAATGAAGCGTCGTCTGAATCTTGCCGCCGGCTTGCTGCACGATCCCGATATTCTGCTGCTCGACGAACCGACGGTCGGAGTTGATCCACAGAGCCGCAACGCGATTTTCGACAACCTCGAAGAGCTGAAGCGGCGCGGCAAAGCCTTGCTCTACACGACGCACTACATGGAGGAAGTCGAGCGTCTCGCCGACCGCATCGTGATCATCGATCACGGCAAAGTGATTGCCGACGACACGCTCAACGGACTGCAGTCGCGGCTCATTCCGGCTGGCGGACCATCGAGCGGCGAGCGCCTGAATCTCGAGACGGTATTTCTGACGCTGACCGGAAGGAGCTTGCGCGACTGATGATCCCCTTGCTTGCGATGATCCGTAAGGATCTGCAGCTGTTCTTCAGCGACCGGCGCTCCGTGATCGTCAGCTTCGTCGTTCCGATCGCGATCGCGTCGTTTTTCGGCTCCATTTTCAACGGTCCGCGCACTGGTGAACCGGCGAAAATTGCCGTGATGGTGATCGACCAGGACGAAACGGCGATCTCCAAGGCGATCGTCGCGGGAACGTCTGCCGATCGCAACCTGAAAGTCACCGTCGCCGATGCCGACGCGGCGCGCGATTCGGTGCGTCGCGGCAAGACCGCGGTGGCGGTGATCATCCCGAAAGGTTTCGGCGACGCAGCCGGCTCCGCATTTTTCAACAACGGCGCCAAGCCCGAGCTCGAACTCGCTTACGACCCGTCGCGCAACACCGAGCTCGCGATGGTTCGCGGCATCATGACCCAATACGTGATGGAAGCGGTCAGCCGCGAGATGTTTGGCGGCGCGCAGGGCCGGAAGTATCTCGAGCAATCACTTCCGCAAGTCGAATCATCGTCCGGCCTGGACGCTGCCCAGAAGGCCGCGCTGCTGCAAATGCTGCGATCGGTGCAGGGCTTCTACAACACGCCCGGCCAGGCCGGCTCGAGCGGCGATGCGCCACGCGGCATCACGATGCCGTACACCGTGAAGGAACAGGCGATGACGTCGGGCAACAACGTCGTTTACAACGGATATGCGCATTCCTTCGCCGGGATGGCCATTCAGTTTCTGCTGTTTGCAATGGCCAACATAGGTGTCGAAATGCTGCTCGAGCGTCAGCGCGGCCTGTGGAAGCGGCTGCGGAGCGCGCCGGTTTCACGCACCACGCTGCTCGCCGGCAAGGTGTTGAGCGGCGCGATCATCTCGCTGATGATTCTCGGCGTCTGTTTCCTGTTCGCGATGATCGTGTTTGGTGTGCGAATCGAAGGCAGCCTGGCCGGTTTCGTCGGGGTGTCAGTGGCTTGTGCATTGATGGCGTCCACTTTCGGCGTGCTGGTGGCCGCGCTGGGAAACTCACCGGCAACGGCCCGCGGCGTGACGACTCTGGCGGTGCTGATGATGGTGATGCTGGGCGGCGCATGGGTGCCGACCTTTATCTTTCCGGCCTGGCTCCAGCAATTCACGCTAATCGTTCCCGTCCGCTGGGCAGTCGACGGCCTCGACGGCATGACCTGGCGTGGCATCGGCCTGTCCGGTGCGTTGGCGCCGATCGCGGTCCTGTTGATCTTTGCGATTGGCTTCTCGCTGGTGGCTGCACTCCGATTCCGGTGGGAGGAGGGGTAGCGAGGGAATCGAACCCATGATAGAGGGTAAACGCAGAGTTCGCGAAGAACGCCAAGTTAGCAAAAGTTGATTTTCGTGGTTTCGAGTTTCGTGGTCTCGGGTTTCTGTCTAAGATTGTGCGCATGAAAAAGGCTTTGCGCATGGTCGCCGGCGCGCTGCTCGTTGCGCCAGCATTGCTCGTCGCTCAGGCTCCCAATGCCCGCGAGGTTCACGATCGGGCGATTGTCATCGACACGCATGCCGATACGACGCAGCGGCTGATCTTCGATCCCAAATTCAACATCGCCGAGCGCCACGGCGACGGTAACATCGACATCCCGCGGATGCGCGACGGCGGCATGGACGCGCTGTTCTTTTCGATCTGGGTGCCGAGCGAAGTGACCGGACCGATTGCGGTCAAGCGCGCGTTCGACCAGATCGACGCGGTCCGCGAGGCGGTGCGACAGCATCCTGACGCACTGATGCTCGCGACCACCGCCGCCGATGTTCGGAAGGCCGTAAGCGAGAAGAAAATTGCGGCGTTGATGGGTGTCGAAGGCGGCCACATGATCGACGACGACATCCGGCAGTTGCGGAATTTCGCGGCGCTCGGCGTCCGTTACATGACGCTGACGCATTTCAAGAACAACAACTGGGCTGATTCGTCCACCGACAAGCCGCAGCACAACGGTCTGACCGCGTTTGGCAAAGACGTGGTGCGGGAGATGAATCGGCTCGGCATGATGATCGATATCTCCCACGTCGCTGACAAGACCTTCTTCGACGTGCTGGCGCTGACCACCGCGCCGGTGATCGCCTCACATTCGTCGAGCCGTGTCATCGCGAACCACCCGCGCAACATGACTGACGAGATGATGAAAGCGCTTGCCAGGAACGGCGGCGTGATCATGATCAACTACCACGCCGGCTTCCTCAGCGAAGAGTTCCGCGTCGCCGCCGAAAAGGAACACGGCGACGTCGTCACGGCGATGTCGGCGATGTCGAAGAAGTGCGGCGGAAACGAAGCGTGTACGACGATGGAGAGCGAGCGCATCGACCACGAGCTGATGGCCAAGGGAACGCTGCCAAAAGTGGGTTGGGAGAAGATCGTCGAGCACATCGACCACGCCGTCAAAGTCGCGGGGGCCGACCACGTGGGACTCGGCTCGGACTTCGACGGCGCAACCATGCCGCTTGGGATGGAAGATGTGTCGAAACTGCCGAAGATCACCGAGGCGCTGCTCGCCAAGGGCTATACGCCGCAGGACGTGACGAAGATTCTCGGCGGCAACATCCTGCGGGTGATGGAGGCGGTGGAGAAAGCCGTCAAGTGAAATCGACGGCGGATGTGGTCATCGTCGGCGGTGGCTGCATGGGCGCCAGCGTCGCGTATCATCTCGCCCGCCGCGGTATCACCGACGTCGTCGTGCTCGAGCGCGAGAAACTGCTGGCGACCGGTTCGACCGGGAAGAACGCCGGCGGCGTCCGACATCAGTTTTCCAACGAGGCCAACATCCGGCTGTCGCTCGAGTCGATCGGCGTGCTCGAGCGCTTTGCCGACGAGGTCGGTTATCCGATCGACTTCCATCAGGATGGCTACCTGTTTCTACTGTCATCGTCGGCGAGCGTCGAGACGTTCACGAAAAATGTCGCTCTACAACGCAGTCTCGGCGTCACTGTCGATTGGCTCGATGCCGCTGCGGCGGCGCGGTTGGCTCCCGGGGTCGACACGGACGGCGTGATCGGCGCAACGTTTTGCCAACGAGACGGGATCGCCGATCCCAACGGCGTCACGATCGGTTTCGCGAAGGCAGCGCAGGCGGCCGGCGCGACGATCGAGCGCGACGCCGAAGTCACTGCGGTCCGCGTCGATGCCGGCCGCGTCGCCGCCGTCGAGACGACGCGCGGCACGATTGCGACGCGAACGCTGGTCAACGCCGCAGGACCGTGGGCGCAGCAGATCGGGCGAATGGCCGGCGTCGACGTCCCGGTCAGTCCGCTGCGGCGCCACATCTTTATCGCTGCATTCGACGCCTCGACCGGCACAGCGACGGTGCCGGCGTCGCACATCATGGTGATCGACTTCGAGACCACCTTCTATTTCCATCGCGAGGGTCCCGGATTGCTGTTTGGAATGGGCGACCCAAAGGAGATGCCGGGTTTCGACATGACCGTGCAGTGGGACTTTTTGCCGCAGGTGATCGACGTCGCGGTGACGCGCCTGCCGGCGCTGTCAACCGCGTCGATCTCCCACGCCTGGGCGGGCCTCTACGAAATGTCGCCCGATGCGAATCCGATCATCGGGCCGGCGGCAACGGTCGACGGTTTTTACCTGATCAATGGCTTTAGCGGTCACGGCTTCCAGCACTCGCCCGCGGCCGGAAGGATTCTCGCGGACGTCATCGCCGGACGCGATCCACGCTTCGATCTCGCGCCGTTCGCGATCGATCGATTCAATACAAAGGCCGTCGCCGGCGAGCGCTACGTCGTCTAGCGAGCATCCGCCGGACTCGTCAGCATCGACGCCGCACTTTTTCCAATTCTTTGTGGGCGCGCCACGGGGTACCCCGCGCGCCCGAGCGCGTTGTCAGCGGATCGGATCGGCGGCGAGACGGAAGCCGAGGCTGAACCCTTTATCTTTTGGTGCGTGCGTGTAGCGCAGCCCGCATCGCGAACTGTTCGCGTCGAAGTACCAGCTGCCGCCGCGAATCACGCGCTTGTCGCCAGACGCCGGACCGTGCGGATCGATTCCATCGACCGACGAATCGCGGTAGGTGCCGTACCAGTCGGCCGTCCATTCCCAGACGTTCCCGTGCATGTCGGCAAAGCCCCAGGGGTTCAACGGAAAGCTGCCGACCGGCGTCGGCTTCTGTTTGTAGTCGCCGGTCGCGGCCGCGTTGTAGGGAAACTTCCCGTTGTAGTTGGCCTGTGCCGTCGTAATGTTTTCGCCCGTCGAGAACGGGCCGGTCGTGCCGGCGCGGCAGGCGTACTCCCATTCGGCCTCGGTCGGCAGGCGATAGCGGAGCGATGGACCGTTTGCGGGCCGTCGCCCATTCAGCTTCTCGATGAATTGCTGCACCTCTTCAAACGTCACGCTTTCTACCGGACACCTGGCGCCGCAATCCCTGAACGTCGACGGCGACGAGCCCATCACCGCGCGCCAATCCTGCTGCGTCACTTCGAACTGACCGATGTAGAACGGCCTGCTGATCGTGACGTCGTGCAGCGTCTCGTCCTCGTTACGTCCAACTTCCGAGGTGGCGCTGCCCATCGTGAATCGGCCCGGCGGCAGCTCGAGGAAACTCCCACCGCTGACGCCGTCAGTCAGCAACCGCATCGGCATGCGGACATTTTCGTCTGCCGTCACGTCGAAGCGCCGGAAGCGGCCGTAGCTGGCGACCGTCGTGATCTTGCTCCCTGAGTTGAAGGAGTACTGCTCGCGCATTTCCGACGGGACGGCGATCGTGAATCGTTCGTCAATGCGGAACGTCGTGACGATCTGTGCGCGGACGGTTGGCTGTTCGACCAGTATCTCGGTTTTCAGCACGCTGCCATTGATGCTGTCGATCCAGACCCGGCCATGCGCAAACAGATCGCGATTCGCTTCGCCGCGGATCATCGCCGGCGAAGCGATTTCCTGGTACTCCACGATCCAGACACCAGGTCCAACACCGCGGTCTTCTTTGCCGAGAGAGAACTTGAAGCGTGACTGATAGCTGAATTGCAGCACGCCGAGGCCGAGCACCGGATTGCCGAGAGTGCTGCGCATGTTACCGAGATTGTAGCGCGCGCCTTCGTCGCCGATCCGTTGCGCCTGCGTCATCGTATCGGCCGCCGCGTCGAGAAATAACTTCGCGAGTCGCTGTTGCCGATCGCGCACCGTCACGCCATCGACGGTGATCACGTCGCGAAACGCCACCAGCGCCAGCGTATCGGGAGATTTCACCAGCAGGAAATCCGAGCGCAAATCGCGGTGCCGCGCCCGTCCGAGTTCCGCGGCCGAAGGTCCGGGCAGAATGCTGCCGCCACGGCCGCCAATCGGCGAATAGCTGGGCAGCAGGGTACTCGCGTCCTGAACGTAGGATTCTTCGGCGACGACGTTCTCGAACTGATCGATGAAGTAATCGAGATACCAGGCGGCGCGGTTCAACAGGTCGTCCAGCGCCGGCCGATCCGCTGATTTGGCGGCCGCAATCTCCTGAACCGGCGCCGCCACGACGCCCACGCACAACGCCAGGAAAGTGAGACGCAGCCAGGGCCGCATGACGTCAGAGGGCTATACTACCGCACATGAAACGCCACCTTTTTGCAGCGACGGTCGTTGTTGCGACCCTGTCGACGTTGTCGATTTCGGCAATCGGACTGCTCGCGCAGAACCGGGTCGCATCGGCGTATTTTCCCGAGCGCTTCGATTGGCAACACAAAAAGCCGTCGGAAGTCGGAATGCAGACGGCGCTGGTCAACGAAGCGGTGCAACTGGCGATTGCTGCCGAAACGCAGGGGCCCAAAGACATGGAGCTATTTCTCCATAGCAGTTTTGGCAAAGAACCGAACAGCACGATCATTGGACCGATTAAGGACCGCGGTGGCGCGAGCGGCCTGATCGTCAAGAATGGCTACATCGTCGCTGAGTGGGGCGACCCGGCCCGCGTCGACATCACCAACAGCGTCACGAAAACCTTTTTGACGACCGTGGTTGGCCTTGCAGTGCAGCGCGGACTGATTCACGACGTGAACGACTACGCCCGCGACTACATGCCGCCGCACGTTGACCTGTTCGAATCCGAGCACAACCGCAAAATCAAATGGGATCACCTGCTGCGGCAGACCAGTGATTGGCAGGGCACGCTCTGGGGGAAAGCGGACTGGCAGGATCGCCCGGTGGGTGAAAAGCCGGAGGAGTGGGCCAATCGTAAGCTGTGGGAACCCGGAACGCACTTCAAATACAACGACGTGCGCGTCAACGCGATGGCGCTTGCGGTGTTGCAGGTGTGGCGCCGATCGCTGCCTGACGTACTGCGCGAGGAAGTGATGGAGCCGATCGGTGCCTCGTCCACCTGGCGGTGGTACGGCTATGAGAATTCGTGGGTCGAGGTCGACGGCAAGAAAGTGCAGTCGGTGAGCGGCGGCGGCCATTGGGGCGGCGGCATGTTCATCAACTCGTACGACATGGCTCGTTTCGGTTATCTGTTCGTCCGCGGTGGCAGGTGGAAGGACAAGCAGATCGTGTCGGACAAATGGATCCAGATGGCGCGGACGCCGGGATCCGACAATCAAACCTACGGTTACGCCAACTGGTATTTGAACACCGGCCGCAAGCCGCTTCCGGCAGCGCCGGAGACTGCCGTCCGCTTTGTCGGCAACGGATCGAACATCATCTACATGGATTTCGACAACGACATCGTCGGCGTCTTTCGGTGGATCCGGAACGATCGCGAGCTGAACAAAGTGATCGAGAAGCTGATGGCGTCGCTAGCGCCGCCTTCGACGCAGCAGCAGCACTAACGCGGCGTCGTCTGTTCAGGCGCTTTGCCGTTTACAAACGGCTTCAACACCGCGGCGATAAACCCGTGAATCGGCGTCGGCACGCCGACTTCCTGGCCAATCCGCGCGACCGCGCCGCTCAGCCACGGCAATTCGAGACGACGGCCGTTTTCCAGGTCCACCAGCATCGACGCTTTGGTCTGCGGCGGCAGCGCGTCGTACGCCTTTGCGACATCATCGACCATGTCGCTCCGAACCGGAATGCCCTTGGCGTTGGCCACGGCAAGCGCCTCGGCGACGGCGCCTTTCAGCATCGCCCGCAGCTCGGGATCCTGCATGATGACGCCGAGGGGCGATCGCGTCACCGTGGTCATGCCGCTCAGTACCGACAGACGTGTGAATTTGGTCCAGATGTCGACATGGATGCTGCTGCTGAGCGTCGTTTGAAAATTCGTCCGACCGCATGCCGCGAGCAGCATTTCGAGCCGCTCGCTGCGCGAGCCGTTGAGTTCGCCGAAGATCAGGTGATCCATTGCGGTGTGTTTGATCACCCCTGGTTCTGAAATCGCCGCCGAGACGTAGCACGTTCCGCCGCCGCTATGCGGCGCGCCGACCGCGCGGGTCACGATGTCGACGCCATCGACGCCGTTTTGGAAGGGCAGGACGATGGTCCGCGGACCGATCAAGGGCGGCAACATGGCGACCGCCTGCTCGGTGTCGTACAGCTTCACCGCGAACATCACCACGTCGACCGGCCCGATTGCCGCCGGATCGTCCGACGCGCTGATCCGCGGGACGTGAACGTCGCCTTTGGGACTGATCAGCCGTAGTCCGCTCTGCCGCATCGCCCGCAAGTGCGCACCGCGGGCGACGAAATGAACGTCGGCACCGGATGCCGCTAACCGGCCGCCGAAATATCCACCAACGCCGCCAGCGCCGACGACCGCGATTCGCATCCCACCATTCTAGATTCTCAGTTGTCAGTTCTAAGTTCTCAGTTCTGAGTTCTCAGTTCTGAGTTCTCAGGTCTAACTTTCATGCAGTTCCCAGCAGGAACCGATTTCCATCCGGATCCTTGAAGATCGCCATCGTCCCCCAATCGGCCTTGGTCGGTTCCTGCACGAATTCAACGCCGCGGTCTTTCAGTTCCTTGGCGGTTCCTTCCACATCGTCGGTGAAGAAGGTGAACATCATGAAGCTGCCGATCATCTTGCGGTGCTCGTCGGGCGTAAACAACACGACCTTCGTTTCAGCGCGTGGGATCGACAATTCGATCCAGCGCTGATTGCCGTCGAACGGAGCGTCGGTCAGCACGCGGAAGCCGAGTTTCTTGGTGTAGAAGTCGAGTGCGCGGTCCTGATCGGTGACCGGTATTGAGGCGAACTTTATTCCTTTAATCATTGTGTCTCCTGGTGCTGGTGTTATCCACCACCAGCCATTAGGAAAACAAGGCCTGAAACGGCTACTATGGCAACGCTTGCTACAGATCGACGAGTACATCTTCGACACCTTGATGGTCGATTTGATCGGCCACGATCGA
>Ga0070675_100004957_pt1 | contig 10157 bp, 10 predicted proteins | sample KBSM43metaG_FD_65343 | JGI IMG/M metagenome (GOLD analysis project Ga0070675, IMG submission 65343) | Miscanthus rhizosphere microbial communities from Kellogg Biological Station, Michigan, USA - KBS M4-3 metaG | ecosystem: Host-associated > Plants > Roots > Rhizosphere > Soil ...
CGCAGGCGCCGATCGTATTCGACGATGCCGGATCGCGTCGCGTGCATCAGCGCGCCGATGTGATCCAGGCAGTGCCGGACGTGGCCGCCCACGCCTCCAGATGTTCGCCCCGGTGCCGGCATCGCGTAGGCGTCGTCGTCCATGCGCTCGATCATCGTCCGCATCTGAACCAGCAGGCCGAAGAGGGGTTGGACGGGAGCGGCAAGGGCCATGGCGCGACTCCTGAGTGAAGGAGGGGCTCGAAACCGCTACGCGAGCGAGTGCGCGCGCAACCAGAGGCCGACGATCGGGATCTCCCCGCGGCGGAGCAGGAGGATGACGCCGCTGGCCACGAAGACGGTGAGCGCGAGCCCGAAAAGCAGGCCGCCGTCTCCGCGGACCTCGAGCCCGAGCACGGTGAGGTGGCTCATGATGGCGCCCGCCATCACCCCCATCGCCAGCGCGGCGCCGATGGTGGTGGTCGCCGGCACGAGCACGAGGATCGCGGCGACCAACTCCACCACGCCGGAGCCGATCCGTCCCCAGGGCTCCGCGCCGAGGGTCGAGAAGATGTAAACGGACTCGGGCGCGCCCGTGAACTTGAAGAACAGCGTCTGCAGGAGGATGGCCGCCACGACGAGCTGCAGTACCCAGCTGCTGACGACGGCCGCGTTCAGTACCTTCATCACCGTCTCCTTGGCGCCCCCGATTGAGCGCGTCAGCCGGTTGGATGGTGGGACTGGTGAGGGGGTTACAGGCTCCGGCTTCTGGCGGATCACGCTGAAACCTGCAATACGGCACGGCATCTCACCGGGTGGACCTGAGCCGGCCGTGAAGCCATCGACATCGTTCGGACCGGGATATCGCCGCTGGCGCCACCGTCGCCTGCTCCTGTCGTCGTGGCGGCGCCTCTCGCGCTGGGAATACTGGCCGCTCTGGGCAGCGTACCCACCGGTGCTCCTCTGGATCGTCTGGCTGACGATGAAACACCGCGGCCTCACGTTCACGGCGGCCAACCCGGCGATCCCCAGCAGCGGCGTCATCGGCGAATCGAAGCACGCAATCCTCCGCGGCCTGTCCGGATCGCCGGCGCACGTGGCGCCGAGCCGGTTGATCTGCCGCCATCTGCCGCCCGTGGCGAAGCTGTCTCAGGTCGACGCCTTCATGGCCTGCCACGCGCTCGACCTGCCGGTGGTCCTCAAGCCGGACGAAGGCCAGCGCGGATCCGGTGTGGCGGTGGTCCGGACGCGCGACGAGCTCGCCGCCTATCTCCACCGCGCGACCACCGACACCATCGTGCAGGAGTACGTGCCTGGAGTGGAGTTCGGCGTGTTCTATGCGCGGCGGCCGCCGGCGCCGCGCGGCTGGATCCTGTCGATCACCGGGAAGCACCTGCCGGTGGTGACGGGTGACGGCCGGCGGACGCTCGAGCATTTGATCCTCGCCGACCCGCGGGCCGTCGGCATGGCGCGCTTCCACCTGCACCGGCAGCAGTTGCGCCTGCACGAGGTGCCGGCGGCCGGCGAGAGCGTGTCGCTCGGGGATTGCGGCAGCCACTGCCGCGGCGCCCTGTTCCTCGACGGCGCGCGCCTGCGCACGCCCGAGGTGGAAGCGGCGTTCGACCACGTCGCGCGGCGCTACGAGGGGTTCTACTTCGGCCGATTCGACGTGCGGGCGCCATCGGCCGGCGCCTTCGCGCGCGGCGAGTTCACGATCATCGAGCTGAATGGCGTGACGTCGGAAGCGACGCACATCTACGACCCGTCAGTGGGTCTGGCGGCGGCTTACCGGGCGCTCTTCGCGCAGTGGTCGCTGGCGTTCGAGATCGGGGCCGAGAACGCGCGGCGCGGCGCCCCGGTGACGTCACCTGGGGCGCTGCTGCGAGAGTCGATCGCGGCAATGAGAAGGGTGGTTCCGGACATCCGTAAAACGTAGCGGGCGGTCTTCAGACCGCCCGCCGGGTCGCTATGGGACTTTCGCTTCTTTCAGCGTGGTGGGTTCCGTCAGCGAGTTCAGGAACTCGACGACGTCGGCAATCTGCGCGTCCGACAGCTTCGCCGGCGCGAGGTTCGTCTTGTCGATGAACTTGTTGGGAACGCCGCCCTTGACCATCAGCGTCACCGCTTCCTGCAGCGTCGCGACGCTGCCGTCGTGGAAATACGGTGCCGAGCGCGCTACGTCGCGCAGCGTCGGGGTTTTGAAGGCGCCGGTGTCCTTCTCTTCCTTGGTGACGGTGAAGCGCCCGACGTCGGTGGGCTTGCCGTCCACCACGCCGATGCCCACGTTGTGGTAGGCGAGGTCGGTGAAGAGCAGGCCCTTGTGGCAATTGGTGCACTTTGCGTCCTGGAACGTCTGCCACCCGCGCTTCTGCTGGTCGTTCAGCGCGCTCGTATCCCCGTTCGTGAACTTGTCGAACGGCGTCTCCCGGCTGACGATGGTGCGCATATAGGTGGCAAGCGCCATCGTCACGTTCTTCTCGTCGGCCGGGCCGTTGAACACCTTCTTGAACTGCTCGGCATAGACCGGCACGGCGTTGATGCGCGCGATGACGTCGTCGCGCACCTTGTCCGCGTCAGGATCCTTGGCGCCCATGTTGGCGAGCTTCCACGCCGCCAGGGCCTGACCTTCGAGCGTCTTGGCGCGACCGTCCCAGTACCACTCGGTGTGGTAGCCGATGTTCCACATCGTCGGCGTGTGCCGCGGCAGCGGCGCCCCGGTGGTGGCGTTGGTGTTCTTCACCTGCCCGTCGGTGAGGCCCTTCTCGTTCACATGGCAGCCGTAACAGTTGCGGTCGCCCTTGCCCGAGAGCCGCTTGTCGAACCAGAGCTGCCAGCCCAGTGTGGCCTTGGCCACCGTGAGCGGGTTGTCGGCGGGAATCGCCATCGGGCCCACGAGCGGGTTGGGCGCGTAGTTGGCCGGATCGGCCGGGAGCGTGAGCGGCTCGGGCGCTGGCGGCGCCGGCGGCTCGGACGGCGTGCTCGAACAGGCCGAGACGATCAGGCCCAGGCACAGTGCAGTTGAAACGCCGGCCACAGCAGTCCGAAAACGCATGCGCCCTCCTTGGGTGCGGAACGCGGCGATTATATCCCTCAGAACGTGCGCCCTGGACGGCGCGCCGGCGGGCGCGAGAGGCCAATGGCGGTCATCGCCAGCACAACGGTGACCCCGGCCCCGGCGAGGATCAGCGACTCGGTCGCCGGCAGTGGCGCCTCGGTCGCGGTCTCGACGACGTGCTCGAGGCCGACGCCGGCGACGGAGATGCCGAGATAGAGGGGAAAGTGGGCATAGGTCCACACGTGGAATCGCACCGCATCAGGCATGGACCGCACTATCCGGTGGGCAGTGGCCTCCACACCGTCGAAGTAGACCCACCAGGTTCCGAACACCATCGTCATGCCCAGGATGGCGGCCGTCGCCGCGCGCACGCTCCAGTACTCCTGGTGGCCCATGCCGGCCATCACCGCCGCCATCGATTCGCCAATCAGGATGATGCTGAAGAGTCCGTAGCGCTCGGGCAGGTGCGCGGCGTCGTGGGGCACGTCCACGAGATGACGCGTGGACAGCAGCGGCGTGCCGATGTCGATCGTCAGGGCGACCGCCCAGAGCCAGAACCGGGCGGGGGCGGGCGCGAAGGCTGACGTCAGCCAGAAGGCGGCCGCAATGCCGCAGCTGGTGGCGTAACGAGTCGCCAGCGCGCGCGCACGCGGCACCCGGCGCGCGCGCAGGAACTGGCCGGCGAGCACCAGCCGCATCACCGAGTAGGCGGCGGCAAACCCGGCCGAGTCGCGGCTGCCCAGCGCGGCCGTGGAGTTCACGGCCATCACCGCCACGAGGAAGAGCTGCAGGGCGGTGAGCGCGCGCTGCACCACGTCGTCGGTGTCGAAGCGGGTGGAGAACGTCGTGTGGCCGAGCCACGCCCACCAGATCAGAACGAACAGCAGCGCGAAGCGAAGCAGCCCGGCGAGCGAATAATCGTCGCGCAGGTGCGTGCCCACCTGGGCCACCGCGGCGACGAAGACGAGGTCGAAGAACAGCTCGAGCCAGGTGACTTTGCGCCCCTCTTCGGTGCCGCGCTCGGTGCGCAACGTGACCGGCAGCGCGAAGGGGCGGCGGCCGACGGCAGCGCCCGCCATTACGCCAGGTGGCGCCCGCCGTCTACGCGCAGGGTCTCGCCGGTGATGAAGTCGGTCTCGAGCAGGGCGACGACGGCGGTGGCGATCTGGCCCTCGCCGCCCCAGCGTCCGACCGGTGTGGCGTTGGCCACGGCGGCCACTTCCTTCGGGTCCATGTCCGGCGGCGCGAGGATCGGACCGGGCGCGATGGCGTTGACGAGGATCTGGTCGCGGGCCAGCTCCAGCGCCAGCGACTCGGTGAGCGCGATGACGCCGGCCTTGGCCACGTAGTACGAGGTGAAGCCGGGATAGGCCGGCCGGCCGCTCCGGGCGAGCCAGTCGGCGAAGTTGACGATGCGGCCGCCGCCCGTGCGCCGCATCACCGGAATGGCCGCCTGCGCGCACAGGAATGCCGACTTCAGGTTGATCGCGAGGTCACGGTCGAAATCGGCCTCGGTCAGCTGGTCGAGCGGCTTGCTGCCGTAGACCGAGGCCATGTTCACCAGGGCGTCCACGCGACCGAACGCGGTCACCGCGGCGGCGACGAGCGCGGTGCAGTCGGCCGCCTTCGACACGTCGGCGGCCACGGCGATCGCCCGGCGGCCGCGTGCTTCGACGTCGGTCACGGTCTCGTCGGCCTCGGCCTTCGACCCGCGATACGAGAGCACGAGATCCGCGCCGCGGTCGGCGAGACGCTGGGCGACGATGCGGCCGATGCGCTTGCCGCCGGTGATGATGACGACCCGATCGCGGAGTTCCATAGGCGTGTGAAGCTGAGATGCGCCTCCGTGGCGGCGGTTTCAGCCACCCGCCCGGAGCGGGTTTACTGGACGTTCAGGAAGGCCGCCAGAGCCACGGCCGCCAGGCCATAGACGAAGAGGACCGCGCAGACCGGCAGGCAGAACTTCAGCCATCGCTCGAAGCGCACGCCGGCGACCGCCAGCACGGCCATGAGCGCACCGTCGGTCGGCAGGAACTGACCAACGATCCCGGGCCCGTACTGCGTCGCGGTGACGGTGGCCTGCCGCGACAGCCCGAGGAGGTCCGACAGCGGCACCAGGATGGGCAGCGTCAGCGTGACGCGTCCGCTGCTGCTCGGCACCGGCACGGCGAGGAGGGTCTGCATGACCGAAATGCCCATCGCATACAGGGCGACCGGCAGCTGCGCCAGCGGCGTGACCAGCGCGTTGATGATCGTGTCCACGATCTTGCCTTCGTCGAGGACGACGAAGACGCCCCTGGCGACTCCGATGAGGATCGCGGCGAAGGTCATCGTGGTGAACCCCTCTGAGATCGCCTGAAACGTCCCGGCGATCGACAGCCCGCCGACGACGCCGGCGGCGAGGCCGAGCGCCAGGAACACCCCCGCCATCTCCTCGAAGCCCCACCCGAAATTCACGACGCCGAACACGAAGGTCGCGGACGCGGCGGCCATGGTCGCGAGCACGAGACCGTGCCTGCGCGTCATGATCTCGGGCACCTCGGCTGGTCCCCCGACGGTGGTCCGCGATTGCCGCGCATGCCGAATCGTGGCCCACGCCCAGAACGCGACCGCCGGCACCAACACCGCCAGCCGGAACGGCCAGCCCGAGAGGATGGGCAGCTCCGCGAACCGTTGCGCGATGCCGACGCCGAACGGGTTCATGGGGCTGAACGTCGAGCCGATGCCGGCGGCGCCCAGGCTCATCGACACGGCGGTGAGCGGGTCGAAGCCGACACCGCGGGTCAGCACCAGCAGCACCGGCATCAGGGCGATGACCTCCTCCCACAAACCCTGCGCCGCGCCCGCCGCCGCGAACACGACGCACGCGGCCGGAATGATCAGCGTCTTGCGCCGGGCCAGCCGGGTTGCCAGCCACCCGACGCCGCCCCGCAGCGCGCCCGTCTTGTCCACGACGCTCACGGCCGCTCCGGCCATGAAGACCATCGCCAGCACGCCCGCGGCATCGATGATGCCTTTCGGCACCGCGACCAGCGCTTCGAACGGGTCGACGGGGCTGGGGTCCACGCGGTGATACGAGCCGGCCACGACGACCTTGCGGCCGGTCTTCGGGTCGTCGCGGCGTTCGAACTGGCCCGCGGGTACCACGTAGGTGAGGACCGCGGCCGCGAGGATGCAGGCGGAGAGGAGCGCCAGGGGATGTCGCATAGGAGATGTCGGGCAGTGTAACGGGTCCGGCGGCGTAACGCTCGGTGATCGCCGGGCATCGAAGCCGCAGAAAGGCATTCACGGACCCCTCATGACGCTTGCCACCGCACAACTGCTGGTCAATCTCGGTGGGGCTTATGCCGCCATCGGCGCCGTTTTCGCGGCGGGCTTTCTGTGGCGCGGGGTTGGCCGCCTCGATCCGGCCGCGGCGCATGGCACCTGGGGCTTCCGCGTGCTCATCTTCCCCGGCGTGGTGATGCTGTGGCCGCTGTTCCTGGTGCGGCTGTTTCGTGGTGCGTCCGCGCCTCCCGATGAGTGGACGGCCCATCGTGCGGCCGTTCGCCGCCGCGGCCGCGTCGAGGTGCTGCGGTGATCCGGCCGCTGCGCCGTGTGCACCGGGCCGCGGTCGCCCTGCTCGCGGTCCTGCTCCCCTGGATCGTCATCGCGGCGCTCGCCGCGCGCCGCGACTGGTAGGCCGCCGTGAGCCAGGCCTATCGCGCCGTCGGCTGGAACCGCCAGAAGCGCCGCTACGATGCGGCGCTCGCGGCGGGCGTTGCGGCGTACCTCGCGATCTTCGTCATCGGCGGCTTCGCGCTCGACGCGCAGGCTACCGTCGAGACGCTGCTCATTCGCGCATGCGGCACGGCCGCGCTCCTCCTCCTGCACGTCGTGCTGTGCATCGGTCCGCTCTGCCGTCTCGATCCGCGCTTCCTGCCGCTCCTCTACAACCGGCGCCACCTGGGCGTGACGACATTCCTGCTCGGCGCCACCCACGGCGTCATCGCGATCGTGCAGTTTCACGCGCTGGGCGATGTCAATCCCGTGGCCAGTGTGCTCGTGACCAGCCGTGGCTACGACAGGCTCGCCGACTTTCCGTTCCAGCCGCTCGGGCTCGCGGCCCTCTGCATTCTGTTCGCGATGGCCGTCACCAGCCACGATTTCTGGCTGCGCGCACTGTCGGCGCCGATGTGGAAGGCGCTGCACATGCTCGTGTACGTCGCTTACGCGCTGATCGTGGCGCACGTGGCGCTCGGGGCGCTCCAGGCCGAACGCCACCCCGTGCTGCCCGTGCTGCTGACGCTTGGCGTGGCGCTGGTCGTCGGGCTGCACGTGCGCGCGGCCGCCCGCGAGTCGCCGGGAGACGTCGATCGCGCGGCGGCGGCGGTCGTCCCGGCCGGTTTCGTCGACGTGTGCGCCGTCGACGACATCGCCGACCGCCGCGCCAGGACGGTGTGCGTGTCGGGCGAACGCGTCGCGGTGTTCAAGTACGACGGGAAGGTGTCGGCCGTCTCGAGCGTGTGCCGGCACCAGAACGGGCCGATCGGCGAAGGCAAGATCGTCGGCGGCTGCATCGTCTGCCCGTGGCATGGCTACGAATACCGGCCCGCCGACGGATGCGCCCCACCGCCGTTCACCGAGAAGCTGCCGACGTTCGCAGTACGGGTCGTGGCCGGTCGTGTGCTGGTCGATCCCACGCCCAACCCACCAGGGACCTATATCGAGCCCGCGTCGCTGACAAGCGTTCTCCCGTGAGCCCTGAGCCTTGAGTCTTGAGCCTGCCATGATCGATGAGTTCTACATCGGCTACGACTCGACCATGCCGGCGCGGATCGCGCGGCGCGTGCGCGGCGTGGCGATCGTGCTGCTGCTGGCCGCGGCCGCGATCCCGCTGCTGCTCATTGCCGTGCAGGGCTGCTTCTCGAGCGGGCGATTCGAGTACGGCACCACCCGCACGTTCGAGGGTCGCCTGGTCGAATTCCCCTACCCCGCGCTGGACGTGTCGGCTGCCAGTGCGGCTCCGGCGTTCTACTGGCTCGTCGGCCCGGGCAAACACGGAGCCGCCGCGCTGGTTCGCGGGCTCGACGGCCGTGCGGTGCGCGTGCGCGGCACGCTGATCGAACGTGACGGCGACGCGATGCTCCAAATCGAGGGCGACAGCGTGGAGACGGCGCGCGCCGCCGAGGCGCCCAATCCCTCACTGCCTGTGCGGATCCGCACACTCACCGTCACCGGCGAGCTCGTGGACAGCAAGTGCCACCTCGGCGTGATGAAGCCGGGAGAGGGCCCGCTGCATCGCGATTGCGCCGTGCGCTGCCTGCTTGGCGCGGTGCCGCCGATGGTCGTCGTGCGCGGCGGGAGCGGCACGCCGCGGCGGCTGGCGCTCGTCGACGAGCGCGGCCGCCCCTTTTTCTCAGATTTCTCGTCACTGGCCGGCCGTCCGATCACGATTCGCGGCACCCTGCTCGGGCAGGGCGCGCGACGTTTTCTGTCCGCATACGCCGCTGACATCGAATTGCTGCGCTGAGCATCTCAACTTTCGGTTCGTTCCGGTCGATACCTCCGTTACACAAAGAGAACACGGCTGATGCCGTGAGGAGGACGGACGATGCAGCGCCGGACGATCGCTTCCCTGGTGGCCCTTCAGTGTGTGGTCGCGTGTGGGTACGCGATCGAGGCGCAGGACGCGCCGCCGCGCCCGACATACGCCCGTTCCTCGGCCTCGCGCGAATCGACGGCCGCGCTCGCTGATGCCCCCGCGAGCGCGGCCGTCGCGCAGGCCGACAAGCCTGTCGAGCAGGTCACGCTCCGCCTGCCGCGACGCGTCGTGACCGCGCCCGGTTATCTGCGGAGCCTGATTCGCGTGGCGCCAAACGCCGAGAATCGCTCGCTGCGCGTGTCGATCGACTCGGACGCCTACTACCGCAGCAGCGACATTCAGCTCGACGGCGAGTCGGCACCGACGAGCCATTTCGTCGACTTCAAGGGCGTGCCGGCGGGCGAGTATGCGCTCACCGTCGAGGTCATCGGCCAGACCGGCACGCGCGCGACGCGGCGAATCAATTTTCGGGTGCTCGGCGTGACTGTCGACTGAACGCATTGCAGGGCCGTCCGGAAGACCGCCCTCTACGAGACGCTCTGCTGCCGGGAGTATTCCCGGGGCGGCGTGCGAACAAACGGCCCCAGCCGAGCATATCGACCTGGGGCCGTTTGTCTTTTCGTGGGGGCCGGCGTTAGCCGGCCCAGGGCCGCCTGAAGGCGGCGCTACGACAGCGTTTCTACGGCGCGATGCCCTGGCAAAGCGACACGACGCAGATCGAGTTGATGGTGCGATCGATCGGCGGCGTCTTCATGCCGCGGTCGGTCATCAGCTTGCGGATGAGGGCCGCGGTCTCGGGCCGCGCGATGGCCGACTGCACGCCCACCCGCACCAGCCCTTCCGCGTAGTCGATCGGCTGCCACGTGGCGCCGACGGCAATCGACCCCACCTTGTCGGTGTCGCGGCTGACCTGGTCGTGCTGATCGAGCTTCGCGCCGCGGTCGACGAGCAGGTGCACCACGTCGCTCCGGCCCTTGAGCGCCGCGCCCATGAGCGCGGTGCGGCCCTCGACGTTGGCGTGGTTCGGGTCGAGGCCGAGGTCGAGCAGCATCCGCATCGCCTCGAGGTTCTCTTTCGCCGAGCGCTCGTAGGTGACGCCTTCCACCCAGCCGATGCCCGCCGAAGCCGTGAGCGCGTTGTCCCCGTTGGCGGTGAGCGCCTTGGGGTCGGCGCCGTATTTCAGAAGCAGCGTCATCAGCGCGGTATCGCTCGACTGCGCCGCGCGTATGAACGGCGTGGCGCCGTCCTCCCAGAACCACTGCATGGTGAAGATGGTGCGGGTGAGGGTGTTTTCCTTCACCGGCGTATTGGGCCTGGCGCCCTTGTCGAGCAGCTTCGTGATCATCTCGAGGTGGTCGACGTCCGGCTTCGGCACCGGGTAGTCGCCGCCCTCGATGTTGCGGTTGTCGGTGGCGAGATAGAGCGGCGTCCAGCCGCCCTTGTTGGCCAGGTTCGGATCCGCGCCGCGGTCGAGCAGGAAGATCGCCAGCTTGTAGTTGCGGTTGTTCACCGCCGTGAGCAGCGGCGTCCAGCCGTACTC
>Ga0070675_100004959_pt1 | contig 10156 bp, 7 predicted proteins | sample KBSM43metaG_FD_65343 | JGI IMG/M metagenome (GOLD analysis project Ga0070675, IMG submission 65343) | Miscanthus rhizosphere microbial communities from Kellogg Biological Station, Michigan, USA - KBS M4-3 metaG | ecosystem: Host-associated > Plants > Roots > Rhizosphere > Soil ...
AAAAGGTGTGTTTGTTTGGGAGGTCAAGCCGGCCGATCGATCGAACAACAGAACAATCCAAGTCTGGCACGATTGGTCTCCATTCGACCAATGGCGATAAATTGAGTCGGGCCTAACGAGACAGAGCTCAGCTGCGGCGAGCGAGACCGCGCTTCGCTGCGGATGGAATAGTTTTAGCCATGGGAAAGCTTGGTAGTACGATGGCTCGCCGTCAGCTGCAGCGCATGGTTAGGTCGTTCGCGTCCGTAAGCGCAAACATCTTGGTAACATCCGATCGCCGCAACAACAAGAGAAGAGAGATCCAAATAACGATGTCGAGAACCAGCCAAAGCCCGGAAAACGTATAAAATGAGGGGCGGGTTGCTCCTCTGGGAACTGGCGGATAGATAATACTCTGCCAAACCATAAAGGGCGCTAGGAAACCGGCGACGATTTCAAAGATGATTTGGAACCACAAGTACGCCTTCGCGAGAGTCAATGCTTTGCGACTGCCGACGGCAAGGGCAATGGAAAGGATGACAATGAAGGGAGCAAGGGCGTGGTTTAGCAGTTGTCACCTCGGAGCCCAGCCGAGAATCGAGTAAACCAGTATCTGAACGTTTCCGAGACTGTCGCAAAACAGATAGCCGGCCACAGTACCGACGGCAATTTGGGGCGGGATTCGTTGAATCAATGCGCGCACGAGGATAAGACCTAACGAGAATTAGACGAAAAAGTTTCGTCTATTTCGGGGTTTTTTCTTCCCGGTGGTTCACGGTCGTCGAGCGGACTGCGCACCCCAAGCCCGGGTTTGTTCAAGACATGTGTATAAATCATGGTGGTAGAAACGTCCTTGTGGCCGAGCAGCTCTTGGACTGTCCGGATGTCCTGCCCGTTTTCAAGCAAATGGGTGGCGAAGCTGTGACGAAAGGTGTGACCGCGTAAAAGCTGGGCTCACGCGGTAGTTTCATTTCGATTGCTCGGCCATTTAACGCCGAGGGATTGACCGCGGATGACGCGGATTGGTTCTCGCAGCCAAGCGGACGGGACAGCGGGTGTAGCTAAACCGCCCGGGATCACCGATCCCAGCCACAACAGAGGCGGCGCGCGGCGTGGAGATCAGAAACCGCGGATTGCACCGATGGTTCTCGCAGCCAGACGGACGGGACTGCGCCCGTCCCTCCAATTCGTGTCATCCGTGTAATCCGTGGTTATTTTCCCTGACGTCGGCACGCGACCGTTGAGGCCTGGGATTTGGGATTTAACCGCGGGCTTGGGGCGTGCCGGAGTGTGGAACTATGGTGTGAGAGCGTGCAAAGAAAGCACACCTAAACACCGATCCCCCACACCCCGGCACTCTTTACCATACGCTACCCTACAAAGTCTCTAAGCCTTACAGCAGCACTGTGCTGCGGACCCAACCGGTGCGTTGCTGCGGCGAAAGCGCGGCCCGTTCGTAATGTGCGTTTTCTAGTTTGACCGATTCATCCCCATCGTCGTCATCATCGCGCGCTTTGGGCGTGTTCGGGACAGGCGGCACTTCGGGGAGGTCCTGGTCCTCCAACATTTCAAAGCGTTCGCGCACATTCGGCGGAACTTTCGCGCGCTGGTCCTGGGTGTCGATCGGGCCGTTGAAGAGCACCTTTCCGCTCTTATCCTTGGCGGTCAGCGTTTTCTTGCCGTCAACCCGCTCGATCTTGAGCTCGCCCTCGTCATCCGACCAATTGATGGTCGCGTTGCCGAGATCAACCTTGGTGGTCTTGGTCATGTCGTCGTCGGATGTGACAATGCGCAGCTTGCGCACTGCTTTGCGGGCTTCATCGCCTGCTCGCATCGCTTCGTCTTTGGCGCGCTGGACCGCATCGCGCACCGCAGTCATGTCCGGCACCTGGAAGTCGAAGTTCATTTTGTCGAGGTCATCGAAGTTCCATTCTTTCTCGAAGCCGTTGAAGCCGTTCCCGAACGGTCCGCGTCCCATCGAGACATCGTGCTTTTTCAACGTGACGGTGAGTTTTACCTCCTGGCTCTTGCGCAGGACGGTAAGGTTGATGGTGGCGCCTTCAGCGAAGCTGCGCACGAGCTTCCCGAGCTGGTCGGGATTGATGATGATCTGGTCGTTCAACATCTTGATGATATCGCTCGGCTGCAGTCCGGCCGCGGCGGCTGGACTATCCTTGGCCACGAAATCGACTACGACGCCGAAACCCCGGGGCAACCCGATTTGTTCCGACAAGACTCGCGGAACATCCGAGGTCTCGACGCCGAGAAATGTCACCGGTTCCTTCGGACCCATGTCGTGGTCGTGCATGCGCATGTGTCCGGGTCCCCGCGGCGGCGCGGGCGGGGCGGGCGGAGCCGGCGGGGCGGGAGGCACTGGGGGAACGGCCGCCTGCGGCGGGGGTTGAATGGAAGCGTTCGGCGATGAGGATTGGGCGAAGGCGGCAAGGGGAAGCAACGTCGCCAACGCGGTCGTTAGGATGGTTTGTCTTTTCATGGATCGATTTGGTTAAGGCTCATTGAAAGGAAACCGGCGTGAGGACGACCTGCTCAGCCGGATAGGAGACGCGGAGCGACGCACCTGTCTGTGGGTTGCGCCACTGCATCGTTTCGCGGGTGTCGTAGCGGACCCGCCGGAGCAGACGCTCCGATTGGTTAGGCGAGAAAACCAAGCCCTCGTCGCGCTGGCGGTAGACGGTCTGCGTGAGGGCGGAGGGTTGTAAGCCGCTGGTCAGCGACGGGGATGTCGATGCCGCGGGAGTCTCTTGGGCGACGGTTGGGGTCGTCTTGGTCTGCGGTGGGGCGAAAAATCCGAGCCCGAGCAAAATGAGGACGGTGGCAGCGGTCAGACCGAGCCCGAGCGACCACCAGGTGCCAGTGCGAGACGGCTGGCGTGGAATAATCCCGGCGCCTGGCGTTTCGGCGGTTGCCGTTTCGGCGGTTGCCGTTTCATTGGGTCGGAGGAGAGCGCGTTCAATGCGCTGGAAAAGCGCATCGCCGACTTCCGTAGGACGCAGCCGTTTCAATTCCGATTCCAGTTCCGAAAAATCATTCATGGGGTTGCAGGGATTTTTTGAGCGCGCCAAGCGCGTAGCGATAACGTGAGGCCGCGGTGTTCTGTGAGATTTCCAGGACGGTCGCGATCTCGGCGAAGGTGAGTTCGTTCCAGACTTTCAAAATGACCACCTCCCGTTGTTCGTCAGGCAAACGCTCCACGGCAGCGGCCAGAAGCTGTTGACCCTCGTCCGCGGTGGAGAAACAAGGTTCAGAATGCTCGTCGCGATCGAGCGCGACGGCAGCTTCGCGACGAGCCCGGCGTTGATCGCTCCGTAAACGGTCGAGCGCTGTCGAGCGGACGGTTGCATAAAGCAGTGCGCGATTTTCGATCGAATGCTGACGCCGCCAAAAACGGACGAACGCTTCCTGGACAATGTCTTCCGCATCGGCGCGGCAATTCGCCCAACGACGGGCGAAGAGGAGCAGGGCCGGGCCGAGCTGCGCAAAACAGGTTTTCCAGTTTTCATCGAGCGTTCTCTCCATGACCTCTTCACGGTCTTTAAAATTGAGACGCCGCCAAATGCGGGTTTTGTCTACCGCGGAGAAAATTTCCTGAGGACCACGGATTGCGCGGATGTGGGAGGCCGCGTGTCCCCGTTCGGCAGGCTCAGGGGAATGGAGATTTTATCGACATGGCCTGGATGGTCGCAAAATCGCGAGGCAGGCCGGGTAAACGCGGCCTACAACATTCACGGTCACGTTTCACGATTTAGGCGTCGGCGCTGGCCGCGGCGAAAGGATCAATTTGCCTAACCAATAGGGATCGGCCACGCCTTTGCGATACGCTTCGAGCGATTCCGGCGATGAGTTGATGTGCAGGTTGCTGTAGGTCTGGTCCTCGTTTTGCCAGCGCTCGTGCCAGTAAACGGCTGCTTTTACCCGCGGCAGTTTAGTCCGCATGATTTCGAATGCCTCCGCGATCCACTGTGCCTTGTCGCCTGATCCGCGAAACTCGCCCGCAGCCCATTCCGCGATCATGATCGGTTTGGTGGGATCGACGGCGGCCATTTCTTCATAAGGCCACTCAATCAACGGAGCGAAGTTCGACCACGGCTCATCGATGAATTGTTGTCCGTAAACGCTCATCCCGAGCCAGTCGACGTAATCGGATCCGGGATAATAAGCGGGAGCCGCGTTCCATTTATCGACGGGTGACGAATAATTATTGGTCTGGAACAACCATTGGATGTTGTGCGCGCCGCGGGCCCGCACGCGTGCGACGACGTAACGGAAAGTGCGCTTGAAAAGTTCCGGTCCCTCCCATTCGTTAGGCTGGCCCGGGACGGGTTTGGCGCCGCCGTAAAGGATCCCGGACCACGGGAACCAATCGCCGTTCATCTCATCGCCGAAGGAAACAATCATAGGGTGGCCAAAAGCGCGGGCCGCATCCGCCCAGTCATCGATGTAACGGTTCCACGTCCCTTCGAGAATGGCGTTGAGACTAAAACGGTCCGGTCCCTTTTTCTGTTCGTAGGGACGATCCCAGGGCGACCAGAAAACGAGCGGGAGCGAGCCGTGCTGCCAGATCATCTTCAGGTTGGCAGTCGGAAAGCTTTGTTCTCCCCAGTAGCTGGACGACGCGATGATCGCCTGGTGTTTCCCGACCATCTCTTCGAAGTTTTCGATCGTCTCGAGCGCGACGGTGTCTTCCGCTTCGCCAAAATCGACGAAGGCGCCGGTGTAGGCGCCGTGCTCCGGAAGCAGCACCTCCACGGGAGCGTTCGGGTCCAGCTTGGGAACGACGGCGGCCTGTTTTTCGCAGCCTAACGACAAGCAACAGAGTGCGAAAACAATTGAGAGCGGCGCGAAACGTTTCATGCAGCGGATTGACCGCTTCAGACCCGCACCGGAACAGATGCGGTCCGTTCCAGTTTTCCCCAACCAACCCACGCGCCCTTGATCGCGCGCAGGATCGCTTTCCAAATCACGTAGCTGAGAAGCGGCCGATAAATCAGGCGCATCGGAATAATGCGCCACGCTTTCAGTACCGACTCGCGCTCGAGCACGCAGGCGAGCGTGGCGAGGATAACGTCCATCGCGAGGAAGGTGATGACGAAAGGCATAACCGCGCGCCAGGCGCCGAATGGAAGCGACGCGATGAGGAAAAAATCGACCAGCGGTGTGAGCGCGACGAGCAGGATTTGAAAAAACCAGACACTCGGGAGGCTGAACCAGCCGAGCGCTCGGTAACGCCAGTTAAAAACTTTGTCGCGATGTTTCCAAAGACATTGCAACGTGCCGTACGCCCAGCGGAAACGTTGCCGGGCGAGCGTGCGCAAAGTCTCCGGCGCTTCCGTCCAGGCGATTGCGTCCGGTGTGTAAACGATGCGCGATTTGCCGCGATGCAAAGCGAGCGTGAGATCGGTGTCCTCTGCGAGAGTATCGAGGCTTAGCCCGCCGACGCGCTCGATGGCGGAACGACGCAGGGCGCTGATTGCCCCGGGCACGACAGTGATGCAATTCCAGCGATCGTAGGCGCGTCGATCGAGATTAAAACCGCAGGTGTATTCAAGCGACTGACAACGGGCGATGAAACTGCGCAGGTTACCGACTTTGGCGTGGCCTGAAACGGCGACGACGGTCTCCTCACTCATTGGGCGGACGAGCAACCGCAAGGTGTCGCTTTGAAAATGGGTGTCGGCGTCGAGAAACACAACGATCTCGTGTTGAATGAGAGATAGACCGCGTTGTAGGGCAACGGCTTTGCCATGGTTCGGTTGCCTAACGAGTCGGATGCGCGGATCGGTTTGGGCAATTTTCTCGACTTCGACGGCCGTTTCATCGCGCGAGCCGTCGTCGACCACCAGCACCTCGATCTTGCCCGCGTAATCGTTGGCGAGGACCGCGCGCAGGGTTGAAGCGATCACTTTCTCTTCATTGAAAGCAGCGATCAAAACACTCACCGGCGGGTTGAAATCTTCGCCCGACCCGCCCGTCCGGCGGAAACGTGCTGCGAGAATAATGACGACCAGAGTGCGCACGACGATCAACGCGGTCGCCACAATCATGAAGGCCCAGAGAAATTCCTCGATCGCGTGAAAGACGCGGAAGCCGGCGCTGCTGACAAATCGCGGAATGCGCTGGGTCGCGCCGACCGGCGGCATCACACCATCGCGCGAGCTGCCAACAAGCGTGCTCAACGAAACGATTGTGTCTCCGCGCGTTTGCAACCAATCGATGATCTGAGGGAGCGCGGCGATTGTCTGCGATCGGTCGCCACCGGCGTCGTGCAGCAGGATGATACTGCCGTCGCGCCGTTGCTGTTTGACGCGCTGAAGAATGACGTCCGCGCCCGGTCGCGCCCAATCCTGTGGATCGATATTCTCGAGTACGACAAGATAGTTCATCTCATTTGCGATCCGCAGCGGCGCCAGATCAGCTAACGACGACGGGCTCGTGTCGGCTGCATAGGGCGGGCGAAAAAGAGTGGTGGAGCGTCCGGTGATGGTCTCGAGCAGGAGCTGGGTCGCGTTTAATTCGAGCTTGATATGCTCCGGCCAGCAGATCGCGAGATTGGGATGGTAGTACGTGTGGTTGCCGATCTCGTGCCCCTCCGCCACAATTCGCCTAACGAGATCCGGATATTTTTCCGCGTTCACGCCGACGAGGAAAAAAGCGGCTTTCACTCCTCTCGCCTTCAGAATGTCGAGGACCTGCGGCGTCCACTTGGGATCCGGTCCGTCGTCGAAAGTCAGTGCGACCTGGTGTTCACCGCCGGCGCCCTGATGATAGAGGGTCGGAAATTTCGGAAAGGTGAGATAGGTCGCGCTCAGAAAACCCTCGGCGTCCTGCTCAATCTGACGCGCTCCGTCCATGCGCGATTCATCAACGCTCACGATCTCACCTTCGCCGACATCCGTAATGGTCTCGTTTCCTTTCAGGGTTTCGAGAAGCGGCTTGACCTTGCCCGTGATCGACAATTTTCTCGGGAGATTGATCGCGTCCCAAATCGCAGCGTCTTCCGTCCCGAGACGGTAGACCGCAAATCCGCCCGCGTGCTGATCGCGCAGCGCATGTAATTCATTCAAGAAACTGACGACATCGAGGAACCAAACGGAGTGTTCCTTATCACCATCTTCGTAATAGAAATCGAAGCTGTGATCGGGCGGCGCGACCGTCGCTGATTCCACGCCCGCGTAGTTGGCGCGGCTCATTGCCTCAGGGAAACTGATCAGCTCCGCGCGGTGCTCCCCACTCGTCCAATCGTAGCCATAGCTGCCCAGCGCGAAGATCCATTGTTGGTGATCGGCGTCTTGCAAGAGCGCGTGCAGCCACGATTCGAACCATTCTCGCGAGGCGAGCGGCCCTGGACTCTCGGTGTCTGAAGTTTCGTCAAAGAGAAGCGCGACGAAGCGATCGACCGTTTCGGAAACGTTATCGAAATCGATGTAGTCCAAATCCTGGCCGGGTTGGACACAGAGCCAAAGCTCGCGATTCGCCGCATGCAGAGCGCTCGCCATTTTGTTGAGGAGCTTCGTGATGTCATCGCGATAGCTGGGATCGACCTGTTCCCAATCCACCACCACGCCGGCGGCTTTCGCGGTCTGAAGGTTGGCGAGAAGCGTTTGAATGAAGCGGTCCTGTCGATCCGGCGGGCCATGCGCAAGGTTCTCGACCGCTTCGGGCTGCCAGGTGTCGCCCACCAAATTGGTGAGCAGGGGCATGAGCGCAAAGCCCTTCGTGGCAGCGAGCTTCGGCAAACGGAAATCGGCGTCGATTCGTAGCTGGCCGCGACCATCGACGAGCGCGAACCATTCCGGGCAAACGTGGGTGAGCTGCGCGGCGTGTTGTTCGAGCGATTGGTAACTGTAGGGATCACCGTTTGTGTAGAAGGCCATTCGCACTTCTCCACTGGGCGATTTTCGCAAGGAGGGCGGAGTCGGGGTGGCGGCGGACGGAGACGGCTGCTTTTTCGCCGCGGCTCGCATAGCGACGAATTTCTGCCAGAGCGGAACGTTAGACGGGAGCTGGCCCGCCGGGTTCTTTTTCTGGAGCGACTTCAACTGGCCCCGCAATTGTCGCAACGCGAAGGGTAAGCGGAGTTGGGGAATGACGAAAAGTGTTTGGACAAAAAAGACGGCCGCAAGAAAAGCGGCGATCCCGGAAAACAGCAACGCCAGGCGCAGGCGGGGCCATCGTTTCCCAGCGGGATCTGAAAAGATGAAGGCGGTGCGCTCTTGCGGGAAATCGGCGTTCATCAAGTCTTCGCAGCGCACATCCTAGCCGGAAGGTAGGAAAATGCGAAAACCGGCACTGCCCCTAGAGCGATTAACCAGAACACAAAAAGGCTCGGCGCCCACAGCCATAACCTCGAAGACAATGGGCGCCGACCTAAATTTCGCTGGAAAGTAAGGAAGCGATGTAGCGGGATCCGACAATTGGGCTCGGTCCCGATTTTCGAATGAGAAGAATTCCTAGGCGGCACATGTTTCTCGCAAAGAAAAGTGCGAAACGCTGGGTTCAGCTAGGAAATCTGCTGCGATTACGGGTGAGCTTGGAAATTTCTAGAGCAATCGATCGGGCCGGCATGCTGCCCGCCAGCAGGGGCGAAATAGCGAGGACGCACTCGTCCCGACGACATTAGACCATGCAGCCTGAAAACCGGCTCTCGAGACGAGAGCTCGTTAGGCGTGGATTCCAGACAGGCCCGAAAAATCAGTTTCGTGATACAGAAACCAGTGACGGAAATTGGAGAGGCACCCGGGCGTCGGGCAATGCAGGGTGTAACTTCCTCGCTGACCCTTAATTTCGATGCGCCGTCCGTCGATCGTTCGCATGCAGACAGCGCAGACACGTTGATCATCAAGGGAATACCAAGGCCGATAATTGTCGGTCGCCTGCAATATTTTCAGGCGATCCGCTAAAGACAGCTCCCTATTCATGAGCTTCTTTTCAACACATTTTCGCGCCGCTGACAATCGGGCCGCGAGCGTCTGTTCAGCTAGGGAAAAACCCCAGACGAATCCAGAAATTATATGATGCTAGTGCGACGCTTCGCCAAGGTGAATCAAATCGATGGAACAACACTCAGCACGCCATTCGAGATTCAAAATGAACATATTATGCGTATGGTAGGTCCAAGCTCGAGCTGACCGGGCTCGCCAGAAATGCATTTCAAAAAAGTTGCTGGAAACGAGACTTCAACAAAACAAAACTCGGTCTGAATTTTTATCCGATCAGGAACGTCCTACCGACCGAAATGATTATGTCCAAATCCATGAAACGGACACTTCTAGCCCTCCTGGTGATCCCTCTGTTTTCTTCCTGCGAAACGGCGAAGGATGTCGGCGTGGCGACCTTTCGCGTGATCGATGCGCCGGCCGCGTACGTCCGACGCCATATCGATGAGGGGGACGGGCAGGTTACAGAGACAACAACGACGACGACGGAAACTCAGGCTTATCCCCCGGGCACCGCTCCCGGCACGGCTACGAATCCACCTCCCGCCTCCTACGCTGTCCAACCGCCGCCACCACCGCCCGTGCAGACTCAGATCCAGCGCCAGGTTACTACGGATAATCCCAATCCTCCTGCACAAGGGCCAGCGAATCCGACCGCCACCCCGCGCATTGTCCAAAGCGAAAATACCTCGCGTTCGCAGTCGGCTAATTCCTCCACCGCGCGCACAACTTCGTCACAAAGCGCGAGCACCGATATCCCTTACGGCAAGCCTGTTCCCGGAAAGCCGGGCTATTGCTTCAGTCCATTTGATAAGAATGGCGGTTACGTGGATGTGACGGGTTACTCGCCCGGGCAGAAAGTGAAAGACCCTTACACCGGCAAGATTTTTCTGGTGCCGTAAGGCGAATTTCCGTTCGCCGCTCTGCCCTGAGATTAAATCGTTAGGGCTTTTCGCCTGTTTTTTCCTCGAGCGCTTTCACGCGTTCGAACAATTTCCCAAGCCGTCGCACCAAGGCAATCTGCTCCTTGGCTTCCTTGAGCGGAACCGCCGGTGATGTCCACCAGGTACCGCCATGCAAACTCTTCCCTACGCCGGTTTGCGCGCCGATCATTGTCCCGTCGTCAATCTCGATGTGGCCGATGATTCCTGCCTGGCCGCCGATGACCACGCGAGAGCCTATGCGCACACTCCCGGCGATGCCGACTTGCGCGACGATGATGG
>Ga0070675_100004965_pt1 | contig 10153 bp, 9 predicted proteins | sample KBSM43metaG_FD_65343 | JGI IMG/M metagenome (GOLD analysis project Ga0070675, IMG submission 65343) | Miscanthus rhizosphere microbial communities from Kellogg Biological Station, Michigan, USA - KBS M4-3 metaG | ecosystem: Host-associated > Plants > Roots > Rhizosphere > Soil ...
TTCGACACGGTGCAGGACGACTTCAACTTCACGCAGCTCTTCAGCGAGAACCGCTTCATCGGGGGCGACCGCGTCGGCGACACGAACCAGCTCGCGGTCGCCGTCACCTCGCGGCTGCTCGATCCCGTGACCGGCGCCGAGCGCTTTCGCCTCGCTGTCGGGCAGCGCTTCTACTTCGAAGACCAGCAGGTGTTTCTCCCGGGCACCGCGCCGCAGAAAGCGGGGTCTTCGGATTTCCTCGTCGGCGCGGAAGGACGGCTCCTCGATGCGTGGTCGCTGATCGGCCTCGTGCAGTACGACTTCGGCACGTCGCAGCTCAACCGCTTCAACGTGGGCACGCGCTACAACCCCGCGCCGGGCAAGGTGTTGAGCCTCATCTATCGCTACTCGCGGGAACTCGTCGATCAGGTGGGCGGTCAATCGGAGCTCAAGCAGACCTACCTCTCCGGCCAATGGCCCCTGTCGGACAATTGGACCGTGATCGGCGCGTGGAACTACAGCTTTCCGGACCGCAAGACCCTGGAGGCGGTGGCCGGCGTGGAGTACAATGGCGGGTGCTGGGTGCTGCGCGTTGTCGGACAACAGTTGACCACGACGACGGAGACGCGAACGAATTCCATCTTCGTGCAGCTCGAGCTCAATGGATTGGCCCGGGTAGGAACGAGCCCCCTCGAGCTTCTGCGGCGAACGGTGCCTGGTTACCTGCGCACCAACGATCCGGCGATCAACCAGCGCGACCGCAGCTACGATCCCTTGCCTGAATTCTGACGGAGTGTTGACGATGGCCCTGCGCCGTCTGATCTTGGCTTTGGCAGCTGCGCTGGCGTGCGCGGCGCTGCCCGCGCTTGCGCAGCCGAATTCGCCTGGCATCGAGGTGCCCGGCGCGAACGTACCTCGCGCGGGGCCGCGCCCGTTGGGCCCCGTCCCTGGAACGGCACCCGCGTCGACACAGCGTCCGTCGAACCAGACGGTGCCGCTCGACCGCGTGATCGCCGTCGTCAACGACGAAGCGCTCACGCAATACGACCTCGACGAGCAGAAACGCATCGTGCTGCAGCAGATGCGCGCCAACAACGTGCGCCCGCCGCCGCCGGACGTCTTCGAATCGCAGCTCCTCGAGCGCCTCGTCATCGATCGCGCGCTCCTGCAGTTTGCCAAGGAGAACGGCGTGCGCGTCGACGACCAGACCGTCGAGCGCACGATCCTACGCATCACGCAGGAGAACAAGATCACGCCCGACGACCTGCGCCGCGCGCTCGACCGCGAGAAGGTGTCGTACGCGAAGTACCGCGAGGACATCCGTCGCGAGGTGACCATCCAGCGCCTGCGCGAGCGCGAAGTGGACAGCCGCGTGCAGGTGTCGGAGGCGGAGGTCGACAACTACCTTGCAACCGTCGCGGCCCAGGCGGGCGGCGAGAACGAGTACGAGCTCGCGCACATCATGGTGGGCGTGCCGGAGCAGGCCACCCCGGACCAGATCGAGCAGCGCCGTCGCCGCGCCGAGGAAGCGCTCGCGGCGATCAAAGGCGGCAAGGAATTCCGCGAGGTGGCGGCGCAATACTCCGACGCGCAGGACGCCATTTCGGGCGGTGACCTTGGATGGCGCACGCCCGCGCGCCTGCCGCTCGTGTTCGTGAGCGCGCTCAAGGACATGCAGAAAGGCGCTGTTTCGCCGGTGCTGCGCAGCCCGGGCGGCTTTCACATCGTCAAGCTCAACGACATGCGCGGCCGCAACGCGCCCACCGTGGTCGAGCAGACGCACGTTCGCCACATCCTCATCCGCGTCAACGAAACGACGTCGGAAACCGAAGGCAAATCGAGGATCGAACGCGTGCGCGACCGCATCGACACCGGTGGCAAGTTCGCGGACCAGGCGCGCCTCAACTCGGAGGACGCATCGTCGGCCAAGGGCGGCGACCTCGGGTGGGTGAGCCCCGGCGATACGGTCCCCGAATTCGAGCAGGTGATGAACAAGCTCAAGATCGGCGAGATTTCGCAGCCGGTACGCTCGCCGTTCGGCTGGCACATCCTCCTCGTCGAGGAACGTCGCACGCAGGACGTGTCGGAGGCGCGCAAGCGCGACAACGCGCGCAACGCGATCCGCGCGCGCAAGGCCGACGAGCAGTTCTCGGAATTCATGCGCCAGGTGCGCGATAAAGCCTACGTCGAATACAAGATCGACGAGAAGTAGGTCGGGCTTCGGCCCGACGCGATGCATTGCGGCCTTCCTGCGCCGGGCACACAAGGATCCGGTTACAGCATCGCGACGCGGGTCAGCACCTTTGCCGTGTTGGTCGCAAACGTGATCTCGATGCGCACCTGATCGATCGCGAGCGCGCGATCGCCTGCGGTGCGCTTCACCGAGATGCCTGCCGCGGTCGTGCGTAACGCCGATCCCGAGGCATCCGCGAGCGTCTCCCATCCGCCATCCGCCCCGCTGCGTCCCTGGATGCGAATGCGGCGGATGCCGGCATGCCCGTCGAATCCCAGCACGAAGCTCTCGGCACGCTGCACCTGTGCCGGCAGCCCTTTCGGCGACACGAGCGCGATGCGGCCACTCGCATCGGGCCCGATGGTGAGGTGGCCGCGGCCGAGCGCGAACGTGCCGACATCCGCCGTCCAGCCGTCGCCGTCGGCGTGCGATGGCGTGCCGAAGGTATAGAGCACCGCGCCCAACGGTAACCCCATGCGCGCAAGCATGAAATCCTTCGCCGCCGATTCGAGCGGCGTATTGCGCCACGCCGTGAAGGTCGAGTAGCCGGGTTGCCCGACGTAGAGCCCGTTGCTGCCGTTCCACGCCATCGGCGACATGTACCGCGCGCCGAAATTCCACATGTCGCGCAGCCCGCGATATGCGGCGGGATAGCCGGGCGGGACTGCGGGATTGCGCAAGTCGGAGGTGTTGTATTCGACGATCGCCCACTTGGGATCGACCGCCGCGAGCGTGGCGAACAATGACTTGCCGCCGTCCATGCGCACGTCGTTGACCGCGGCCTCGCCATAGAGAATGACGCCGAGGTGGCCGAGCGCGGGCTTGGCGCCGACGATCGACATGCCACCCGAATCGTAGTTGCGTGGCGCGCTCGCAAGGTCCACGGCGAACGGCATCGAGTCTCCGAGTGGTGCCATCAAGCCCTGCGACGACCAGATGCGCTCGCGCGCGATGCCGGCTTCGACCAGCCACTGTGCGAGCTCGTCGTAGTGCAGGTGCACGAGGTGGCGCCGGAAAACCTCCCACTCGCGCACCCACGGGTCTTTCCAGAACGGCTGCGGACCTTCGCGCGGGAATGCGCGCGGCGGATCGACTTCCTGCCACGACTTCCAGCTGCGCTTCGCGATCGCATTCACTTCGCCGAGCGTGAGAGGCTTCGCGCGCCGGTACGCGCGCAGGTCGGGGATGCCGCTGCCGCCACGACCCGCGTACGGGCCGGTTCCCGCGAGCCATTCGCGGAACTGGCGAAGCGTGCCCGGGTTGTAGTCGTACCACTGCTTTTCCCCGAAGAACGGGTTCATGTACAGGTCGGGATCGAGGTTGACGCCGACGAAGAGATCGGGGAACTCGCGCGCGAACACCGCGAGCATCGCGCCAGCCTGCTGCAGGTTGCGCTTCTTGTAGCGGCGCACGTCGTGCGCATAGACGTTGAAGGTCAGCGAGCGCGCAAGCTCGGGGGCCTCCTGCGATCCCGGCAAGCCCTTGAGGAAGTCGTCGGGCATGACCTCGTTCTTCTCGTTCCATTGGCAGTTGCGCGCGTCCTGCTCGAGCTTGTCGTTGACGTCCCACTGCGGAACGTCGCAGTAGGCGTCGGCCCAGATGCCGCCGTTCAGCGTAACCAGCACGGGAAGCTTCTTCTCCTTGGCGTGCGCAACCACCGCGTTGAGCGAGTCGTCACCGATGCGCCGCTCGCCGCATCTGCGCCTGGGGTCCCAATCGGGGTCGAAGACGTAGTCGGCGGACGCGCCCTTTGTCATGCGAAGGTAGAGGATGGGGACGCGAAACCCGATGCGAACTGAACTCGAGAGATAACGCGCGTAGTACGTGTCGAGCTCGCTCGCACCGCCGAGGTCGAGTCCCGAGAGTGCGGGCAGCAGATAGAACGGCGCTGCGTCCTTGCGCACGAACGCGCTCCAGCGCCTGGCTGCATCGGGGTCGAGATATGACCTCGTTCCCAGCACATGCTCGCGCCCGTCGTTGGCGATCGCGACGATCGTGAGCCGACGGCGGTCCGCGCCGGGCGGCGCCGGCAAGGCGACAAGGTCGCCCTGCCATTCGAACCCGCTGTTCGCGTTGTTCGGCACTCCGGGCTTCGCCTTGGCGACGTCGGGACGCGCGATACCCATCCGCGCTTGATAGGCGTGGCCGGCGATGCGGATCTCGACCGAGCGCACGCCCGCAGGATCGAGTGCCCACCCGCTCACCGAGACGACGGGTTCAGCGATCTCGTCCAAATTGGGCGTGTCGACGGATCCCTCGGGACCCGGCGCTGCCGTCTTGGTGGGTCCCGCGACTGTCGGCGCGGACGCGGCGCGCTCGCGGTTGTGCGCCACCAGCGCGTAGATCTCGATTCCGGCCAGCACCGCGACGATCGACAGGAACGCGGTGAACCAGCGCATCGAGCTTCCGGCGTTGGCGCGTCTCGCGGGGTGTTGCATGGCGCGCATTGTAGCTTCGCGACTCGCGCGTGACGGCCGGGTGCGTTACGATCCTCTCCATGAATACGCACGTCACCGATCCGGCGATCCTCGCCGAGCAGGTCGCTTACTACCGCAAGCGCGCAGGCGAATACGACGAGTGGTGGTTTCGAACGGGCCGCTACGATCACGGTGAAGAGCTCAATGCCGCATGGCATGCCGACGTGCGCGAGGTCGAGTCGGCCCTCGCGTCCTGGCTCGACGCGCGCAAGCCGGTGCGCGCCGTCGAGCTCGCATGCGGCACCGGGATCTTCACGCGATGCGTGGCGCCTCGCGCCGGAGAGCTTCTCGCGCTCGACGCGTCGCCCGAGGTGCAGGCGATCAACCGCGCCCGCGTGGGCGCGGCGAACGTGCGCTACGAGGTCGCCGATCTCTTTGCCTGGGAGCCTTCCGAACGTTACGACTTCGTGTTCATGAGCTTCTGGCTGTCGCACGTGCCGGACGACCGCTTCGATGCGTTCTGGGAGAAGGTGCGCGCGTCGCTTTCGCCCGGCGGCAGTGCGTACGTGATCGATTCCGGCTGGGACATGACGTCGACCGCGAAGAACCACGCGCGCCCGGACCGCGACGCGGGCATCGCCGAGCGCAAGCTCAACGACGGCAGCGAATACCGCATCGTGAAGATCTTCTACGAGCCCGATGCGCTCGGTGTGCGGTTACGCAAGCTCGGATTCGCGTCGCGCGTGGTGCACACGCCGCGCTACTTCATCCACGGCGCGGTGGAGGTTCTTTCTTGAACGACGACGTCAAGCGCGATATCGCCCCGGGCGGCACCCTGCGTGTCGCGATCAACTACGGAAACCCGGTCCTCGCGCAGAAGGACCCGGCGTCGGGCGAGCCGCGCGGGGTGTCCGCCGAGATCGCGCGCGAGCTCGCGCGCAGGCTTGCGATTCCGCACGCGTTCGTGACGTTCGACGCGGCGGGAAAAGTGTTCGAGGCGCTCTCGCGAGGCGCGTGGGACGTCGCGTTCATGGCGATCGATCCCAAGCGCGCGGCCGAGATCGACTTCACGCCTCCGTACTTGATCATCGAGGGCTCGTACATGGTGCCCGCGGACTCGCCCCTGCAAGCGATCGACGACGTCGACCGTCCCGGCGTGCGCATCGCGGTCGGCGGCGGCAGCGCGTACGACCTCTATCTCACGCGCACGATCAAGCAGGCGGAGATCGTGCGTGCGCCGACGGGCAACGAAGCGATCGCGATGTTCGAGCGCGACAAGCTCGAGGTCGCGGCAGGCGTGAAATCCCCGTTGCTGCGTTACGCGCAGTCGCGGCCCGATCTTCGCGTGATGGACGGCCGCTTCATGGTGATCGAGCAGGCGATGGGCGTGCCGAAGGGGCGTACGCACGCCGTGCGTTACCTGCGGACCATGATGGAGGAGCTCAAGGCGTCGGGATTCGTTGCCGATGCGCTGGCGCGAACCGGCCAGCACGACGCGCTGGTCGCGCCGAGCGCCGCGTAGCAGCGTCCTTACTCCGATCCGTAGACGTACGCGCGTTGCGCGACGCTGCCCTCGTCCATGCGACGGCGCTCCCCGAGCTCGTCGGGCGTCTTGTCCCACCAGATCTCGCGCCCTTCCCGCTGCTGTTTCGGCAGCTCGGGTTTTTCTTCCATGAGCTTCTTGATGAACTGCGTGTGGTCGGACACGTAGTTGCGGGCGGGAAGCATGGGCATTGCGGATCCTCGGGCGTCGTTTGCGCGATTTTACTCTGGTCGCCCGCTGACCATCGGGAATTCGAACAGCCGGCAGTCGATCGCGCCGTTCATGAGCGGCGTGCGGCGCGTCACCTTGAGATGGATGAGCTTCGGCAGGCGCAGGTCGCCCGTGAAGAAGTACGCCGTCCAACCGGCGAAGCGCTGCTTCAGCGCGTCGCCGATTTGCGGGTACAGCTTTGCGACGGCCTCCTGGTCCGCGAGGCGGACGCCGTATGGCGGATTGGCCACCAGGACGCCGCTCGACGCCGGCGCCGCGCGCGAGAGCAAGTCGGCCTGTTCGACGCGCACGAAGCCATCCACCTGCGCGGCTCGCAGGTTCGCTTGCGTCTTCGCCACAGCGCCTGCCGCGATGTCGCTCGCGAACAGCATCGGCGACGCAGGCGGCGTTTTCACGCGATCGCGTGCGGCCTGTTTCATGCGCTGCCACGGCGGCCCTTCGAACCACGTGAGCTTCTGGAAAGCGAACGTTCGCGCGAGACCTGGTGCGCGATCGGCGGCCATGAGCGCAGCCTCGGCGACGATCGTTCCGCCGCCGCACATCGGATCCAGGAACGCGATGCCCGGCTTCCAGCCGGTGAGCGCGACGATGCCTGCGGCGAGGTTCTCGCGCAGCGGCGCCTCTTCCGTGTCGCGTCGATAACCGCGCTTGAAGAGCGGATCGCCGGAGGTGTCGAGGTAGATCGTCGCGTCACGGTCGGTGAGATAGGCATGCACGCGCACGTCGGGTGCGCGCTTGTCGATCGACGGGCGCACGTTGACGTCGGCGCGAAAGCGGTCGCACACCGCATCCTTCACGCGCAACGTCGCAAACTCGAGGCTCGTGAGCGGCGAGCGCGTTGCGGCGACGTCGACGCGCAGCGTGCGCGTCGCTGCGAAGAAACGCTTCCAGTCGATGTCTTTCACGAGCTCGTAAAGCGCGCGCTCGTCGCGATACGGGCTCCCGCCGACACGCCAGAGCATGCGGCTCGCGAAGCGCGACTCGAGATTGGCGCGCATGACCAGCGGAAGGTCGCCGGCAAATGCGACGCCGCCGTCGGTCGCCTTCACCTCTTGCGCGCCGAACGCGCCCAGCTCGTCGGACAGGAGCGATTCGAGCCCGCGCGGGCAGGGCGCGAAGAACTGTTCCATCAGAATGGTTTCATGACCACCAGGAACACGACCGCGATCAAGATGGGCAGCGCCGGAATCTCGTTGATCCAGCGGTAGAACCTGTCGCCGTGGGTGTTGCGGTCGGCGGCGAAGTCGGCGACGAGCTTGCCGAGCCAGAAGTGGAATGCGACGAGAACGGCCACCAGCGCGAGCTTCGCGTGCAGCCAGCCGCCGCTGATGCCGTAGCCCAGCCAAAGCCATGCGCCGAACACGATCGTGAGGATCGCGCTCGGCGTCATGATGCCGCGATACAGGCGCCTCTCCATCACCTTGAAGCGCTCGATGCCGATGCTGTCCGTCGCCATCGAGTGATACACGAACAGACGCGGCAGGTAGAAGAGCCCCGCGTACCACGCCACCATGAAGATGATGTGCAGTGATTTGATCGCGAGCATTACTTGAGTAGCCGCCGGCGCGTGAGCACGAGTGCCGCGTAATAGGCGAGCGCGGCGTAGAACAGCAGCACGGCGACATGCAGCGCCGCCTGCTCCGGCACGTGCCCGAGCATGAGCGGCCGCGCGAGGTCGATGGCGTGCTTGAGCGGCAGGAATTGCGTGACTGCCGCAAGCGCCGGCGGCATCTGCTCGACCGGGAAATACACGCCCGACAGCAAGAGCATGGGCGTCAGCACGAGCGTGAAGAAGTAGGTGAAGAAATCGTAGTTCTGCGCGAGCGCGTTCATCACGAGCCCGGCGCCGCCGAACACGAGTCCGACCAGCAGCCCTACGGGAAGCACCCACAACGCGAGCCAGGTGTGGCCGTAGCCGAGGACCATGATGACGAGGAGGATTGCCGTCGTCGACATCACCGATTTCGTCGCGGCCCACAGCCATTCGGCCATGACGACGTCGTCGAGCGAGATGGGCGCGTTGATGATGCCATCCCACGTCCGCTGCACGTGCATGCGCGAAAAGGCGGAGTACATGCCTTCGAAGCTCGCGGTGAACATCGCGCTCTGGCACACCATGCCGGTGCCGATGAACTCGATGTAGCTCATGCCCGCGACATTGCCGATGAGCGACCCGATGCCGTACCCGAGCGCGAGCATGTAGAGCAGCGGATCGGCGATGTTGCCGAGCACGCTCGCGATGGCGAGCTTGCGCCAGACGAGGAGGTTGCGCCGCCACACGGGCAAGAACCGCGGCGACAACGACGGCAGTGCGTAGAGCTTTGTCGCGTAAGACATCATGTCGGTCCCGAAGGGCCGCCCCGAGGGACCGGCTGCGCCCCCTCGGGGGGCAGCGAGCGATGTCCTTGTTGTTGTCGCGAGCGTGGGGGCACTTTAATCGCGCAATTCGCGCCCGGTGAGCTTGATGAACAGGTCTTCGAGATTTGCGGGGCGGTGCAAGTAGCGCACCCCCGATCGCGTGGCGAGGTCGGCCAGCATCGGCTGCGGATCGCTCGCGTAGGCGAACGCCGTTTCCCCGGAGATTTCCAGCCGCTTCGACAGGCGCCGCCCGTGGACGTCCGCCCAGGCCTTCGCTTCGTCGCCGTAGACCTCGACGACCTCGGGCTCCACGTGCTTCGCGAGAAGCGTCCGCGGCGTGTCGCTCGCGATCATCACGCCGTGATCGATGACGGCGAGGCGCGTCGCGAGCCGTTCCGCTTCGTCCATGAAATGCGTGGTGAGGAGGATCGTCTTGCCCTGGGACAAGAGCTGGCGCAGCCCGTCCCAGATGAGATGGCGCGCTTGCGGATCGAGCCCGGTCGTCGGCTCGTCGAGGATCAGGAGCTCGGGATCGTTGACGAGCGCGCGCGCGAGCGTGAGGCGACGCTTCATGCCGCCCGACAACGTGCGGATGCCCACCTCGCGCTTGGTGGACAGCCCCGCGAATTCGAGGAGATCGGGAATGCGCGCCTCGAGGACGTCGCGCGGGAGGCCGAAATAGCCGCCGTAGATCAGGAGATTCTCGCGGACGGTGAAGTCCGGATCGAGGTTGTCCATCTGCGGCACCACGCCGACGCGGATGCGCGCCTCGCGGCCGTGCTTCGGCACCGGCTGGCCGACCATCGTGATGCTGCCGCCGTCCGGATCGATGAGGCCGAGGCAGCAGCGCAGCGTCGTCGTCTTGCCCGCGCCATTGGGGCCGAGGAGGCCGAAGCAATCGCCGCGGTTGATCGTGAACGAGAGGCCGCGCACGACCTCGTTGTCGCCGTAGCGCTTGCGAAGGCCGTCGACCTGCAAGACCACGTCGAGCGTGGAAGCGACTGCTCCCTCTCCCCGCTCGCGGGGAGAGGGCTGGGGTGAGGGGTCGTCCAGCATCACTTCCACATGCCGGTGATCACGCGCTGCAATTGCGGCAGGCGTCCGTGGAAAAAATGCGTGCAACCGGGGAACACGACGACCGGCAGCTCCTGCGGCCGCGCCCACGCGAAGACGTCGGCGAGCGGAACGACCTCGTCTTCCTCGCCATGGATGACGATCGTATCCGCGGGCACGTTGCCCACGGCGAAGCGCTTGACGGCCGGGCCGACGAGCACCATGCGCCGCGGCGTCGCGCGCTGCGCGACGCGCGTCTGCACGTAAGTCCCGAACGAGAATCCCGCGAGCACGAGGGGCAGCGATTCGCCGAACTCGCTGCGCGCGTACGCGAGCGCC
>Ga0070675_100004968_pt1 | contig 10151 bp, 7 predicted proteins | sample KBSM43metaG_FD_65343 | JGI IMG/M metagenome (GOLD analysis project Ga0070675, IMG submission 65343) | Miscanthus rhizosphere microbial communities from Kellogg Biological Station, Michigan, USA - KBS M4-3 metaG | ecosystem: Host-associated > Plants > Roots > Rhizosphere > Soil ...
CCTGATCCCTGCTCCTTATGCCCTGTTTCCCGGCTCATAGCACGTGGACCTCGACGGCGCCGAGCGTGCCGAAGTCCATGCGCACGTGATCGCCGGCGTCGATCTCCAGCGGCACGAGACAGGTGCCGGTCGTCACGACCTGACCGGCGTCGAGGGTGATGCCGAGGCCCGACAGCTCGTTCGCCAGCCATGTCAGCGCCACTCGGGGATCGCCCAGGACGTTGGCGCCCTTCCCTTCACGCTGCAGCTTGCCGGTCACCACGCCGTTGACCCTGTGCTCGACGAGATCGAGTGCGCGCCAGGTCTCCGGCGACGCCTCCCCGAGGACGAAGTAGTGCGCGCAGGCGTTGTCGGCGATCAGCTGCGGCGCGCCGACGATGGTGAAGTCGTCGAAGCGGGAGTCGGGCAGCTCGATGGCCGGATGCAGCGTGGCTACGGCCCCGAGCACCTCGTCTACGGCGTAGGGTCGGGACTGCGGCGGGAGCGCGCGGGCCATGCGGAAGGCGAACTCGGCCTCAGCCACGCGCATCTGCGCGTGCCGTCCAAAGGGGGCGGTGTCGCCACTCGCGCGGACCCGTTCGCGCAGCAGGCGGCCCGCCAGCGGGCCGTCGACGTTGATGTGCGCCTGCCCCGCCTTGCTCGTGGCCGCGATCTTCCAGCCATCGAGCGGCGAGGCGCTCCTGCGCTCGATGCGCTGCTGAATGGCGTAGCCCTGCTCGCGCGTGCGCGGGCGGAGGTCGTCAGGCAGTGCCGCCAGGCAGCGTGGCTCCAGCCACGCGTCCCAGAGCAGGTCGGAGGCGCGCTGGAGCTGATCCGGAGTCATCGATTCGAACAAGGCTCAATGCGCAATGCCCAATGCCCAATGCTCAATGCTCAATTCAGAATGCCCAATGCCCAACGACAGAATCACACCTCACCTCGCGCCCATCGACTCGTCTTGGGCATGGGGCATGGGGCATTGACTACTGCGCCTCGTGCTCGTGCGTCGACTTGGAGAGCAATGGCGACAACCTTCTCCATGCTACAACGTGGTCCTATGATAGGTCCGGCGCACAGCGCGCGCCCCCGGAATACAGGGCGTCTATGAGGAGGAACCGCGCCCCGAGGCGGCCGCGTTCAAAAGGCATCGCCGGCAAGAATCACAGGGCCACCGGCGGCCGGCCAACGCGACCGTTCGTGTTACCATCGCGCCGCCTTCCCGGGAGCGAACGTTGGTCACCGCAACCACCCACATTCAGCCGTCGCACATTCCGCCGTCGCAGCAGCCCCAGTTCTTCGGACATCCGCTGGGCCTCTACGTCCTGTTCTTCACCGAGATGTGGGAGCGGTTTTCCTACTACGGCATGCGGGGCCTGCTGAAGGCCTACATGGTCTACTACCTGGTCTCCACGGGGGCTCACGCGCTCTATCCGCCCGAAGGCACCCCCATCCCCATGGAGGGTCCAAGCAACCCGTTCAATATCCTCGGCTGGGGGCTCTACAGCGGGGCGGCGTCCGTTCAGGACTTTGCGTCGAGCATGTACGGCTTGTACACGGCGCTGGTCTACGCGACGCCGTTCTTGGGCGGCCTCATCGCCGACCGGTGGATCGGCCAGCGCAAGGCCGTCTACATCGGCGGCATCGTCATGGCGATGGGCCATTTCGTGATGGTCAGCGAGCGGCTCTTTCTGGTGGCGCTCGGCCTCCTCATCATCGGGAACGGGTTCTTCAAGCCGAACATCTCCACTCAGGTTGGCGACCTGTACGAACAGGGCGATCCACGTCGAGATGGCGCGTTCACCATCTTCTACATGGGGATCAACCTCGGCGCCTTCATCTGTAATCTCGTGTGCGGCACGCTCGCCGTCTACTACGGCTGGCACTATGGGTTCGCCGCTGCAGGCGTCGGTCTCTGCATCGGCATCGTGATGTACTGGCTCGGCGGAAAGTACCTGGCGCCCGAGAAACCACGCGCGCAGAAGGCAGCCGCGGCAGCCGCATCAGGGCCGCTGTCCAGTCAGGACTGGAGGAGGGTAGGAGCGCTGTGTGGGCTCTGCTTCCTCAACATCGCGTTCTGGGCGGTGTACGAACAGCAGGGGAATACGATGCAGACCTGGGCCGACACGCAGACCAACTGGCCCACGATCGGCAGCTTCACCGTACCGTCCAACTGGTTCCAGAGCTTCAACCCGTTCATGATCTTCGTGTTCGCACCCGTGCTCGACATGTTCTGGCGATGGCAGGCCCGGCGCGGTACCGAGCCGACCAGCGTCGCCAAGATGGCGATCGGCTGCACGCTCCTCGGCCTGTCGTTCATCGTGATGGCGGTGGGGGCTTACATGGTCGGCACGGGCAAGGGCTCGCCGTTCTGGCCGTTCTTCTGCACCTTGATTCTCACCGTCGGCGAGCTGTATCTGTCGCCGATCGGCCTCTCGCTCGTCACCAAGGTCTCGCCCGCGCGCATCGTCAGCATGATGATGGGGATCTGGCTGGCATCGAGCTTCCTGGGAAACTTCCTGTCTGGCTGGATCGGCACGTTCTACGACGACATGACCAAGACCGGCTTCTTCATGATGCTGTGCGCGATTGGCGTCGCCACGGGCTTGGCGATGTGGGCGTTCAACAAGCCACTCAAGAAGGCGCTCGGTCACGCGTAGATCCAGGCGCGCAGCGATGGGGAGGGCGATTCTCAACCGCCCTCCGCCGGCACGAGACCCTGACAGGAATTCAGCGGACCTGGCGTGGACTCGCTACTTCTTCTTCGGCGCCGTGAAGGCGAGGTTCGTGGAGAAGAACGGCAGCACGCTCTGATCGATCCGCTCGACGACGCGGCTCGTGTGATCGCCCTGATAGGTCTCCCACACGTGCGGGATGCCGAGGTTGTCCATCCAGTCGACCAGCTGCTTGTTCTGCCCGAACAGCGTGTCCTGTTCACCGCAATCCAGCTTGATCGCCTTGTACTTCTTCAGGTTGGTCACGTACTGCGGCAGCATCGCAAAGGGGGAATTCGCGGCGAACTTCGCGATCACCAGCGGCTGCGGTTCACCGTCCTTCGTTGGCGTATCGAAGAAGTTGGGCGGGTTCTTCGGATTCGGCGCCCAGGCCGCCGCCAGACCGGACTGCACATCGCCGAACCCGCCACCGCGACCGCCGCGTCCCGCACCGGCGCCGGCGCCGCGGCCTGGTCCCTGACCTGGACCCGCGCCTGGGCCCGCGCCGGCAGGTCCCCGTCCTGGCCCTTGCGCAGTCTGCCCGGGAGCCGCCGCCACTGGCGGCGCAGCGGGCGCAGCCGCAGCCGGCGGTGCCGCCGGTGCACCCGTCGCCGTGGCCGCGGCGTTCGCCGCGGGAGGCTGTCCTGCGCGCACGCCTGCGGGCGCCGCGCCGGGACCGGCACCACGGCCACGGTTGCCGCCGGTGAGATTTGCGTCGATCAGACAGCACGAGCTCATCGGATACATCGCGACGAAGACATCCGGCCGCTTCATGCCGATGCGCAGCGTGCCGTATCCGCCCATCGAGTGACCGGCGAGACCGCGGCTCTCCCGGGCGGCGAGGGTGCGGTAGTTCTTGTCGACGTAGCCGACGAGGTCTTCGGCGACGTAGGTCTCCCAGTCGCCGATGGTCGGAGACGAGGACCACATGCTGCCACCGTGCTTGGTGTAGCCGTCAGGACTGACGAGAATCATCTCCTTCAGCGTGCCGTCGGCGATGTGCTTGTCCGCCGCGTCCGACATCTTGGTGAAGTCCATCCACCGCTCCGCGGTCAGCGAGTAGCCGTGAAGCAGATAGACGACCGGATAACGCTGATTCCTGTTCGTGGCGTAGCTGGGCGGCAGATAGATGAAGACATCTCGATCGGGCGATTCGCCCTGGAGATTACCGTCCAGCGCGGCGCCGTGGACCTTGACGTGCTCGACGGTGCCTTTCTTCGCCGGCGCCTGCGCCAGCGTCGGCGTCGACGTGGCGAGCACCAGCAGGCCAGCCAGGACCATCGGCCCGTGCCATCGCCGTCCGGAGACATGCATCGCGTTCATGAAGTAACCCTCCCTCTCGAGTTGCACGGGATTCTACCTCTCGGGATTGGCGATCAGGGAGAAAGACCGGAAGGCGTTCGAGGTTCTACGTGCTGGGTTCTGCGTTCGTGTTCAGTTCCCTGTTCGTTTTCCGGGTTCGGTTCGGTGTTCGGCGTTCGGTTCGGGGTTCGGCCTTCGGTTCGGGGTTCGGCCTTCCGTTCGGAGTTCGGCGTTCGATGCTCAGTTCCGCGTTCGGTTCACCTGAACCGAGAACTTCGAACCGAACGAAGAACCGAACCCCGAAAACGAACCCAGAACTGAACACGAACGCAGAACCCGGAACGCAGAACTACGAACTCAGTGGTTCTTGTCCGGACTCCCGAGTCTCTGCTCGTTCCGGCGAATGCAGTCGTCGGCGCCGGGGGTCTGTGGCGCGAGCTGCTTGATCTCCAGACACAGGCGCCGTGCCGTCGCGGGATCGCCGGGTTCCTCGAGCGATGCCAGAAGCTGGCGCGGCACGATCGCCGACCGATCGCGCCGAAGGGCGTCCACGAGATATTCCCGCGACTGCTCGGGGTGCCCCTGCATCATCGCCACGATCGCCAGCCCGGTGGAGCCGTCCGCGGAGGTCGGTGCGATTCGAACGAGACCCTGGAAGACCGCGGATGCCTCGTCGAGCCGTCGCAGATCGATGAGGCATCCACCCATCTTGGTGTAGGCGAATGTCTCCTGCGGACGCTGTCGAATCGCCGTCTGGTACTCGGGGACGGCGACCTCGCACCCGCGCTGAACGCGCAGCGCTTCCGCCAGCATCAGGTGCGGCAGCCAGTGATCCGGCGCCTGGTTGACCGATTCCTGCCACAGACCGATGGGGTTCGACCAGACCGCGTTCCGGAGCATCGTGCGTGCGCCGAGTTGAAGCACGATCACGGTGGCAAAGGCGACGACGACCCAGCGAAGGGCGGGCGCGTCGGCGCGGCTCCGTCTCAGGGCAGCAGCGAACAGCGCCCCGCCCGCCAGGAACACCCCCGCGCTCGACAGATACGCGCGATGCTCGGCCAGCGCCTCCCCTCGTCCCAGCACGAACAACGCGCTCGAGGGGAGCAGGAACAGGACGAACCAGGCCAGGCCGAACGGGATGATGCGATCGATGCGACGGAGCCACCACGCCACCGCCGCGACGCCGGCGATGATGCCGAAGGCGAGGAACGTGCGCGCGTCGAACAGCGTGTCCATGGCAGTGAGCGCATGGAAGACCGTCTGGCCGGACGGCCAGAGCAGCAGTCGCAGATAGCGTTCAACGGCATCGACGGCGACGATCGCGAGCGGCCAGTCGAGTGACCCGCTCTGATACTCGACCTGGCGCAGGAGCCAGATCCGTACGCCGATCGCCACCGCGACGAGCCCGAACATCGGCACATATAGCGAACGGGCGGTCCGTCGCGCCACGGCCGCGGGACGCACGAACATCTGGTACGAGACCAGCACGAACGGCAGCATCGCCGCCACCTCTTTCGAGCCGAGCGCCAACAGCCACGCCGCGATGGCAGCGACGGCCCAGCCCGGGCGAGCGGTGAGCAGGTAGCGCCGCGCGGCCAGAAACGCGGTCAGCACGAAGGTCGCGCACAGCAGATCCGCCCGGGCGCTGATGTAGCCGACGGCCTGCGACATCATCGGATGCACGGCGAACAGCACGGCGGCGAGAATCGCGAGGGCGCACGGACGCGCGGGCGCCCGCGGCGCGGCGCCCGAGCCGTCCGGGTCGGCGCGAGGCGTCCGCACATCGGCGTCCAGCGCGCGCGCGATGGCGAACACGAGCATGACGTTGATGGCGTGCAGCAGCACGTTGGTGACGTGGTAACCGAGCGGCCGCAGTCCCCAGATCGCCGTGTCGAGCGCGTAGGACAGATTGACGACCGGCCGGGTGATGTCGTGCCACAGCACACCCCACAGGTCTCCGGGATGGGCGAGAGCGCCGTTCTCGACGATCAGCCGGTAGTCGTCGTACACGAACGGATTGGTGAGCGAATTGATGTAGACGGCCCAGCCGATGAGGGCGAGGGCCGGCGCCACGAGGGCCGTGTGGCGACTGCGGGTTTCGCCGTTCGCTGGCGCCGATGAACGCACCATTCAAAGTTTCGGTTGATGGGATCGGCGCCTGCACGCGGACAGTCCCGGCAGCACCGCGACAATTCTAGTCTCCGAGCGCGTGCGCGTGCTGTGTGTCAGGTCCGCCTGAAGGCGGACCCCACGATACGAGGCGGCGGACCCCACGATACGAGGCGGCGGACCCCACGGTGGGGCCGGCGGCCCCACAGTGCCGGCGGGCCTCAGGCCGCGAGGACATCACGCAGTTCCCGGCAGAGCGTGACCGCCGAGAACGGCTTCTGAATGAGCCGGACCGAGGACAGGTCGAAGCCGTGAGGCGAGAACGAATCGGCCGCATGGCCGCTCATATAGAGCACGCGCGTGCGCGGACGCTCGGCCGCGATCGTTTGCGAAAGCGCGACGCCGTCGATGCCGGGCATGACGACGTCAGTGAGCAGGACGTGAATCTCGTCAGGATGCGCGCGCGACAGGGCGATCGCCTCGACGCCAGACGAGGCCTCGAGAACCGCATAGCCGGCGGCGTGGAGCGATCGACGCAGAATCGTTCGCACCGGTTCCTCGTCCTCGACCAGCAGCACCGTCCCGCCACCGGCAGCGATCGGCTCGTCCCCCGCCGCGTCCGCGACCGCTTCTCCGTCGCGCGCGACCGGCAGATGCACGCGGAACGTGGTGCCGCTCCCCGGACGCGTCTCCAGGTCGATGGCGCCGCCGCTCTGTCTGACGATGCCGTAGACGGTCGCCAATCCGAGCCCGGTGCCTTTGCCTTCCCCTTTCGTCGTGAAGAACGGCTCGAAGATCTGAGCCGCCGTCGCGGCGTCCATGCCGTGACCGGTATCGGCGACGGTCAGGGTCACGAATGCGCCGCGCGCCACGCCGAGGCGCTCACACACGAGGTCGTCAATGAGCCACGTCTGCGACACCGCGACATCCATCCTGCCGCCCTCGGCCATGGCATCTCGCGCATTGACGCAAAGATTGACGATGACCTGCTCGATCTGGCCGCGATCGGCAAAGACCAGATCGCCGTCGGCGGCCAGTGTCATGCGGAGATCGATCTCCTCGCCGACCAGGCGGCGCAGCATCCGCTGCACGTTGTCGATCACGTCCGAGAGCGACAGCACCTGCGGCGCGATCACCTGCTTGCGGCTGAACGCCAGCAGCTGGCGTGTGAGCGAGGCGGCGCTCTGCGAGGCTTTGAGCACCTCCCGCAGGTCCTGCACATGCTCGTTCGCGTCGCCGAGGCATTGCATGACGTCCTCGGTGTACCCCTGAATCACCGACAAGGCGTTGTTGAAGTCGTGCGCGACACCGCTGGCGAGGCGGCCGATCGCCTCCATCTTCTGCGCCTGCCGCAGCTGCGCATCCCGCAGATGCAGCATCTCTTCCGCGCGGCGCCGTTCGGTGACATCGCGAATGATGGCGGTCAGCCAGCTGGTGCCCTCCGATTTCCAGGCAGCAACCGTCAGCTCGCAGGGGAACGACGTGCCATCACTGCGTCGAGCGTCAGCGGCGAACGTCCGCGCCGCCGCGTCCACGGCGGCGAGCGCCGCCGAGATGCCGGCGCCGATTCGCCCCTCGGGATCGTCGAACAGCGAGTACAGCGTCCGGCCAAGCACGTCGGCTTCCGCGCAGCCGAACGTGCGCGCGGCGCTCGTGTTCCAGAACACGATGGCCCCGTCCGCATCGGCCGACACGATGGAGTCGGGCGCCGAGTTGGTGACCGCCGCATATCGCTCGTACGCCGCCTGCAGCTGCTGCGTGCGCTCCTGCGCCTGCGCATGCCAGTGGCTCAGGCTTTCCGTCATGTCGTTGAAGGCCTCGGCCATGGCCACGGCTTCGGCCGATCCCCGCACCGCGAGACGACTGTCCCATTCGCCAGCGGCGATGTCTCCGGCGCGATCCGCGATGTCGCGCAGCGGACGACTCATGCGACGACTGAGGAGGACGCTCAGCACGACCGCGAACGCGAACACCACCGCACCGGCCATCGAGAGCTGGCGCACGGTGTCGTCGATGAAGCGCTCGGTGGGCGCCCAGTCTTCCAGCAGCAACAGACGGGCATCGGCAGCGTCCCCCTGCTGCAGCCGGAGGGCGAAGGAACCGCCAACGTAGGAGCCGGCGGCGAGCTGCCACATGACGACGTCGCCCTCATCCGGGGCACCGGAGCGAAGCGCATGCTCGAGCGACGCCCGCTGCGTGCCGGACAGGCTGGTTCCGCTGATCGTCCGACCGCCGATGAGAGCAATCTGATTGCGTGTGATATTGGACAGGTTGCGCGCCAGATCGTCATCGAGCCGATAGCCGGCGACGAAGCTGCCCAGCACCTCGTCGCCGAAGCGTGCCGGTTGTGACACGACGAGATACACCGACCCGTTGAACGTGACGATGCGCCGGAACGGCTGCCCGCGGAGCGCCGGCCCCACGATCGGCGCGAGGAGTCGGTTCGCGGGAGGAGAGGGCTGCAGGCCGGCACCGGCGAGCCACTTTCCTTCTGGCGACATCACGACGCAGAAGGCCGCCGAGAGATCCCGGCAATACTCGGTGGCCATCGCCTCCAGCGTGTCGCGATCGGACGCCAGTTCCGTCGACTGCATATGGGCGCGGAAGACCGGAAGCGTCGTGATGAGGCGACTCTGTGCGTCGAGCGAATCGGCGCGGCTGGTGATGAGGGTGGTGAAGGCGGCGCCGGCAGCGGTGACATCGCTGCGTGCGCGCGCGAACGTGTGGCTGCGGACGACGCGACCGGTTACGAGGGCGACCGACACGAGCGAGAGGCCGGCGATCACCGTGACGCCGAGCAGCACCCGCGCTTCGAGGCGGCGATACCAGGGGATGATGCGGCTTACAGGACGACCAGGACCAGCGCGCATCTATCTGCCGAAACGCGCCGTATACGTCAACGCCACATCGGTTGCGGTCGCGTTCCGTCCGTAGGGCGCGGCAGGCCGGTGCGTCACGTTGACCTGGCCGAACAGACCGCGCGCCAGCGCGATGCGCGTGCCGAGCGACACGCCCGCGGCCGCGTCCGCGTACGCCGGATCGGGCACGTCGTAGTCGAGCGTCTCGGCCCTGGCGACAAGGGTGGCCGGACCCATGAAGGGACGATGAACGATGACGTCGAGATACCCACCCGACGTCCTGACCCCATCCCATGGACGTCCCACCAGCCATTCACTACGGAGCTGCACACCGCCCTTCATCCACCGGACGTCGACGCCGGTGAAGACCATCCGGCCACTCGCGTACTCGACGTCGTAACCCTGCGCCTCGAGATGACTGAGACCAACGACGAAGGGTCCCGCGAATGCCTGGGCGCGCAACACGACATCGGCGCCGGCGCGCCGGCGGAAATCCTCGCTCACATCACCCGGTCGCGCGACGGTGACCTCCCCCTGCAGGTGCGGCGTCCCCACCATCACGTTCACGCCGTGCTCGAACAGCGTGTTGGTCAACGACCAGTACCCTTCATAGCGGATGAGCGGTGCGCGGAGGAACCCGTTGTAGGCGTAGTCGCTGGCGTCGTGAATGCCGAAGGGCGTCCTGAACCGGCCGCCGCGGACGACACCGAACACGCGATCGCGTCCGATGCGACGTTCGACGTAGGCGTCCATGACGTGTGGCGGTCCTTCGTAGGGGTAAGCCGTCGAGAACGCTTCGCTCGACCGGCCGTCAGGACGGGTGGTGCTGGTCGTCCACGCCCCCTCGGCAAAGAACCGGAATCGATCGAGCTGTCCGAAGACGCGCGCCTGCGTCGCCGCAACCTGGACATCGTCCGAGGAGGCGCCAATCGTGGCGGTCGCCTCGCCGGTCACGGTCTGCGCCGAGACGTCAGCCGCGGCCGATATCAGGAGCAGCGACGCCAACAGCCACTTCATGGCCAGGAGACGTCGAGCGTGGCCGTCCCGTCCACCAGTACTTCTCCGTCGAGCGGAGTCGCACCGGCGCGCCACGCGTGATAGACGTAGCGACCCGCCGGCGCCTGCAGCGTGAAGGCTCCCGACGCGTCACTCGTCGCAAAGTACGGCGAGTCGACCGCGACGACGTATGCGG
>Ga0070675_100004971_pt1 | contig 10145 bp, 10 predicted proteins | sample KBSM43metaG_FD_65343 | JGI IMG/M metagenome (GOLD analysis project Ga0070675, IMG submission 65343) | Miscanthus rhizosphere microbial communities from Kellogg Biological Station, Michigan, USA - KBS M4-3 metaG | ecosystem: Host-associated > Plants > Roots > Rhizosphere > Soil ...
CGATGGAATGCGCTGTGCTCGTGCAGCACTCATGACGTGGATTCGAGATCGGGCGCTGACGCTTGTCCTCCTCGGCTTTTTCCTCCTGTTTCTAGCTGGTCAGGTCGTTACAGGACACGCCGAGTACAACGACACGCATCGCGAGCATGGTCAGCGGCCCGTCACCATCCCTGAGTACGTGCGCACCGGTCATTTCTACGAGGCGCTCTTTGAGAACTGGGAAAGCGAGTTTCTGCAAATGGCCGTGTTCGTATTGCTGACCACCGTCTTGATTCAGAAGGGGTCGCCAGAATCAAGGCGTCCAGCGGTGCGGGAGCTGGTCGACGTGGATCCCCGGGACTTCTCGAACGACCCGGATGCACCCTGGCCCGTCCGTCGCGGCGGCTGGATGCTCCGGGTCTATGAGCACTCGCTCGGCTTGGCCTTCGTCGCGCTGTTCCTGCTTTCGTGGGCAGGGCACGCGCTCGGTGGCTTCGCCGACTTTGTCGATGATCAGACGGCACACGGGCTGCCGCGTCCGGCGCTGCCCGACTACCTGACGTCGTCGCGATTCTGGTTCGAGTCGTTCCAGAACTGGCAAAGCGAGTTCCTGGCGATCGCCTCGATGGTCTGGCTCGCCGTGTATTTACGCCAGCGCTGGTCGCCGGAATCGAAGCCCGTCCACGCCCCGCACGACGAGACCGGCCACTGACGAGTCTGATGTCAGCTGTGTTCCTCCCGCAGAGTGGCGATGGCGTCGCGAATCGCGGGTGCCCGCAGCCCGTGCTTCTCCAGGAATCCGGTGGCGATCGAGTGCCGCTCGCGCAGCACACCGAGCAGGAGATGTACCAAGGCAATCTCGCTGTGATGCAGCCGGTCGGCCTCGGCAGCGCCCGCTTGAAACACGCGCTTCGTGCGGTCACCAAGAGGAATCGGAACCGACGTCGGGATCGGTGCTCGTGATCGGGCGGCAACCTCATCGCGCGCCCCGTCGAGCGGTTGCGGCACTTGGGCAAGAAGCCCGTTGCGCAGCCCCTCGCTCGCTTTCATCAGTCCGAGCAGCAGATGCTCGGGCTCGATCGACGGGCTGCCCGCGTGGCTGGCTTCAAACCTGGCGAAGAAGAGGCACTCTCTCGCCTTCGATGTGAGCCGCGGGAACAGCGGCGGCGAGGAGGCCGCGGCGTCGACGTGGCCCTTCAATTTCGGCCAGCTGGCAAAGCCGTACTCAGCGGCGAGCACGTGCTGGGCGTCGCTCAGCGTCGCATCCGGGTTCTGTGCCCGGAGGCGAGTTAGGAACTCTTTGGCCTGCTTGCGAAGATGGGCGAGGCTGGGACGGGGCGGCAATTCAGACATGACTCCTCCTGTGCGCCCGGCGTCCGCTCATGGGCTGGAGTGTCAGTGTCACCGCGACGTGGCAGGTGGGAGTCGTCCCTTCCCGCGGACGGGATGCGACCTGAATCGCGGTGTCATTCTACCGCGGTTGAGGGGGTACGCGCTCGAACGTGCCCGGCACCGCCGCTCAGGCCGTGATGTAGCGCTCCAGCTGGTTGATGACGAACTGCTGCTCGTGGAGCAGCGCCTTGACGACGTCGCCGATCGACACGAGGCCGACCACCGTATCGCCGTCCATGACGGGAAGATGCCTCACATGCTTGTCGGTCATGAGCGTCATACACGCCTCGACCGAATCGTCCGGCGCCACAGACACCACGCGGGGCGTCATGATCTCGGACACGGCGAGCTCCTTCGAGAGCTTGCCCTGAAGGATCACCTTTCTCGCGTAGTCGCGCTCGGAGAACATGCCGGCCAGGCGGCCACCCTGATCCACCACGACGAGGGCGCCGACGTCGTGCCGAGCCATCAAGTCCAGGGCATCGTAAACGGTCGCCGTCAATGAGATGGAGATGAGAGCAGGCTTGCCGTGGAGCATCTGTCGGACGGTCTTCATTGTGCGCCTCCAGACGGGCGTCGAGCGCCCCGGTCGGATTGTAGCGCCGGTGCGCCAAAAGGAGCCCTGCTTCAGCTCAGCCGCAAATCTCGTGGCCGTTCAGGGGCGTGTGCCGCGCAGGATGTTCTGCAAAGCGTAATTGCCCTCGTGGCACGCATATTCGAACATGCCATAACGGTCGTCGCGCGCGAGCGGGTACTCCAACGTAAACGGCGCGGTCCAGGTCTTCGGGTCGTCGAGCGTGATCGAATAGCTGAGGCTCGTATGGCTGGTGCGGCGAAAGCGCTCGGTGATCGTCAGCGCGTCGCTGGCGCCGGTGCCATTCATGCCGACACCCATGCGATCGATGAAGTTCGTGGTCTCGATCACGAGTGTCTCGCCGTCCCATCGGCCTCGCGAGTCGCCGACGTAGCCTGCGATCGCCGGTCCGACGTGCGGGCGTCCATCAAGTGGTATGACCCGCGCCTCGTGGACCATCTCGTTCACGATCGTCACGTAGCCAGGCGATTGCACGATCTCGTTACCGTTGTTGTAGCCGCCCGGCAGGATTGAACCAACGAGGCCGCGGGTAATGCAGCGCTCGTAGAGCGAGAAGTCTGTGTACGACAGCGGTCCACGGGTGGAGTTCTGGTCCGCGGCGCGCTTCCGCGCTGCCGGCGTGAGCGCGGGCAGCCGGCCGTTCGGCGGATCGACGATCAACGAGGCCTGGCGCTGCGGCCCGCCGCGTTCGAGCCAATGTGGCGGCGGCGACTGCCCGCCCCCGATCTGGCCGAACGGAATGCTCGGGTTGTCGAAATCGAAATCGGCGACGTCTTGCGACGTCTGACGCGCGAACTGAGATTCGCGTTCGGCGAATTCAGCATCGGTGAGCACGTTTCGTGCGCCGAAGGATTCGGGGCGCTGCAGCGGCACGGCGGCGACGCCGCTGCTGGGCCACTTGCCTTCGAGATCCGGATCGCCCCACGACGTGCGCGGCGCCCGGTAGGCTTGCCCCGTGGCACGGTCCGCCGGCGATCGGCCAGGCACCTGAGCCTCCACGACCAGGACCAGGCCCACGATACTGGATGCGGCAAGAACGGCGACGCTGAATCGGTGCATGCGCTCTCCCCGGATGCAAGCAGGTCGGCACCCGACTATAGGTCAGGCGCCGACTGCAATCCAGTTCCGAGAAGGAGTTATACGCGGGCGACTCGCGGTGGCGCTCGTTACGGCTGCGGCTGACGCATGTAGCGCCAATCGCCGGAGACATGCCGCTCGACCATGAATGCCGCCGGGTTTCCGTTCGGATCGAAATCAAAGGAGTAGCCGTCGGTCCCCATGAAGGTCGTGGCAGAGTGGGGGATGAGCCGCACTCTCTCCCCGAGCAGGCCGTTCGAGTACAGCGTCCCGTTCTCGAGCTGAATCCGTACGGTTCGCAGTCGCTCCCCCCACAGCCCGCTATACACCCCCACGTACTTAGCCAGTGTTGATGAGGGAACCGTGACCGCCTCTCGTTCCGCCTCGGAGAGCCGGCCGATCCATCGCGTCTTGTCTTCACAGACGCTTTCGATCATCTCGGTGTCTGGCTGAAACTGCAGGTCGTAGGTGAGCGTCAACGGGTTGGCGAAGGCTGCTGGATCGCTCACCGTGAGCTCGACCTGGAGTAGTCCCAAGGAGCGCCGGCGATACCGTTCGGTCGTCCGCAATGCCTCCGTATGGGGCAGGCCGCGCGCATCCAGCCAGGTGCGATCGTTGAATCCGAAGCTGTCAACGACGAGCGTGTCGCCTTCCCAGCGTCCCACCGAGTACCCCATCCACGTGCGCTCGGGATCGGCTTCGAGCTGTCGGCCGTCCATGTAAATGAGGCGATAGGAAAGGGTGTTGTAGGCAATCGCGATGAGCGACGGCGTCTGAATGATGCGTCTCGAGAAAGGCATCGATTCGGGACCGCTCGGTTGACACTGAAACGAAGGGCGGTCTCTAAAGTAGGTCTCTTCCCGTTCCCGGAGCAGAGCCTTGGATTGTGCGGTGAGTGCGTCGTCTGGCACCTTGAATGCCGCGGATCGGCCCGACCAGTGGCCGGAGAGATCAGGATGTCCGTCCGCGCCGCGGGGCGCAGGTGCCGCGAGGTTCGGTTTGCCGTCGGCCGTGCGTGGCAGGTTCGGCGTCGGATGCGTGAGCCATTGCGCACTGGCCGGAAACGCGATGGTTGCCAGCAACACAGCCGTGGCGCCTCTGAGCAGGTTGGTCATACTCGCCTCCATGTCGGATGGCCGGTAACATAGCCAGCACGCGGCAGGCATGTCCCAGGGGATTTCCAGGGATCGCGCAGCTTTTCATCCACGGGATTCGCAGTGCGACTTCGCTTTGGCCCGTTCACGCTCGATCTCGGGAGCAGGCAGCTGACGCGTGCCGGACGCGAGATCCATCTCGAGCCCAAGGCATTCGACCTGTTGTCGACGCTCGTGGCCGAGCGCCCGAAGGCGATCTCGAAAGCAGACCTGCAGGAACGTCTCTGGCCCGGCACCTTCGTCGCCGAGGCCAACCTCTCGAACCTGGTCGCCGAAATCCGGGCGGCCCTCGACGACCCGGCTCGTGCGCCCAAGTACCTGCGCACCGTGCATCGCTTTGGCTACGCGTTCTGCGGTGATGCGATGTCGCTGTCTGGTTTGGTTGACGCGGCGCCAGTTCAGGTCTGGTGCAGGCTCGAAGCCGACGGCCAGCGTTTTCCGCTTGCGAGCGGCGAACACGTCATCGGCCGGGATGCCGACGCCGACATCAGGTTCGACACGTCGACGGTCTCCCGCCATCATGCCCGGGTCGTCGTGACGGCCGACGCCGCCGTTCTCGAGGACTGTGGCAGCAAGAATGGGACGTTTCGAGGCATCGAGCGTGTCAGTGCGCCCGTCTCACTCGTGGACGGCGACACCATCCGCCTCGGTTCAGTAGTCGCGACCTTCCACGTATCGGTGGCACTCCAGCGGACGGAGACGCATGAGGAGGTCCCGCGTTGCCGCTGACACGTGGCATGCGGCTCGGCGTCTACGAAATTCTCGGACTGGTCGGTGCCGGTGGCATGGCCGAGGTGTATCGCGCCCGCGATACGCGCCTCGACCGGACCGTCGCGATCAAGGTGCTCCACGCTTCCTCTGTCTCCACCCCGCAGCGACGCGAGCGCTTCGAGCGTGAGGCCCGCACCATCTCGTCGCTGAGTCACCCGCACATCTGCGCGCTCTATGACGTCGGCGAAGCGCCGAACCCCGAACCGTCGACGGGCACAGCTGACGCGGTTCGCTTTCTCGTGCTCGAGTACCTCGAAGGCCAGACGCTCGCGGAACGACTGACCCGCGGGGCGATGCCGCCTGCCGATGCCTTGCGCCACGCGATCGCGATCGCCGATGCGCTCGACACGGCCCACCGTTCGGGCATCGTCCATCGCGATCTCAAGCCGGCGAACGTCATGCTGACGCAGGCGGGCGCCAAGCTGCTCGACTTCGGCCTCGCCAAGAGCGCCGCACCGGCCGTCGCGGCCGCAGCGAACACCGAGTCGATGCCTCCGACAGCACTGACCGCCGAAGGGACCATCCTCGGCACCTGTCCATACATGGCGCCGGAACAGATCGAAGGGCGGGAGGCTGACGCGCGAGCCGACATCTTCGCGTTGGGCGCGCTGCTGTTCGAGATGCTCACCGGCCGTGTGGCGTTCGAAGGCGGAACCCGTGCGAGCGTGGTCGCTGCGATCCTGAAAGACGAACCGCCTCCGGTGTCTCGCGTTCAACCCGCCGCTCCACCGGCGCTCGATCGGATCATCGGCGCGTGCCTCGCCAAAGATCCGGACGACCGTTATCAAAGCGCGCGCGATCTGGAGCGTGATCTGCGATGGGTGGCCGACGACGCACGTGACGGGCTCGCCGCTGCGGCACCCACGGCCATACCGCCGCGATCGAATCGTCTCCCATGGTTGGTCGCCGCTGCGTTGGCCGTTGGACTGATCGCGACCGCCGTCACCGGGTTACGTCGCGCCGGCGAGGCCGCGCCAACCGCGGGCCCGACGCGGTTCACCATCGCGCCGCCGGAGAACGCGTCGTTTGGAGGGCCGCGGCGTGGTGGCAGTGGCCAGGCCACTCAGCTGGCGGTGTCTCCTGACGGCCGGCAGGTCGTCTTCGTGGCGCGCGCCACAACCACGTATCAGATCTGGCTGCGACCGGTGGCCGCTCTGGCAGCCACGCCGATTCAGGGCACCGAGGGAGGCACCTTCCCGTTCTGGTCGCCGGACAGTCGATCGATCGGATTCTTCGCGGATGGCAAGCTGAAGACCGTCCAGGTTGCGGGTGGACCGGCAAACGTGCTTGCCGACGCGCCGTCCGGGAACGGCGGGAGTTGGAGCCGAGACGGCGTGATTCTGTTCGCCCCGGGGCCCGCACGGGGCGGCCTCCTGCAGGTGTCCAGCGCCGGCGGCGTGCCGGCGGTCGCCACGACCCTCGACAAGACGGCCGGCGAAGACGTCCACCGCTGGCCCTCCTTTCTGCCCGATGGCCGCCACTTCATCTACACGGCCGTGACCGGAACCTGCTGTCCCGCCTCGACGCCGTCGGTGATCAGAGTCGGGTCGCTCGATCAACCGGGCGGCGATGTCACGTTGTTTCAGGCCGAGTCATCGGTGTCGTACGCATCCCGTCATCTGATATTCGTCCACGATGAGACGTTGATGGCGCGGCCCTTCGACCCCGGCACACGGCAGCTGCGGGGCGAGGCCTTTCCGCTGGCCGAGCGTGTCACCCGGGAGGGAAGCCGCTACGTCGGTGCGTCCGTCTCGGAGAACGGGGTTCTGGTGTATGGACAGACCGGCGCAGACACGGCGCGGCAGTTGACATGGTTCGATCGCAGCGGTCACGTGCTCGGCACGCTGGGTGAGCCGGCTCCATACTCTGGCCTCGCGCTGTCACCGGACGAGCGCCGCGCGGCGGTGTCGCTCGAGACCGGCAGGCCGGAAAACGCCGACATCTGGCTGATCGACATCGCCCGGAACATCCGATCGCGGCTGACCGTTGACCCAGGGCAGGACGTGTCGCCGGTGTGGTCGCCAGATGGAACCCGCATCGCGTTCCAGTCCTCGCGCTTGCGACAGCCGGTCGCCATGCGCCAGATGCCGAGCAATGAAACAGGCACGGACGAATTGCTCCTGGAAGGGCCGGGCAATTTCACCATGACGCCGAGCGGCTGGTCCGCGGACGCACGGTTCATCGCGTATACCACTCGCGGATCCAACGTCTGGATTCTTCCGTTGTTCGGCGATCGCAAGCCGTTTGCGTTCGCGGACACGCAATTCACCGAGACATCCGCGGTCTTCTCACCGGATGGCCGGTGGATCGCCTACACCAGCAACGAAGGTGGCCAGTTGGACGTCTACGTGCAGGCGTTTCCCGGGCCGGGCTCGCGATCGCGAGTGTCGACACGCGGGGGAAGCCATCCCGTGTGGCGAGCGGACGGCCGGGAGTTGTTCTATCTCGAGGGGGATGGGACGATCATGGCCGTTCCGATCCGTGGCGGGCGTTCATTCGAGGCCGGGCTGCCGCAGGCCGTGTTCTCCACGAACCTCTGGCAAGCCACGTTCAATCAGGTCTATGCCGTGACCAGGGACGGGCAGCGCTTCCTCGTCAACGCCACCTCCCAGAAGTCCAGCAGCGCGGTGCCGCTGACGGTCGTCCTGAACTGGACATCGGACGTCGGTCGTTGACGGGATTATTTGACTGCGGCCTCAGGTTCGTAGATCTGTGTGGTACCAGTAAACAAGGGCTTGCCGTTTTCATCCCTGATGAAGTTGGCGATGGCGATGGTGGGAAAGTTCTTGGCCGGCGCGCCGGCGACTTTGATGCGATCGCCGGCCTTCACCGAATCCCGCGTCCATCCCCGGCGCATCAAGGTCACCGGGCTCGGCAGCTCGAAGCTCCAGTTCACCGTGTCGCCCTTGTCGGTGGTCACATCCACGTAGATCCACGCGTGCGGGCTTCGCCATTCCACCTTGGTGACCGCGCCCTCGACTTCCACTTTGCCCTTCAGGTCGTATTCCGATTGGGAATGGTGGGCCCACGCGGCAGGGGCCAGCGCCAGACTGAGAACAGCCGAGAGGTGGGCGAGGCGGGAAAGGGGGATTGTCATTTCTTGAAAAGCTTGGTGTCCTTTTCGTTGTCCATGCAGATCTCTTCGAGCATCTGCGTGTCCACGATCAAGGCCATTTCGATCGTCACCGACCACGGCCTGGTGTAGGCCTTGGGATCGTTCACGGCAATCTCGATCTGCATCAGGCCGAAACTGGGGCGCTTCAGCCGCTCGGTGACGCGGGCTGACTCGGTCACCGGACTGCCCTGGATGTCCAGCCACATGTCGTCACGGATGCCGTTGGTTTCGATGACCAGCGTCTCGCCTTCCCAATGGCCGGTGGAGTAGCCGTTCCAGGTGGGGTTCGGATTGACGGGCAGCGGCCGGCCGTCCAGGTACACTTCGCGGTAGGCGGCGTTGAATTCGTGCAGGACGACCATCATGCCGGGCGTCTGGACGATCCGGCTGTGCTGCGGCAGCGTCCAGGCGCGCGGGAAGTTGGGCGGCATGCAGTAGCTGTGCGGATCTTCCCGGCCGCCGTTGGCGCGCCGGATCTTCATCTGCGCCTTCGACCACTCGGTGTAGGGCAGGCCGTCCTTCAGCTTGATGCCCAGGTTGATCTGCTCGCGCGCCATGCGCTCTTCCTGGATGCAATCCTTTTCCTTGCAGAAGTCCTTGGACGGCACGTTGGCGAACCACATGCCGGAGAAATCCGGCTTGCCGTCGGGGGTACGCGGCGCTGGCGCCTTCAGGTTCGGAGCGCCGTTGGCCAGGCGCGGAATCCCCGGAGTGGGATAGTTGAGCCACTGGGCCCGGGCGGCGGGACCAGTGGCCAACACCAACAGCAACATCGCCAGCCATCGCGCGCTCGACACGGCGCGGATGATGGCCCGGACGAGCGCCAGGGTCAAGAACCGGGTCTCGGATCAATCCTGAGGATTGAAGCTGAACGTTCCGTCCCACAACCAGTCGAAGCCGCCCAAGTACGACACGGCGGCGCTTGCGTGGAACCCGGTGAACTTGCCTGTACCGCCATCGAACGTGCAGAGGCCGCGGCCGGTCGCGGCGACCAGCTTGCAGTGGCCAAACGCCTGGTTGTTGCCCGGGCCCGGCGTGTCGAGCACGACATCGCTGTCGACCCCGGCCGCGGTGGCGGCCTGCGCGTAAATCACCCGCGAGCCGACCTCGATGGCTTTGACGGTCGAAGTGGTGATCGTGCAGAACTCGCCGGGGACGCCGTGGTAGTCCGAACACTCCTTGGTGACGCGGAGATCGCCGCTTCGCGGCGACGACGCGGATAAGACCGAGATCCCGTTCCCGGTTGCCGTTGCGCTTGGCCCGGCGACTCCTGCCGGTCCGTCGGCACATGCGGACGCCACCAGCGCCCCGGCACACATCGATCCCGCAACGACCCATTTTGCGAAAAGACTCGTCAATCTCATTTCTGCCCTCCTGATCTGGTGACGCGAGAACCGCGGGCAAACGTGCTCATCCGACCCGCGACGCCTTGACTCGGACCATGCCGGGGGCCAAGATCGCCCCACCCTGAGGACCAATTGACCGGTTCGGACCACGACGTGACCGGGCTCCTGCACGCATGGCGCGGCGGGGATGCGAGCGCGCGGGACCAGCTGCTCGCGATCGTCCACGAGGAGCTTCGCGCCCGCGCGGCCGCCCGGCTCCGACGCGAACGTCCGGGACACGTCCTGCAGCCGACGGCGCTGGTCAACGAGGCCTACTTGCGACTGATCGGCCAGCGCCAGACCGAATGGCAGAACCGGGCGCACTTCCTGGCGGTGGCGTCGGAGATGATGCGCCGTATCCTGGTGGACCACGCGCGGCGCCGGAAGATGGCCAAGCGCTCCGGCGGGTGGGCCCGGGTGACGCTGGGCGAAGGCGCGGCGCAGATCGACCCGCGCGACGCCGATCTGCTCGACCTGGACGCCGCGCTCGACGAGCTCGCGTCGCTCGACGCTCGCCGAAGCCGCGTCGCCGAGCTGCGATTTTTCGGCGGCCTGTCGCTCGAGGACGTGGCGCACACCGAGGGGCGCTCGCGCGCGACGGTGGAGCGCGACTGGTTGCTCGCACGCGCCTGGCTCTATCGTCGCCTCACCGATCGGCCGGAGGGCGATGACGCCTG
>Ga0070675_100004972_pt1 | contig 10144 bp, 9 predicted proteins | sample KBSM43metaG_FD_65343 | JGI IMG/M metagenome (GOLD analysis project Ga0070675, IMG submission 65343) | Miscanthus rhizosphere microbial communities from Kellogg Biological Station, Michigan, USA - KBS M4-3 metaG | ecosystem: Host-associated > Plants > Roots > Rhizosphere > Soil ...
CCGGCGAGCATCGCCGGCACCGCGACCCAGGTGCTGGTCGCGACCGCCATCACCGCGGTCGCCGCCGACTGCACGATGGTGCCGCCGAGAACGATGCGGTCGCGGCCGAACGCCTGGCGCAGCCGCGGCAGCATCAGCACCGCGATGATCGCGCCCGCGCCCATGCTGGCGAGCAGCAGCGTGAAGGTGCCAGCGTCGCCGCCGTGCAGGCCCTTGGCGAGCAGCGGCAGCAGGCCGATCAGCGCCAGCGAGTGGAAGAAGAAGATGAAGACGCGCAGCAGCACCGCGAGCAGGCGCGGCGACTGGCGCACGAACTGAACCCCGACGCGCATCGCGCTGATCAGCCGCTCCTGGCCGAGCGGATGCGTGGGGTGGGTGTAGCGCCAGCGGAGGACGACGAAGGCCGAGACCACCGAGAGCACGGCGTTGAGCGCGAACACCCAGACCGTGCCGGCGCTGGCGATGAGCGCGCCGGCGACGAGCGGGCCGACGATGCGCGAGAGATTCATCGCCACGCCGTTCAGCGCCAGCGCCGAGGCGAGCTGGGTGCGCGGCACGAGGTCGGGCACGATCGCCGAGAACACCGGCCAGCGCATCGCCAGGCCGATGCCGTTGAGGAAGACGAGGCCGAGCAGCAGCGGCGCATTCATGAGGCCCGCCGCGGTCGCGGCGCAGAGCGCGAGCGCGGTGCCGGCGAGCCAGAGCTGGGTGAACATCAGCCAGCGGCGACGGTCGAGGATGTCGGCGAGGGCGCCGCTCGGCAAGCCGAGCAGGAACACCGGCAGGGTCGAGGCCGACTGCACCAGCGCGACCCAGATCGGCGTCGTCGTCAGCGTCGTCATCGTCCACGCCGCGGCGACGTCGCTCATCCACATGCTGAGGTTGGCGGCGAGCCAGGTGCTCCAGAGGAGCCGGAACACCGGCACGCCGAGCGGCTGCAGCGCGGTGACCGAGCGGAGCGCGGCGCGGCGCGGCGGCGGCGCGGCGTCTTCGGCGGAAAGAGGGGGCATCGCCCTGGAGTTTCCTCCAACGCCGGTACTCTCTACGATCGCGCATGGTCCACGCCTCCGCGCTCCCCCTGCTCGCCCTGCCGGGCCTCCTCCTCGACGAGCGCATGTGGCGGCGGCAGGCCGAGGCGCTGGCGCCGGCGCATCCGCTCACGTCGTTCGCGCTGACGCCGCAGGCGACGATCGGCGAGCTCGCCGAGATGGCGCTGTCGCGCGCTCCGGCCGGGCGCTTCGCCCTCGCCGGCCTCTCGATGGGCGGCTACGTCGCGCTCGAGATCGTGCGCCGGGCGCCCGAGCGCGTCGCTGCGCTCGCGCTCCTCGACACCAGCGCGCGGCCCGACACGGCGGAGCAGACGAAGGCGCGGCGCGATGCGATCGCCGCGTCGGCCAGCGATTTCGAGGCCGTGGTGAAGGCGCTGTTGCCCCGGCTCCTGCATCCGCGGCACGTCGGCGACGCGGCCCTCACCGAGGCGCTGATGGCGATGGCGCTCGGCATCGGCCGCGAAGGCTACGTGCGGCAGCAGGAGGCGATCATCGGCCGCGTCGACAGCCGGCCGTCCCTCGCGCGCATCGCCTGCCCCACGCTCGTGCTCTGCGGCCGCGAGGACCTCCTCCTGCCGCTCGAGCTGAGCGAGGAGATGCACGCGGGAATCGCCGGCTCGCGCCTCGTCGTCGTCGAGACGTCCGGCCACATGTCGGCGATGGAGCAGCCCGAGGCGGTGAACGACGCCCTGCGCGACTGGCTCGGCACGGTGCGGGCGTAGCCGCGTCGACCCGTCGGGCGCGCGGATTGCCGCGCCGGGCTCTCACCGATGGAGCCTGCCATGACCTCACCCACCGGCGGCGCCGCCGCGCCCTCGGCCGAAGAGAAGCGACGCTGGGCCGAGGAGCTCGACGCCACGCCCGAGCAGATCGAGGAAGCGATCGCCGCGGTCGGCCCGCGCAAGGCGGACGTCGAGCTGCATCTCAAGGGCTCGCGCAGCACCAGCAACAGCGACCGCGTCGCCGACGCCGGCGCCTGAGCCGCCGCGGCGCCGGCGGGCGGCCGCCGCAGCCCATCGCTTCGCGCCGGCCGCGAGGGCTCCGGTCGCGCCGAGCATCGCCGCCATGTGCACGGCGACGAGGCCGATCGCGGCCGCGAGCGGGCCGGCGCCGAATGTGGCTTCGCTGGCGCCGCTCCCGAGGCAGAGCGGCATGAGCGCCGGCACCAGCATCAGGCCGGCGCCGTGCGCCGTCGCCATCGCGAACGACCAGAGCGCGAGGCCCGCGTCCGCGGCGGGCGCCGCGAGGCCGCGCGCCCGTCGCCCGGCGACGAGGATGGCGATGACCGCCGCGAGACCGATCGCCGCCCCCGCGATCAACGCGTGACGGCTCATCGCCACGCCGACGACCGCGGCGCCGGCGACGACCGAGATCGACGCGGCATGGCCGAACGCCATCGGCAGCAGCGCTCGCCATGTCGGGGCGCCGCCGCCCGCTCGCACCGCGCGGCACGCGGCGAGCGGCCAGCCGGTGGCCGGGCTCAGCCCGTGCAGGGCGCCGGCGCCCGCCACCGCAAGCCAGGTCCACGCCGCGTCCATGGCCGTCTCGAAGTCGGGCGCGGGCCCGGCTTCAGGCTTCCGACGTCGCCGCCGCGGCCGACGCGCAGCACGAGCGGGCCGGCTCCGGCGCATAGCGGTCGTGATGCCGCACCCACTCCATCTTGTAGAACGTGTCGCGCTCGTCGCGGCCCTTCGGCACGAGATCGAGCATCCGGTACGCGCCCATCATCACCTCGACGCCGCGGCCGAAGGTCGAGTAGGTGTGGAACACCTCGCCGGATTCCTCGTCCTTCCAGAACACGCTGACGCCCGGCGCCTCCGTGTTGGGAAACGGCGTGAGGGCGTAGTTGTAGTAGACCTGCGACTTGGCGAGGTCGGCTTTCTCCGGGTCGACGAAGGCGGTGCCCTCCACCCGGTCCTCGGGGTCGAAGCTGACGTGGAAGTCGCGGTTGAAGTCGTTGCCCGCGGACGAGACCCAGTCGAACTTCCAGCCCATGCGCGCCTTGAAGCGCTGGATCTCGGGCAGCGTCGCGCGCGAGACCGCGACGAAGGTGACGTCGCGGTGCTCGAGGTGGATCGTCATGCCGTCGCTGTGGTCGGCCATGAACGAGCAGCTCGGGCAGCCCTGCTCCCAGCCGGGCCCGAACATGAAGTGCTGCACCACGAGCTGCCGGCGCCCGGCGAACAGCTCGGCGAGGCGGCGCGGGCCGTCGGGCGTGTCGAACACGTAGTCCTTGGCGACGCGCTCCCACGGCAGGGCGCGGCGCTCGCGTGCGATCTCGTCGCCGAGGCGCACGAGCTCCTTCTCGCGCGCCATCAGCGCCTTGCGGCGGGCGAGCCAGTCTTCGGAAGTAACGACGGTGTGCATGCGAAATCTCCTTCGTGGGTGGATCAGGAATTGGAAAGGGCGGCCGCGGCGGCGCGCGGGCGGCGCACCGCGCGTACCGTGCCGCTGCCGCCGCCGCCGGCGTAGAACAGGTCGGCGCCATCGGACTCGAGGCCGCTGACGAACGTGCCGGCGGGCATCGCGAGGCGGTCCAGCACGGCGCCGCTCTGCGGGTCGATGCGGCGGATCTCGCTCTCGTCGCCTTCCCAGGTGCCGTGCCAGAGCTCGCCCTCGACCCAGGTGACGCCGGTGACGAAGCGGTTCGACTCGACCGTGCGCAGCACCTCGCCGGTCTCGGGGTCGATGCGGTGGATCTTTCGATCGCGGTGCTGGCCGACCCACAGGCTGCCCTCGGCCCAGGCGAGGCCCGAGTCCATGCCGTGGCCGGGCGCCGGGATCGACGCCAGCACCGCGCCGCTTCGCGGATCGATCTTGTCGATGCGCGCCTCGGCGATCTGCCAGAGATGCGTGCCGTCGAACGCGGTGCCGGCGTCGGCGGGGCGGTCGATCGTTCGCATCGTTTCGCCGCTGGCCGGGTCGAAGGCGATGAGGGCGTCGCCGAGCGCTGCCCAGACCCGGGTGCCGTCGTGGCTCACGCCGGCGACCTTGCCGTGTCCGGCGAACGGGCCGTACTCGCGCACGATCTCGGCGGCGTGCGCCGCCACCTCGGCGGGGCGGGAGGAAGACGATGAAGCTGCTGCGTTGCGGGTCATGCCCGTCTCCTTGTCTGCATCGCGCCGACCTCGGCGCGGTGAGGGCAATCTAGTCGAGGGCGCACCTGGACAGGGAGTAACAAGATCGTCGTGAAACCGCGCCGCCGGCACGCCGCCTGCCCGTCCGGCGGACGACGACGAAGGAGAACCGCGATGGCCCTTCCCCATGCCCGGCCGCTCGATGTCATCGGCATCGGCCCGCTCGGCGCCGCGCTCGCCGACGCGGTGAGCACGAGCCTGATCAAGACCGACCGGCTGCAGCTCCAGCACCTGGTGCTGCCGGCGCGGCACGACCAGCCCGAGCACCACGTCGACGACGAATGCACGATCCAGTGCCTCGAGGGCGACGTCGAGCTGCGCATGCCGGGCGGCACGCGCCGCCTGGGGCCGGGGCAGATCGTCGTGCTGCCGGCGGGGCAGGTGCATGCCCTGAGCGCCCGCGTCGCCTCCGCGGTGCTGGTGACGCTGCTGTTGCACAAGGGCGACGCCGGCGACGATGGCGGGCGCGACCACGGGCGCCTCGACGACCGTACCGAGCGGCCCGGCTGAGGCGACGGACGGCACCCGAACGGCACGCGGCTTGCCGGGAAAAACGATCCTGCCGAGGCCATGTCCGACACCGATGCGCGCTGGGTCACGACCACTCCGGAAGCCCGCCTGAACTCGGGCCCGGACAAGGTCTCGGTTCGCGACTCGCTGCCCCCGGGCACGCGCCTGCTCGACGAGTTCGAGGTCCTGCGCGTCCTCGGCACCGGCGGTTTCGGCGTCGTCTACCTCGCGCGCGACCACGTGCTGCAGCGCGACGTGGCGGTCAAGGAGTACCTGCCGGCGCTGCTGGCCCGGCGCGGCCAGGGCTTGTCGCTGACGATGCGGGCGAGCACGCCCGACTGCGCCGAGACGTTCGAGAAGGGGCTCGCCTCCTTCCTCGGCGAGGCCCGGCTGCTCGCGAGCTTCGACCACCCGGCCCTCGTCAAGGTGCACCGCTTCTGGCGCGGCAACGGCACCGCGTACATGGCGATGCCGTACTACCCGGGTCAGACGCTGCGCGACGCGCGCCTGCAGATGCTGCAGACGCCCGCCGAGGCGTCGCTGCACTCGCTGATCGCGCCGCTGCTCGGCGCGCTCGAGCTGCTCCACGCGCACGACGTCTTCCATCGCGACATCGCGCCCGACAACATCCTGCTCCTGCCCGACGGCCGGCCGGTCCTGCTCGACTTCGGCTGCGCGCGCCGCGCGGTCGCGTCCGGCTCGCGCTGGTTCACCGCGCACCTGAAGCCGCAGTTCGCGCCGCTCGAGCAGTACGCCGAGGACGAGGGCGTCGGCCAGGGGCCGTGGACCGACCTGTACGCACTCGGCGCGACGCTCTACTTCGTCCTCACCGGCCGGGCGCCGGTGCCTTCGGTCGTGCGTGCGGCGCGCGACACGCTGCCGGCGCTCTCGACGCCGGCGGCCCGGCGCGCGCCGGCCTCGCCGCTGGCGGCGCTCTCGCCGCGCCTCCTCGCGACGATCGACTGGCTGCTCGCGCTGGCGCCGGGCGACCGGCCCCAGGACGTCGCCACGGTGCGCCGGGCGCTGCTCGGCGAGATCGTCCCGCCGCGGCCGACACCCCGCTTCGTCGTGCCGCCGGTCGCCGCCTCCGCGACGCCTGCCGTGTCTGCGCCCGAAGCCCTGCCGTCGAGGGACGAGGCCGTGCCGTCGAGGGACGAGGGCGCGCCGCCTGCGCCGCAACGGCCCCGGGGCGGCATGCGACCGGCCGCGGCCTTGCTGCTCGCGTTTGCCGGCCTCGGCGCGGTCGGCTGGGGCGCCTTCGGATTGCGGCCGGACGCTCCGGCCGTGTCGGGCGCGTCGCCGCGCGAGGCGATCGTGCTGCGCGAGGCGCTCGAGATGCCGGCCACGGCGCCGACGCGACCGACGTCGTCCCAGGGCACGCCGCCGGCGCCGCCCGCCGTCACCGTGCCGACGGCGATCTCCGGCACCGCACCCCCGGTGTCCAGCACCGCGCCTCCGCCGGTGGCCACCGTGGTGTCGCCGTCGGTCGCCGCCTCGCCCTCGCCGGTTCCTGCCGTCGGGGCGGAACGCGTGTCGGTCGGCCTCGTCGAGATGCAGGCGATGCCACCGCCGGTCGCCGCGCCGCGTGTCGAGCGCGTCGAGCGCGTCGAGCGGTCCCCGCGGCCGCCGAAGCGATCGGCGGCGCGATCGGCCGCGGCGGCCTCTCCGGCCGAGGGCGGCGTCTGCAGCGTCGACGCCGGGATGCTGAGCGCCGCCCTGTGCGTCCTCAACCCGTGCCGCGATCCGAAGGGACGGACGAGCGCGCAATGCGCCGACCGGCGGCGCGCCGAGGCGGAGCGCCTGCGCCGGATGGCCTCGGCAGGTTGACGCCAGCCCGGCGCTAGTCGAGCGCCAGCGTCGCCGGCAGCAGCAGCACGCTGGTGAAGCCGGCGAGCGGCGGGGCGAGCCAGCGCCGTGCGCGTGCCTGCCCGATCGAGCGGACGCGTCCCTCGGTCTCGAGCTCGGCCAGGGCGCGCTGGACGGTGCGCTGGCTGGCGCCGAGCGCGAGCGCGAGCGCCGAGGTCGACCACGCGGCACCGTCGCCGAGGAGCGCGAGCAACGAGGCCTGCTCGCCGTCGATCGGCGGCGCGAGCACCACCACGTCGCGGCCGCCGTGCGGCGCGAGCACGAAGCCGCGTGCCGTCGCCTCGATCGCGGCGAACGCCGAGACGAGCGCCCGCAGCCGGCCGATCTCGACGCGCAGCCGGGCCCGATGCGTCTCGTCCGGGCGGCGGGTGCGGAAGGCGTCGGCGATCAGCGCCTCGCGCTCGACGTCGCCCGGCCACGCCTCGGCGAGGGCGCGCGCGAGGGCGAACAGGATCGGCCGCCGCGCCAGCGGCTGCCAGGCGTCGCCGGCGCGCACGCCGCGCCGGCAGCCGTCGAGGACGATCGCGTCGGACCCGAGCAGGGCCTCGACGGCGTCGAGGCGAAGCGTCTGCGCGACGCCCGCGGCGATCCGTCGGGCCGCGGGCCGCTCGAAGGCGGCATGCGCTTCCTCGACCTCGGCGAGGAGCGCCGGCACCTCGGCCCGCTCGGCGTACGCCCGGGCGCGCTCCAGCGCGGCGCGCGCCGGAGCGACGTGCAGCGAGCGCAGTGCGAGCTCGGCCAGGGTGAGCTCGGCGACCGCGGCGAGCGCGGGCGGCACCGCATGGAGCTCGAGCGGCGCGAGCGCCTGCGCTGCGTCGTCGAGGCGGCCGAGCAGGAGCAGCCGGCGCACCGCGATCAGCCGCGCCTGGAGCGCGTTGTAGCGGTCGCTGCGCGCCTCCAGGGCGGCCGCGGCGGCGGCGAGCGGCCGCGGCGAGCCGCCGAGGTCGCGCATCGCCAGCGCCACCTCGGCCTCGGCGACGAGGCAGCGCGCCCGCGCCAGCACCTCGCTGGCGCCGAAGCCGCGGGCCGCCTTGCGCAGCAGCTCGCGGGCGCGCGGATGCTCGCCGAGCTGCGCCATCGCGATGCCGCGCAGCGCCAGCGCCGGCGGGTCGTCGCGCAGGGCGACGCGCTTGAGCGCGCCGAGCGCGTCGCCGGCGGCGAGGGCTCGCGATGCCGCGGCGATCAGGGAGTCCATGGCGAAGAGGCTAACCGGGCCGGCAGGAAGGCGCCGGCGACCCTGCGCCGACGCGGCCTCAGGCGTCGGCCGCCGCGAGCCGCGGAAGATTGGCGAACGCCTTGCCGGCCTGCTCGCGGAAGCGGGCGATCAGCGCCTGCTTGCCGGCATCGTTCCGGTCCGCCGCCGCGATCAGCTTGCTGAAGGCGTCGAGCCGGCTGCCGCGCACCCAGCGCCGCATCGCCTCGTCCTGCTGCCATTGCGCGCCGTTCGTCATGCTCACCAGCATGGAGCGCACGTAGTCGGCGAGGCGGTGCGGGAAGGGCGCCGGCGCGCACAGGCGGTTGCGCCGCCCGTCGTCGCCGCCGCGCGCCTCGACGTAGGCGATGATCGCCGCGCTGAACGTCGGCTGCGGCACGCGCACGAGCTGCAGCACGATCCGGCCCTCCTGGAAGATCGGCTGCAGCGGCCGCGGCTCGACTGCCGAGGCGGTGCAGTCGACCAACAGCGAGCCCGGCTCGACCGCGACCTCGCCGCGCTCGAGCGTCATCCGGTCCGCCTCGACGGCCTGGACGCGGCCGAGGCGCACGACGCGGCGGATGCCGCGCAGCAGCTCGGCCTCGCGCCGCGTCATCGTCGCCAGGTGGAACATCTCCGGCGTGCGCTCGCCGTCGATGCGCATCAGCACGCCGCACGCCTCGAGGCGAAGGTACAGGTCGGCGATCGACGTCGCTTCCGCGAACGCGCCCATCATGTCGGCCTGGCTGCGCAGCGTGACGTCGAAGAACTGCGGCGCGTTCTGCGTCGTCGCGCGGTCGAGCAGCCAGGAGTCGCGCGGCACGACCCAGGTGATCGCGTCGGCGTCGGCGCCGCTCTGCAGCAGCCAGGTGCAGGTGTCCATCGCCGTCTTGCCGGCGCCGAGGACGACGAAGCGGCGCGGCGCCCGAGCCGCTTCGTGCGCGCCGTGCCAGAGGCCGGGCAGGGCGCCCGGCGGCACGACCGCGGCGCCTTCCCCGACCTCGAAGCGACGACGGTGCGTCGCCGGGACGGAAGGGCCGAGGTAGGTGGCGTCGACGACCTTGCGCCGCACCGTCGCGCGGGTCTGCGCGCCGGAGAGCAGCGACTCGAAGCGGCCGTCGCCGAGGTAGTTGCTGAGCGGGTGGAAGCGCACCCGGCCGCTCGGCAGCAGGCGCCGCTGCATCACGCGGTCGAAGTAGGCGGTGACCTCGGCGCCGCTGGCGAGCTCGCCCAGGCCCTCGTTCGTGCCGGCGGTGTCGATCAGGCCGCTGCCGAGCTCGAGCGAGTTGACGCCGTAGAACGCCGAGGGCTGGTGCAGCGTGACGAAGGGATAGGCGTGGTTCCAGTGACCGCCGGGCTTGCCGAGCCGGTCGACGATCGTGACGTGGACGTCGGGGTCCTCGGCGATCAGCGCATCGGTGAAGGCCAGGCCGGCGGCGCCGGCGCCGACGACGAGGTAATCGGTGACGAGCGAGGTCTCGGGCATCGGGTCATTGTGGTGCGGGCCGTGCCATGGCGACAATCGTTCGCTCATGAATGCCCGTGCCCAGGCGCTCGTCGCCCTGCTGCAGCTGCGGCCGCACCCCGAGGGCGGCCACTTCCGCGAGGTGTTCCGCTCGCCGGCGTCGGTGCGACCCGGCGACGGCCGCAGCGACCGCAGCGCGCTCACGACGATCGATTTCCTGCTCGCGCGCAGCGAGCGCTCGGCCTGGCACCGCGTTCGCTCCGACGAGGTCTGGCACCTCCTCGAAGGCGGGCCGCTCCGCCTCTGGCTGATGCCGCCCTCGCTCGACGCGGTGCAGGCGGCGACGCTCGGCGCGCTCGATGCGCACGGCGCCGCGCCGCGCCACGTGGTCGAGGCCGGCTGGTGGCAGGCGGCCGAGCCGCTCGGCGACTACGCGTACGTCGGCGCGACGGTCGGCCCGGGCTTCGACTTCGCCGACTTCGATTTCCTGCGCGACGACGGGCGCGCCGGCGCGGCGCTCGCCGGCCTCCGGCCCGATCTCGTGCGCCTCGCCTCGCCCGCGCCGCCCCCGCCACTGCCCGCGGCGCGCTGAACTATCGTCGGCGTTCCGCACTCCGGAGCGCGCCGTGCCGATCAAACGCTTCTCGGGCCCCCCGGGCCGCCTCGTCGTCCTCAGCCACGCCTCGAAGGTTCTCGAGGGCAATCCGCTCGGCGATCCGAGCACGCGGCCGCTGCACGTCTGGCTGCCGCCGCAGTACGACGACCCGAAGCAGGCCGGGCGCCGTTATCCGGTTCTCTTCGACCTGGTCGGCTTCTTCGGCAGCGGCGCGGCGCACACCGGCTGGCGCGGCTACACCGAGAACGTTCCGGAGCGCGCCGCGCGGCTGATCCAGCAGAAGAAGATGGCGCCGGCGATCTTCGTCTT
>Ga0070675_100004975_pt1 | contig 10143 bp, 7 predicted proteins | sample KBSM43metaG_FD_65343 | JGI IMG/M metagenome (GOLD analysis project Ga0070675, IMG submission 65343) | Miscanthus rhizosphere microbial communities from Kellogg Biological Station, Michigan, USA - KBS M4-3 metaG | ecosystem: Host-associated > Plants > Roots > Rhizosphere > Soil ...
CTTTAATACTCGCAACTCTATGCAGGTTGAACGTTACGCAGGCGGCTCGATGGTAGTACCAACCGCACTCCCCGCCGCCGCTCGAAGACCTCGCGCGCAGCAGCTGGCTGACTTTATAGCCGCGCGAGTTGTAAACCTTCTCGACAATGCTTCATTGCGGCGCCCGAATCTCTGTCGATTCCGCGATCCGCCCCGAGCCGGAGCCGACCGCGGACGGCCATTGGCACCTGATCCCAGGTGAGCCCGCAACCGCGCGGGTGATGGTTTTCGTCCGCTCCACTCTCGCCGTGCCGACGCCATCGATGGCAAACGAGAACGTGGCGTTGTCTTCGCTCCTGAAATCCAGCGTCGCGATGCCCACTTTGGTCGAGCGGAGGGCCGCCGGATCGAGTGCATCGAACCGCCCACCCGCCCGCCGATGGAGTTCGCCCGAATAGGTCGCCTGCCCCGTCTTGGCGGCGTTCATCGAGAGCCACAGCGGCGCGCCATCCAGATCGTAGGTAAACCACGTTCCCAGAATCGTGTCGCCGCGCTGGTTGAGGCTCAATCCCCACCCTGATTCGGAGCCCGCCGGCGCCGCCCACCAGAGCCCCCGGTAGTTCGGAATCGTCGATGCCTTCGGGGCCACGCCGAGCGAGCACGGGGAGAGGTCCCCGAGCATCGTCCGCGAGATCGGCATCGACCCCTGGATCCCCTTGACCGTGTAGTCGAGTATCGCGTTGTTCGCATCGCTGAAGGTCAACGTGCCGCTACCGACAGGTGTAGCCCTCAGGTCGGACGGCTTGAACGCCGATGCGAACGAGGGGCCGCGCGTCTCGATCAGTGTGCCCGCGTAGACCTTCGGCTTCTGCCTCTGCGCCGACATCGTGAGCCACCAATCGCGTCCGGCGAGGTCGTAGGTGAACCACGAGACGAAGACCGTGTCTCGCTGGTGCGCGAGCTCGAGGCCCCAGGCCTCTTCCGAGCCCGCGGGCGCGCTCGACCATCGGCCCTGATAGATCGGCGGGGTTCCGTTCACACTGGGAGCGAGGGCCAGCAGCCGCTGCGCGTCCCACTCACAGAAGTCGTGCGTGGGGGCGTGGTTGCAGAGCGTAATGATCTGCTGCGCCGTGAATTCGCCGATCTTCACGACGATCACCCCATCGACGACGTCGACCGAGCCGTCGGACGGCCAGATGGGCATGTCGATGGTGCGGCTGGCAATGCCTATGGCCTCCTGGCTCGAAGCCTCGCGAAATTCGAAATGGCGCATGCTTCGCCATAGGCCAACGACGCGCCCCACATTGCCGCCGTTCAGGTTGTAGAACGACGAGCCGATCAAATCGCGTCTCACGTAGAGGGGCGATTCGTGAGCTTCCAGCACGCCCGCGAGCATCACGGGATGGGGTCCCCGGTCGGGAAGCTTGTGCCATTGCGACTGGACCCGCTGCAGGATCAGGAGCGAGAGATCCTGGTCGGCTTTCCACGTGAGCTCGTTGGCCAACGCATAGCGGTTGTTCGCAACGGCAAAATTGAAGAAGCACGCGAGCACCAGCATGCCGAGCGCTAAGTTCACGGTCCGGTTGCCGTGAACGGTCGTGCAGAACACGAGTCCGCCCAGTACGAACGGCACACCGAGCATGGCACGCGGCGGCATCTGCCCGCCGTTGACTAGATGCATGACGAGCGGCGCGCACAGGCTGCCGGCGAGCGCAAGCACGCCGATGATCTTCACGCTCGCCGATTGCTGCGTCACGAGCAATCGCAGGACCGTCAAGACCAGCACAGTCCAGAACAGCACGGCCACGATCCGGAGCTTGTACAGGTAGTAGTCTTCGCTGCCCGTGTAATAGGCCCTTGCGGCATCCAGAGTCTTGCGGAGCGTGGCGCTCCAATACGCAGGGTCGGCGCGCCAGTTGACGTAGCCACCCATGTATTCCTGCGCATAAGGCACGTCGTACGCGTGCAGCGTAACCAGCTTCATCGACTCGTAGATCCCGCAGGCGGCCAGCGCGACGGCGCAGAAGACGCAGAACCGCCGGAACAACAGCTTGCCATCGAGGTGCGGCACCGAGATGGCCTGCGCGACAAGGTAAAACCCGAACAACACGGGTATCAGCAACAACGCCGCCTGGTAGATGCCGATTGCGAAGGCGAAGAGTCCGCTCGCCAGCGCGGCGCCGCTCCAGCGCCATCGCGTCAGCGCATAGTGACCGGCACCGATTGCGGCGATTGCTACGCCGAGCCCGTAATTGAGCGTCGTGAAGTAGAAGCCGAAGGCCAGGATGGGACACGCGATCACCAGCGGCGCCGCCAGGTAGTCGGCGACGGTGGATTGATCCGACAGCGATCGCACGAAGAAGAGGACGCCGCACGCGAGCCCGAGAATTCCGATCAGCGTGGGCATGAAGGGCATGACGGAATCGGGCATCAGGCCGGCATTGAGGTAGTACATCGCCCACCTGCCCTGCTCGATCCACCCGAGCTTTGCGCCGGCGAAGACGGCGTGCAACTCGGCATCGGTCTTGAGCGAGAAGCTCGCGAGGTCGTAGCCGAATGCGACAACGGCCACGGCGACCAGATAGGCCATCAGGCCTTTGTTCGCGACTGCAAAGCGGCGGACCGATGCCAGGCGATGCCAGACGGTCTCGTCCAGTAGCGTAAGGCGGCGAGTCAGGTTCACGGCAACTCCCGCGACTCTCCGGTGATGGAGAGTGCTATTTCTTACTGCCCGCTGATTCAGGCGGTGAGTCGCCGGCCCGAGTTGCGGTCGAACAGGTGGACGTTCGCCGGATCGACTGCGAGGTGGACTTTTTCGTCGGGGTTCACGCGCGGCCGTCCATGCGTGCGAAGGGTCACCTGCTCTTCGCCCACCCGGATCAGCAGCTCGGTCTCGGCGCCCGTCGGTTCCACGACAATGATCTCGCCCGGCACTCCGTCACCCGCCGAGGCGAGCGTCAGATGCTCGGGCCGAATGCCGTAGGAGACTGCCTGGCCATCCGCGCCCGGACCTCCATCGAGCGGCCAATGCACGGCGCCGCCCGCTTCCACGTGCGCGCCGCCGCCCGCGCGACGCACCGTGCCGCTGACGACGTTCATCGCCGGCGAGCCGATGAACTGGGCGACGAAAAGGTTGCCCGGCCGGTCGTAGAGCTCCAGCGGAGTCCCGATCTGCTCGATGCGTCCGTCGTGCATGACGACGATGCGATCCGCCATCGTCATCGCCTCGACCTGGTCGTGGGTCACGTAGACGGTCGTCGTCTTGAGCCGCTGGTGCAACGCCTTGATCTCGGCGCGCATCGCCACGCGCAGCTTGGCGTCGAGGTTGGACAGCGGCTCGTCGAACAGGAAGACCTTCGGATCGCGGACGATCGCGCGCCCCATCGCCACGCGCTGGCGCTGGCCGCCCGAGAGCTCGCGCGGATAGCGCTTGATGTAGGGATCGAGATTGAGGATCTTCGAGGCCTTCGACACGCGCTCGGCGATGATCGCGGGATCCGCCTTGCGCAGCTTCAGGCTGAACGCCATGTTGTCGCCGACGGTCATGTGCGGGTAGAGCGCATAGCTCTGGAACACCATCGCGATGTCGCGGTCCTTCGATTCGACGTCGTTCACCACGCGGCCGTCGATCGCGATCGTCCCGCCGGTGATCTCCTCCAGTCCCGCGAGCATGCGGAGAAGCGTGGACTTGCCGCAGCCGGAAGGACCCACCAGCACGACGAATTCGCCATCGGCGATGTCGAAGCCGATGCCGTGAATGACCTTCGTCGTGCCGAAGGATTTCTCGATGTTGGAGAACGAGACAGATGCCATGGATGACCCTCAGCTTTTGACGGCGCCGGCGGTCAAGCCGCCGACCATGTAGCGCTTGAATGTGTAGTAGATGGCGGCCGGCGGCAGCGCGTACAGAAGGCCCGTCGTCATCAGGAGCTCCCATGGCGAGTCGTCGGCCGCGAGGAAATTGCCGAGCGCGACGCCGAGCGTGATGTCGCGCTCGCTCGACAGCAGGAGGAACGCATAGAGGTACTCGTTCCACGCGAGCAGCAAAGCGTACGTGCCCACCGCCACCAGCGACGGCGTCATCAGCGGCAGATAGACGAGGAAGAAGAGCTGGAGCGGCGAAGCGCCGTCCATCCTCGCCGCTTCGTCGAGCTCGTACGGCAGCTTGTCGGAGGCCTGCTTCAACACCCAGATCGAATAGGGCGTCGCGATCGTCACCATGGCGAGGATCAGCGACCACTGGTTGTTGAGGATGCCGTAGACGCCCATCGTCTTGTACATCGGGACGGCGAGGAATGCCGCCGGGATGAAGTAGGTGAGCAGCGCGAGGTTCATCGCCAGCCGGCCGCCCTTCACCTTGAGCCGGCTGATCGCGAATGCCGCACCGGTGGCGATCATCAGCGTGATCAGGCCGGCGGCGACCGCGATCACCAGCGAGTTCCACATCTGCAACCAGAAGAAGTTGAGGTAATGGTGGTCCTGCCGGAAGACGATGGCGAAGTTGCGCAGCGTCGGATGATCGGGCCACATATGGCCGCCCATCGCCTGCTCCTTGGGCGAGATCGCGAAGAGCAGCAGGTGATAGATCGGCAGCATCGTCCAGATCAGCACGGGAATGCCTATCAGCAGCAGCTTCGCCTCGGTGGTGACCTTGCGCATGTTCATGGCGTGGTCATTTCGACAAGCGCTTCATCATGAAATACATGAGCGGCAGCACGGCCGGCAATGCGATGACGATCGCCGCCATCGACATGTCGACTTCGTCGAGGCGCAGATAGCGGATGCCGAGTGTCGCCAGCACGTGCGTGAGGTCGGCCGGGCCGCCGCCGGTCAGCAGGTAGACGCTGTTGAAATCGCCCATCGTGAAGATCATCGACAGGATCGTGCACGTGAGGTAGAGCGTCCGCATTGCGGGCCACGTGATGAACCGGAACTTCTGCCAGCCGGTCGCGCCGTCGACTGACGCCGCCTCGTAGTGCTCGGCTGGTATGGCGAGCCGGCCGGCGATCAGGATCAGCGTCCAGAAGGGCAGTGACTTCCAGATGTGCACCAGCATCGCGATGCCGAGTGCCAGGTAGGGGTCGTTGAGCCAGTTGGGCCCGTCGGCGCCGGTGAACCGGAAGATCAGCGAGTTGATGAGCCCCCATTCGGGGTTCAGCATGAACCGGATCGACAGGATCGTGGGAATCGACGGCACGGCCCACGGCAGGATGAAGAGCAGCGACAGCCACTTGATCCAGGGGCGTGCGACGATGAAGAACCCCGACAGCACGAGCGCGACCATCATTTTCACGTTGATCGCGATGATCAGGAACGCGAGCGTGTTGAAGACTGCGCGAAGGAATACCGGGTCGTCGATGAGCTTCTGGTAGCTCACCGGATGTCGCGCGAGCCAGAGGCCGTACCCGACCGGGTACATCACGAAGATGACGAAGATGAGCGCGTACGGCGCCAGCAGGATGAGGCCCCACCGCTGCCACGGGGACATGCCCTTGCGCGCCGCCGGACCGGTCGGTTGGGCCGGCCGCTCGTCAGGGAGTGCGAGCGTCGCCATTGATTGACGGTGGAAACGACACCGCGAGCGTTGCCCGCGGCGTCGAATGCGTTAAAGCTATCCGGCTACTTGTTTGATCCGGGCGATCATTTCATCGACCGCCTTTTCAACCGAAACGTTGTCGTTGACCACGCGGCTCATCGCCTTGGCCCAGACGTTCTCGTTGTTGAGCACGGTGAACTTGTAGTTCTTCGTGAATTCGAACGTGACTGTGCCCGCGTTGAACTGATTGTAGACCGCCTTCCGCGCCGGGTCGGCCTGCCAGAACGCGCTTTTCGTCCCCGACACCGTCACGGGGTACCAGCGGCCGAGCGAGCCTTCGACATAAGGAATCAGGTTCTCGTCCTGCATCATGAACGTGACGAACTCCTTTGCGCGCTTCTTGTTCTTCGAGTTCTCGAAGATCACGGCCGTCTTGACCGCCGCGCGGTAGACGAACTTCGACCCGTCGGGCTTGTTGGGAAAGCCGGCGGTCGCGATCAGCTCGTCGTAGTTCTTCTTCGCCTGCGCGCGCTGCTCCGGCGTGAGCGCCGCGTTGTTCGCGTCGTCGAGCCACTTGGCGGCGATGGAGATCGTCGCGTTGTGCGTCAGCAGGATCGTCTTGTTGTGGAACGACACGTTGTTGTCCGGGTCCTTCCACGACGTCGACGACGGTGGCGTGCAGCCGCGCGTGCGGATGTTCGTGTAGTCGCGCAATGCGTTGACGAGCCCGGCCTTGACCTTCGGATCGTCGACCAGGAGCTTGCCGTTGTCGTCGACGAGCTTGACGTTGTACGCGTCCATGAACGTCAGGAACGAGTAGAACGAGTCGCTCGAATCGACGCCCATCGGCTGGCCGACGGCGTACGTGCGCTTGCCGGTCTTGGTCCGGTGCGCCGGCTGCACCTTGTCGCACCAGAAGTCCCAGTACGCCTTCCAGGTCGTCGGGATGTCCGACTCCTTGTAGCCCGCCTCGGCCAGCATGTCCTTCCAGTACTGGATGTGCATCGTCTGCTGCTTCATCGGGATGGCGTAGTACGCCTTCTTCTTCGTCTTGTCGTTGTACAGGTACGTCGTCTCGATCGTGTTCTTGAGGAACTTGTCCTTGATCGGCGTGATGATGTCGGTCACGTCCTCGAGCTTGCCGTCGAACGCCCACTTGCCGGTCACCTGGAAGTCGTACACGTCGGCGTAGGCGACGTCGGGCGGCGTGCCGGCGTCGAGCGCCGCCACGGTCTTTGGAATCATGTCCTGCACGGGATACTGCGACAGCTCGACCTTCACGCCGGATTTGTCTTCGTACTTCTTGATCGCCGCGAACAGCGCGTCGTCCTCGGACTTGTAGAAGCCCCGCACCCACCACACGGTGAGCTTTTCCTGCGCCACCGCCTGCGTCGAAACGATGAACGCCGTCGCCGAGAAAAGCGCGAAGGCGAGCTTTGCGACTGTCTTCATGAAACTCCTCCTCTTGATGCTGCCGGAACCAAAAAGCGCGTGGGCGTCACCGCCACGCTTCTCTATGAGAGCCGCCCAGCGTACGGGCTGCCCAGGGGTTAGTCAACCGAGGGGCAAGCTACATCACCGCACCCACGTACCAGGGCACGAACTCGCTTTGTCCGTAGCCGTGCCGCTCGCTCTTCGACTTCGTTCCCGACGCGGTGTCGAGCATCAGCTTGAAGAGCTGCTCGCCGATCTGGTCGACGCTCGCGCTGCCGTCGGCGATCTCGCCGCAGTTGAGGTCGATGTCCTCTTCCTGCTTCACCCACAGCGGCGTGTTCGTCGACAGCTTGAGCGATGGCGAGGGCGCGCAGCCGTAAGCGGAGCCGCGGCCCGTCGTGAAGACGATCATGTTGGCACCGCCGGCGACCTGGCCAGTTGCCGACACGGGATCGTAGCCCGGCGTGTCCATATAAACGAAGCCCTTTTCGGTCACGGGTTCGGCATACTCGTAGACGGCGACGAGGTTCGTCGTGCCGCCTTTCGCCACCGCACCGAGCGATTTCTCGAGAATCGTCGTGAGACCACCCGCCTTGTTGCCCGGCGACGGATTGTTGTTCATCTCGCCACGCTCTCGCTCGGTGTAGTCCTCCCACCACTTGATCCGCTCGATCAGTTTTTCGCCGACGGCGCGCGAAACGGCGCGCCGCGTCAGCAAGTGCTCGGCGCCATAGATTTCCGGCGTTTCGGACAGAATCGCCGTGCCGCCGTGACGAACCAGCAGATCGACCGCCGCACCGAGCGCGGGATTCGCGGTGATGCCCGAATAGCCGTCGGATCCGCCGCATTGGAGGCCGACGGTGATGTGCGACGCCGGTACCGGCTGCCGGGTGACCGCATCCGCGTGGGGCAGCATGTCGCGAACGATGCCGATGCCGTGCGCGATCGTCTTTGCCGTCCCGCCCGTGTCCTGGATGCTGAACGTCCGCAAAAGCGGACCTTCCTGAAGGTTTTCGGCGCCGAACAGCGAGCTGATCTGGTTGGCCTCGCAGCCGAGACCGACGACGAGAACGCCGGCGAAGTTCGCGTGCCGCGCGTAGCCCGCGAGCGTCCGCCGAAGGAGCTTCATGCCGTCGCCGTGCGTGTCCATCCCGCAACCGGAGCCGTGCGTCAATGCGACCACGCCGTCGACGTTCGGGAATGCAGCAAGCCCCTCGCCGCGAAACGCGTCGGCGATCCCGCGCACGACCGTTGCCGAGCAATTCACGGTCGAGAGGAGACCGATGTAATTGCGCGTTGCCACGCGACCGTCGGGACGAACGATGCCCATGAACGTCGCCGGAGGATCGACATAGCGCGTGGGCTTCGCGTCGGCGCCGAACGCATAATCGCGATCGAACGCGCCCATCTCCAGGTTGTTGAGATGCACGTGCTCGCCGGCGGCGATGTCGCGCGCCGCAAACCCGATGATCTGGTTGTAGCGCTTGACAGGCTCGCCCTTGCGGATCGCCCGCGTGGCCACTTTGTGGCCCGGCGGTATGAGTCCGGAAATGGTGACCTTCTCGTCGGCGAGCAGCGTGCCGCCCACGAGCTGCGTGCGGGCGATCACGACGTCGTCGTTGGGATGCAACCGGATCGCTAACGAGGCACGAGTGAGCATTTTGGCCTCCTTACAGTGTTGGGAGTGTTGAGAATCATGCGGGCAATCTCGCCCGCGCGACCGCGCGCTTGTCGATGGCCGCGAAGTCCCAGTCAATGCCGAGCCCCGGCGAAGACGGCGCGAGGGCGAAGCCTTCGCCGATCGCCAGGCGCGACGTCGTGATGTCGTCGAGCTGGGGAATGTACTCGACCCACGCGGCGTTCGGCGCCGCCGCCGTCAGCGAGACATGCAGCTCCATCAGGAAGTGCGGACAGACGGCGACGTTGAACGTTTCCGCGAGATGGGCCACTTTGAGCCACGGCGTGATGCCGCCGATCCGCGCGCAATCGACCTGCACGATCGAGCACGCATCCCGCTCCAGGTATTCGCGGAAGTGCGACGGATGGTAGATCGACTCGCCGACCGCAATCGGAATCGCCGTGTGCGCGGCAAGCTCGATGTGTCCGGCGAGATCCTCCGCCGGAAGCGGCTCCTCGAGCCACGCGAGGCCGAACGGCTCGAACGCCCGCGCGCGCCGGATCGCCTCCGACACGTTGAAGCACTGGTTCGCGTCGACCATGATCTCGAAGGCGCCGCCGACGGCCTCACGAACGGCGGCGAGCCGTGCGACGTCTTCCGAAACGTGCGGCTTGCCGACCTTGAGCTTGGCGCCGCGAAAGCCTTGCGCCTTAGCCTCCAGCGTCTGCGCGACCAGCGATTCGGTCGGCAAGTGCAGCCAACCGCCCTCGGTCGTGTAGACGGGAACCTTCAATTGCGCACCGCCAGCGGCTTTCCACAACGGCAGCTTCGTCCGCTTGCAACGCAGGTCCCAGAGCGCGGTATCGATCGCAGCGAGCGACAGCGCCGTAATCGCGCCGACCGCAGTCGCATGCGTGTGGAAGAACAGATCCTTCCAGATGGCCTCGATGCAGTCCGGGTCGCGGCCGATCAGCTTCGGCGCGAGGTGATCGCGCAGGAGCGCCACGACCGACGAGCCGCCGGTGCCGATCGTGTACGTGTAGCCGACGCCTTCCACCCCGTCGTCGCAGGTGATCCGCACGATCGGCGTCTCCTGCGTGACGAACGCCTGGATGGCGTCGGTGCGCCGGACCTTGGGGGCCAGGTCGACCTGCAGGACTTCGACATCGCGGATCGTAGTCATTGGCGTGCGTCAGCGGTAGAAGATCTTCGGCAGCCACAGCGAGATGATCGGGACGTACGTGATGAGGATCAGGCTGCCGAGGAGCGGCACGAGCCACGGCAGGATCGCCATCGTCGTGCGCTCGAGCGACATTCGCGCCACGCGCGCCAGCACGAACAGCACCATTCCCATCGGAGGATGCAACAGACCGATCATCAGGTTGAGCACGACGATCAAGCCGAAGTGGACCGGATCGATGCCGAGCTGTTGCACCGCAGGCATCAGCACGGGAATCGCAATCAGGATCGCCGCGGTCGGCTCGAGGAAGCAGCCGACGAACAGGAGCAGCAGGTTGACGAGCAGCAGGAACACCCACGGCGAGTGCGTGAAGCCCAGCACCCACGCGGTGACGAG
>Ga0070675_100004977_pt1 | contig 10138 bp, 9 predicted proteins | sample KBSM43metaG_FD_65343 | JGI IMG/M metagenome (GOLD analysis project Ga0070675, IMG submission 65343) | Miscanthus rhizosphere microbial communities from Kellogg Biological Station, Michigan, USA - KBS M4-3 metaG | ecosystem: Host-associated > Plants > Roots > Rhizosphere > Soil ...
CCGCTGGCGTCTGTCCTCCTGGCACGACCAGCATCTACCGCGCTTTCAGCAACCGCACCGACGCGAACCACCGCTACATGACGGACCGCGCGATTCGCTCTCAGATGGTCGCGGCCGGATGGCTAGCTGAGGGAGACGGGCCCGATCTCGTCGTCATGTGCGCGCAGTGACGGAGATGGCCTCTCCCGGCCAGGAGCAGACGTCTGGGCATCCGTTTCGCTCGCGTTCGCGTCCACCAAAACCGGGCGATTCGCTGTGATGTCAAGTGAGAGTCCTGCCCTCGATTAGGAAAGCGTCGGCTGCATCTACCGCACATCGATTCCTAAGTCGAGCAACTCCTAATGACGCCAACCATGGCGTCGACTCAAATGACCCGAAGCAGGCGTGACACAAGCCTTGCGAGTCGGAACCGATCACTACGCCCCGATTGCAGGAGGCGTCGCGCTTTGCAGCAGGCGCAGCACATCCGTCTGTCGCGACGTACCGGTCTTGGAGAAGATGTTCTGCAGGTGGGTTCGCACCGTCGGCTCGCTGATGCCGAGCAAGTCGGCCGCTTCCTTGCCGCCCAAGCCTTGCGCCAATCCAAGCAGCACGCGTAGTTCGCCGCCCGTGAGTCGATAGAGCTTGGCGAAGGCTTCGCCCGGCATCATTGGCACCCGAGCAGGCTCCTGCACGAAGACGGCGACCGACGCCGCGAAGGGCGCCATGATGCTTTGCCGGCTTCCTCGATCGAGCCGCAGTAATGTCGCGACATAACCGTCGCCTTGCAAGCCCGGAATTGCCAGCGAATGCCCGCCCGACTCGACGTCAAGTTGCTCGCCGGTTGCTCGCGCGAGCGCTTGGCGCGCTTGGAGATCGTTCGGCAAAAGCCGATTGTTCACGATGCGAAGCGCATTGCCAGTCTTAACTTGGCGCGCCGCCGCAGCATTCATGTACACGACGCGACCATCGCGTGCGATCAGATAAACCCCGGCGACGAGGGCCTCGAGCGTCGCCTCAAGCATTTGCGAATTCAGCGTTCTGATGTCGAGTACATCCGAAATAGCGGAAGTGCGACAGATATGCGGCGACAGCAACTTGAAGATATTGATCTCGCGCTGCGCATAGCGGTTGGCCGGTACAGTCCGGCTGCTATGCACAGAGGCGATTCGACAGCTAGTCCTCAGCGTATTAAGGCCGATGTAGTCGCATATCCCGTAGGGTTTCAATACGTCATGATAGATACGGCTATCGAGCCACTCGTTCTCGGGGCACATCGTGGCAAGGGTGATGACATCACCAACTTCATGCACGATGCTGGCAGTTGCAAAGGGGCTGTGCTGATAGTGCTTTTGAACAAGCTGTGAAAATTCCGCAGTGTAGCCAATCTCGAATAGCTGAACGTTTTCGACATTTCTGAGGTCGTGAACGCACATGCCGCCTGCGCCACTTTCGCACAGCTCGCCAATCCGTCCAATTGCATCGCCCCACCGCTGTGGATCGAGCGCGCAATCGTAGATTGCCCCGATCGTGTCGGACAGGGCTTGGGCGGAGACTCCAATGAGCCCGTTCATGGGCTTTTCATTCCTCTGAAACGGCCGACGCCGTCTTCTTATTCAGCATAGCCGGGCGGCGGCCCGAGGGCAATGGCGGTCTCATCGGTTCCGATGATGCACATTCCCAGGGCCTCCCTACACTGGCCAAGCGGGAGCCTTGACCTCGTTGGCGGGACGGAAGCTTCTCACCCACATCAAATAAACAGCAAAGCGGGGAATCGTGCGTCGCAAATCATAGGGGAGAAGTGTCATGAGAGCGTTGGTGATTTTGTTGGCCGTGGTCGGGTACGTCGTGCATGCGGGCGCGGCCCCTCCGATCGTAGTGTCAAGCGCGAGCGACCTCCAAGGGGCAGTCGTCCCCGCCAACTCCGGTCGTACGATCCTCGTCCTCGCCGGCGACTACGAGGTTAGCCAGACTCTGGTTGTGCCGGACGGCGCGACGCTCGTCGGAGAGGGCGTCATGAAGCTTGCCGAGGGCGGCCTCCCTGCCGGCTTCAGGACCGGCACCCGTACCACGCTGCGCAGCGCCGCGACGCTGCTCGGTGACATCGTCAACCTCGGTAACGGCGCGACCTTGTCGAGGCTGGCCATCGAGGACCTGCCCGCTCGCCTCGGGGGCAACCTTGTGGTCGTGTCCTCGCGTCGACCCGACGACGTAGTCAGCGCCACCGTTGACGATTGTGAACTCGTCAATCCCAACGGCGCCGGCATCGGGTTCAACGGACCGAGCGGCCGCGGCCTCCTCGTCATAACGCGCAATCCTCTCCAGCTGAACCCGCCGGCGCCCCATGCAGGTGCTGTGGTCGCTGTGCAGATGCGCGGGTCGATAGTGCACTCGCCCGGTAACGGCACTGGGATCTTCGCTATCAACTTCGCGCCCAACGCCGAGATCAGCGTCGATCTCCAGCGCAACGTCATCGGCGGCGGCCTCGATGCCAGCGGCGGAGTGAGCCGCCCCGTCAGCGTCGTCGGCGCCGCCACCCGAATCAGTTCGCGCGACAACCTTTATCGGGGCGACAACGACGAAAGTCCGGCCGATGTCGGTTGGCGACTTAACGGCGGCTCGGGACCGCCCGTGGCTGTGTTCACGGTCGGGTCGACAAGCGACAACCTCCTTTCGATGGACTCGACGGAGGATCGCATTGAGGGCTTCAACTACGGCATTCATGCGTGGGGTGGGGAGCGTTTTTTTGGGCCACCGACCGCCGGGACGAGTGATCGCAACCGCACCGAGCTCCTCCTCCGGGGCACGAGCATCGAGAGCTTGCTTGGCGACCTTCTGCTATTTGGCGCCGTGGCTCCGAGCCAGGATGTGGCGCCAGGGGACGGCAACGTGCTCCACGCGCAACTTCGCGGCGTAGGGGGCAGCGGCGCCCCCGACAACCTCTACGCCAACGTCATCGGACCCGGCGGCGTTCTTAATGGGGCCGTTGCGGGCTTCAGCAATCGCCTCCGGATCGACGGCAACCGCGTCTCGGTGCTGCGTCGCGGCGTAACACCACCGCCGCCAGCCGAGTTCTTTGTTGCCCCCGAGTGACACGCCACGGCTCGCGCCCGCGAGCACGCGACCGGGCGGTAGTAGTGGCGGATGCCGACCAAGGCGGGCGCCGACCTGCCGAGAGCAGTGCCGACATCACATTTATTCACGTCTACGAAGGAACTCTGATGACATTCAAAAATAGCAGAGCGATTGAACTGGAATTCCCCGCCACGACGACACCCTCGAAATTGTCCTCGCCATTGGGCATCGCGCGGGCCTTTGCCGTCTTTGCGCTGATGGCTGTTGCAACCGCTACCCCAGCAGTCACGGTTGACGTCGTCGCGACGGGGCTCGACAGTCCGCGCGGCATTGCAATCGGTCCGGCAGGACGGATTCTTGTCATCGAGGCGGGTACAGGGGGTGCCACTCCGACGATGACCGGGCATATCACCGAGATCTTCAAGGGAAACATGCGCCGGCTTCTCGCCCTGCCGTCGGTGTTTGTCCCCAATGGCGAGATATCCGGCCCGACGAGTATCGCCGTGCCGACCGGTCTCGGCGAGATGTTTGTGACGATGGGCGCCGGACCCAATCCACCCTTCGGTGACTTGCTGCGGGCGAACCCCGCGTTGCCCTCACTTGTCGCGGATATCGAGCTTCACGAATGGACGCACAACCCCGACGGCGTAATTCCCCCTGACTCCAATCCCTATGGGGTGGCAGTGGTGACGGATGGCAGCAAGCTGGTCGTCGACGCGGCGGCGAATACGCTGCTCCAGGTCGATCGCGACGGTACGGTGCTTACGGTCGCGGTGTTTCCCACGGCTCCCAACCCCTTGTTTGCTCCCCCGCCCGGAGTGCCCGTTGGCGGTCCAACGGTGCAGGCCGTCCCGACAAGTATTGCCATCGGCCCCGACGGCGCGTGGTACGTCGGCGAGTTACGCGGATTTCCGTTCGTCGTGCCGTCGCATATCTGGCGGGTCGAGCCAGGTTCGCGCGACGTGCATTGCGTTATCGGGGCTACGACTGGCGCCTGTGTCGATTGGGCCGGAGGTCTGCGCCACGTAGTATCGATTGCGTTCGGACCTGATGGCGATCTGTATGTGTCGCAGTTTGGTCCCGGCCCCGGACCGCCGTTCCTGCCGGGGTGGGCAACGCCGGGTGCTGTCGTTCGGGTTGACGCGAGCACGAAGGCGATCTCGCCGGTATACAGCGCGCTTTTCGCGCCTGGCGGAATCACGGTCGACGACGACGGAACGATCTTCGTGACGAACAACAGCACCTCGATCGGGAGCGGGCAGATCATTCGCATCAGGCCATAGCCCGGATGCGGGTCGGAGATTGCCACCTGCGCGATCCCCGAGCTGCCGTTCCCCGCCTGCGGGACTTTCGCATCCGCGCTGCTGCCTGGGCACACAGCTGACGCGAAACGGCAATCCAGCACTGCCACGATCGCGTTGGCTCCAGCGTTGAGGACGAAATGGAGCACCATTTCTTAATGCGTGCGCGATGGCTCACAAGCGTTGGAGTGAAAGGCGTTGGCGGCACCACCTCTGAACTGGGCGTTGCGCGTCCGTTTTTACAGACCCTACGACGCCGTGGGGTCGGAAGCGGGCATCACATCGCGTCCGCATACGGCCACTGTGGCCGAGCCGTACTCCGAGTTCGCGTCGCTGAAGGCCTCGCATCGTTGTCCAAGGGAGATTCCCCATGTTCATCGCACGACTTCGCCTCGCAATATCGTTAACTATCCTTGTGGCTTCCTTTCACGCTACCGCAACGACTCGGTACTGGGCTCTGACGGACGTGAAGTTCTCGGATGGAGCGATCGCGACGGGATATTTTAGCTACGACGATGTCGGGCAAAAGATCACGAGCTGGAATCTGCGCGTGAGCCCAGGGCCAGGCCAGGTTGACCAATTTCCGCCGTTCTTGGGCTTCACCTACACCACCGGCAACTCCGAGTCCTTCGTCGGGCCTTACATTTCTTTTCAACCGGGCCAGTACTTTAGTTTCGACTCTGGATCGGGAGGTAGCCCTGTAGGGCTTGGCCGGTTTCTACTAATTTCTCCTCTTACGGAGCCGGACGGTACTACCGGCGATATGGTGTTACTCAATTTCGGCCAGACTTATGAGGGCTTCACAGACTATTTTAATCCGGTGGAAGGTCGTGGCATTGTTTCTGGGTCGTTGCGACGTATACAGGAACCTCCGCTCGCGGCAGTGCAGGTCGACGAGTATTACAACCCACTGCTTCGACATTACTTCATATCTGCAGACGCCGCGGAAAAGCAGTACCTTGACGTCGGTGTGCACCCAGGTTGGGTTCGGACGGGGGAAACGTTCAACGCTTACGCGACGGGCAGTAATACACTCGGTTCTGTCAACCCAACGTGCCGCTATTACGGCGATCCGCTTCGGGGCATCGACTCTCATTTTTATTCAGCAGATGCTGCGGAATGCCTAAGTGTGCGACTGAAATACCCGAACGACTGGCAATACGAAAGCGACAACGTATTTCAAATCGATCTGCCCGACACGGTGACGGGTGCTTGTCCTGGCACAACAGTTCCGGTGTACCGCTTATGGAACAAACGCGTCGACTCGAATCACCGTTATACGACGCGTTCTGCAATCAAAGCACTCATGCTCGCTGATGGCTATGTCGCGGAAGGCTATGGGCCGGATGCCGTTGCGATGTGCGCGGTAAAGTAACGTCCATGGTTGATATGCATTTCGGCTGACATTCGCTCTCCAGAAGGGCGGGAAGAACTGCATCGGGTCGTCTCGACTGTCGATCATTGGTCTGCTCGCGGCTACGAGCAGACGTACGCGCATCGTCCTCGCTCGCCAGTTCCTTGCGCAAATCGCAGTTGAGCGCGGCGAGTGGTGAGCGGTGTGATGTGAGTACGGCGATTTATGTCGCAATGTTGCGCTTAGTCGTCGCCGCGAGCGCTATCTCCGCCCGATCCGCGCGCTCATTTGCCTTAGTTAGACGTTCTGCCATCGCCCCGACCGCGGCCTCTAAGTCTTGGATGTGTGCCTGCGCGCGATCAAGAGCGCCTGTTGATGTAGCGTCCGACCTAAGCCACAAAACAAGGCGGGCGATGTTATCGAGACTCTCTTCGGCGGCGGCGAAGTTGGCTTGCGCCATGTCTCGCTTGACCCTGTCAATCGGGAGCATTTCGATCTTTTGAGCGATCGTATTGAGATGATGAAGCATTCGCGTCATGATCGAGCCCCCCTAGATTGAGCGATCAAGCGATTGCGTACACTCCTCACGCCAGTATGACGCAGTTTGGTCGCGCGTCCAGTCGATTAATTGGTCGAAGAGTCCACGCCGTCCCGACCAGCTCGGCCGCAATCCATCTTTTATGACGTCGTCACATGACAATCGAATTATTTCCGCTCTCGTCCGAGACGCACGCACCGTCAAATGGGTTCATGGGGCGTTATCGCGCCAACCTGAGAGATCGAGCGGCTACGAAGTCCGGGGGGCGACTGGCGCGCCGGTGCACGAGCTGCAGGAGTAGGGTCTTGTCCTCGGCTCTTCGTCACGGGTCACACGCCACAAGTCATCAGTGCCTCGTACTTGGGCACTTCGTGGCCAGGACTTTGTACTTCGGACGAGGCGCCTCGTTCCTGGCTCGCTCGCTTTAAGCGCGGGTGGTAGCCGCTCCCATGACCGTTGGCAGCAACCATCGGTCGTAGCGCCTCTCCCCGAAAGCGGCCGCCCCGCCAGCACCCGCCGCTCGGGGCGGCCGGTCCTCTACCTAATCCATTCTCGATTTGACCCGTCTCATGTGCTAAGGGACGATGGCCCCATTTTGTTCCAGCGGAGATTCGCGTGTTGCCGGTAACCTCGGGAAAAAACACTGGCGTCGTTACCATTCTGTTCACCGACATCGAGGGCAGCACTCTTCTGTGGGAGCAGGATTCAGAACGTATGCGGTTGGCCTTGGCAAGTCATGACGCGCTGTTGCGGAGCGCTGTCGAATCCAATCGCGGGACCGTCGTGAAGATGATGGGCGACGGCATGCATGCTGCGTTTGACGACCCACTCGACGCGGTGAGCGCGGCACTGCAGTTGCAACAGGCGCTGGCGGGCGACGCTCGCGGTGTCGCACTTCGGGTGCGCTGCGGGCTGCACCTTGGCGTAGTCGAGCGTCGAGACAGCGATCTCTTCGGGAGTGTCGTTAACCGGGCGGCCCGGATCATGGGCATGGCGCACGGTGGTCAGGTCCTATTGTCGCAGCCAGTCGCTGGTCTGGTACGCGACCGATTGCCACCTTCAGCGTCATTGCGCGATCTCGGCAAAGTTCGCCTCCGTGACTTTGCGAAACCTGAGCAGGTCTATCAGTTCCTGCACCCCTCGCTGCGGGTTGAGTTCCCCGCACTGCGCGCGCTTGAAGAAACCCCGAACAATCTGCCCAGGCTGGCGACATCGTTCGTGGGGCGCGAGAACGAGCAGGTGGAGGTCCTGCGCCTGTTGGCAAAACATCGGTTAGTGACGCTCATCGGCCCCGGCGGCGTCGGCAAGACGCGTCTCTCGCTGCAAGTAGGGTTCGAGTGTCTAGCCACTTATCCAGACGGGATTTGGTTCGTCGATCTCGCCCCACTCTCGGAGGGCCAACTTGTCGCGGAGGCTGCTGCCGGTGTGCTTGGCCTGCCGATGGGTGCCGCCGGTTCACCAGTATCCACACTCGTGACCTTCCTCAAGGACAAGAAGACATTCATCATCCTCGACAACTGTGAGCATCTTATCGCTGCGTGTGCTGAGCTTTCCGATGCAATCCTTCGCGGCTGTACGCAAGTGGTGCTCCTGGCATCCAGCCGTGAGGCGCTTGCCGTTCCCGGTGAGCACATCTACCACATCGGATCGCTCGCGACTCCGGACGGAGCGAAACCAGAAAAATCTGGAGCGGCGCTGTGTTATGCGGCGGTCCAACTTTTCGTGGATCGGGCGTCGGCCACTAACGCGCGCTTTGCACTCACGGACGAAAATGCTTCGACTGTGGCCGAGATTTGTCGGCGCCTAGACGGCATACCGCTGGCGATCGAACTGGCCGCGCCGCGGGTGAAGATGCTGTCGCCGGAACAGATCTTGAATCGGCTGAATGACCGATTTCGTATCCTGACGAATGGATCGCGCACAGCGCTCCCGCGCCAGCAGACTTTGCGGGCGACAATTGATTGGTCCTACAACCTGCTATCCGCAAGCGAGAAGACCTTGCTCGCGCGTCTATCGGTGTGCGCCGGCGGCTGGACGCTGGAGGCGGCGAGGGAGGTGGGGAGCGGCGCCCCGATCGATGACGACGTGATATTCGATGCGTTGGCATCGCTGGTAGACAAGTCCTTGGTATCGGTCGACTTCGCGCAAGCCGAGACGCGATACAAGATGATGGAATCCACGCTCCAATACGCGCTCGAGAAGTTGGGCGAGAGGAGTGAGTGTGTCTTCCGTCGCCGCCACGCAGAGTACATGGTGAGGGTGTTCGAGAAGGCGGAGCTGGCATGGCCGACGACCCCGACCGGGGTGTGGCTCGAAACCTACGAACCAGAGCTTGAGAACCTGCGCGCGGCGTTGGAGTGGAGTTTTGGGCCGAACGGCGATTCGGAGCTGGGCGTCACGTTGTTCGCGTTCACTGGGCAATACTGGATACAAGTCTCGATGCAAAGAGAATTTCGCCGCTGGCTGAACCTGGCGACGGCGAAGGTTTCCGATCAGCTCCCGGCTCTTGTTGCAGGCCGCCTATGGTTATCGCATGCGCAGGCGGGGACCCCGGGAGATCCGGTCACCATTGAATCAGCCATGCGTGCGGTTGCGCTCGCCCGCGCGGCGGGAGACCCCGGACTTCTCGGCCGTGCGCTAACCCACGCCGCCTACCTGCAGAGACCTCGCGACTCGGAAATAGCCGATTCGCATATCGCGGAAGCGCAAAAGGTGCTGCGGCCCCTGGGAAGGACCAAGTGGCTTGCCGGGTTATTGAACGTGCTTGGCGGTTCGCTCAACCTTCGCGGAGACATCCAAAGCAGCCGCCGGCACTACACTGAGTCGATGGACATCGCGCGGGAGCTGGGAGACTGGCTCGGCTACGCGGCTCCTGCCTTCAATCTCGTGGATGATGAATTCAACAGTGGTCAGGTAGAGGCTGCGATCGTCGAGGCGGGCAAGCTCGTCGAGCAATGTCGCGAACACCGTGGCCTGGGACTCCTAGGGCTCATGTTCTTCTACTTCGGCGATTACCTTTTGGCCGCTAATCGACAAGTCGAGGCGAAGTCCATCGGGATTGAAGGGATACGCTTGAACCGCTCGCTGGGCCGAAGCGCCCCGGTCAACGCTTGCATCGAAACCGTGGCACTAGCGATGGCGCTCGACGGCGCATATGAACGCGCCTCCCGCCTTGCAGGCTATGTCAAAGCGTTCTACCAAAACGTGAGCTTTGTGCGCGGCCCGACTCAACAGTGCGCTTGGAAACGGCTGATGACAGTACTAGACGAAAAGCTCGGTCGGGGCAGCGCCGAACAATTGATGGCAGAAGGCGCCATGTGGAGTGAAGACCAGGCCATCAACGAAGCGATGAAGACCTAGCTCAATCTGACCGTCCGCTTTCGCGCCGCGCGGGTGACCGATTTGGGTCGACAAGCGCCCGTCCGCCAAGATCACCATGAGACTCCTTTCCCTCAATAGAGGAGTCATTCATGGATACCGCTACGACGGCATTAGGCGTGCATCACCGTGGAACATAGGTAAGCTGCTCGGCCAGAAGCCCCCGCTAAGGCTGAAAGAGATCTGGGCTATCCGGATTCGGCTGCAGTTGGTTCATCGAACGCGCGAACTCGCGTTGTTCAACCTCGCTATCAATACGATGTGCCGCACCAAACCCGACGCTGATCTATCGGCGGACCAAGAATCTCCGAGCCGTTCAATTGCTGCTTGGGCACACCAAGCTTGAAAGTACCGTCAGATACCTTGCGATCGAGGTTGACGATGCACTGGAGATAGCGGAGCAGACGAGGTTTAAGCCAAGCTGGGCCGGTCGCGATTGCCGAACCCGACGGTCGCTGACCGGCCAACTGCGGATATGCGTGGTCGCTTCGGAAATTTCCAGAGCCGTTCGCA